>MRWG01000816.1_pt2 | contig 53376 bp, 56 predicted proteins | sample 1013341 | NCBI WGS metagenome assembly MRWG01 (sample SAMN06117577, study PRJNA244670) | biofilm metagenome | biome: Water; feature: Cathode Biofilm; material: Biofilm; isolation source: microbial consortium enriched at the cathode of a solar microbial fuel cell | place: USA: District of Columbia ... | reverse complement strand
GGAAACAAGAAAAGCGGGCCGTGGCCCGCTTTCCAATGTCGTTCTAACCGAAATGTCTGGCTTAGAAGAGACGCAGAACGTTCTGGTCTGCCTGTGCTGCGAAGGACAGCGAGGTAGAAGCCAGGCTCTGGCGAGTCTGCAGGGCCAGCAGGTTTGCACCTTCTTCGTTGGTGTCGGCCAGCGTCAGCTTGCCTGCACCTTCTTCCAGCGTGTTGATCAGGTTCTTGGTGAAGTCCTGACGGTTTTCAACGATGGAGAGGTTGGTACCGAAGGAGGAAGCCTGCGTTCTCAGGTTCGACAGTGCAGTGTTCAACCGGTCAACTGTACGGTTGATGTCCGTATCCGTCGCAAAGCCACTGTCGGAGATCGCCGAGATGCCGATACCGGTGGTGTTTGCGGTGAAGCCGGAGCTTGCGAAGTCGTCGTTGTCACTGGTCAGCGACAGGTCGGTTTCCGAAGTGATGGTGATGCGGTCGCCCGTGCCGTTGTCGAATTCTGCACGAACACCGGCAATGGCGTTGAGGCCATCAACCAGATCCTGAACGGAAGCCGTCGAGGAAACACCACCGGAGAGCACGGCCGGGTTGGTGGCAGTGTCGTTGACGAAGGACAGGCTCTGGGTCGTGGAGATCAGAGTGGAGTCCGACAGGGTGGAGGAAGTGTTCAGGGCAGAACCGCCAGAATCCTGCAGGGTGATGACGGTCTTGCCGCCCTGCAGCTGCAGGGATGCGGAAGCGCCTTCGCCTTCTGCGAGGTCGGAAAGGTTCAGACCGGTGGACAGTGCGGTGTCGGTGTAGTCAACAGCTTCAATGTCGAGCTTCGAAGTGGAGTCTTCGTTGAAGATGGTTCTCAGGTCGTTGCCTTCACCTGCAAGCAGGTTCTTGCCTTTATAACCGGAGTCCTTCGCCAGATCTTCGATCTGCGTCAGCAGGTCGTTGTACTGAGCAGCAAACTGCTTGCGCTCGTACTGGCTCTGGGTCTGCAGGGCCTGGTTGGCCTTTGCTTTTGCAGATTCAACGAGCTTGGTGATGCTCGAAATACCCTGGTCAGCTGCCTTCAGGGTCTGCGTGGACTGGCCCATGTCGTCCAGAAGAGTGGACAGGTCGTTTGCACGGGAGGTCAGGCCGGAAGCCGTGAAGAAGCTGTTCGGATTGTCCAGAGCGGAGTTCACCTTTTTACCGGTCGCCAGTTTGTTCTGGACGCGAGGGACATCTATCGGCGCTTTCTTGTAAGAAGTTCTAAACAAAGATGGTTAGCGTAAATTAACCTTAACAGCCCCCTAAGCCGAGCAACTAAAATCATTGCCAGAAAAAGTTGAGTATATTGTTTTGAAAGATAAATTTTTGCTGAGTAAAGATCTTAACGAGGACCAGCGAAAGCTTGGGGAATGCCTCTTGCCAGGTGCTCGGGCAGCGCAAATTTCCCCTAAAGGCGGTCGGCTGGTCTGAAACCTGACGGATTTGTTAACTCGTGTGCGGAACGAGGCAGGTGAAGGTGCCGAAATCGAGGACGATAGACAGATGCGCCGGCAAGACGCGCCGGGCCGATTGCACGCGGGGTTTGCCGGCAAGCTTCATAGAGCAAGCTTCAGGGAACGCGCGTGAGGAGGCTGCAAGCGATCAGTTCAAAGACCGTGTGGGTTTGAGGCTGAAGGCGTCGCTGGAGGAGGGCAGCAAACCTGCGGGAGAGGATTGAGGAAAGTCGTGCAGGCAGGGGACTGCCAAGGGCGCAGCACAGCCGGGCGCCGCAGACGAAGCAATGTCTCTGCAGGTATCTGCCGGACGACCTGACCGGTTTCGGTGTTGGTCGCGACATAGACCAGAGCGTCGTATTCCGGGTCGATGATGTTCTGGCGTTCGACCGTGGAAGAAAACCGTTCGCCGAACGAACGCTGGTCGCGCTCGTTGTTCGCACTGCGCTGTGCGTTTTGCGTCTCGGTAGATGGTCTTACGGTCTCTTCGACCGGAAGGTCCGTCTCAACTGAAGGAGCATTGCGCTCCGGAGCCCGCGCTACCGGCGTAATCGCCGTATATGTCGGCGATGGCGGCCGGGCCAATCCCGTGTCCAACATCTTTTCCTCCGGGTGACTAACAACTTTTACCCGATCAATCTGGAAAGATAACGTAAGGGAATGAATCGTCTGTTAACGGAATGATTAGACTTTTAAGGATTGCGATCTATCCGGTTGCGCCTGTTTCTGATTCGCTCTCGCAGTCCCGTCCTGCCGTTTGGGGAAACCTCTGGGCAGGTTTCGCGAGGGGGATAAATACACGAAAAGCTCCCGGCGGGGAGCTTTTCATCGTTGCAGGATACCCGGCGTGGTTCTTGCTAGCTGTCAGCTATCCTCAGAGCGACTGATTGACAGCGATGCCCCGAGCGGATTGCGGTCCGGTTGGCGCAGAACCGTTTCGTCCGTAGGTGGTCGGTGCATTGGCATTCTTGGCACCGGCGACCTTCGCGACGGTTGCAACGATGTTATTGGCAACGTCTCTTGCCGTTGAAAGCACCGCCAGGTTGATGCGCAGAACCGGCTGGAATTCGCTGTGCTGGCGACGCAGCGACTGGGTGGATGCCGGGGAAAGATTGCCCAGGGCGACCGCGTGTTCCTTCGCTGTCATCATGCCGCGGGTGTATTCGTGGATCAGCCGGGCCTTGTCGGGCTGCAGCTCGCCGGCTTCCCGGAGTTTACCGGCCCTGACCAGATCGGTTTCCATTTCGATCACGGACAGGAGGGCTTCCATGGTGCCGGACAAGGCAGAGCAAAACTGCTCGGCTTCCTGCTGGCTGGTAGGCCGCTCAAGGGAAAACGGAAAGGTGGATGCGTTGGGTTGTGCGGTCATCTTGACCCCTCCTGCAATGCGAGCAGTTCACGTTCCACGCTGTCGGCAAGGCCGATGCCGCCTGTTTGGGCGATGTTGCGTGCATATTCGTCGACCAGAAGGCTCTGCCAGGCATCCGCCCCGTGGCCTTTGCCCCAGGTGCCACCGTTTTCAAGGCCGGTGAACATGTTCTGGAGCATGGTGTTCAGGAAAACGGCCTCAAACTCTTCGGCGGCCTCGCGAACCCGCGTCTTGTTGGTCCGGTCAACGCCGCGCAGCGTGTCCAGCGGGCTTTGTTGAAAGGATGTCGGTGAAACAAGCTCGGCCATCACAGCACCTCGATATCGGCCTGGAGGGCACCTGCGGCCTTGATGGCCTGCAGGATCGAGATCATGTCGCGTGGACCGATCCCGAGAGCGTTCAAACCATCAACAAGCTGCTTCAGCGTGACGGTTTGTGGAACGATGGCGAGTTTGGAACCTTCCTCATCCACGGTGACGTCGGAACGCGGCACCACGGCGGTCTGGCCGTTTGCGAAAGGCAGCGGCTGTGAGACCTGCGGAGATTCAGCAATCGTCACGGTCAGGTTGCCCTGGGCAACGGCGACCATGGAAACCTTCACGTCCTGTCCCATGACGATGATGCCGGAGTTCTCGTCGATGACGATGCGGGCTGCCAGATCCGGTTCGACGATCAGCTGCTCGATGTCCGTGAGAAGATCGACGATGTTGCCATCATATTGCTGCGGCAGGTCGATGCGTACGGTTGCCGGATCAAGCGGTTCGGCTGTCGGCATGCCGATCAGTTCGTTGACGGAGAGCGCGATGCGCCGCGCGGTGGTCAGATCCGGATTGCGCAGGGCGAGACGAAGCGTGGTCAGCGAAGCCAGCTTGAATTCCAGTTCGCGTTCAACAAGGCCGCCGTTGGCGATCCGTCCGGCGGTGGGAACACCGCGAACAACCGACGCGGCATCCGCCTGTGCCGAAAAGCCGCCGATCGCGATCGAGCCTTGGGCGATAGCGTAGACTTCACCATCGGCACCGACCAGCGGTGTGACCAGAAGCGTGCCGCCCTGGAGCGATTCTGAATCGCCGAGGGCGCTGACGTTGACGTCGATCCGGGTACCCTGTGTGGAGAAGGGCGGCAGGTTGGCAGTCACCATGACGGCCGCGACGGTGTTGGTATTCAGGTCGATGTTGCGGGTGTTGACGCCGAGACGTTCCAGCATGGCCTGCAGGCTCTGCTGCGTGAAAGGCGAATTGTTGAGCGAGTCGCCGGTGCCATTCAGGCCGACCACGAGGCCGTAGCCAATGAGCTGGTTTTCGCGAATGCCTTCGAAATCGGCAATATCCTTGATACGGGAGGCGGCGTGTACCGGTGCCAGCAAGGTTGTTGCAGCAACGGCGGCGGCAGCACCCAGAAGTGCCAGCCGCTTGAACCCTCCGCAGATCATTTCACCAATTTTTTGCATTACTGATCTGGCCCGCCATCGTGTTTCCGGCTTTGCTGCCGGGATACATATATTCGAAATGCGCAATGCGAGAGCCGTGCCACTTTTTACAAAGGCGTTGGTTCTTTCCATAAAAGTGGCGGAAATCCGGGCTCTTTGCTGGTATGATCACGAGCATATCCACGCAAAACTGTCGCTTGAGGTTAAAGAAATGTACCTGTTGGTCGGCAAATATTGCCTCACCCCCAAGGACTCATTTACCCTTCTCGGCAGAATCTGACGGGCAGAGCCACTCCATGCGCCAGAATTGCCGTCAGTCCGACTGGAAGATCGATCATGCGTATTACAGGCAATAAACCCATTTCCGGCGTTCAGGGACGAGGCGCCAAGAAGAGCGTTTCTTCAAACGGCGACCAGTTCGCACCGGATCTTGGGGGCGAGGTTTCACAGTCTTCCCAGACCGCGGGCGGTGCGTCCATTCAGGGCATGGATGCCTTGCTGGCCCTGCAGGAGGTTGACGACCGCGCAGAGCGCCGATCCCGCGCCACCAAGCACGGGCACAATCTGCTGGACACACTGGAGTCGGTGCGGGCGGATCTGCTTGCCGGACACGTGTCGGAGGACCGGCTGGAGCTGCTCGCCAGGCAGGTTTCCAAACGCCAGTCGAGTGGTGATCCTGAGGTTGATTCGGTGCTCGAGGAGATCGAATTGCGGGTCAAAGTCGAGCTTGCAAAGCTCGGCCGATTCCAGGATTGAGCGTGCACACAAATCGATAAAATTTGTCGGCTTAGTGTTCAAAATTTACGCAACGTCTTGAAAGGTATAAACTTTCCTTGACGCCATTTTTAGCAAATGAACCGTTGTCCGCTGGCGGAACCGCCTATATATTGCGCCCGGCATAACGGTAATCCGGAGCTATCGATGACGGTTGAAATTGAGTCTGAATATCGACCCTCGGAAGACGAGCCGTTCATGAATGACAGGCAGCGCGAGTACTTTCGGAACAAGCTGCTTGTGTGGAAAGAAGAGATCCTGAAGGAAAGCAAGGAAACCCTCGCCAATCTTCAGGAGGAAAGCCAGAACCATCCTGACTTTGCCGACCGTGCGTCGTCCGAAACGGATCGGTCCATTGAACTTCGCGCCAGGGACCGTCAGCGGAAACTGATCTCGAAGATCGATGATGCCTTGATTTCCAGAAAACGGCCGGTTTGCCGCACAGACGGCAGATCCGTAACGACTTTCAAGACCTTCCCCTCGTGGGAAGGTTTTTTTATGCTGTCAACGTCAATAGAGGCCGCTTCTTGGGTTCGTACTTCCGGCGTCGCCAGGATCTTTGCCGTCCAGAATGTCCTTGACCTTGGAGGCTGTTTCGCCGGGGAATTTGAAAATAAATGGGGAGGAGCAAGGCGCCTGCAAGACCGTCAGCAATTCCGGACTCGGATTCGCGGAGATAAAGGCACTTGGTCCGCGCAACGGCGGCATGTTTGAATTCGCAGCTCTCAGCGCAATCAGAAAACGCTCGTTTTCTTCGCCCAGGCTGATCGGCTCACCAAAGGTCGAATTGTCCCACGTCACGGATACTGACTCATCAGGCTCACCTTTGAGCACGGTGTCCACTTCGATCTGAAACTGGGCGTAGTCAGAAAGAAAGCTCCGCATTTTGCAGTATCTGTCGTCCGCGGTTTTTTTGTTTTCACAGCGCTTTTTCTGGATTTCTCTGACTTTGGGGTCTTCAACGATTTTGTAGTTTCGGATTTTTCCAATAACGACAACATCGGCAAATTTGACGTGACTCAAGTCCATTTGAGCGAAGGTAATACAAGCGTTTGCGTCTATGCCACTCGCCAGCAGGTGGATGCTGGCGAGCATAACGAGAGAAAAATAGCGCATTTTCAGCCCCTAAAATCCACAATGAACAAAAACAACTCTTTCAGGTTGTATTTCTTTGTGGCGCTATTTTGGCTGACGGGGCTTGTTAATAGGTGCTGGGGTTGATCGTGCCCTGTTCGACAATGTAGCGCACCAGGACGTCGCGATTGGTGTCCGGGCCGATGAAAACGACAACGTCGTCGCTGATGCCGGGGAAATTGCCGCCGCCACCTGCACGGTAATTGTTGGTCGCGACCACGAAGGTTGCTTCAGGGTCGAGGGGTGCGCCGTTGAACTCCAGGTTCACGATGCGGCTGGCGTCCGGATTGAGGACTTCGCCTTTCGCGTCGTATTTCGATGGCTGGCTCAGGTCTATCTGGTAGGTGACACCGTCGATCACATCGAAATTATAGCTTGGAAACTCCGGGTTGATCAGTGTCTGGTCGGCCTTGCCCGGCTCGACTTCCTGGAAAATTCCGGCTGAACGTTCCAGCCATTCCTTCACCGTGCTGCCCTTGATGGCGACCGCGCGAATGGTGTTCGGATACAGGTAGAGATCGGCCACGTTCTTGATGGCGACATCGCCGACCGGAACGTCGGTGTAGTAGTCCGGGCCGCCACGACCGCCGGCCTTGAAAGGCGCTGCTGCGGAAAGAACCGGCAGGCCTTCCCATTCCGTACCCTTCAGCATCTGTTCGATGTACCAGATCTGCGCCTTTGAAACGATCTGGACGCTCGGGTCGTCGGCCACGAGGGCGAAATAGGAATGCAAGGGTGCCGACGTCTTGCCGACGGGGCGGCGGACATAGGCAAGGGTTGCCTCGTGATCTTCCTTCACCGCATCGAGTACATCCTGCTGGCTCTCCACCAGCGGTGTCACGGTTCGACCTTCTTTTTCGTAGATCGGGCGTGCTTCGGTCATGAAATTGGCGACACGCCAGCCGTCGCCGTCGCGCTCGATCATCAGGTCGATGACGCCCAGATGCGAGCCCCAGAAACCGCCCATCGCGGCAGGCTTGCCGAACAACGTGCCTTTCTCGCTGTCGATACCCGGCAGTCCCTCATACTGGGGACCGGGGAAGACCAGATGCTGGTGACCGGTAAAGACGGCGTCGATCCCGTCCACGCCGGCAAGGTGCAGGGAGGCGTTTTCCATGCCTTCGGAATAATCGTTGGCGTCAATCCCCGAGTGGGAGAGGGCGATTACCAGGTCGCAGCCCTGTTCGCGCATTTCCGGGACGAAGGCCTTGGCGGTTTCGATAATGTCACGTGCATTGGCGTTGCCTTCCAGGTGGCGGCGGTCCCAGTTCATGATCTGCGGTGGCACGAAGCCGATGAAGCCGATCTTGATCGGATAGGACTTGCCGGCACCGTCGGTGACCTGTTTTTCAACGATCACATAGGGCTTCAGGAAAAGGGCGTCGTCTCGTGGGTTGCCGGCCAGCATGCTGCCCTTGACAAGATTTGCGCAGACGACGGGGAAATTGGCACCGGCCAGCACCTTCATCATGAAGTCCAGACCGTAGTTGAATTCGTGGTTGCCGAGTGTTGCCGCGTCGAATTCAAGGACGTTCATGCCCTTGATGACTGGGTGCAGGTCGCCTTCGCTCATGCCGCGTTCATAGGCGACATAGTCCCCCATCGGGTTGCCTTGCAGAAAGTCGCCATTGTCGACCAGAACCGAGTTTGTCGCCTCGTTCCGGATATCGCGGATCAGTGTGGCTGTCCGGGCGAGACCGGCGGTGTCGACAGGTTTGTCGCTGTAATAGTCGTAAGGGAAAACATGGACATGGAGGTCAGTGGTCTCCATCAGGCGAAGGTGAGCCGTACCTTCCTTGGCCAGAACCGAATAGGGGTGCAGAGCTGCCGTGAAGCCAGTTGCCGCTGCGCCCATCAAAAGGGTGCGCCGTGAAATCGAAAAGTCTTTGATACTGGACATGAAATGGCTCCTGTTCGGTCGCTCGGCGATTGGTGTCGCTTAGCCTTGCGGAACAGTGCGTGCCGGACCGATAGCTGCCGGTGCCCGCCGGGCGGCATGTTTCCGCGGCACACGGTTTTGATCCGCAAGGATTACAACCGTATGACGCAAATTGCTGCCCGGATCGTCAGTTTTGTCAAGCAGGTTTATGGACCGTCGAGCTGGGTCTACTCGCTGATCTGGCCAGCCATGACCGAGATCGTTTCCACGTAGACACTGGCCTTGTTCCATTGCTTGAGAACGTTGTAATTGGCAGTGCCCGGGCCCCAGCCCTGGCCGCGGCGCCAGCCTTTCTGGGCAAGATAATTTGCGGTGGAAGCTAGCACATCCGGAATGGAGCGGATCAGGTCCTTGCGGCCGTCGCGATCATAATCGACCGCATAACGGACATAGCTGGTGGCGAGAAACTGGGTCTGGCCGAGTTCGCCGGCCCAGGCACCTTTCATTTCGGCCGGCTGCATGTCACGGCCCTGCACGATCTTGAGTGCGGCGACCAGTTCGGCGGTGAAGAAATCGGACCGGCGGCAATCATAGGCCAGCGTGGCAAGGGATTGCAGGACCGGCATGTTGCCGGAGAAGCTGCCGTAGTTGGTTTCAAGCCCCCAGATCGCCAGAAGTACAGGTGCGGGAACGCCGTATTTCTTTTCGATGCCACGGAAGATGCGGGCGTAGGTCTTGCCGAGCTGCTTGCCACGCCGGATCATCGCGTTGTTGACCCGCTTGGCATAGAACTGGTTGAAGCTGAGCTTGAAGGATTTCTGGTTCCGGTCGAGCGAGACCACCTTCTTGTTGTACTTCACGTTTTTCAACGACGGTTCAACGACCCTTTTCTTGAGGCCGTAGCTTTGGGTGCCGCAGCTTGCACTCCAGGCAGAAGGTGCGGACAGAAGAACAAAACCAAAGACGAATGCAGAAAGGAGGCGCATCGAATCCCCGCTGGGCCAATATAGGATGAACGGTATTCTATCCGAAAAAGCGGTAGCGTCATCCGGCAGATACAGGAAAAAGAGGATTGGAGGCGGACAAATCCGGTCTCGTCTTTTCCGGTTGCCGCAAATCAGGGGTCTTGCCGGATGAAGTGGCTGTAAGATGGCGCGCCCGGGCTAAGGGTGCCGGCGCGGTCGAATTCGCTGTCGGCGTTGAAGCTGATCTTCGGCAGCGTTTCGAACCTTGCGATCGTTTCCCGGTGGCCTTCGATCTCGTTTTGAAGTCGCGTTTCCAGGTCTTCCCGTGCCGCACCCTTGTGATAACCGTGAACACCGTGGACGATCCTGGGAACCAGAACATCGAAACCCAGATAGCGCAGTGTGTAGGCGAGTGGCCAAAGCAGCATCTGAATGTCGCCTTCCTTGCCGTTGTGGGCACTTTCGCTCGCCTTGGAGCCGGTCGTGGCACAGAAGAGTACGGGCTTGTTCCTGAAATGGCCGGTATCGAAACGGTTGGAAGTGTCGTGCAGGCCACCGTTGGCCAGCACGCGCTCGCACCAGCCTTTCAAGATGGCAGGTGGGGCGAACCACCAGACCGGAAAATGAAACACGATCCGGTCTGCCTGGCGCAGCTTCTCGACTTCTTCCGTAATGACCGTGGGAAGGTTCCCGGTTTTCGTCTGCGTAGTGCGCTGCGCGCTCCGCCGGATCAAAGCCAAGCTGGTAGAGGTCTGACCAAAGCACCTCATCGCCTTCAGCTCGGCACGCGGCTTCGGTTGCGCGCGCCCAGGCAGCATTGAAGGAAGTCTGAGCAGGGTGGGCGAGAACGATGAGGGTGGTGGTCACGCGGTGGGGTCTTCCGGAATGAGCGACAAATCAGGTAACGGGCCACACCCTAAACGGTCTTTTCCGGCCTGGAAATGAGAACGGGCACGATGCTCGGGGAGCGAGACATCGTGCCCGTCATCAGCCGGGCCGGCGACGCTTCTAGAACGCGTCGCCGGATTCGGCCGGGGGACTGAGAAAGGTTTGGGATCAGAAGGGGAGCAGGATATCCAGCACCTGGTTGCCGACCCGTGGCTGCTGGACATCGGTAATCTGGCCGCGGCCACCATATCCGATCCGCGCTTCGGCGATCTGCTCGCTGGCGATGCGGTTATCCGACGTAATGTCTTCAGGTCTGACGATACCGGCGACGATCAGCTCGCGGACTTCGAAGTTCACACGAACTTCCTGACGGCCTTCGATTACCATGTTGCCGTTCGGCAGAACCTGGGTCACCACGGCGGCGACGGTGGTCTGCAGGACTTCGTTGCGGTCAACGCTGCCGTCGCCGGAGAAGCTGGAGTTGCTGTTGACGTTGGCAAGGTCGCTGGCGGCAGAACTTGCCGGCAGGAAGATGGTGTCGATTGCCGTTCCGAGTGCGCCACCAACATCGGCACCGCTGGACTCAGACCGGCTCCGCTCGGTCTTGTTGTCGATCTCGGCCTGGTCGTCGATGGTGACGACGACAGTCAGGATGTCACCGACCTGACTGGCGCGCTGGTCCTTGAAGAAGGCGCGGCTGCCGGACTGCCACAGCGAATTCGGATTGTAATGAGCCTGCTGCGGTTCCGGCATGGGCATCTGCACCGGCCGGTAGCCCGGAGTGGTGGTCGGATCCTGAATGGCGTTCAGGGCTGGCTGCTGGCCAACATTTGCGAGTTTGTCGGCAGTGCCGCAACCCGCAGCGAGGGCGGAAAGGGCGATGCTTGCCAGCAGGTGTCTGGGAAAGGTGCTCAGCATTTAGTTTTTCTCGCTGTTCAAGCTTGCAACAATCGGATTGGCGGCGTGAACGCGTACTTGGCCGCGGGAGGTAATCGTCGCCGGCACGATGCGCCGCGACTGCAGGTTCATGACGTCGATCACGTCGCCCTTGGCGCCGGTATCCATGGCCTGGGCCCGTGAAGTCAGCTTCATGCCCGGCATGACATAGGTGACGGTGATCTTCTCACCGCGTTCGATCAGGATCGGGCGCTGGACGTCATTGCGCGACAGGGGCGAATTCGCACGCAAGGTGGTGCGGGCTTGCTTGCCGACAATGTCTTCCATTTCGGTGAGGGCACCTGCCGGTACCTTGGTGCGGGCTTCGCGAATGATGTTCAGGTCTTCTTCACGAACAATGTCGCCCCGGCGCACGGGCTGCACCAGAACCAGCACATCGACCATCTCCGTCGCAACGCCGGTCAGGGTCAGAGGCTCGGTTCCGAACTCGACCGCGACGGCTGCGTGGATGGTGAAGCGGCCGTTCGACTGGGACCATTCTACCCTGTCGATGCGGATCGGATCGTGTACCTTGGGATCGGCGAGAACCTGATCGGGCGCTTGCAGCAAGCGGATATCCAGGCGCTCGGGATCAATGCCGGCATTGCGGTCTGCCAGAGCCTTGCGGGCAAGGCCGGCAAGCTGGTCCCGGTTCAGCCTTGTTGCCCCGCGAAAGACGACGACGGTTCGCAGGCCATCGGTGCCTGCCGTCTCGAGGCCGGCTGCGCGAGCGCGTTCGGCAACGACATCCGCGGGCACATTGCCGGAGGTTCCCATATCCGGTGAACGGAACAGCGGCTTGGATGCCAGCAGCCCGGCATTGGAATAGAAGTCGCCTACCGTCACGATGTCCGACAGGGTCATGACCTGCGACCGGAGCACGGGTTTTTCGTCCGCCAGGGCAGGCAGGGAAAGCAAGCCCGCCAGCAGCAACCCGACTTTCAGCAGATGTCTCTTCATCGTCTCAAGCCTCGGTCTTAGCGGAGGTTCGTGGTGGTGGAATACATCTCGTCGGCTGCCTGGATGATCTGTGAGTTCATCTCATAGGCGCGCTGTGCGGAAATCAGGTCGGCGATTTCCGTGACTGCATCCACGTTGGCCATTTCAAGAAAATACTGCTGCACCGTGCCGTAGCTCTCGTCGCCCGGATTGCTGGTATCGGGTGCGCCGCTGGCGTCTGTTTCCAGGTAGAGGTTGTCGCCAATGGCTTCGAGACCAGCCTTGTTGACGAAACGGGCAAGCTGGATCTGGCCGAGCTGAACAGTATTGCCGCCCTGGTCGACACCCTGAACGACACCGGTGTTGGAAATCGTGACGTCCTTGACCGTTTGCGGAATGGTGATGCCCGGATTGACGGAATAGCCGTCGATGGTCACCAGCTGCCCGTTAGCATCGCGCTCGAAGGAACCGTCACGGGTATAGGCCGTCGTTCCGTCCGGCATGTCGATCTGGAAAAAGCCTTCGCCGCGGATGGCCAGATCCAGTTCCTTGCCGGTCTGCTCGAGAGAGCCCTGGGACATGATGCGGCCGGTGGCTGCGATCTTTACGCCGGAACCGATCTGGATACCAGTGGGGACGATGGTGCCGGAATCCGATGTTTCCGTGCCCATGCGACGCAGGTTCTGGTAGAGCAGGTCCTGAAAGTCGGCCCGCTGCTTCTTGAAGCCTGTCGTGCGCATGTTGGCGACGTTGTTCGAAATGACTTCGACGTTCAGTTCCTGGGCCTTCATGCCAGTTGCGGCGATATGAAGTGCTTTCATGGTAGTGATCCCTTAAAGGCGCTTAGGCCTGAATCTTGCCGAGAGTGGAGATCGCCTGCCGGCGCAACTCATCCAGGTCTTTCACGATCTTGGAAGTGGAGTCGTAAGCGCGCGTCACTTCGATGAGGCGCGTGACTTCCGTGATGCCGTAGACGTTGGAGCCTTCGACGGCGCCCTGCACCATGCGGACTTCCTGGGCCGGTATCGGGTTATCAGCCTTGAACATCGTGTTGCCGATCTTCTCCATCGTCCGAACGTCTTCGAAGTCGACGACCTTGATGCGGCCGCGAATGCCCAGACGGGTTGAGATCGTGCCGTCCTGGGCAATCTCGACGCGGCCATCCTGATCGTTGAAGGAGATCGGACCCTGGTCGGTCATGACAGGGCTGCCGTCTGCCGAGATCAGCTGGCCGGTCGAGTCGAGCCGAAACGCGCCGCTGCGCGTATAGGCTTCGGTACCGTCCGGCATCTGGACCGCGAAAAAACCATCACTGTTGAGGGACAGGTCGAATTCGTTACCCGTCATCTTGATCGGGCCATGCGTGAAGTCGGTCCGTGTCGTGAACATGTCGACATAGGAAATGGCGCGGTCCTGCGGCTCAAAAGCCGAGCCGTCTGCCACCGGCATGACGTATTCCGAAAAATGCAGATTCTGCGACTTGAACCCGGACGTATTGATGTTCGCCATGTTGTTGGCGATCACATCCAGATGGTTCCGCAGGATCGATTGCCTTGATAAGGCAACTAGTTGAGCGTTCTCCATAGTGAACGGTTCCCTTCGTGCTCCCCGAGTAAGCCGGCCGATCTCCCCAGATCCGCTGGCTCGTTAAGGTTAATGCACGAGGCGTGCCAGTTTTTAAATCCTTGGGAAATCTGGGTAAAAATCAAAAGGGGCGGGTGCACGCGGCAAGAGATTCCGGCAGAAGTTAACCACTTGGCAATTTTTGCCCGGTGACTCGCGTTAATGGCTCGGTAACCATTCGTTAACCATTAACTCTTTAGTAATAAATAAGCGCGCGCGAGCGCTTGCAGATCGGAGTGCGGAATGACAGACGAAAACGCCGCAGCCGGAGAAGACGGCGAGGATGGAGCTGAAGCTGGTGGCGGTGGCCGCAAGAAGAAGCTTATCCTGTTCGGCGGCATCGGTCTGGTGGTTCTGCTCGCCGCAGGTGGGGCGGCCTATTATTTCCTGATGGGATCGAGTGCACCGGCACCGGTTCCCGGAGAGACGGAAGCGCCGCAGGAAGTGCAAAAACCGGTGGTCTTCTATGACCTTCCGGAAATGACGGTGAATTTGGCGACGGAAGGGCGCACGACCTATCTGAAGGTCAGGATTGCCCTGGAAGTCGAGAACCGTGCGATGATCGATCAGATCCAGCCGTATCTGCCGCGCATCCTGGATGCGTTTCAGATCTATCTGCGCGAGCTTCGCCCTGCGGACCTGGAAGGGTCTGCCGGTTTGTTCCGCCTGAAGGAAGAATTGCTCAGACGGATCAATCTGTCGGTTTATCCGGCGAAAGTTGAAGGGGTGCTGTTCAAGGAAATCCTTGTCCAGTGACTTTGTGAATGGCTGATATCGACGACGATGACGACCTGTCCGAAGAGGACATGGCCGATGCCTGGGGCGCCGCTCTTGCAGAGCAGGGTGCCGGCAGCGACGACGACGAAGATCTCGCCGCGGCGTGGGGTGCTGCTCTAGAGGAGCAGGGCGCCGGCAGTTCCGACGATATGGCGGCCCAGTGGGCAGCCATGATCGACGACAGCGAACCGGACCTTGAAAATGCCACGCGCGGTGCTGACCGTGTCCTGAACCAGGAAGAAATCGACAACCTCCTCGGCTTCAACATCGAGGACACGATTGCTGGTGACCAGAGCGGCATCCGCGCGCTGATCAACTCGGCAATGGTATCCTACGAGCGTCTGCCGATGCTCGAAATCGTGTTCGACCGTCTTGTGCGTCTGACGACCACGTCCTTGCGCAACTTCACGTCCGACAACGTGGAAGTGTCGCTCGATTCCATCAGCTCGGTTCGTTTCGGCGACTATCTGAATTCCATCCCGCTGCCGGCCATTCTCGGTGTCTTCAAGGCCGAGGAATGGGACGGGTTTGGTCTGATCACCGTTGAATCCAGCCTGATCTATTCGATTATCGACGTGCTTCTTGGTGGAGGTCGGGGGACATCGGCCGTGCGCGTCGAGGGCCGGCCCTACACCACGATCGAGACCGGTCTGGTCCAGCAGATGGTGGCGCTGATCCTTCAGGATGCCGAGCACGCCTTCGCGCCGCTTTCTCCGGTCCATTTCAACTTGGAACGTCTTGAGACGAACCCGCGCTTTGCCGCGATTTCCCGGCCCGCAAACGCCGCCATTCTCGTCGAGCTCAGAATCGACATGGAAGACCGGGGCGGGTCCGTCGAAATCATGATGCCCTATGCAACGCTGGAGCCGATCCGCGATCTGCTTCTGCAGATGTTCATGGGGGAAAAATTCGGCCGGGATCCGATCTGGGAAGGCCATTTGGCGACCGAAATTCATGCCGCGGAAGTCGAGGTCGATGCGGTTCTTTACGAGACCTATCTGCCGCTCGGACGGGTGCTCAGTCTCGATGTCGGCCAGACGCTTGTCTTCGACAAGGAACCGACCGATCCGGTGATGATCAAATGCGGCAACATTCCACTGACCGAGGGAACGCTCGGCAAGGTGGAGGATTCCATTGCCATCCGTGTCGCAAAGAATTTGCGCAAGCCAAAAATGACGCTGGCCGCCTTCGAGCGCGCCATGCAAAGCGAAATGGGGGACCAATGAGCACTTTGCCACTCGGAATGATCATTGAAGGACTGGTCGCGGTTCTTCTGGTGATTACCATCGGCTACTGCTTCACGCTGAACCGCCGTCTGCAGCGCTTGCGGGCCGACGAAGAGGTACTGCGTGCGACCATTTCGGAGCTCATGACGGCCACGGAAATTGCCGAGCGTGCCATCCTCGGTCTGAAGACGACCGCGGCAGAGGCTGACAAGACACTTGGCAGCCGTCTTAAGCAAGCGGAAACCATGTCTCACACTCTTGCCGAACAAGTGGGCGAAGGTGAGATAGTATTCACGCGGATTTCGCAGATTGCGGAGGCGGCCCGTTCGGCTGCGCCGCAGCGCGAGGCGGTGACGAGGAGCGATCCTTATGCGGCTCAGCCGCAACCGGAACCGCAGCAATACGCGCAACAGGCTGCAGGCTATGGCCAGGCAGCTCCGGCCGTGGAGCCGGAGCGCCGCAGGAGCAGCCGGGCTTCCGATATTCGCAGTGCTGCGGCGGAAGCAACTGCGCGGCTGGAACAATTCCGTAAACGGAACGGTGCTGCTGCATGAACTTGAGACTGCTGCCTTTGTTGGGTGTTTCGGCAAGCGCTCTGCTGGCCCTGAAGCTGCTTGGCTTCGCGCTGGGCCCGCAAAGCGGCAACCTGCCCATCAATGGCGCAGTCGCACAGGAAACGCCGGGGGCTGACGGCGGTGACATGGCTGACCCAACGGCTGAAATGGCCGCGGATGGTCCGCCGCCACCACCGCCGCCGGGGGGAGGGCTGCCCGACCAGCCGGCCCTGCCGGACAGTCTTGAAATCGGTGGTTCGGCCGCGGAGCGCGCTGTTCTGGAAAGTCTTGGCAGACGGCGCGAGTCTCTGCAGGAGCATGAAGGCCAGCTGGACCTGCGTGAAAAGCTTCTGCAGGCCACCGAAGAGCGCATTCAAAAGCGCGTTGATGAACTGAAGAAGCTCGAAGAGCGCATCGAGGCAGCTGTCGGACAGAAGCAGGAGCAGGAAGAAAACGAAATTGCCGGCCTCGTGACCATGTACGAAAGCATGAAGCCGAAAGATGCCGCCCGGATCTTCGATCGCTTGAGCCTGCCGGTCCTTTTGAAGGTGGTGCGCCAGATGAAACCTCGAAAGATGGCAGATATCCTCGGGAAAATGGATCCTGAAGCGGCCGAGCGCATGACAGTGGCAATCGCGAACGCCTCTCCGTTACCCTCAGCGGACACAAAACCGGTGCAGGCACAGGCGCAAGCGCCGGAGGCCTTGCCGAAAATTCCGTCAAACTGACCGGAAAGACCGGATTTCGGCGTATCGCGTAAGGGCACGTTAACAAGACCTGACTAACAATAGTGTGTTGGCGTCATCCGAGGACAGAACATCTTGCCAGGACCGTTCCTGACATCCCAGACCGGCGGAACTCCCGCGTTTTCGGACAGGGTGCGAACTTTCGCGCGCCTGCTGGTTTCGTTCTGGCTTGTTCTGGCCTGCGTCACGGGTGCCGCCCTGGCCCAATCCGACAATCTGGAACCGGTTGATCTGACCGTTTCTCCGGGGGAGGGTTATGGCCGTATCGTCCTGACGTTCAAGGACCGCACGCTGCTTCCGATCTATGATGCGGTCATCACAGGCGGGGTCCTGCGGATTTCATTTGAAGATCCGATCGACATCAACGTTGACGATGTTCCACTGGACCTGGGCGACTACGTGACCATCGCCCGGCGAGATCCGGACGGAAGTGCCATCCGCTTTGCACTGAAGAACCAGTTCCAGATCAATACTCTGGAAGCCGGCGAAAAGCTGTTTGTCGATATCCTGCCGATGGACTGGCAGGGCTTGCCGCCTGGACTTCCCGACGATGTCGTGCGTGATCTTGCAAAGCGTGCCGAAGAGGCGATGCGCAAGGTTCGCGCCCTCGAACAGGCGCGACTCAAGGCTCAGGAAGGGCCGGAGGTGACGCTGCATGTGGGGGAGCATCCGACATTCACCCGTCTGGTGTTTGACTGGTCTATCAAGTTCGACACCGCTTTCGTGCGCGAAAACGACATCATCAAGGTGACGTTCAACCATCCGGCACAGCTGGACATTGCCCACCTGCGCGCGCATCTGCCCCAAGGGGTGATCGACGCGACCTCCTTCCTGGACCAGGGCAAGCTGAAATTCCTTATGCGCGTCGAGCCGTCGGTCGACATTCGGGCGTTCCGGGAGGAGCAGACCTACGTTATCGACGTGACGCCGGAAAACATGGAAGTGAATGATCCGGCAAATGCGCTGATCAACAAGGAACTGTCCGTCGAGGACAACGAAAACCGCAAGGACATGATTACCGCGCCGGGCCTGCGCGACACGCGTGAGGTCAAGAACCCGCGCGGGAATCCGACGTCCGGCGGGAGCACGGTGAGCGGAGGCGGGGTCCTGAAGGAATCCAAGGCCGATGAATCGCCGGCCTATACGATTGTTCCGCTGGGAGGCGGCAAGACGGATGAGGGGGCCGAGGCACCGCAAGTGCCCCAGCCGTCAGCCGTTGAAAATTCTGATCAGTCCGCCGCACTGTCGGCCGAGCCCGATCCGGAAGCCGGTCGTGCGAACGCTCCTGCCGAAACTCAGCTTGCCATGGTCCCGCGCATCAAACCGTTGGTTGGGGAAGAAGCGCTGCGAGGGCCAGGGAGCGGGACCGAGATCGCTGACGCTGGTGTTAACGTCACTCCGACCGCCCTGGCGGTCGAAACGCTTCCTGCGCCAGAGCTTGCTGCCGCTGTCCTGCCGATTTCGGCTGATGGCGCAGCTGAATTGCTGACGACAGCGGCCATTCCCGCGGCCGAAGCAACAAGCGGGAACGACGCCGTTGCTCCGTCCAACGCTGGTCTGGTAACCGTTGCCCAGGCTGAGCCCGGTGCTTTGCCGTTGAACGAAGTGCTGCCGGAGGATGAAGAAATCGTCCGGGAAGCGCCGATGCTGGACTTGTCCACGCAGCAGATCGGCGACCAGCAGCAGGAAGCCGCGCCCGAAAACAACGGCATTCCGACACTGCAGCAGGTCGACACAATCAACCGGGGTAGCCAGCCGAATGCGCCGTATGGCGCAACGCCAGTGCAGATCCTGAACACGCCGACGCTTGGTAGCGGCGACGTTCCAGCCGGGATCCAGCTTCCCGGCACGCAGCAATCAGCACCGGAGACCTGGCGCGCCAACGGCGGCCAGGATTTGAACCAAGGGCGTCCCTCACCGGAGCAGCCGCCGGAAAACTTCGCTGAGGAAGTGCGCAACTTCGTTTCTGCTGAAGCCCGGCGCATCGGGAACACGGTCCGCGTTGTGTTCCCGTTCTCCGAGCCGGTTTCCAGCGCGGTGTTCCGGCGCAACGACAGCATCTGGCTGATCTTCGATACCGATGCCACGATCGACACTCGGGGGATGGTCTCGGCGCTGGCCGAAACGGCGGAAACTATCGAGGTTCAGCAGTTCGACGATTACCAGATCCTGCGGATGGACATGACCGATCCTGTACTGGCGACGGTGGGTGTTGACGGCAATGCCTGGTCGCTCGTTATCGGCGACCTGATCCTGGAACCCTCCATTCCGCTGCAACTGGAACGGACTGTGCGAGGCGATGGCGGCTCCGTGCTGCGAGTGCTTTATCAGGATCCGCAGAACATTCGTCAGATTACCGACCCGTTCGTTGGCGACACGATATCTCTTGTCACCGGCTTCGGTCCGCCACGCGGTCTGTTGAAGCCTCAGACGTTTGTCGATCTGGACGCCCTGAGTTCCGCGCAGGGCATTGCCGTCGTGCCGAAGTCTGACGGCTTGAAGATGAAGATCCTTGGAGATGACGTGATCATCGAAAAGGAAGGCGGTCTTGCGCTTTCCAGCCAGCATCTGCGAGGCGGATCCGGATCGAGCCAGACAATCGTCGATCCGGAAGACAGCAACTTCATCGAGTTCGTTTCCCTGAGCACCGAAGGTCCGGGGGCTTACCGCACCCGCCTGCTGGAGCTGCAGGACAAGCTGGCGAAGTCGCCGACAGGCAAGCGCCGCAAGCCCTTGATGGCTTTGTCGCGGTTCTATCTGGCGCATCAGTTTGCGCAGGAAGCGCTGGGGCTGATGAAGCTTGCGCTGGAAGAAGAACCGGCACTTGCCGAAGACAGTTCCTTTAACCTGATGATGGGGGCGGCCCAGACCCTGGCCAACCGGCCCGACGCGGCCTATGCGCATCTGAACCGACCAGACCTGAAGAACAGTCCAGATGCTGCTGTCTGGCAGACGATTGTTGATGTGAAACTGGGTAACTGGACGTCCGCCCGTATTGCCATGCCGCGCGGACGTGCCGTGGTCGGCAACTACCCGGAAGCCATCCAGACAGAATTCAAGCTCGCCGCCGCACAGGCCATGGTCGAGGTCAATGATTTCGGTGTTGCCAACAGCGTGCTGGCCGAGATCGAACCCGCCGAAGTGACGCGGACGCAGGCTGCCCGTTACGATATCCTGCGTGGCCGCGTTGCCGATGCCTCCGGCCGGTCGCAGGAAGCCTTGACCGTGTTCGATCTCGTGACCAGGTCCGACGACCGGCCGCGGGCGGCCGAAGCGGAATACCGCGCGCTCCGGATCCGTTACCGGGATGGCGAACTCAACATGGAGCAGGCCATCGATCAGCTTGCCGGGCTGGCAACGTCCTGGCGTGGTGATGAAATCGAATTGAAGACATTGAGGTTCCTGGCACAGCTCTATGCCGAGCAGGGCCAGTACCGCGAAGCGTTCGAAGCCATGAAATCGGCCGTTCAGGCTGAACCCGATGCGGATACCACGCGGCTGCTGCAGGAAGAGATGAATGGCCTCTTCAACGCGTTGTTCCTGGACGGCAAGGCGGACGAGATGCAGCCGGTGAAGGCGCTGGCACTCTTTTATGATTTCCGCGAACTTGTGCCGATCGGTCGTCAGGGAGACGAGATGGTCCGCCTTCTGGCCAAGAGACTGGTGGAAGTCGACTTGCTGGACCAGGCAACCGAGTTGCTGCGCCATCAGGTTGACAACCGCTTGAAAGGTGCAGCGCGGGCACAGATTGCAGCGGATCTTGCGGCGATCTACCTGATGGATCGCAAGGCTGAAGAAGCACTGCGGGTGCTCAACCGGACACGGCAGGCGAGCCTTCCGTCGACCCTGGAGCGTCAGCGCAACATCGTTGAAGCCCGTGCCCTGACCGAAAGCGGGCGCCCGGATCTTGCGCTGGAACTGGTTCGCAACATGCGCGGTTCGGATGTCGATCGGTTGCGGGCAGATACATTCTGGGCAGCCGAAAGCTGGCGGGATGCGGGTGAGCAGCTGGAAGCGATGCATGGCTCGCGCTGGTCCGACAACATTCCGCTAGATGATCTTGAACGCCGCGACATCCTGCGGGCGGCCATCGCCTATTCGCTGGCGGGCGACCAGCTCAGCCTGGAACGCCTGCAGACAAAGTACATGTCCAAGATGTCCGACAGCCCCGAGGCAATGTCCTTTGAGGTCGTGACCCGGCCGATCGAGGCGCAGGGTGTCGAGTTCCTCGAAGTCGCCAACAGGCTTGCCGATGTCGATTCACTGGAAACCTTCCTGAAAGAATACCGGCGTCAGTACATGTCTCCCGATCGCAGCCCGGATCAGTCTGCCGCTGCACCCGTCACCGAAGAAAACGCCGGCTGAAGCTGACGCTGTGTGAAAGTTGTCCGGTTGCAGGGGGACTTGCGCACCGGTGCCAACTCCTGTTCAGTTGCGGTCGTTCACCCTTCCACACGTGTCGCGATCCGCTGCACGTTCTCACAAAGAACCTGATTATGCGGCCTCATGGCCCCACCTTTCCGCTTTGCAGCGGTGGATGTGTCTGTTCGTTGGCTTTGGAACACCGGAAAAAGGAACTCCTTCATGTCCTTGAAAATCGTCCGGCGTCTTATCCCGGAATGGGGCACGACCTATGGTCCTGCAGGCGAGGGACCCTTTCCTGCCGTCATGGTGTTTCATGGCTCAGAGGGGGCATGGTCAGGCTGGAGCCATCGAAATGCGGTTCTCCTGGCAGCACATGGTTATCTGGCCTTTCCTTTCGGCTATTCGAAGGGGGGCAATGCCTGGAATGCCGGCAGCATTGAAAACGTGTCACTGGACAGAAGTCTGGAAGCCTTCCGGGCGCTGCGTGCATTTGAGGCCGTTGGTGAAAAGGCGGCATTCTACGGCGTGTCGCGGGGGGCTGAACATGCCCTTTTGCTGACAGCCCTGATGGCGGAAGAAGGTCTTGACGGCCTGCCTGACGCGGTGGCTGTGCACAGTCCGCCAGACGTTGTGTGCGGGGCGTTCGACAGCAAGGCTTACCGCGACGCTGGAGATCCAGGCTGGCAGCCATGGGACCCCGGTGAGCGGGCATGGTCCTGGCGCGGGTCTTCCGAGAACCTTCTTCCTACGAAACAGATCGAAATAGAACGCTATGACGGACCGGTTTTCCTGAGTCACGGGTCGGCCGACCGGGTCTGGTCAGTGGACATGACAAAGCGTCTGGAAGCGCGGCTTCTTGCCCATGGCCGGAAGCCGGAGGTTCATATCTACGAAGGCCAGGACCATATCACGACCAGTGCTGCAGAAAATCTGCATCACGAGAACCTGCTGACATTTCTGGACAGAAATCTTCTGGCATCATGACATTGCCGAGGGCGGTGTGCTGACCACGCACTCGTGTCAGGTGACTGCCTTCAGAAGCGACTGTGACGGCGGCTGACCAGGGTTCTTATGCGGTTTCTTGAGTTCGGACTTGTAGCGCATGACGAGTTCGGGAATGGACCGCGTGCTTCGGTCCAGCCACTCGCAGCGTGCTTTCAGGAAGTCGCGATAGGTCTTTTCATGGATGCCGGTCTGCAGCATCAGGCGCATGATCGCACCATCCGCATCGGATTTCAGCGTGTCGGAAACAACCTCGTCGGCGAGGTTGATCTTGCGGCTGATCAGCCAGATGGCCGCATCAAGGCGGCCTTCTTCGAACAGAGTTCGCAGAATTGCATCGAAGGACAACTCGCCGTTGGCAATCTGGATGCTGGCTTCGTGGCGCGAATAGGTGATGCCATCGAGGTCGATGCTGCCGTCGTGTCGCTCTTCGATGGTCTTCGCCAGGCGCTGCAGTTCGCCGGTTTCCAGTGCCTTCTTGAGAGGAGGCGGGATCAGCGGACAGTTGGTCTCCAGAATGTCCATCTGGGTTTGGAGAAACTCTTCGTCTTCCAGTGCACGCCTTGCAATGCCGGCGAGCACGTCTGCTTCCGTGTTTGCAAAGATCAGCAGGGCGAGTGTGCCTCGGACGGAAAAGGGCGCTGCCATATTATGGAGGAGCTCGTGGACCACATCCCGGCTGGCCCGCGCAATCATCGTGTCGGTCATCTCTTCGGAAAGATCAGGTCTCTTTGCCGTTGACTTGCGCTTGTCATTGCCGCCGTTCTTGGCGATCTGCATGAGACCGTTCTGGCTGATCATCGGCGAGCATTCGATCACCGGTTCCGACAGTTCGTAATCTTCCTGGGCGAGCCGGTCCGCAAGGTCGGGGATGATGCGGTCGGTTTTTGCAAGGCGTACGACAAGTTCGTAGCGTGCAGCGCGGTCCAGCTGGTCGAAAACCGAGAGAACAATTCGCGAAAACAGTTCCCGCTCCATCTCCGTCGGCTCGTGGTCTTCCGACCGCGCATATTCGCCGACGAGCGTGCGGATGAGTTTTGATCTCGCCTCTGGTTCTTTGATCCGGGCGAGCTGTTCTAATTGTTCTCTTAACACTGTCCTGCCGCTATTAACGAAGGGGCACAATTCGGGCCCGCACGGCTGTAACTATTACAGTCCTATCTTAATTTTCTTCTACTTTTAACGACTTGGCCGGGTGTTTCAGCCGCCGCCGAAGCTCTTGACCAGCGAGCCCGCCACCAGGTTCCAGCCATCGACAAGTACGAAGAAGATCAGCTTGAACGGAAGAGAGATTACCACCGGCGGCAACATCATCATACCCATGGACATCAAGACGGATGCAATCACGAGGTCGATGATGAGAAACGGCAGGTAGAGCAGGAAGCCGATTTCGAAAGCACGCCGCAGTTCGGAGATCATGAAAGCGGGAATGAGCGTGGCCATGGAAAGGTCTTCCGGGCCTTCCGGTGCTTCTTCTCTGCCGGAGAGTTCCTCGAACAGGGCGAGGTCCTTTTCGCGGACCTGGGACAGCATGAACGTCCGGAACGGATCGGAGGCACGCTCGAAGGCCTGCTCGAATTCTATGTCCCCGTCGATGAGCGGTTGAACGCCGGCATCATAGGAGGCCTGCAAGGTAGGCATCATGATGAAGGCCGACAGGAACAGTGCAAGGCTGACCATCACCATGTTGGGCGGGGCCGTCTGCAGGCCGATGGCAGACCGCAAGAGCGACAGCACCACCACGATACGGGTGAAGCTGGTCACCATGACGAGAATGGAAGGCGCCAGCGACAGGATGGTCAGAAGGACAACCATCTGGACGGCGCGTTCCGTCAAGGTGGTATCATCGCCAAAACCGACCGAGATTTCCTGCGCAGCAGCCGGTCCGGCCAGAACCGCGAGCAATGCGGTCAGCAAAAGCATCAGACGGATCAGACCGCCAGGCCGCAGGAGCGATTGCAAGCGCATCATCCGTTTGACTGTCCACCCAGTTCGTCCAGGATCTTCGCCATTTCTTCCTCGATGGGATTTCTGTCGCCCAAACCGGCGGAAGGCCTGACAGGCGCCTTGACCGGTGGCGCAGAGCTCGTCACGGGACCGCTGGTTACCGGGGCAGGGGCTGATACCGATGCCACAGCAGACGGCGCGACCGTTGCAGTAGCGCTTGCGGTTTCTTCCTGCGCCTCTTCAGCCTCGTCGGCAGATGCCTCGTCAGCTGGCATTTCCGCTGCGGAAGACGCTTCGGGCTTGTCCTGAGCCGGGGTGGACGCTTCCGGCACGTCTTCCAGGAGATCGCCGATATCCAGCGAGAGTTCCCTGGAAGGGGCGGCTTCTGCGACCGACTGCGTTTCGGCTGTGGCGCCTTCCTCTTCCAAGGAAGCCGCTGTCCGGGCTTCATCATCCGCCGTGACGTCGGCAGGTTCGATTGCTTCAGTCACTTCGGGCTCTGAAACATCGCTTGAAGAGTGTTGTGCATCGGCCATCTGGACGTTTTCGTCCGCCGTGTCCGCCATCGCCTGGCCAAGGTCGGCGGGCTGGTCCGGTTTCGGCATGCTTTCTTCCGCCGGAGCTTCCTGCGCAGGGGCTTGTTGAGCTGTGGATGCTGCGGTCAAGGTTGCGGCAACGAGCACCGGCTCCACCTTGTGCTCCGGCAGAACCTGCTCAACCGGCTTCAAGAGAGCGGTTTTGGCCCGTGCCGCCGGTCCGGAAGCGGGCGGGGAGATCGTTCCGCCATAGGAAGGCCGATCACGGGCCGTGAAGGGGCGTGCCAGGGACTTCAATGTGGAAGCTGTCTTGCTTTCCTGCGGCGCAGAGGGAGCCGGAACGGCAGGACGCACTTCCGGCGCTTTTACGGGTGCTGTTGCAGGTTCACTTGCCTGCATCTCAGCTTCCAGGGCAGCAGCAATGTCGACCTTGCCTTCGTCGGTGCTTCGCGGAGGCGAAACTTCCGGTGTAGCAGGCGCGGGAGCGGCTGGTTTAGTGGCGGCCCGGTTGAAGCCGTTCTGAGTGGCGGCACGTAGCAGATCGCTCGCGCGGCCCAGTCCTCCACCGCTTTCCGGCTTGTCGGGGGTGGTCTTGGGTGGCGTTGCCTGTTGGGCCGGGGGCGTCGGGGCGTGTACGGTTGCCGGGGCACTCTCGGCCGCACGCGTGGCGGTAAGCCGGGAGGGAGTGGGTTCCGAATAATTGCGTTGCTGTGCAGCCGAACTCACACTGGGGGCTGCCGGCGTGGCAACCGGGGTGGCTGCTGCCTGATACGAAGGTGAGGCCGGTGCGGATGGCTGTGCCACCGGAGCGGCAGGTTGCGGTGCCGGGGCGACCTGCTGTGGCGCCGGTGGAGATGGCTGCGCTAGAGGTGCGGCAGACGGAACTGGCGTACGTGCCTGGACTGCGGGTGCTGCGACTTCCTGTTCTTCGAGGAAGTCGTCAGGCCGGGCCGGGATCTCCGGTCCGGGGGCGACTGCGGCCTTGACCGGCATCGGCATGTTCGAAGGAGACGGTTGCCCGGGCCGGGCCTGGGCCAGCGGGGTGTTGCGAACGATATTCTGTTCCACCACAACGTCGCTCGGGCCGCCGACCAGGATGAGATGCTCGATGTTGTCCCGGCGAATGAGCAGCAGCCGGCGGCGAGCGTCGACAGAAGCACTGTCCATGATGGCAATCCGGGGCTGCCGGTTGCGGCTTTGCGGAGCACTTGCTCCCATCAGGCGCTTCAGAATGAAAATAAACAGTCCGAACAGCAGCAGCACGACGGCCAAAGCCAGTATGACTGCAATAGCCTGCGTGATGCCCCCGCTCACGTTGAATGTGGTCTCAATCCAGTTATACATCTTACCCTCGTGCCGCCCCGCTTGCGGTTTGATCGCGTGTGCCGGTTACTCCGGTTTTTTGCCTCAATTGGGGAGGTTTGCCTTTATCCCCAGTAATTCCGGCGGTTGAGCCTGTGCAGGCTCCTGTCTCGCAAACCTCTCGGCTTTTTTGTTTTTCCCCGTTGCGGCGGGAATGTTTTGCCCCGTCGGTACCGGTTCAGCCGCTTGCTGATCTGCTTCGAATCTTTCTAGGACTTAAAGTTAACAGAGGCAGGCAAATTTTGCCTGTTGGCGGCGCCTCTCTTTTTGCGAAATGCAAAGGAAAGTTGCCTCCTCCACTGGTTTTTGAAGGGTTTGGGCCGGAAGAGGTAAATGGCTGTTAACTTTTCATTAACCATTTGAGCGGCAATCATTGCCGGGTTGGTTAACGAATGGTGAATCGGAATGGCCATAACGGATCTGCCGCTGTTCCAGGCATTGAAATCCAAGATGCAGTGGCACCAGACGAGACAGAGCGTGCTGGCGCAGAACATCGCCAACGCGGATACGCCCGGATACATGGCGCGGGACGTGAAGGAATATACCTTCAAGGATCACATCGGGCGGCAGTCACTGAACCTGGCGACGACGACGACGGTGGCCGGGCACATTCCCGGGAAGCTGGGAAATACCGGTTCGGCCAAGATCGAGGAAGACGACACCTTCGAAGTCACGCCGAGCGGTAACAGCGTCAATCTGGAAGAGCAGATGATGCACATCACCGAGAACCAGATGGATTACCAGGCTGCGACAACGCTTTACACCAAGGGGCTCGGTCTGATCCGGACCGCGCTTTCCAAGAGTGTATGAGGCAAGGCAGCACAAGCTAGAGGACCGATAACATGGACCTGATCAAATCCCTGTTCATCTCGGCAAGCGGGTTGAGAGCTCAGAACGGGCGCATGCGCATCATCGCGGAGAACATCGCGAATGCGAACTCCACTGCCAAGACGCCTGAAGAACTGCCGTACCGGCGCAAGATCCCGACCTTCAAGAGCCATTTCGACAGGGAAATGGGCGCTGATATGGTCGAGCTGGGTAAGATAGCGGAAGACAACACGGACTTCCGTTCGGTGCACATGCCCGGGCACCCGGCAGCCGATGCCAACGGTTACGTGCTGCAGCCCAACGTAAACACGCTGATCGAAACGACGGACATGCGCGAAGCGCAGCGATCCTATGAAGCCAATCTGAACGTCATCGATTCCACGCGGCGGATGCTGCAGCGGACCATCGATATCCTGCGCGCCTGAGCGGCAGTCCTAATCCGGGAAGGGAGCCTTAGTCATGTCTACTCCGTCGATCGCAAATAATGCCTACCAGATGGCCGCCAAGCTGCAGCAGCAGGCGCGTGCGATCGAGGACAAGGCGGGCGCTCCCGAAGCTGCCGGTCTCGATTTTACCAAGCTGGTGGAAGAGGCTGTCGGCGGTGTCGTCGACAAGGGCCGTGTCGCAGATGACAAGGCTGTGGGCCTTGTCGAGGGCAAGGCTGACGTGGTCGACGTTGTCACCGCGATCGCCGAAACGGAAGTTGCTCTTGAAACGATGGTCGCCGTTCGCGATCGAGTGATTTCCGCCTATGAGGAAATCATGCGGATGCCGATCTGATCCGATGCGGCAAGGGGGCCTTTGATGACCGCTGGTGAAGTTCTCGATCTCGCCCGTGAAGGCGTTTGGACCATGATCCTGGTGGCCGGACCGGTCATGGTCATCGGTCTGTTGGTGGGTGTCGTCATCGCCTTGTTCCAGGCTCTGACGCAAATCCAGGAAATGACGCTGGTTTTCGTTCCCAAGATCCTCGCGATCTTCGTGACGATCCTGATTGCGCTGCCCTTCATGAGCCAGGTTTTGGAGGCCTTCATGGGCAGGGTTGCCGAAATGATCCTGACCACCGGTTAGGACGTGGACCTTCATGACCATCCAGCTCGATTATCTGCCGAACATCGCAGCCATCTTCATGCTGATGTTCGCACGTATGGGCACGATGGTCATGTTGCTGCCGGCTCTGGGCGAAAGCACGATCCCGACACGGTTTCGGCTGACCATTGCCCTGGCGTTGACGATTGTTCTCTATCCCGTCGGTTCGCAGTATTACCCTGCCGACCTGACGTCCAATACCTATCGCATGATTGCGCTCCTGTTCGGAGAGCTGGCCATCGGCTTCGGCATCGGCCTGTGCGCCAAGATGATCACGTCCGTCTTGCAGATCGCCGGCATGATCATGGCCAACCAGTCCGGCCTTGCCTTCGCGCTTGGGACGGATTTCGCCAACCAGGGCCAGCAGGGGGCGCTGTTCGGCAACTTCCTGTCCATTCTCGGTATTACGCTGGTCTTCGTCAGCGACAGCCACTTCCTGGTGATCGCGGCGCTCCACGACAGTTTCACGATCTTTCCGCCTGGCCTTGCTCCGCCGGTCGGCGACTTTTCACAGAACGCGACGGAAACCGTTGCGCATGTGTTTTCCATCGCGGTGCGCATGAGCGCGCCTTTTCTGGTTGTCGGTCTGGTTTTCTATTTCGGCCTCGGCCTGCTCAACAAGCTGATGCCGCAGATGCAGATCTTCTTTATCGCCATGCCCGTGAATATCGCGATCGGGCTGTTCCTGCTCATGGTGCTGATCGCAACCCTGATGATGTTCTATCTGGATCATTTTCAGGAATCGCTCGGCAAGTTCATCGTGGGGTAGCGCTGCGCTATGGCTGACGATACCGACGACTCGGAAAAAACAGAGGACCCCACGCACAAGCGCCTGAAAGAGGCGCATGACAAGGGGGACGTACCGAAATCTCAGGAAGTCAGCACCTGGTTCACACTGGCCGGTGCGACGCTGATGATTGCCATTTTTGCGCCCAGCACCGCCGTGTCGCTGGGCGAGTTGATGAAGGGCTACATGGAGCATGCCCACCAGATTGCGGTGGACGGCTACGCACTGAAAGCTCTGTGGCGGGACACGGGGCAGTCGGTGGCTCTTATCGTCGGCATTCCGTTGCTGGCGCTGGTGATCATGGCTGTGGCGGGCAATCTCGTCCAGCACCAGCCACTGCTGACCGCGGAAACGATCAAGCCGAAATTCTCGAAGGTTTCACCGGCCTCCGGTTTCAAGCGGCTGTTTTCCGCCGACAGTCTGGTGAACTTTGCCAAGGGAATGGTGAAGATCGCCGTTGTCGGCGCCATCATGGTGGCGGTGATGTGGCCGCACCGCGACGAAGCGGAAGTTATGGTGTTCGCCGATACGAACATCATCCTGGAGGAGGCACGAATCCTGATCCTGCAGCTTCTGGCTGCCGTGCTGGCTGTGATGACGGTGGTTGCCGCGGCCGACTTCATCTACCAGCGCAACAAATGGTTCAACAAGCAGAAGATGTCCCTGCGCGAGGTCAAGGAAGAATACAAACAGACCGAAGGTGATCCGCAGGTCAAGGGCAAGATCCGCCAGCTGCGCATGGAGCGGTCGCGCAAGCGCATGATGGCGGCGGTGCCGCAGGCCACAGTGGTCGTGACCAACCCGACGCACTATGCTGTGGCGTTGAAGTATGAAGAAGGCATGGGAGCACCGCTCTGCCTTGCGAAAGGTACCGATGCGGTCGCGCTCAAAATTCGTGAGCTCGCCAAGGAAAGCGATATTCCGGTCGTCGAAAATCCGCCTCTGGCCCGCGCACTTTATGCGACAGTCGAGATCGACCAGGAAGTTCCGGAAGAACACTACAAGGCTGTTGCCGAAGTCATCGGCTTCGTCTTCCGCATGCGCAAGCGCGCATCCTGGCGTGCCAACTAAGTTGCTCTCAAGGATAGCGGACTGAAAAAGTCCGCGGCAAACAGGTGAATTTCAACAGGACTTGGTCGCATATCAGTTGAAATCGGCTATTAAGCACAGAATGCTTATGTACGGCCCCTTCAAGAACCGAATCGGGCCCGGGAGACAGGATTGATGAGTGACATGGACGGGACGCCGAGCGGGCCGATGATCAGCCGCCCGGAACGTTCCGGTAATATAGGCCTTCTCATAGGCCTCGCACTGCTGCTCGTCGGCGCTGCTGCTGCCTTTGCGGTCATGGATCGCGAAGTGGCGCAGCCGTTTATTCTTGCGCTGCTCGGTATCCTGGCCGTCGTCGGCGTTTTCTGCCTGTTTGCCGGAGCCATAGGCTTTCTGCGCCTGTCAGCCCGCCCTGGCGAAGCCAATCCGCTTGCCTCCGCTTTTGTCGACACCCTTGAAGACGGAGCGCTCATTACCGATCTGGACGGCCGGCTTGTTTATGCCAACAAGGCCTATGCAGATCTGACCGGCGCTGAAACCGCTGCCGACATCCGTGTGGTCGAGCGTGTGTTTTCCTCCGATCCGGATGCCGCCGACGCCATTTTCCGCCTGTCCCAGGCCATGCGCGACAGCCGCAGGGCGCAAGAAGAGATTCGCATGCCGTTCCCGCTCGGCAGGGCCGACGGCGCGGCGCGCTGGTATCGGGTGTCGATCCGCCCGTTGCAGGTGTCCAAGGAACGCGGCGGCGGCAAGCCCATGGCGGTCTGGCAGCTGGCCGATATCACCCGCGACCGGGCCGAACAGGAAAACTCGTTTCAGGAACTGCAGCGCGTCATCAATTTCCTGGATCACGCGCCGGCCGGTTTCTTCTCCTGTGATGCGGAAGGCCGCATCGTCTATCTCAACGCCACTCTGGCCGACTGGCTTGGCTACGATCTTGCCCAGTTCGACGCGGGCGACCTCGATCTTTCGAGCATCGTGCGCGGTGACGGCACCGAGCTGATCCGCTCGATCAAGGGTCAGGCGGGCGAGGTCAAGAGCGAAACCTTTGATCTCGACTTCGTCACCCGCAACGGACGCGGCCTGCCGGTGCGACTGCTCCACCGTGTGCCTTTCGGTGAAAACGGCCAGCCGGGTGACAGCCGCACACTGGTTCTCAACAGGTCTCGCGGTGAGGAAGCCTCCGAGGCACTTCGGGCGGCGGAAGTCCGCTTTGCCCGTTTCTTCAACAACACGCCGATCGCCATTGCCTCGCTCGACAAGGAAGGCCGGGTCCTGAGAACCAACGCGCCGTTCCTGAAGCTGTTCGGTGCGGTCGACACGGATGACGAATCTCCCAAGCTGGAGGCTTATGTGGCCGAGAGCGGACGGCAGGAACTGGCGAAATCTCTCCAGGCTGCTGCCAACGGGATCGGCGAGATTGCGCCGATAGACATTCCCCTGGTCGAGGGCAATGACCCGCGTTCCGCAACCTTCTACGTTTCCGCAGTGCAGGAAGGTGAGGGTGACGGCGAGGCCGCCATCGTCTACGCGCTTGAAACCACCCAGCAGCGAGCCCTGGAAGCCCAGTTCGCCCAGAGCCAGAAGATGCAGGCCATCGGCCAGCTGGCCGGGGGTGTCGCGCATGACTTCAACAACGTCCTGACTGCGATCATCGGCTTCTCGGATCTGCTTCTGGCAAGCCACAGGCCGACCGATCCGTCCTTCCAGGACATCATGAACATCAAGCAGAACGCCAACCGTGCAGCCGGCCTCGTGCGGCAGCTTCTGGCCTTCTCGCGTCGTCAGACGCTGCGTCCGCAGCAACTGGAGCTGAACGACGTTCTGGCAGATCTCTCCATCCTGCTCGACCGCCTGCTGGGCGAGAAGGTGGAACTGAAGGTGATCCACGGCCGGGACCTGTGGCCGGTGATGGCCGACCTGAACCAGCTGGAGCAGGTGATCGTCAACCTGGCGGTAAACGCGGGCGATGCAATGTCCGACGGTGGCCGTCTGACTATCCGTACGCGCAACGTCAACGAAGCCGAAAGCACACAGTTCGACAACATCCGCGGCATGCCACCGGGCGAATACACCCTTGTCGAGGTGGACGACACGGGCCACGGCATTCCGCCCGACGTGATGGAGAAGATCTTCGATCCGTTCTTCTCCACCAAGGAAGTCGGCAAGGGAACGGGCCTTGGCCTGTCGACGGTTTACGGCATCGTCAAACAGACCGGCGGTTTCATTTTCTGTACCTCCGAAGTCGATGTCGGCACGACGTTCCGTCTGTTCCTGCCACGCCACATTCCGAAGGTCGTGGAGAAGAAAAAGCCGGAGCCGAAGGAAGTCGAGCCGGAAAAAGTCAAGGATCTGACCGGTTCTGCATCGATCCTGCTGGTGGAAGACGAGGAGGCCGTGCGTGCCTTTGGCGCCCGTGCCCTCGCGTCGCGCGGCTACACCGTCTACGAGGCGGGCTCGGGCAACGAGGCGCTGGAGGTCATGGAAGAGACAGACGGCAAGATCGATCTCGTGGTCTCCGATGTGGTCATGCCGGAAATGGACGGGCCGACGCTTCTGGTCGAGCTGCGCAAGACCCGTCCGGACCTCAAGATCATCTTCGTGTCCGGTTATGCCGAGGACGCCTTCGAGGAAAACCTGCCACCGGGCGAACAGTTCTTCTTCCTGCCCAAGCCTTTCACGCTGAAGCAGCTTGCGACGACTGTGAAGGATGTCTTGAACGGATAGGCCGACCTGGTCCAGACTTGCCTCAACACCATCCGTTTGAGGCAAGAGGTCCATGCAGCTTCCAGATTTCATCCGAAAGTTTCCCGCTCTCGATGTTCCCTTTCCCGAGGACGTTGTCAGATCCTACGCAGTGCGCTCGGACGCCGGACTGGTCGTTTTTTTCGATTTCGTGAAGGACATGGTCCTGCCGCCGCATTCGCATCTGGCGCAGTGGGGCACTGTCCTGAGCGGCGAGATCGAATTCACCATCGCTGGTGAAACAAGGATGATGGGTCCGGGCGCTATCTACGATATTCCCAGTGGGGCGGAGCACAGTGCGATCATCAAGGCCGGAACCAAGGTGATCGATGTCTTCGAGGAGCCTGACCGCTATCCGGTCAAGGGATAGCACTTCATACAGGCTCTGGTCGCTACCGCCTGCCACTGTGTTGCACCGGTTCAGGTCTGACGGCATTCGGGTAAGGAATGCAGTTACCCTTCCATCCCGAATGCGTTAGAGGAAGGTCACGACAGGCTGTCTGCGACGAAAAGGGCTGACACGTTGACCGCACATCATGCACCTGGTGAAGGCGCTCCGGGCAAGGATGGAACAGCTTTCGACCAGGAAGCATCCTGGCGGCGGCTGATGTCCGTCTTTGGCAGCATTGGTCTGCTGTCTTTCGGTGGTCCGGCCGCACAGATCGCGCTGATGCACCGCAAGCTGGTTGATGAGACCGGCTGGCTTTCGGAAAAAAGCTACGTCAACGCTCTCGGGTTCTGCATGTTGCTGCCGGGTCCGGAAGCCATGCAACTGGCGACGTACTGTGGCTGGAAACTGCGCGGCGTTGCCGGTGGCTTGCTGGCGGGCCTTCTGTTTGTCGTTCCCGGTGCACTCGCAATTTTCGCACTTGCCGCGGTTTACGGAACCTTCGGCAATGTGCCGCTGGTCAGTCAGCTGTTTCTGGGCATCAAGGCAGCCGTCCTGATCGTGGTTCTGGAGGCGTTGCTGCGCCTCTCCAAACGGGCACTCACCATCAGGCGGCAATGGGTCATTGCAGCTCTGGCCTTTGTCGGAATTTTCTTTCTGGCCCTGCCGTTCCCGCTGATTGTTCTGGCCGCCGGGCTTTACGGTGCTGCGTTCAGCACGACGCAGACTGAAAGCCACGGTGAGCCTGGTGTTGCGATTGGCAGGCCAATTGCGAAAACGCTCCGCACGGTGTTTCTCTGGGCCTTCATCTGGCTCGCGCCGCTGGCGCTGCTGGATCTGGCCGGCGACGTGCCCTTGCTGGCGGATATCGGCTGGTTCTTTTCAAAGCTCGCTGTCGTCACCTTTGGCGGCGCCTATGCGGTGCTTGCCTATATGGCCCAGGACGTCGTCGCCATTCACGGCTGGCTGAGCGCCGGTGAAATGATGGACGGGCTGGGTCTGGCGGAAACAACGCCGGGGCCGCTCATTCTGGTGACCCAGTTCGTCGGCTTTCTGGCGGCCTTTCACGAAGGTGGGCTTCTGCTTGGTCTCGCAGGGGGGCTGGTTGCGCTCTGGGCGACCTTTGCTCCCTGTTTTCTCTGGATCTTTGCCGGGGCGCCTTACATCGAATGGATCTCGGCGCAGCCGAGGCTCAAGTCGGCACTTTCGGCCATCGTAGCGGCGGTGGTCGGCGTCGTGCTCAATCTGTCGGTCTGGTTCGCGCTGCATGTTTTCTTCGAAGAGGTCACGGCGACAAAGTGGGGTGTCGTGACACTCTGGATCCCGGACCTTGCAAGCCTAGACTGGCGCGTGCCGGTCCTCGCGGCCCTGTGTGGCCTGTTGCTCCTGCGATTTCACATGGGGCTGATCTGGGTGCTGCTGACGGCGGCACTTGGCGGGGTGCTGCTGTCACAAGTGGGATGAGGGGGCGCGTGTCCGCTCACCAGCCCGCGGTGAGAAAATAGTTGGCATAGACAAATGGCCAGACTGCAAGGCAAAGGGCGAGCTTTCTCCTGTCGCTGAGACGGGCGCCGACAAGCCGGGACACTGACCAGGAAATCAAGGCGACAAGGACAAACCTTGGTAGCCGCGCCACCGGCGAGACAAGAAAAAGCGATTGTGCGGGGATCGATGCGTAGCCCGCTTCGGCCGAAAGAACCTTGTAAGGGATGCCGCTGAAGGCTCCACCGAGCAACCCCTCGAACAGGCCTGCCTGCAACAGCTGCCTGGCCATCTCAAATGTTGATCCGGAAATCCCGGGCACCAGCAGCAGCACCTGAAGTGTTTCTTCCGGAAAATGCTGTGCGCAGGTCCAGACCAGCAGACCGCCGAACGCGGCCGCGAAGGACGCCAGAAGTGCCGCTATCATGGCCTTGCCAAGCGAGCGAAGCGCGATGATGCTCAAAAGCGCGTCGGGAGCGATGAAGAACAGCGTTGCCTCGGCAAAGCTCCAGAGCGCAGCCAGGCAGAAAAGTGCCAACTTACTATTCCCAGGATGCAAAGGTCTTTTCCGTCGAGAGAGCGTTAAAGCGCTCCTTCAATCCGGTCATAAAATGAGTCCGGTCCTCGTTCCAAGTAATTGGTTCCCCGACGAAAATATCGCAGAAGAACGGCACCAGCAGGAATGATCCTTTCGGCAAGGCCTTGCCGAGGCCGTGGGTGAAGACGGGCACGACCGGTGCTTCCGGGAACCGTTCGGCAAGAAAGGATACGCCTTTCTTGAGATCAGTCATCTGTTCCGGTTCGCCGCGCGAACCTTCCGGAAACAGGATCAGAACCTTGCCCTGACGCAGAACCTCGTAGCAGCCTTCCAGCGGGTCGACATTCTTCTCTTTCCGGCCACGCTCCACCGGGATAATGCCGAGGACATGTTCCGACAGCCAGGCCTTGAGAGGGGAGGAGAAGAAATAATCTGCCGCCGCAACCGGCTTTATGTCAGTGGGAGCGGTCATCCTGACATCCCCCTTCAGTAATAGAAATAGCGGGTGAAGTGGAAGAACAGCGGCGCGGTGTAGGTCAGGCTGTCGATCCGGTCGAGGATGCCACCATGACCGGGAATAAGACTGCCGGTGTCCTTGACGCCGAGATCCCGCTTCAGGGCCGAGACGGTGACATCACCAACGAACCCCGCGACCGGGATCAGCAGGCCGGCGGCAGCGGCGTGGATCATGTCAAAGGGCGTGACCAGCGGTGCGGTCAGAAGGGACAGAACGAAAGTGGTTGCAACGCCGCCAAGAAAGCCTTCCCACGTCTTGTTGGGACTGACGCCCGGAATGATCTTGTGACGGCCAAACAGTTTGCCCCAGGTGTATTGGGCAACGTCGTTGAACTGGGTCAGAAACAGGAGGAACAGCAGCAGACCCGGACCGCCGGTGCTGTTGGCCTCGGTCGCCGGCAGGATCAGGAGGAAAGCCGCGTGGCTGATGGAGAAGACGCATAGCATTAGCCCCCAGTTGAGGGTGCCGACAGCGCGCAGGAAGCCCTCGGTCTGTTGGGTCAGCAGGCTGACGAAGGGCAGGAACAGGAACATGTAGACCGGGATGAACACCGCGAACATGCCATAGTAGCTGTCGTAGACCCAGAAGTACTGCACGGGGATCGACAGATACGCCCAGAACAGCACCCGCCTGTCAGCCCGGCGGGTGGGGATCATCGAGAAATACTCTTTCAGCGCCAGGAAGCTGATGAGGGCGAAAACAATGATCGAGACCGTGTTGCTGACCAGGAAGGAGACGGTGAAAATTGCCACCATCACCCACCAGCTGACGGTGCGCTGAACCAGTTCGCTCATGTTCTTGGCGGAGCGTTTCGAAATCACGAAGACGATGGCGCTGGCAACGCACAGCACGGCCCAGATGCCGATCAGGGCCCAATGGATGGTCAGGAGGTTCATGCGGATTGTTTCTCCCTGATTGCCGCCCTGGCGCGGTTGAAGATGGTGACTGCGGACAGCGCCAGCCCGGCACCGAAAAGGATCTGATAAAGGAGAGGCGCGGTCAGGCCAAAGGACATCAGGAACCCGCAAAGACCGAACAGGGCTGCCCGGTCGCTCTTGCCGAATGGGCCGTCATACCGGCGGCTTGCGCCGATCTGGACTGCGATCACGCCGGTCATTTCGCCGATGATGGCAAGTACGACCAGTCCGACGACAATCGGCCCATCGACAAAAGGCAGGAGTGCGAAGGGCAGGTAGAGCGCAGCGTCTGACAGCACATCGCCCAGTTCGTTGAGCACCGCGCCAAGGTCGGATTTCTGGTCGTGTTCCCGCGCCAGCATGCCGTCGATCGCATTGAGGCCCATGCGGATGAACAGAACCAGCGGCAACAGGATCAAGGGCAGGAAAGCGCCGGGAAAGATCCAGAGCAGCAGGCCTTCGCCAATCGACAGGCCAAGCGCGGCCAGGGTTACCTGATTGGCCGTCACCCCGTTTGCGGCAAGCGATCTGCACACGGGGCGAAGCAGGTCCTGAAAACGGGACTTCAGCTGGTAAATCGTTGGCATTCAAAAACTTTCCCGACTAATTTTCGGGAAAGATATAGGTATAGAGCACCCGGTGCACGCTAGAATTTCAATTGCCTGCTGTCACTTCCTGACAGGGTCGCGCTGGAGCAGGCGTTTCAGGTGATCAGTAACATTTTCCGGCTCTTCCAGCGGTGTCAGGTGGCCACTGTGTTCCAGGACAACAAGGTCCGCTGACTGGATCAGGCTGGCCATGGACCGATGAAGCTCCGGCGGCGTCAACTGATCATGATTGCCACACAGCACCAGTGTCGGGCAGGTAATGCCGGTGAGCGACGCGCGGCTGTCGGGGCGAGCAATGCGCGTCTGGCGAATGAAGACGTCTGGACCAAGCCGCTGCGTCATGGCACGAACCCGATTGATCATGTCGGCATTGTCCCGGTTTTCCGGGGCAAGATAGGACTGGGCGAGTTTTCTGCCGAAACCGTGGAAACGGCCAGGTTTCGACGCCTGGGCAATCAGTTGTTCGCGCTCTGCGGCGCGTTCCGGCGTGTCAGGCAGCATGGTGGTGTCGAGGAGGGCGAGATGGGTCACGCGTTCCGGGGCGCGGCGCAGGATTTCCTGAGCGACGATACCGCCGAGCGAAAACCCGGCGAGCGCAAAGCGGTCCTCGCTGGTGGCCAGAACCATTTCCGCCAGAGCCCCCAGCGAACTACCGCGTGTTATGTCGGCAACCCGGGGCCGAGCGATGTCAGCGAGACCGGTGATCTGATCCCGCCAGAGATCCGCATCGTTCAGGAGCCCCGGGATCAGGACGATCTGCGGCAGGCTCATGCATCGGCCTCCTGCGCGGAGGCGAGGATTGTCCGGGCACGGATGCGGACCGGCTCGTCGACCATTGCGCCATCGACATTGGCTGCGCCATCACCCGAGGCGAGAACACGCCTGGCCCACTCGATTTCGTCGAGGCTCGGGGCGAAGGCGCGTTTGATCTCGGCAAGCTGTCTTGGGTGAATGCAGAGTTTGCCGGCCATACCGAGATCCCGTGCATGGCAGGCGTCTTCAAATGTCTGCGCAGGGTTGTCGAGCTGTGCTGTGACGCCGTCGATCGGGGCCGCGATGCCGGCAAGCGGCCTCTTTCTCCGATGCGGGGACCGCGTCTTCCAGATCCAGGATGATCGCGTCGGCTTCGGTTGCGGCTGCCTTGGGGAACCGTTCGGGCCTATTTGCCGGCACGAACAGAGGTGTCCTGACTGCCGTTACCATGCCGCCGTCGCCTCCATGGCAACCGGGCCGCCAAGCTGCGCGGTCCAGAGCTTCATGGTTTCTCCCTCCGTTTGCGCGTTCACCGAGAAGTCTGCAGTGTCGAATATGGTCGACAGACTTCGAAACCGGAATGTTTTCGGTGCTCTTTCCTTGAGATCCGCCGCGAACTGGCAAAGCAATGTTGCCTGCAAGGGACCGTGAACAATAAGCCCTGGATAGCCCTCCACGTCGCGGACATAGTCCTTGTCGTAGTGGATGCGGTGCCCGTTGAAGGTCATGGCCGAATAGCGGAAGAGGTAGGCAGCCGACGGCGTGATCTGCATGACGTCGTCTCCAGCCGTCGCAGGCGCCGGGGTCGTCTTCATGCCCGCAACGTTCTGTGCCTCCCGGTAGACGATGTCCTGACGCTCGCTCAAGACAGGTTGGCCGTCAGAAGTGACATCATGATTGACCGTGACGAAACAGAGTGGCCCGGTGCGGCCCTGTTTCAGGACCACATCCCTGACGGTTGAAACCCGCCGGACCTCTTCGCCAATCCGGATGTCACCCTGGAAGGTGAACTCGCCGCCTGCCCACATGCGCCGGGGCAGGGGCACGGGCGGCAGGAAGCCGCCACGGGCTGCATGACCGTCCGGCCCCAAACCGGCTGTCTGAACGGCCGGCTGAGCAAGACAGAAATGGATCAGCAGCGGCGCGACATCACCTGGAGCTTCACCTGATGTCCGGTCAAAGGTCGCGTTGAACTGGCGAACCAGTGTGGGGCTCAAGATCTCCGAGGCGCTGTCTTCGCGCCCTATCCAGCTGCGCAGGTGGTCGATGTCGAGGTCCATGATCACGCCTCCAGGGGCTTGAGGGCCGGGATCGGGCCGTAGCTGCGCGGTTCGCCCGAAAAGATGGCTGCAGGGGCGGGGAAGGAGACCGGGCCATTCGGGCTGTCGACGGTGATACGCCTCAGGTGCGGATGGGTCGACAGGCCTTCCATATCGTTGACCGAGGCCAATGCGATATTAGCCTCCGTCAGCAACCTGATGGCCGTTTCGGCATCAAATTTCGCAAAGGCTTCGCCAACAGCGGCATCCGTTTCCCTGCGATTGTTCACCCGCGCGACGTTTGTTGCGAACCTTGGATCGGCGCCGAGTTCGGGTTTTTCGATGAAGTCGCTGCAAAGGGTCCTCCATTCCCGGTCGCTTTGAATGGCGATCAGAATTGCCGGACCTTCCTTGGGCTGGAAGACGCCATAAGGCGCAATCGAAGGATGGGCGAGGCCGACCCGCTGGGGGCTCTTGCCGCCTTCGTGGTTGAGAAGGGGGACGGTCAGCCAGTCGGCCAGAACATCGAACATGGAGACCGAGATCTGCGTGCCCTTGCCGGTGATCCCGCGCTGGATCAGGGCTTCCAGAATGGCGGTATAGGCCGTTGCCCCGGTGGCGATGTCGACAAGGGAAATGCCGACACGCGCGGGTTCGTTCGGTCCGCCGGTGATCGAACAAAGACCGGTTTCGGCCTGGATCAGCAAATCATAGGCCTTGCGGTCGGCCATCGGCCCGGTTTCGCCGAAACCGCTGATGGAGCAGGTAATGAGGCGCGGATAATCCACCACCAACCTGTCCGGATCAAAACCAAGGCGCGCCAAGGCGCCAGGCTTGAGGTTCTGGATCAGGACATCGGCGTTTGCGATCAGCTGCGCCAGCTTTTCCTTGCCCGTGTCGGAACCAAGATCCAGCGTGATGCTGTCCTTGCCCCGGTTCAGCCAAACAAAGTAACTCGACTGACCCTTGGCAACGTCGTCATACCCCCGGGCAAAATCACCTTCGGGCCGTTCGACCTTGGTGACTGTCGCTCCGGCATCTGCAAGCCGGGACGTGGCGTAGGGGGCGGCCACCGCCTGTTCGATGGCGACGACGTTCAATCCTTCCAGCGGCAACACCATCAGAACGACCTCGGCAGGCCAAGCACATGCTCGGCAACATAAGAAAGGATGAGGTTGGTGGAGATTGGTGCTACCTGGTAGAGCCGCGTCTCGCGGAACTTGCGCTCGACGTCATATTCGCAGGCAAAACCGAAGCCGCCATGGAACTGGATGCAGGCATTTGCCGCTTCCCAGCTTGCCTTTGCGGCCAGGTATTTGGCCATGTTTGCCTCCGCACCGCAGGGAGCGCCGGCATCAAACAGGCTACAGGCCTTGTAGCGCATCAGGTTGGCGGCCTCGATCTCGATATAGGCTTCAGCGATCGGAAACTGGACGCCCTGGTTCTGGCCTATGGGGCGACCGAAGACTTCCCGTTCGCGCACATAGTCAGTCACCTTGTCGGTGAACCAGTAGCCATCGCCGATACATTCGGCGGCAATCAGTGTGCGTTCGGCGTTGAGGCCGGTAAGGATATATTTGAATCCTTTTCCTTCCTCGCCGATGAGATTTTCTTCCGGGATTTCCAGATTGTCGAAGAAGAGCTCGTTGGTCTCGTGGTTGACCATGTTCAGGATCGGGCGAACCTCCATGCCTGATTTCATGGCTTGCCTGATATCGACCAGGAAGATCGAAAGGCCTTCCGATTTCTTCTGCACGTCGGCAAGCGGCGTTGTGCGCGCCAGGAGGATCATCAGGTCGGAATGCTGCACACGGCTGATCCAGACCTTCTGGCCGTTGACGACGTAGCGGTCGCCCTTCTTCACGGCAGTGGTCTTGATCCTGGTGGTGTCCGTGCCCGTCGTCGGCTCGGTCACGCCCATGGACTGCAACCGCAATTCGCCGCTTGCGATCTTCGGCAGATATTTCAGCCGCTGTTCTTCCGAGCCATGCCGCACGAGCGTGTTCATGTTGTACATCTGGCCGTGACAAGCGCCGGAATTGCCGCCTGCACGGTTGATTTCTTCCATGATGACCGAAGCTTCGGTGAGCCCGAGACCGGATCCGCCGTAGTCCTCCGGGATAAGTGCGGCCATCCAGCCTTCTGCACCTGAAGAACATGGAGGAGCAGCTTGGCACCAGGCTGCTGACGCGCAGTCGCTCCGGTGTCACGCCCACGGAGGCGGGAGACCTGCTGCTGCAAAGGGCGCGGGCAATTCTCGAGGATCTGGCGCGCACGGAAGACGATATCCGCAATCTGGAAACCGATCCGTCCGGCATCGTGCGGATCGGCCTGCCGGGCACGATCAGTGCCATGGTGTCTCTGCCGTTGATCCTGGCGGCGCGTGAGCGCTTTCCGCGGATCACGCTCAATATTACCGAGGCCATGAGCGGTTTTGTTGGTGATTGGCTGAGCGAAGGCAAGATCGATCTTGCCGTGCTTTACAGCCGTTCCAAGGATGCACGTATCCGGTCTGAATTATTGCTTGAAGAAGAGCTTGTGGTTCTGTGGCCCGCCGATGCCGAACGTCCGCAGGAAATGAACATGGAGGCACTCGACAACGTGCCAATGGTGCTGCCGAGCGGAGCGCACGGCTTGCGGGTGCTGATTGACAGGACGTTCCAGGCGCTGGGCTTTGCACCAGAAATCGCGATGGAAATCGACTCCTTCAACAACATCAAGCGCCTGGTGGCGGCCGGGTTCGGCCCGTCGATCCTGCCGCTTTACGCGGTGACGGAGGAAGTGGCAGCAGGTTCCCTTCGTATCAGCCGCATTGCCGCGCCGGGGCTCTGGCGCGGGGCTCATCTGATGTCGCCGGGTGGACGACCCGTGACGCGGGCGCTGGAAGCGGTGCACGCTTTGCTGCGCGAGGTTATCCTGGATCTGCGCGACAAGGGGGCCTGGGCCGCTTCCCGGCCACCGCAGGTTTCCGGCACCGAGACTGTCTCCTGAGGGGAACAAAACCCGGAGCTCTGTCGTTTTCCCGATACTGCCCTATGCTGGCTGAGCAAGCAGCCTGTCCATGTGTGCAAGGCTTCCCGCTATTTCTGGAGAACCGATTGACGATGATCGACGCTGTCCTGCTGACCTCGCCCCGTATTTCCACCTTTGATGACCAGACCTATCTCACGAACGCCAGCAGCTTTTTCTTTGCGCGTGATGAGCGCCTGTTTCTCGTTACCAGCCGGCATGTCATGGTGGATGAGCCAAGCGGGCATCATCCCTCCCGTATCGAAATCGAACTCCACAACGACCCTGAAAACCTGGCCGACTCCATCGCTTTTTCGATCCCGCTTTTCCGGGATGGCAAAAGCCTCTGGCGCCAGGGAGAGGATACCGCAGGCGATATCGACGTTGCGGTGATCGAGATTGACCGGGCGGCGCTACCTGAAAATATCGTCTATCGGGCCTTCGGGCCGGAACACCTGAGTGACCCGCAAGAGCATGTCGAGATCGGATCATCCATTCTGGTTGTCGGTTTTCCGCTCGGGTTTCATGACACGCTCCATCACATGCCGGTCGTCCGCCACGCGGTCGTGGCTTCCTCCTTCGGCTTTCGGTTTCAGGGCATGGGCTATTTCCTGACCGATGCCCGCACGCATCGCGGCACAAGTGGGGCTCCGGTGGTCATGCGCAATACGGCAGACACCGCAAGCGAACTGCCGTGGAAACTGCTTGGCGTTCACTCCGCCCGCCTCGATGTCGGAACGCGCGATCTCGTGCTGGATGAGGCGCTAGGCCTCAATTGCGCCTGGTATGCGGACATTCTGATGACGCTTACGGAGGGGTGACCCCCGTCAAAGGCAAACTTCAGCCCTGGATCTTCAGGCGGGTTTGAACCTGTAGTGGCCGGTGATTTCGAAATCGAACAGCCGGTCTTCCAGCTGCGTTCCAGCACCAATGTTGTGGACCACCATTGGTCGTTCGCTGTCTGCGGAGGCACGGTGACTGACAATCGCCATGTGCGGCAGGTTTCCAGGCAGCATCTGGGAAACGACGTCGCCGGGCTGATAGTCTTTGGCGTTTGCAGTGACCGGAAGAGCTGCGCCTTTTCGTCTGAAGAAGGTCTGCAGGTTTGGCACCCGCCGGTGGTCGATGTTCCTGTCCGGGCGTTTGAGACCCCAGATCTTTGGATAGGACGAAAAGTCCGACTTCATGTCCGCATTAACGGCCGACTGGAGATCGTAACCGAAGGCGTCGCGGTAAGCTCTGACGACCACATCGGTGCATACACCGCGTTCGCGCGGCAGGTCGCCATTTGGAAACGGGAGCGAGACATAGGCCGGATCGTAGACCACCGTAACGCCGATCTGGCTTTCTGCTGCCTCAATCAGCTGTCCCGCCCACGGATTGGGCAAAGCAAAACTGTTTGCCGTTGCTTCAGTGGGCGGCGTGGACGGTCCGGCAAGTGCCTTGCTGACGAGCTGCAACCCGGTTTGCAGCCGATAAGCGGGGACGGTGTGTGCCGCGTACGCGCCTCCTGCTGCCAGAAGTCCGGTTCCGAACAGGAATGTACGCCGCTTCATGTGAGAGCTCCCATAAATCTGAAGCCGGAATACTGGCGGAGTGGGACCGGAATGGGGCGAGGCGACATTTGACCGATTTTCCCGTTGGGTAAACCAATACGCGTGTCGTTGCGGAAGTCGGTCAATTGCACGTTTTTTGTTCTCGAAAATTTAATCTGATGAGTCTTTACTGCAGCAAAAGGCGGTAAATGTTGACGAAATTTGGGGAAATACTGCTGAAAACGGCAATGATTGTCTTTTTGTCCTGGCTGGCGACGCCTGCCCAGGCCGAGCAGGCATCCCTGTCCTATGATCAGTTCTTTCTGCGTCACAGCGCAACCATGATGCTGATCGATCCGGATACCGGAAGCATTCTTGATGCCAACAATGCCGCGGCAGACTTCTACGGGTTCGACCGGGATACGCTGCGCCGCATGTCCATTCAGAACATCAATCAGCTGACGGCCGAGCAGGTTGAAGCCGAACGTCAACTTGCCAAGGCTGAACACCGAAATTTCTTCATCTTCCGCCACAAGCTGGGAGATGGCTCCGTTCGAAGCGTGGAAGTTCATTCAACTCCGGTGGACTACAACGGCAGGAAGGCTTTGCTTTCCGTGGTGCACGATATTTCCGACGACCGGCAGCGGGAACAAGAACTGTGGCACTACAAGAACCGCCTGGAGGAAATGGTCGACAGCAAGAGCGCGGAACTTTCCTCTGCCTATAACGCCCGGAACCAGTGGATGCTGGGCCTGGTGGGTACGCTTGGTCTGTCGCTTGTCGTCGTCAGTTTTCTGCTGCTTGAAAGACACACCGCGCACAAGCGGCTGCGATCCTCGGAGCAGCGTTTGCGAGAGATCATCTTCGGCACCAACGTCGGGACCTGGGAATGCAACGTTCAGACCGGGGAGGTGGTCTACAACGAACGCTGGGCTGAAATTCTCGGCTATTCGCTGGCCGAGTTGCAGCCGCTCAGCCGACAGACCTGGTACCGGCTGACCCATCCGGACGATGTGGAAAAATCTGAGCAGAAGCTGGCAGAGGTGTTTTCCGGAGCAAGGGAAGCCTACGACAACGAAATTCGCATGCGCCACAAGGAGGGCAGGTGGGTCTGGGTTCTCGACAGGGGACGTGTGGTCGAATGGACGAAAGACGGCGAGCCTTTGCGCATGTCCGGCACCCATTCGGATATTACCCGTCTGAAGAAGACGGAAGAAGCTGTCAGGCGGCTAGCGATGACCGACCATCTGACAGGCCTTTCGAACCGGGCACATTTCAGCCAGAGCCTTGCGGAAAACGTTGCCATAGCAGACCGGGATAACCGCAAGTTTGCGCTGATGATGCTGGACCTTGATACCTTCAAGCCGGTCAACGATAGCCACGGGCATCCGGTGGGTGACGCTCTGCTCCAGGCCGTTGCCTCCACCATCAAGCGCTGCACGCGCGAAGGGGATGTCGTGACCCGGATCGGTGGGGATGAGTTTGCCGTGATCATCGGCGATTACGCGGAAGAGAAGGATGTTCTGGCCTGTGCCACCCGCATCTACCGGGAGGTCTCGCGGCCGATGGAAATCAAGGGCAAGGATATCAACATCAGCATCAGCATCGGGGTGTCGTTCTATCCCGATGATGCAGATGATGCCAAATCGCTGATCACCCACGCGGACCAGGCCATGTATGAAGCCAAGAAGAGCGGGGCAAACGTCCTGACGTATGAAGCCTACAGGATGCGGGTGGCGAGCTAGCTGCGGTGAAAGTGAACGACATTCCTATGGCCTGCCTTCTTCCCCAGGCCTGCTCCTTGTCTAGACCCAGCGTGCCAGTTCCTCTTCGTAGGGCGAGATATCGCCGAACTTCGCCGTGACCCAGTCCGGATTGTAGTAGGTATCGAGATAACGCTGGCCGCTGTCACACATCAGCGTGACGATCGAGCCTGTCTCGCCATTGTCGATCATCCGGCCGGCGATTTGCAGCGCGCCCCAGAGATTTGTGCCGGTGGAAGCGCCCGCCTTGCGGCCGATCAGTTTCTCCAGCCACAGGATCGTTGCAACGCTTGCGGCATCGGGCACCTTGATCATGTCGTCGATGACGTCCGGCAGAAACGAGTGTTCCACCTTTGGCCGGCCAATGCCTTCGATCCGGCTTGAGCAGTTTTCGGTGAGAGCATGGTTCCCGGTACGATAGGCATCATAGAAGACCGAGTTTTCCGGATCGACCACGGTCAGGCCGGTGTCGTAGCCCCGGTAGCGGATAAACCGGCCAAGCGTTGCTGACGTGCCACCCGTGCCGGCGCTCATCACCAGCATCTTCGGCACAGGATGTGGCTCGAATTCCATCTGATTGAAGATGCTTTCGGCAATGTTGTTGTTCCCGCGCCAGTCGGTTGCCCGCTCCGCATAAGTGAACTGGTCCATGAAATGCCCGCCGAGCTGTTCGGCAAGGTCCACCGCCGCGCCGTGCATCTCGGGCGCTGATCCGACGAAATGCGGTTCACCGCCGTAGAGCCGGATTTGCTCGATCTTGCTGTGGGCGGTGCTTTGCGGCACCACGGCAATGAATGGCACGCCGATCATTTGCGCGAAATAAGCTTCCGAAACGGCCGTGCTGCCCGACGAGGCTTCGATCACCGGTGTGCCTTCGCGGATCCTGCCGTTGCACAGCGCATATAGAAACAGCGACCGGGCGAGACGGTGCTTCAGGCTGCCGGTCGGGTGGGTGCTTTCATCCTTCAGATAGATATCGACACCGGCGCAACTGAGGCCATGCAGCTTGAACAGATGCGTGTCGGCGGACCGATGCGCATCCGCGTTAATCCTGGCGACAGCATCTCGCACCCATTTGTCCATCGCAGTTCTCCCGGCAGTTGTTGCCCAAGAGTGGCGCTAAAGCGGAATGCCCGCAATATGGGCGATGAGTTCCAGGCTGTTGCGGGCGCTGAATTTCTTCATCAGCCGGGCGCGGTGGACCTCGACCGTGCGCGGTGACAGCCCGAGCAGGCGGGCGATTTCCTTGGTTGTATTTCCTTCGGCCAGCAGTTTGGCCACCTGGCGTTCTCGCAGGCTCATTTCAGCCAGTGGCCGGTCTTCGGAAATGTCGGCAAAGCTCCAGACCGCCCGTGCGAACGGGGCGTCAAGGTTGAGAGACTGGCCACGCACGCGGCACCAGAACAGATCTCCGGATTTGCGACGCATGATGCGTTCATCCCGGTAGCGACCACTGCCTTTCATCCGTTCCAGCCCGATCTTGCCGATGCGGAGAAACTCTTCCGAAGAGGGATAAAGGACAGACAGCGAGGCCCCGGAAAGTTCCTCCGGTTCAAAGCCGAACATATCGGCAAGACGCGCATTGCAGCGCCGGATCTGCCGCTCTTCCGTCAAGGCCAGGCCGACGGGCGCATTGTCGAAAGCAAGCGCTGCGAAGTCGTCCATGGGCTCCCCGTTACGTGTTTTGACGGAATTTTCGCTCTAAGGGTCTGAAGAGTATCAGATAGCTGTCCCGCACGGCCGTTTTTCTGGAAACCACATCTGGTCCGGAAGAACCAGCGAGCCGAAGGGACGAGGGAGGTGCCGGGAGGAGACTGGCTAGGGTGTGTCCGGAGGAGGGCATGCCCGGTCGGTCATTCTTGTCCTGAGGAGCGAGCCTTGCTCGCGTCTCGAAGGATGGGCTGCTTGTCCGCAATATGCCGCCCGTCCTGCGAGACAGCGCTCGGCGCTTCCTCAGGATGAGAAAAGCGGGATGGCGGACCAACGCGGTCGCACTGCACCAAACGGCGTATCGGGGGGAGAAAAACAGGATGAATCCGGCAGAATGGTTATACCGGAGCGCGGCGAGAAACCCGCAGAGCCCGGCGCTGCTGCAGGGGACCGAGCGCAAGGCAAACTATCTGGAGTTTGCTCGTAGTGCCGGGGCCATAAGCGCCGCGCTTGCCAGCTATGGCATCGGCAAGGGAGACAGGGTCGCACTGTTTGCCGCAAATTCCACGCGCTATCTGGAAGCGCTTTACGGCATCTGGTGGCGTGGCGGCGCAGCCGTGCCGATAAACGCCAAGCTGCACGAAAAGGAAGCCGCCTGGATGGTGGAAAATTCCGGTGCAGAATTTGTGTTCGCCGACAGAAAGACCGCCGAGCTGGTGGCGCCGCATCTGCCGGAGGGCGTGGGTCTTGTCTCGCTCGACAGCCCTGAATTCGGCGCCATGTGCCAGGCAGCGCCGCACACCACGCCGGAACCTCTGGATCCTGCAGATCTTGCCTGGCTTTTCTATACCTCCGGCACCACCGGCAGGCCCAAGGGCGTAATGCTGACTTGCGGCAATCTCGCTTCGATGGCGCTGAGCTACTTTGTCGATGTCGATGACGTCAAGCCGCAGGATGCGATCCTCTATGCCGCGCCGATGAGCCATGGTGCCGGGCTCTACAATTTCATGCACGTGATGAAAGGGGCGCGTCACGTCGTACCGGTCAGCGGCGGGTTTGACGCTGCCGAAATCCTGCAGATCGCGCCTGTGATCGGCTCCATCTCCATGTTTGCCGCGCCCACCATGGTCCGCCGTCTGGTGGATGTCGCCAAGGCTTCGGGGGGCACTGGCCGGGGACTGCGGACCATCGTCTATGCCGGCGGGCCTATGTACGAGGCGGACATTCTGGAAGCGGTTGAAGTGATGGGTGCACGGTTCGTGCAGATCTACGGTCAGGGCGAATGCCCGATGGGCATCACCGCACTGCCGCGCGCCGAAGTTTGTGACCGCAGCCATCCACGTTGGCGCGAGAGGCTGAATTCCGTCGGCACGGCCCAGTCCGTCGTGCGGGTTGCGATCGTCGACGGTGATGGCCGGGAGCTGCCCCGCGGCGAAGTCGGGGAAATTGCCGTGCGCGGAGATACGGTGATGAAGGGCTACTGGCGAAACGAGGAGGCAACAGCCCAGACCATCCGTGACGGCTGGCTGTGGACCGGAGACGTTGGCCGCATGGATGAGGACGGCTACGTCACGCTGCAGGATCGGTCCAAGGACGTCATCATTTCCGGTGGCTCCAATATCTACCCGCGCGAGGTCGAAGAGGTGCTGCTGACACACCCGGCTGTGCACGAGGTGGCAGTCGTTGGCCGGCAGGACCAGGAGTGGGGAGAGATCGTTGTCGCCTTTGTTGCCTGTCACCCGGGCCAGAGCGTGAGCGAGGCTGAGCTCGACAAGCTCTGTCTGGACCGGATCGCCCGGTTCAAGCGGCCGAAACACTATCATTTCCCGGCTGCCCTGCCGAAGAACAACTACGGCAAGATCCTGAAAACGGACCTGAGACAACAGCTCGAAGCGGAGGAAACGGCATGACAGATCTCACCGGAAAAACAGCTCTCGTCACAGGGTCCGTTCAGGGGATCGGCCTGGCGATTGCCAAGGCACTGGCGGGGGCAGGGGCACGCGTTGCCGTCCACGGTCTGGCGAACCCGGAAGAGGCGCAAGCGGCTGTGGCAGAGATCAAGGCTGCCGGGGCACCGGACGCCCGGTTCTTTTCTGCGGACATGCGCGACGTGGCGGCTGTCGAGACGATGATGGCGGACGTTGCCGCCTGGGGCGGCCCGGATATCCTGGTCAACAATGCAGGTATCCAGAAGACTGTCAGCTTTGCCGAGGCGGATGCTGCCACATGGGACGCCATCATCGGCGTCAATCTGTCAGGCGTCTACCATACGATGCGTCTTGCCCTGCCGGCGATGGCCGAACGCGGTTTTGGCCGTGTGATCAACATTGCCTCGGTGCACGGGCTGGTCGCCTCGGTCAACAAGGCGCCTTACGTGGCTTCGAAATTCGGTGTCGTCGGTATGAGCAAGGTGGCCGCGCTTGAATATGCGGCAAGTGGTTCCAGAGCCTCGGGTGGGGTGACGGTCAATTGTATCGCGCCCGGCTGGACGGAAACCGCAATCATCGAGCCGCAGGTGGCAGCCCGCGCCGCCCTTCATGGCGGCGATCGCGACAAGGGCGTTGCAGATCTTCTGGCGGAAAAACAGCCTTCCCACCGCACGTCCGACCCGTCTGAAATCGGTGCGCTGGCGCTTTGGCTGTGCAGCCCGGTGGCGCACAACGTGACGGGCGTGACAATCCCCGTCGACGGTGGCTGGACAGCTCAATAAGGCTGTCGACCACCAAAACGGCAGACGAGCCCCCCGGTCGGGGCTCGTCCCTGTTTGGCTTCATGGGTGATCAGAGATCGCCAATGGCTGTATCGCGGATCTCCGGCCACTTGGCGTAAGCGCCGGCGAGAACCTCGTCCTTCTGCTCCAGGTACTTGTCGAAGATGACAGCGTTGACGAAGAGGTAGAGCTTGCCGTCGACGATATCGGCAAAGCGGACGTCGCCATCGAGTTTCTTGCCGACATAGATGCCGAAGGCGCAAAAGCCGCCGAACTGCGGCAGGAAGCTTTCCGGAGCAGCGTCGAACTGCTCCTTGGTTTCGGCCGTGGCGAAGTAGTAGTCGACACCATCATGGCTTGAGGTGTGGACCGCATCGCCAAGGCCCGGGGTCGCGCCTGCGAACATGGAAACAGGATCGATGCCGTGCATGCCGAGCGGATTGCCGTTGAGGGTGAGGCCGTTGGCAACGTTGTATTCGTCCGCAGCAAGGGCGGCGGTGGACAGAACAAGGGCTGCGGCCAGGGCCGGAAGGGCGAATTTGAGTTTCATTGGTTTGATCCAGTCTTGGGTTGGGGTAGTCGGTTTTGAGGAGAGTGCTGGTGGTCAGGCGGAACGGGCGATGCGTTCGACTGCGTCGTCGGTCCACCAGACGCCGTTGGCGACCATGCGGAAATTGATGATGGCGGCGAGGTAGCCGTCGCCTTCGGGCACCTTGGCGCCTGCGGTCGCATCGCGAACCACGGCCACTTCGAAGCCGAGTTCCAGAAGCTCATAAAGATGGGCCTGCGTGCACAGGTTTGCGGACATGCCGGCCAGGATCACCTTGTCGATCCCGCGCTTGCGCAGCTGCAGGTTCAGATCGTTCTGCGCCGGGCTGTAGACCTTGTGCGGTGAGCAGATGACGGTTTCGCCGTCCTCGATGTATTTCTTGTACTGCGGCATCCAGTCGGCGCCGGACCCTTCGAAATTCTCCAAGGAGAGCGGGCCCGGGCGATCGAACATGCCGATGGAATGCATGGTCTTTTCCAAGGTGCCTTCGAACTGCCACTTGTGGTCGTGCGGATAATAGTAGTGGGGCGAGATGAACACCGGCATCGCGGCAGCCTTGGCCGCCTTGAACAGGCGTTCGATGTTGTCGACGGTGCCTTGCTCGGTGACGCTTTCGCCAACGACACCCCATGTGACGCCGTCTTCGGACAGGAAGTCGATCTGCGGATCGGTGACGACAAGCGCGGTGCGGCCGGCTTCGATTTCCATGTCGATCTGCGGCAGGCCCGGTTTTTCCGGATCGGCATAGAGCGCACGGGCTTCTTCTGTTGCAGCGGTGGCGGAACCGGTGGCCATGGCGACGGCACCCACGGTTGCCGCACCGGCTGCCCCGGCAAGCAGGCGGCGGCGGGCGTGATCAACCGTTTCCGGTGTTACGCAGCAGGCGCAGGTCTTGTCATGTTCGTTGTCCATATGAAGTCTCCATTGCTTGTGTTGGACAGGGTTTGGGATGGGCAGCGCATCAACTTGAAGCGCTGTCAGGTTCGCGGCCGATCACCGGGTGCCTGAAGGCACGGCTCTCCTGTTCCCGGCGCAGGGCCGGGTTGGCGTCGGAATTGGCCGCGTTCCATGGGGGCGGCACCGGCATGCCGGTGCCAGAAAGCTGAGGTCAGAAAGCTGAGGTCAGATAGTTGCGTGGTCCGGTGCCTTGCTGGCACGCTCTGGAACCTTCCGGCGGACTGAAGCCGGTTTCGCATCATTTACCGGTAAGGTCGGCAGGCGCACGGTCAGAACCGCGCCTCTACCGCTGCTTCCGCCTCCGTTCTGAGCCGCAATCTTGCCGCCATGGCGTTCGGCGATCAGCCGGGCGATCCAGAGGCCAAGTCCCGAGGACGGCCCAGGCCGGGCGGCCTTTGCGGAAAGCTGGGTGAAGGGACGGAAGGCCCGGGCAAGATCGGCAGCGGTAAAGCCCTGGCCCTGATCGCTGACACGTACGGAGACATTACCGTCATCTTCCCGGGAGATAGCGCAAAGAACTGTGCCGTCGTCCGGGCTGTGGCGCACCGCATTGCCGATGAGATTGTCGAAGGCTTCGAACAACAGCTCTGCATCGCCGCAGATCAGACAGGGGGATAGGGACACAATTTCCAGACTGACCGCATGGCGGCGAGCCAGCGGTTGGTTGACGGCGACCGCCAGCGCCAGAACCTCGGCCAGATCAACTGGCCGCATCACACAGGAGAGCGGATCCCGTCCCTCCTTGCCGCGCTTGACCAGGGCGCTGAGACTGCCGGTCAGGTGCTGGAGGATACGGTCGGCCTTTGCGGCGTTATCCGCAATGGCGGGCTGACCTTCCCAGGTTGCGCATTGGGCAATGTGCTCAATCAACAGCGAGAGGTTGGCAAGAGGACCGCGCAGGTCGTGGGCGACGATGGAAAGCGTCCGGCCATAGGCGTTGCTGTCGGCCACGTTATCCGAATGCGGCAGCGCTGCCGGAAAAGTCGAAGGTGCATGGTCATGCCTGGCCGGACTGCGGGCCGTGATCTGTTCGATAATCATGTGGCGCTCCTTGTCTCAAAAGCCCTGGAGCGCTGCGGGAAAGTGCCCGGTGATGACCGCTCCGTCGTTCGATGACTTTTGAATACGCCGGGAGTGCCCTCTCGGTATCGGCCGGGTCTGCCACTGTTTTGGCCCTATCTGCCAAGCCAATTCTGACCCACCAAGAGACAGCAAAACAGGATGAGCCCGGCCATGTTTGGCCGGGCTCATCCGGGATTTGCGACTGTTTCGGGTTTTGCCAGATCTGGCCGCGACCGTTGCCGTGAGCCAGTGCGTCGGGCGGGTGTGTTCTCAGACGGTCGCGCTGTGTTGCCGGAATTGCGCCGGTGGCTGGCCTACCCAGCGCTTGAACGCACGGGTGAAGGTGCTCTGTTCGGAGAAGCCTGTGAGGAAGGCAATTTCGGCAATGGAACAGCTGCTGCCTGCCAGCAGCTCCCGAGCCAGCTTCGTCTGTGCCTCGCGCAGCATGTCGCGGTAGGTCAGCCCTTCTTCCGCCAGGCGGCGATAGAGGGTGCGCTCGCTCATGCCGAGATCACGCGCGACGGCTGCCGCGGAAGGTACGCCGCTGCTGAGAGTTTTCGTCAGGCGGTTCAGAAGATCGCGCGTCAACGCGCTGCCGGCAGGCAGGGCGTCGATTTCCGTCTCCAGATGATCGGTCAGGAAAGTGCAGACGCCTTGATCTCCAAGCCGGTTCGGCAGGTCCAGCATTGGCTGGGTCATTATAATTGCGTCTTGCGCTTCACCGAAGCGGACCGGACAGCCGAAAAACGCCGCGTAGCGCTCTGCATCGCCCCGGCAGGGATGGCGAAAGGTGACAGCCTCAATTTTCAGGCGCGGCCCGACTTGAGACACCAGATTATGAGCAAAGCCTGCAAGGGCGCACTCGTTACGAAGATGCAGGATCGGCTGAGGGGAAGTCTGCCCGGCAATGGAGAAGACGGCAAGTGGCCCGTCTTCCTCCAGGCAATATACCGCGGTGTCGGTCACCAGCCGGAAGTAGCGCTCGATCAATTGCAGTGTGGTGCGAAGAGTGGGCGCGGTCTTGATGGCAAGGCCCAGAACGCCGAGATCGTCCGGTTTGATTTTCTGCGCATAGGCAAACACCAGACCTGTTTCATCCGGATACCAGCTGCGTATCCAGTCGAGCAGCTCGAAGTGGGCTGTGTCCGGTATGCGGCCGTCCTCGGTGCGCACCTCATGGCGCACGGTTCCATCTGCTGCGACCAGCTTGCCGTCGCTGGTCATGGTCAGTCCTGCGGTAGCGGCCATGGTGTGCGC
>MRWG01000412.1_pt1 | contig 53508 bp, 44 predicted proteins | sample 1013341 | NCBI WGS metagenome assembly MRWG01 (sample SAMN06117577, study PRJNA244670) | biofilm metagenome | biome: Water; feature: Cathode Biofilm; material: Biofilm; isolation source: microbial consortium enriched at the cathode of a solar microbial fuel cell | place: USA: District of Columbia ... | reverse complement strand
CCACGGTCGCGCTCCTCCGCCGACAGCGGCGCGCGGATCGACGCCTCGAGGGCGTCGGGCGCGACCGTGGGGCGGTTGGCGTCGTCGAACGTGGCCCGGACGATCCGGAAGCGCCGTCGCACCAGATCCTCGAGCGCCGGGCTGAACCGGGTCATGCCCAGATCCAGCAGCACGATCGGAGTCGGCCCGCAGGCCGACTTCCACACCGTGGTCGACAGGATCATGTCCGTGACGATCACGTCGGCCCAGGCCTGGACCTCCTCGAACCGCTTACCGGACAGCGGCGCGATCCCGCCGATCGGGTGCGGTCGCCCGCGCAGCGCGCCTTCCGGATGCGGCTGGCACAGCAGTTCGATCGGCAATGCGGCGAGGGTCTCGACCAGCCGCATCTGCCAATCCAGCTTCGGCACGTCATGCAGGCGCGGCTGGGCACGCTGGTGCGGCCCGATGAACGGCCCCGTCACATAGAGGGCGCGCGGCACGCCCCCCTCGCGCCCCGCCGCGCCGGCCGGCACGCGCGGAATGGCGAAGGCCGGGTCGCCTTCGCCCCCCGCGATCCCGCAGTCCGAGACCAGATCAGCGATCGGCGCGCGGGTCTCCTCCAGCGATCGAGCCAGTTCTTCGGTCGGCGCGACGAAGCGGTCGGTGACGCTGTATTCCAGCAAGGCCATGGCGAAGGGGGTATCGACCATCCCGGCGGTGCCGCCATGGTCGAACCCCTCGACCCGCCCGCCGCGACGGCGCACCTCGAGGCGCAGGGCGCGGGCCGGGAAATAGCCGCCCGTGCCGCCCCAAAGCGTCGTGGGCAGCCGCGCGATGTCGCGCACCGCCGCCACGGCGCCGGCCGAACCGCGCAGCACCGGGCGCAGCGCCTCCGCCGCGACGGTGGCGAGCCGCGCCCGCACCCCGTCGCTGACCGGCGCGCGCTCGGCGAAAAGCCGGGCGAGCCGTTCGGCGGCGGCGTCGAGATTGGCCAGCCGCGCGCCGCCGACCCGCGCGCCCCAATCCTGCAGAAAGCATTCCGCGTGGCGGAACCGCACCGCGGCCCGGCGCCGCGCGGCTTCCGCCCGCAGCAGCGAGTTGTGCGAGATCGCCGTCGCCTGCGGCGCCAGCATCGCGCGCGGCAGTCCGGTCCAACCGCTCCAGCTGGCGGTGCGTGCCAAGCCCCGCAGCAGGGCATGGGGCGGCCGCTTCGGGGCAAGACCCAGCGCCTGGGTGCCGACACCGTCCGTCGGGGTCGGCCGGCCGAGCAGGCGATGCATCTCCGGCGGGCCGCCCAGGGGCATGCGCTCCGTCGGGTCGATCCGATCGGCCAGCATCGCCATCTCGACGAGGCCGAGCGTCTTCATCCAGACGACCGGCGCGGCATGGACCTGGACCGCGCGCAGGAAGTCGTCGCGCTCATCCAGCAGGGCGGTCAGAAACGGCCGCTCAAAGGCGTCGCCGATCGTGGCCGCCTCGACGCCGGTGATCGGCCAGGAGAACTCCGCGCGCCAGCCCTCGGCCGCGAGCGCCGCATCGAGGTCGAGCGGCGTCACCGGGCGGTCCGCGCGCGCCGCCGCGCCGTCCGCTTCAGAGCTCAAGGCCATCGGCATAGCGGCGGGCGGCCTCATCGATGGCCGTCGAGGCGGCGTCGACCGGACTCTCCGTCGGACAGGCGCGCATCAGTTCCAGCAGCCGCGTCTTGCCTGGCCAGTAGGCACCGCGCGCGGCCTTGACCGCGTCGAAGTCGTCGAGCGTGCAGGCGGTCAGGATCAGGTCGTGCACGGCCTGCCCCCGCCGGAAGGCGTGGCGCATCACGCCCTCCACCCGGAACCCGAACAGCACCTGGAACCGTTGCCAGTCGGCCAGCGGCCGGGCCTGGGACCCCCAGACGCGCTCCAGCCCCATCGTATCGAAGGCGTGCTCGGCGATCCGGGCCTTCGCCTCCAGGCCGTGGAACAGTGCGCCCGCCCCGCGCGGGCCGGCGCCGATCACCATGCCGACCTGCGCTAGGCGGTGCAGGAAGTTGATCCCCGACAGCGAGATCACGCCGGTCGCCCGGCGCAGCCCCTTCGGCCGGATCAGCAGGACCAGCCGATCGCTCTCGGCATGGGTTACCCGCTCCAGAAACTGAAGCTGCTTCTCGGGCGTGTTGGGCCACAGCCCGTGATCGCTGTAACGCGTGACCTTCGGATCGTTGAACCAGCTGTGCCAGCGATCGCGATGCACCGCGATGTCGCGCGGGATCACGAGGTCGATGGTCTCGCCTTCGATGAAGGTCTCGTACTCGGCCTCGGGCAGAGCCGGCGCGTCCTCGTCGCGCTCGGCGTCCGCGTCGCTCGGCGGGGTCGTGTCGGACGGCATCATTACAGGCGCTCGCTCACATAACCGGTCAGCGCGCCGACCCGGTAGAGGTCGTGCGCGTCGATGTCGGGCTCGGGAATCTTCACGCCGAACTCCTCCTCCAGCGAGAAGAGCAGATTGATGACGTCGAGCGAGTCGAGCCCGAGATCCTCGATCAGATGCTGCGCCTCGAAGTCGGCCGGATCCTCCGCCGTCGCGGCATCCGGCTTCACCTCGAGCACGGCGTTCTTCAGAAAGGCGCGTATCGCGTCTTTCGACATGATCCTTCTCCTTCGCTGTCCCTCGACCCGGGCTCAGGCGCGCGTCAGTACGGTGCTGGCCCAGGACAGGCCGACGCCGAAGCCGCTCAGGAAAACGGTCTTCGGCGGCGGCGTCTGATTGAAGACCCGACGTTCCAGCGCGAACGGGATGCTGGAGGAGGTGGTGTTGCCGATATCCGCGATGTCGACGACCACCTTGTCCGCCGGGACCCCGAGCCGCTTGGCGAGCGAGTCGAGCATATAGCGGCTCGCCTGATGGAACACCCAGCAGTCCACGTCGTCCTTGGCGATCCCGTTGGCGGCGAGACACCGATCCACGTCCTTCGGGATCTCGCTCATCATGAAGGTGAAGATCGCGCGCCCGTCCATGAACAGCGGCGCACGCTCTTCCGGCTTCGCGCCCGTGCCGTGGGCGATCAGCGCTTCCGCCCGGCCGCCGTCGGTGCCGTAGGTGGCCGCGCCCAGATGATAGAGCGGATCGGCGGTGAGCAGCGCAGCCGCCGCGCCGTCGCCGAACAGGGGCTGGGTCGCCCTGTCGTCCTCCGCCATCAGGCGCGAATAGGTTTCGGCGGTCACCAGCAGACCGGTAGTGAAACCGTTCGCCGCCATGAACCCACGCGCGATGTTGAGCCCGTAGACGAAGCCGCTGCAGCCGAGCGAGACGTCGAAGGCGGCGACGCTCTGCGGCAGGCCGGCGGCGGCCTGAACCAGGGCGGCGCTGTGTGGCAGCATGTAGTCCGGCGTCTGGGTCACCAGCACCAGCATCTCCACCGCCGCCGGATCGGTACCGGTAGCTTCCAGGACGCGCTGCACCGCGTCGGCCGCCAGCGACGCGCTCGTCTCCCCCTCGCCCGCGACGTGGCGCGCCGAGATGCCGAGCTTGTCGGCGATGAAGGCCGGATCGAACCCGTGCCTAGCCGCGGCCTCCGCACTTTCGACGGTGTGCACGGGCAGGCTGTGGGCGATCGCTGTCAGGCCGATGGCGGCGCCGTTGGTCATGACCGGCTACTCGTCAGGCGGGGTTGGCGGAATATTGCAGGCGCAGGCTGCGCGCCGCGCCGTCCGCGTCGGTATAGCGGGCTTCATTCAGGATATAAAGGCGCGGGCCGAACTCCCGGACGCTCAGCGTCTCCAGCATCAGCGCGCCGTCCGCCATCATGCCGTGGCGGCGGTAGAGAAAATCGCTCGCCTCGACCAGCTCGATGCGCGGCCGCGCCATGCGCTCGCCGAGCGCGGTGCGGATCGTGCGCTTGTTTGCCTCGATCAGGGCCCAGAGGAAGACCCCGCCGTCGCCCGCCTCGGCGAAGCGCCAGCGGCCGCCATACCCCTCAAGCGGTTCGAAATCGTGGATCGGATAGGGCGGCGAACTCTCCTGGCGGGAGACCGGGCGCGCCTCGTCCGGATAGTAGGCCGCCGTCAGCGCCTGCCCGTCCAGCGTTCCCAGCAGCTGCGCCACGGCACCCGCCGGCTCCAGCCCCTTGTCGGCGCCGAGCAGACCGCGGATCACCCCGTCGCACAGGGTGTTGCGGGTAAATTTGATGCGCTTCACCGCAACGCCCGCGTCCGGGTCGAGCCCCTTGGCCTCGCCAGCGGGGAGCGTCGCCTCCAGCATGCGGTGCAGGATCGTCACGCCCTGGATGTAGTCACGCCCATCGACCTGCGCGAAGGCGGCGTCCTGCTCGAACGGGATCGGCGCATTGATCATGGGGGACGGGCGTCAGCTTTCGATCAGGGTGTAGGCGGTCGGGCTCATCGACCAGGGGACGGCCTTCAACGTCAGCCCGCGCGGGCGCAGCACCTCGTCGGCGGCGTTCGATTCGCCCCATTGATGGACCGCATATTCGTCGAACATGATGATGCCGCCCGGGACCATCCGGTCGATCAGCGCTTCCAGCGCCGCCTTGCACGGCTCGTAGACGTCGAAATCGATGTTCAGCAACGCCACCCGGAAGCCCGGCCGCGCCTCGGCGTAGTCGGCGATCGAAGTCGTCGCATCGCCCTTCACCAGCTCGATCCGGTTCTCGAAGCCCAGCGCGCGGGCCTGCTCCGCGACCCGCTCCGGCACGTCGGCGTAATCGGTGAAGGCGGCGCCGTGCAGCCGGTCGGAGTCGCCGCGCACCGTGTCGGGCACGCCTTCGAAGGTGTCGAAACCGACCACCCGGCGTTGCGACATCGGATTGAAGATCTGCACCAGCCGCGCCCAGAACAACACGCCGTGCCCCTTGAAGACGCCGCACTCCACGACGTCGCCGGGCAGATCGATCACGTGCCGGAACAACTCGTAGCGCGACAGGATCTTGGTGAAACGGTCGAGTTCACCGTGCCACAGCAGGTCGTTGTAGGCGTCGAAGCTCGCTTGATTGGTCATGGGGGCCGGTTCCGGTCGAAAAGAGGGTCAGAAGGAATGTTCGCCGGACGTATGGCCGGTCGTTCGGTTGGTCTGCAGCGAGATGCTGCGCAGGAACGGGCTTTCGCTCTCCAGATAGAGGAAGCCGTTCCGCCCGCCCAGGAAGTCCTTGTAGCCCGGCAGCACCTTGTCGAGGTCGCCGCCGAAACCGGCATGCCCCTTCAGATCCAGGGTGCCGGTCATGGTCTGCTCGTCCTCGTCCCGGTAGAGGGTCACCGCGACCGTGCGCCGCGCGGCATCAGGAACTGGGCTGCTGTGGCAGACGGCGATGCTGTTGTCGACCTCCGGGTGGCCGGTCACGGCCATCCAGTTCAGGCCGACCTTGTTCTCTGGCACGAAGACGTAGGGCGAGTTCATCGAGAGGTTGATGCTGCTGCCGAGCGCCCCTTCGGCACCGTAGCAGACCTGCAGCGTCAACCGCGTCGGGACCTTGCCGTCGGCGACCGTGACGAACAGATCCGCCGAGGCGGCCTCGGGCCCGGGCTTCAGCGCGTCGACGTCGATCTCCATGATCCGCGCCGTCTTCTGCGCCGGCCAGCTCGCCACGCGTTCCTTCAGCGCGATGCGCTCGCCTGCGGCGTCATAGAAGGCGATGTGGAAGTCCAGCGCCGCCGGCGACAGGATCGGGTAGAACCGCAAGGTCAGCGGCAGCCCGTCGACCAGCGCCAGCGACATGTTGGCCTGGCGCTCCTTGTCGGGGTCGACGTCGAAATACTCCGCGAATCCGCTGTTGTCGTAGTAGGAATGGTTCGCCGCCAACGGGCGGTCGCCGTCGGTGCGCACGATGCCCGCGAACAGCCGATTGTAGAACATCCGCATGTCGGGCTGGGTGACGAGAAGCGACCGGTCGCGCGCGACGACGCCGACCTCGGGGCCGAACACCTCGCTCAGCATCAGGGTGCGCACCTCGAACGGGGCGGCGTTGAAGGCGACGTCGCGGACCTCCTCGCCCCCCTGCTGGTCGACCAGCCGGAAGCGCAGCCGATCCTCGGTGCGCATCGGCCCGTTGATCACCGTGACGAAGGTGTCGAACCCATCGCCGAGCGCGACGTCGACGCTCGCCTCGTCGACCTTGATCTGATTGACCGACCGGTCCTCCTCGAAATCGTTGAGGACGCGTGCATAGGCGTGGACCTGGTTCAGGAAGCTGTCGTTGTAGACGGTCTGAACCACGGCCGGATAGGGAATGAACATGTTGCGGGCGGAGAAGAACTCCACCTCCCATGAGCCGGTCTGCAGCCCTTCCTCCAGGCCCGCCGCCTGCATCACCTCTTCCAGATCGACGCTGTAGGCCTTGTGCTCGTCGACTACCGAATAGACCTGGCCGACCCGCGCGCCGGTCTCGTCGCGCAGCGTGTGGCGCGCCCCGATCTCCGGGATGCCGCGCTTGATCAGCCAGTGGTTCAGGAAGGTCAGGTTGTTGGCGTAGTGCGCCCGATCGAAGATCGGAAAGATGGCCGCCGCCCGGTGCACGGAATTGCGCGCCGGCCACTGGTGATAGTTCTTTCGGGTGGCTTCGATCGCCTTGAAGGGCTTCATTCGCTCTCTCCCGTCGACGCGGCGGACCGCGTCCTCAGGCCTGCGTCGTCAGCGCCGCGCGCAGCGCGCCGACGACCCGATCGACGTCCGTCGGCTGCATAGCCGGAAACAGCGGCAAGCTCAACGTCCGTTCATAGAAATGCGCCGCCCCCGGCAGCGGCTGATCGCCGTACCGGTCCCGGTAGTAGGGCTGCCGATCGACCGGGATGTAATGCACCTGGGTACCAACGCCGGCCTCCGCCAGCCCCCGGATCACGGCGGCCCGCGAAACGCCTGCGGCCGCGAAATCGACCGCGACCTGATAGAGGTGCCAGGCCCCGCCCGCCGTCCCGTGGCGCGGGGTCGGCACGACCGGCAGATCGGCCGCACCCAGCGCCGCATCGTAGCGCCGCGCCAGCGCGTCGCGCGCGGCGACGAACCGGTCCAGCTTGTGCATCTGGCTTTCGGCCAGCGCGCACTGGATGTCCGTCATCCGGTAGTTCAGGCCGATCTCCGACATCTCGTAGTACCAGGGATTCGGCGAGCCGTCGGTAAAGCCCGCCGCGCGATCGCGCCAGCGCTCCGGCGCCCGCACCATGCCGTGGTTGCGCAGACGGCGGACCCGCTCCGCCGTCTCCTCGCTCCGGCAGAGCACCGCGCCGCCCTCGCCCGCGGCGATCGTCTTGACCGGATGGAAGGAGAAGGTGACGGCCTCCGCATGCGCGCATCCACCGACCGCCGAGCCGTCCGCGAAGGCACCGCCCAGCGCGTGGCAGCCATCCTCGATCACGACGGCGCCGATCTCGTCGGCGATATCGCGGATCGCCGGACCGCCCGCCAGCCGGCCGCCGAGATGAACCGGCAGGATCGCCTTCACCGGCCCGCCGGCGCGCGCGATCGCCGCGCGACAGCTCTCCTCGGTCATCAGACCGGTGTGCGGGTCGACGTCGGCGAAGACCACCTCGCCCCCGTTCAGCCGCACCGCGTTCGCCGTCGCCAGGAAGGTGACCGTCGGGACCACCGCCCAGTCGCCGGGCCCCAGACCGACCGCCGCCACCGCCAGCTGCAGCGCAGCCGTGCCGTTCGCGACGGCGACGGCGGGTCGGTCGTCGCATCGCGCGGTCAGCGCACTTTCGAAGGATTCGACCGCGGGCCCGGTCGTCAGATAATCGCCGCGCAGCACCGCCGCGACGGCCGCCACGTCTTCCTCGTCGACGACCTGCCGCCCGTAGGGCAGGAACGGCGCGGGCGCGCGATCGCTCATTTTCCGGCGTCCAGCTCCGCGAGCATCTGGTCCAACTCGGGCCCGGTCAGCCAATGGTCGTTGACGTTGCTCACGTAGCAGAATTCCTCGTCGACCGGCTGGGCGCCGTTCCCGGCATGGTGCCCGACCGACCAGAAGGCCAGCGCCGGCTCGATCACGTAGCGATCGGAATAGCCGACGGTGTTGCGGGCGTTGTCGACCGAGATCAGCACCTCATGCAGCTTCTCGCCCGGCCGGATGCCGACGGCGCGATGCGGCAGGTCGGGAGCGAGATGGCGCGCGAGATCGGTGATCTTGAGGCTCGCGATCTTCGGCACGAAGATCTCGCCGCCCTCCATCATGTCGACGCTGGAAAGCACGAAATCGACGCCCTGCTGGAGCGTGATAAAGAACCGCGTCATGCGCTCGTCGGTGATCGGCAGCTCCTTCGCCCCCTGGTCGATCAGCTTGCGGAAGAAGGGGATCACGCTGCCGCGGCTGCCGACGACGTTGCCGTAGCGCACCACGCAGAAGCGCGTGCGCCGGTCGCCGACGATGTTGTTGGCGGCGACGAAGATCTTGTCGGAGGCGAGCTTGCTGGCGCCGTAGAGATTGACCGGGCTCTCCGCCTTGTCGGTCGACAGCGCGACGACGGATTCGACCCCCGCCTCGACCGCCGCACGGGCCACGTTCTCGGCCCCGTTGACGTTGGTCTTGATGCATTCGAAGGGATTGTACTCGGCCGCCGGCACATGCTTCATCGCCGCCGCGTGAACCACGATGTCGATGCCGCGCATGGCGAGCTTCAGGCGCTCGTAGTCCCGCACGTCACCGATGAAGAAGCGCAGCTTCGGATAGGCGTCGAGTGGGAAGGACTGCGCCATCTCGTACTGCTTCGCCTCGTCGCGGCTGAAGACCACGACGCGCTCGGGCGCATAGCGCTCATAGATCGTGCGCACGAAGGCCTGGCCGAAGGAGCCCGTGCCCCCGGTCACTAGGATCGACCGGCCGTTGAGATCCAGTTTCTCCGCCCCGAAACTCGGCATGTCGTCTTGTCCTACTCTTCTCCAGTGCAGCCGGCGCTCAACTCAGCGCCGCCGTCAGGCATTCGACGACGCGCTGCGCGTCGGCCTCGTCCATCTCAGGATAGATCGGCAGCGAGAGCACTTCCCGCGCCGCCCGGCTCGTCTCCGGCAGGCTGTCCGCCGCATGGCCGAGATGACGGAACGCCGGCTGTTCGTGCACCGGCACCGGGTAATGCACCCCGGCGCCCACGCCCGCCGCCTTCATCGCCGCCAGCACGCGATCGCGCTCGGCGACGCGCACGACATAGAGGTGATAGACCGGCTCGGCCCGCGGATCGACCGCGACGCGGCTGATGCGGTTCTCGCCGGCGAGCAGCGCGTCGTACCGCGCGGCGATCGCGCGCCGACGCTCGGTCCAGGCCGGCAGGTGGCGCAGCTTGACCCGCAGGATCGCGGCCTGCAACCCGTCCAACCGGCTGTTCTGGGCCGAGAATTCGTGCAGATACTTGTCGCTGCGCCCGTGATCGGCCCGCTTGGCCACACGCGCGACGAGATCCGCATCTTTCGAGAAGAAGGCGCCGCCATCGCCCCAGGCGCCGAGATTCTTGCCCGGATAGAAGCTGAAGCTCGCCCCGTCCGAGAGCGCGCCCGGCCCCTGCCCGTCGAAGGCCGCCGCATGGGCCTGGGCCGCATCCTCGACCACCGCCAGGCCGTGCGCCGCCGCGATCTCCATCACCCGCGGCATGTCGACCATCTGGCCATAGAGATGCACTGGCACGATGGCGCGCGTGACGGGGCCGATCGCCTCCTCGAGCGCCGTCAGATCCATCAGACAGGTGGCGGGATCGATATCGACCAGCCGGGGGACATAGCCCGCCCGCTCGATCGCCTCTGCGGTGGCGATGAAGGTGTGGCTGGCGGTGACGATCTCGCCCGTCCCGTCGCCGCGGCCGAGCCGCTCGACCAGGGCGAGTTCCAGCGCATCCGTCCCGTTGCCGAGCAGCGCAACCGACCCGCCCCCGCAGAAGGCGGTGAACTCCGCCGCGAAAGCCTTGTGATCGGGGCCGCCGATGAAGCTGGTGCGCGCCAGAACCTCGGCGAGCGCCGCGTCGAATTCCTCGCGATGCGCCTCATATTGGGCGCGCAGATCGACCAAGGGTATCATCGCCGTCGTCCCGTCTTCCGCGCTAGCCGTGCCGGCCCAGCCGAGCCGCCTGCTGCGAGAAGCGCAGCGGCACCTCGCGGCCGGTGACAGCGGATTCGTAGAGCGCGAGGATCAACTCCAGCGACTTGCGCCCTTCCAGCCCGTCGACCAGCGAGGGCGCTCCGTCGCGTATCGCCTCGACCACGTTCTGCAGATAGCGCACATGGCCGAAGCCGTAGACGTTGGGCGGGTTCTCGGCATAGGTCGCTAGCACTTCCGCATCGTCCGGCCGCTCGTCCGTGAAGTTCCAGGTGCGCATGCTGTTGACCGCGAAGCCGCCGATCTCGACCGTTCCGTTCTCGCCCAGGATGGAGATCGAACCTTCGAGATCCTTCGGCCGGGTCGCGGTCGTCGCCTCGATCACGCCGATCGCGCCCGACTTGAAGGTGACGATGGCGACGCCGGTATCCTCCGCCTCGATATCGACCAGTGCGGTCCGGGTCTTGGCGAAGACAGAGACCGGCTCGCCCAGGCACCATTCCAGCAGGTCGATATGGTGGCTCGCCTGATTGGAGAAGACGCCGCCGTCATAGGCCCAGGTGCCGCGCCACGGATCCTGGTCGTAATAGTCCTGGCGCCGGCACCAGCGCACCCGCACCGTGCCCATGACGATCTTGCCGAAGCGTCCGTCCTCGAGCGCCTCGCGAAGCTTCTGGACCGGCAGATTGTAGCGGTTCTGCTTGACGACAAAGAGCTTCACGCCGGCCGCGTCGGCGGCGGCGATCATGCGGTCCGCGCCTTCGAGCGTCAGCGCCATCGGCTTCTCGACCACCAGGGGCTTGCCGTAGGGGGCGAGATCGACGGCGTGCTCCTCGTGCAGCCCGCTTTCGGAGAGGATGCAGACCACGTCGATCGCGTCGCCCTGCGCCGCCATCATCGCGTGATAGTCCGCATAGTGAGGGATGGCGTTGCGGGCCGCGAGCGCCTCGGCGCGCTCGGACTTCGGGTCGCAGCAGGCGACCAGATGCGCGCCCGCGAGCTCGCCGTCCTGGAATATCTGCGAGTATTTCTGGGCGATGCGCCCGCAGCCCACGAGGGCGAAACCGAGACTGTCGCTCATCCGCGCACCTTAACCCTTGCCGTCGAGGGGAGAGAGATCGGGCTCGGCGCCCCGGGCGAGCGCCAGCACCTGTCGTTTATCCGCCACGATCCGATCCGTCCAGGGTTTGAGCAGCGCCGCCGCCCGCTCGCGCGCGGTCCGCTGCAGCCGAACGACCGCGTCCGGATCCTCGGCCAGCGCGACCAGCGCCTCGGCGAGCGAGTCCGTCGGCGCGCCCCTGTCGAAACGCAGGACGGTCCCCTCCGGCAGCAGCCGGTCGGTCGCCGTGTCGATCGGGGTGTCGGGATCGCTCGTCGGAATCACCAGCGCGCAGCCGGCGGCCAGCGCCTCCAGATTCGCGTTCGACAGATTGCCGTGCAGATTGACCGAAACATAGACGTCCGCCGCCTGCAGCGCGGCCGTCACCGCCGCATGATCGACCGCGCCGCGCAGCCGCAGGACCGACCCTGCCTCCGCCGCCTCGATCGTCCGTGTCAGCGTCTCGCGCAGCGGCCCGTCGCCGATCATCTCGGCCGACAGCGCACCTTCCGGCAGCCTGCGCGCCGCGGCCAGGACGGCGTCGACGAAGATGTCGGCGCCCTTGTAGCCCTCCAGCCGGCCGAGAAAGACGATCCTGAGCGCCCGCCCCGACGGCGTCGGCCGTTCCGGCCCCGGCGTCGCGTCGCAACCGTTGAGGCGCATCGCGGTCGGGACGCCGGGGCGCACCAGCCGTTCCATCACCGCGGCCGGGTCGCTGCCGTCCTCGGTGCAGACGACCAGCGCGTAGGGCGCCCGCACGGCCCAGCGGTAGGGGCCGCCCGCGCCGGCCGCCAGCGCCCGGTGCTGCGGAAAGATTCCCATCAGGCGCAGCACCACCGGCCGGCGCGTCAGGCGGGCGATCAGGCCCAGCGCCAGCACGCAGCCCCAGGTTCCGTAGACCAGCGCCACATCGCGGCGAAGCGCGGCGGCGAGCGCGATCCGCGCGTGGTCGAGCTCCGTCGCGATTCGATCCAGCGCGCGGCTGCGGCCGCCCGTCAGCGCGCGCCAGGGCACAACCTCGATCGGCCCGGCCGCGTCGGTCTCGACCCGCCGGCGGCGGGGGAAGCGGGAATCCGGCTCCTTGCAGAACAACAGGGTGCGCACCGGACGGCCCGGCTCCGCCGCCAGCCCCTCGACCAGCTTGTAGAAGGCCGGCGCGCCGCGCGGACGCCAGACGCCCTCGGCCAGCCCGTCGGCCAGGCCCGAGAACAGCCGCCCCAGAACCAGCACGGTCACCGGGCGCCTCCGCGTGCCGCCGCATCGACCGACCAGCCGCAGCGCCCAAGATAGGCCTCGCCATGCAGCGCCAGCGCATTGCGGAAGCCGCGATCGTCGCGCACCACCTCGCCATAGGGCTTGATCGCGTAGTTCAGCACCGGGTCCATCCACCAGTCGAAGACGCGCTTCTCCAGCCGATGCCAGCGCGCGCGGCCGAACGGCGCCGCCAGCAGCTTCGCCGCCAGCCGGGGCCCGCGCAGCCAGCCCGGGACGACAGTGCGCGGAAAGACCCAGTCCGGTCCCCAGACACCGCCCCAGTTGGCGGCCTCCATCGCCTCGACGAACAGCCGGCGGGCCCGCTTCGCCTCCAGCGGCGCGGTCCGCCAGAAGGCGACATAGTCGGGTTCCCAGAGCGGCAGGCGCCAGTCGCGGCCGAAGAACTCGTAGGCGCGCTGGCCGGCGACGACGTATTTCGACTGCCGGCTCTCGAACTCCAGCAGCTCGTAGGCGGCGGCCGGGCTCAGCGTGCGATCCTCCGGCAACTCCGCGTCGAGCCACTCGGCCAGCTCGCCCTCGAACGCCTCTGTCCGGAAGCGGCGCCACATCGCCATATGCTTGGCCGCAAAGCTCCGCTCCAGCGACGCATGGCCGTCGAGCAGCGCCGCCGGTATGTGGTTGCCGACGATGAAGTCGCCCGACTGGCCGTTCACCAGGATCGCGTCCTCCGGCAGGCGGTCGGCGGCGACCAGCCGTTCCAGCGCCGGAACGTCCTGCATGAACGGCATGGCGTCCGGACGATCCGCGAAGGCGAAGAAGTCGGCGGCGGTCGTCGAGCGGAAGAAGGCGCGCTGGCCGGCATGGTCGTAGGGGACCATCTGCCAGGATACGCCGAGGCGCGCGGCCACCTTCCGCGCTCCTTCCGCCTCGTGGTTGCCGGGCAGACCGTAGCTGAAGCAGAACAGGTTCTCCGCCCCGACCTCCTTCAGGCCGGTGAGGATCGCGCGCGAATCGAAGCCCGCCGAGAGCGGGATGGCGATCGGCCGGCCGGCGGCGTCGCGCGCCAGCCGCTCGAGCAGCTGCAACAGCAGGTCGTTGTGGCGCGTCCGCTCCGCCGGATCGTCGGGATCGCGCGCCGGGTCGGGCGCCCCGAGATAGCGCGTCCAGCGGCCGACGCTCGGCGCGCCGCCGGCCGGGATACGGACGATCTGGCCCGGAAGCAGAGCCGCGATACCGGAGTCCTGGGTACGCGCCCCGATCGTGAAGCCGGCGGCGGCCAGCTGGCGCAGCGCGGTCGCGTCCGGCGCGCCGCGGTCCAGATCCTGCGCCCGGGCCGCCACGCTGGGCGCGCCGTCGCGCCGACCGAGGAAGAGCGGCACGCTGGCGACCACGTCGACGACCGCGGCGACGCCCTGCGCCGTCTCCACCACCGCCGCGCCGAGACAGAGCGTCTCGCGCGCCCAGGCGGCCAGGGCGTCCTCCCCGACCCCCGCGGCCGCCGCGAGGCTCGCGGCCGCGCTTTCATCGGTCGCGCCCGTCGTGTATCCCGACAGCCAGAAGCGTGCGCCGTCGGGCGCGGCGACGCGCCGCCAGGGCGCGCGATCGGGGATCGCGGCGCCGGCGGCTGCGACGTCGAATGCGTCGGTGACGGAGGAGGCCATCAATGTCCCCAACGGTCCTGGTGTGCGGCGCCGGCTCCATCGGCCGACGGCACGTCGACAATCTGAAGACGCTCGGCGCCGAGGTCCTGCTGTGGCGCGCCCGGCCCGAACTGGCGGCCCAGGCCGCCGAGGAGCTCACGGTCGAGGCCGGGCCGGACCGGACGGCGCTGCTGTCCCGCGCCGATGCCGTCGTCGTCGCCACCGCACCGGACAGCCATGTCGAGATCGCCCGCCAGGCACTCGCCGCCGGCAAGGCGCTTTTCATCGAGAAGCCGTTGGCGCACGACCGCACCGGCGTCGCGCAGCTCGCCGACGAGGCCGCGCGCGCCGGCGTCGCGGTCGAGATCGGTTGCCAGCTGCGCCGCCACCCGACCCTGATGACTTTGGCCCGGCACCTGGCCGACCCGGCCGACGGCCCGGTCTATGCGTTCCAGGCCGCGGTCGGCCAGCGCCTGGATCAATGGCGCCCGGGCCGCGACCATCGGGAGGGCTTTAGCGCCGATGCGGCGCGCGGCGGCGGGGCCCTGTTCGAGCTGGTCCACGAACTCGATCTCGTGCATTGGCTGTGCGGTCCGACGCGCCGGGTCTCGGCGATGCTGCGCACGGTCGGCGACCTCGACATCGCGGCGGACGATCTGGCGAACCTGACCCTGGAGCTCGCCGACGGCGGGGTCGGACAGGTCCAGACCGACATGCTGTCCCCGGCCTATCGCCGGCGCCTGGAGATCGTGCGTCGCAGGGCCGTCTGGCGCTGGGACTACGTCACCGGCCGCCTGATCCGCGACGGCGGCGCCGATGCGGGCGGCGAACGGCTGATCGACGCGCCGCCGGAGGGGTTCGCGCGCAACGATCTTTTCCTCGACCATATGCGCCATTTCCTGGCTCGCGTCGCCGATTCGACGATCGCGCCGGCCTGTTCGCTTGAGGACGGGATCGCCGTGCTCGAATATGCCCTCGCCGCCCGCCGGTCGAGCGCCGAAGGCCGGCAGATCGACCTCGCAACCGCTGAGTGACCCTGAGTTGAGGAGCATAGTCCGATGGCCGTTCTCTGCGTGATCGGCGCCCGTGGCGGCAGCCAAGGGCTGCCGGGCAAGAACATCCGCCCCCTGCTGGGCAAACCGCTGATCGCCTGGTCGATCGAGCAGGCTCTGGCGACGCCGGAGATCGACCGGGTCGTGGTCTCGACCGACAGCGAGGCGATCGCCGAGACCGCGCGCGCCTATGGGGCCGAGACCCCGTTCCTGCGGCCCGACGCGCTGGCCGGCCCCACGATCGGCAAGTTCGACGTCTGGAAGCACGCGCTGGACGCCTGCGAGACGCACTTCGGCGAGAGCTACGGGATCTATCTCGACCTCGACTGCACCAGCCCGTTGCGCGAGCCCGCCGACATCTCCGCCCTGATCGCCCAGTTCCGGGCCGGACGCGCGCGCGGCGTCGATGCGGTCTTCACTGTCTGCGAGGCGCGCAAGAACCCGTACTTCAACATGGTCGAGGCCGACCCGAGCGGCGCGCTCAAGATGTCGAAGACGCTGGGGCCGACCGTGCTGCGCCGCCAGGACGCGCCGACGGTCTGGGAGCATGTGGCGAGCATCTACGCGCTCGACCCCGGCTATATTCGTGGCGCCGGACATCTCTTGGACGGGCATGCGGAGGGCTACGACATCGGGCAGGAGAAGAGCTTCGACGTCGATTCGACCTTCGATTTCGACCTGATCGAGTTCCTGCTCAGCCGTCGAGCTCGCCCGGCGCCGGATCCAGCGTGATCCGCTTGCGCAGCAGGTCCGCCGAGGTCAGGTCGATCTCGCTCAGGATGCGCGCGATGCGTGGGCCGGTGTTCCCGTCGCCATAGGGGTTGGTGCAGGTGCGGCAGACGTCGCGATAGGCCGCATCGTTGATCGCGCGGTCGATCGCCGCGACGATCCCGTCCGCGTCGTAGTCGGCATGGATCAGGTTCTCGGCCGCCAGCCGCCCCTTCTGGCGGCTGCCGATATCGATGGCGGGGCAGCCGAAGGCGGGCGTCTCCTTGACGCCGCTGGAGGAGTTGCCGATGCAGGCGCCGCCCGTGACATTGCCGCACAGGTTGAGCACCCCGTGATACAGCCGACGCCCCAGGCTGCGGCGCAGCACGACCCCGTCGCGCCCGGCGCCGGCCCAGCTTTCCAGCCGCTCGACGATCGCCCGGCCGCCGGCATCGTTGTTCGGATAGGTCGCGACCACCTGGGCGCCGAAGCGCTCCACCGCGCGCTCCAGCGCGGTCAGGCTCGGCTCAAGCTGCTCGACGGCGCGGTCGAACTCGGTCGTCACCGAATGCTGCGTGAAGAGCAGGATCGGCCGGTCGAGCGACAGGCCCAGCATCTCGGCCGCCTCCTCGGGCGGGGTAAAGTCGCCGGCCTTGATCAGATCGATCACCGGGAAGCCGACATTGTGGACCCGCCACGCCTCCTCGCCCATCGCGCGGACCCGCCAAGCGGCCTCGGCGTTGGTCGTCATATGGATGTGGGCGAGCTTGGTCATGGCATGGCGCACACTGTCGTCCAGCGCCCCGCCCTCGGTCCGATCCCCGCCTTCGATATGGACGGTCGGCAGCCCCATCTGCGTGCCGGCGATCAACGCCGCGAAGCCCTCGAACCGATCGGCGTAGACGACGAAGAGGTCCGGCTTCAGCGCCGCCAGCGCGTCGGAGACGGACAGAACGCCCGTGCCGATCGCCTGGGCGGTCGTGCGCAGCGTGTCGTCCGGCATGTCGATGCGGATCTCCGCCTCGACGGTGAAGCCGTCGGCCTCGATTTCGGCCTGGGTGCGCCCGAAATCCTCGTCCAGATGCGCGCCGCCGACCAGCAGGCGCAAATCCAGGGACGGTTCGGCCTGCATGGCCTTGAGGATCGGCATGAGCAGGCCGTATTCGGCGCGATTGCCGGTGAAGACGGCGACGGTGCGTTTATCGGACATCGGATCCCGGTACTGGTTCAACGGTTGAGACAAGCGCGGCGAGCGCCGCGTCGAGCGAGGTTTCGGGCCGCCAGCCGAGTGCCTCGGCGGCGTCGGCTATGTCGAGGCGCAGCACGGAGCGGCGACCGCCGGGGGCCGTCTCCTCCACCGGGCGCTCCGCCTGGCCGGCCGCGGCGAGCAGGCGGGCGACCAGCGTGCGCACGCTGAGTGAACGGCCCGAGGCGATGTTGAAGACGGCCGGCCCGTCGATCTGCAGTGCCGCCGCGACCGCACGCGCGGCGTCGTCGACCGGTAGGAAGTCGCGCTCTGGGGCGCCGTCGCGGATGCGGACCGGGCCGGGCCGATCGAGCTGCGCCAGCACCTCGCCCAGCACCGAGGCCCCGTGCAGCCCGGGCCCGATCAGATTGGCCATCCGAAGCACCACCCCGCCGGCCGCCAGCACCCGATCCTCGTGCCGGTGCTTCATCGCGCCATAGCGCCCGGCGGGCGTCGGCCGTTCATCCGGCCGGTGGGCGTGATCCGCGCGGTCGCCATAGACCGCGGCCGAGGAGACGTAGATGAAGCGCCCGGACCGCGCCGCCAGCAGGGCTTCGAGGGTCCGGTCGGCCGAGGCCTCGCCCGCGGGCCCCTCCGCCTCGAAGGCGGCGATGTCGGGCGTCTCGGCGAGATGGACGAGATGCGCGCCCGCGGGCGGCTTGAGCGCGGCGTAGTCGGCAACCTGCAGCCCTTCGGGCCCTACAGGCCGGCGCGCGACCGGCACCGCAGTCACCGCCGGATCCGCCGCCAGCCGTGCGCAGACGGCCCGACCGAGGAACCCCGAGGCGCCGGTTACGAAGACGCGGGCTGGGTCCATCCGGCGATGTCTTCCGGCGCAACATGGACGTCCGCATCGATGTCGCGGGCCGCGGTCTTGCCCAGCACCTCCTCGTAGCGCTCGGCCTTGATCGGGCCGATACCGGGGCGCTTCACCCAAATGTTGTCCGATGCGAAGGCCTCGCCCGCCTTGACCGGCTGGGTCGTCACGACCGTGGCATAGGCGAAGTCGATCACCGGCTGCTCGTCGGGCAGGATTGTCTTGGAGCCGCCACGCGCGCGCCAGATCGCCTCGCTGCCCTCGACCAGATCCTTGAGCTCATCCGGTTCGATCGAAATCGGCGTATCGGGCCCCGGCCAGTCACGGCTGACGGTGAAGTGCTTCTCAAGCAGACAGGCGCCCAGCGCCGTCGCACCGAGACAGGTCCACACGCCCATCGAATGGTCGCTCAAACCGACCGGCAGGTCGGGAAAGGCGGCCTGCAGTTCGGTGACGCCGCCGAGACGCACCTTCTCGTAGGGCGTCGGATACATGCTGGTGCAATGCATCAGGGCGAGCGGCGTGCCGTGCTTCTTGATCACCGCGACCGCCTTGGCGATCGAGGCCATGTCGTTCATGCCGGTGGAGAGGATCATCGGCTTGCCGAAGCACGCCACATGATCCAGCAGCGGGTAGTTGTTGCATTCGCCGGAGCCGATCTTGTAGCCAGCGACCCCCATCGCTTCGAGCCGGTCGGCGGCGGCGCGGCTGAAGGGCGTCGAGAGGTAGATCAGGCCGATCTCCTCGCAATAGGCCTTCAGCTTGCGCTCCTCCGCCTCGGTCAGCTCGCAGCGCTTCATGATGTCCCAGAGGCTCTCCTCGGAGATCTCGCCCGGCTTCATGTCGGTCGGGATCATCTCGTCCTCGGTGATGTGGCACTGGAACTTCACCAGCTCCGCGCCCGCCGCCTTGGCGGCATCGACCATCTGGACGGCCTTGTCGTAGGACCCTTCGTGATTGATGCCGACCTCGACGACGACCAGCGGCTTGTGGTCGGGGCCGATCTTGCGGCCGGCGATTTCGATTTCAGGCATCGCTTGTCGCTCCCTCTTGTCGCTGCGTGCGCACGCTCACACGGTGTATTCGCCGACGCGGAAGGCGTCGAGATTGGCACGCACCCAGTCGATCGTTCGGTCGAGCCCTTCCTCCAGCGAGACGTCGGGCCGCCAGTCCAACAGGCGCTCGGCCTTGGCGTTGTCGGCCAGCAGGCGGAAGACCTCGCTCTTGTCCGGGCGCAGGCGCTGCTCGTCGCTCTCGATCTCCAGCGCGACCCCCATGCGTTCGCCGATCAGCGCCGCCAGATCGCCGATCGAGATCTCGCGGCCGGAGCCGAGATTGACCGTCTCGCCGACCGCCGCCTCAGACAGCGCCGCGGCGACGAAACCCTCGACCGTGTTGGCGACATAGTTGAGGTCGCGGGTCGGGCTGAGGGCGCCGAGCTTCACCCGGCCCGTCGCCGCCGCCTGGCTGATGATCGTCGGGATCACCGCGCGGGCCAACTGGCGCGGGCCGAAGGTGTTGAAGGGGCGCACGGTCACGACCGGCAAGCCGAAGGAGGCGTGGTAGGATTCCGCCAGCTTGTCCGCGCCGATCTTGGTCGCCGAATAGGGCGACTGCCCCTGCAGCGGGTGATCCTCGCCGATCGGGACCGTCTGGGCCGTGCCGTAGACCTCACTGGTCGAGGTATGGATCACCTTCGCGCCGGTCGCGCGCGCGGCGTTCAGCACGTTGATCGTGCCTTCGATATTCGTGCGGACGTAGGAGATCGGGGCGACGTAGCTGTAGGGGATCGCGATCAGCGCGCCCAGATGGAAGACGACGTCGCAGCCCTCGACGAGCTGCGCCACGCTTCCCGAATCCGCCAGGTCGCCCGCCACGATCTCCATCGCGCCGGCCTTGTCCGACCGGTCGAGCCAGCCGCGCGCACCGAGCGCGTTGTAGTGGGTGAAGGCACGCACCTGCGCGCCCATCTCGACCAGCCGTTCGGCCAGATGACTGCCGATGAAACCGCCGGCGCCGGTGACGGCGACCCGCTTGCCTTCCATGCTTCCGCTCACGCCTTCACCTTTCCGGACTGGACGTCGATCTGGGCGCGGGCGTAGTCCTCCTGGCACCCGATGTCGAGCCAGTATTCCCGCAGCGGGAAACTCGCCACCGTCTCGCCGGCCGCCAGCAACGCGTCGACCAGATCGGTCATGTCGAAGCGCACGCCCTCGGGGATATGGTCGATCGCCGCCGGCTCGATGATGTAGATGCCGGCGTTGATGAAGTAGTCGTGGCGCGGCTTCTCCACCACGCGGCTTACATGTCCCCCTTCTGATTCGACCACGCCGTAGGGCACCGTCAGCGAATAGTCCCGCACCGCCATGGTCATCGATGCGCCGTGTTCCTGGTGGAAGCGGTGCATGGCGCGGAAATCGAGATCCGTCAGCACATCGCCGTTGATGATGAGGGTGGCCGAACGCGGCCGTTCCATCAGCCGCAGGGCGCCGGCGGTTCCCATCGGCTTTTCCTCGTCCACATAGGCGAGATCGACGCCGAACCGCTCCCCGTCGCCGAAATGTTCGGTGATCTTCTCTTTGAGGTAATGGGTCGTGATGTGCACCGAGTCGATGCCCGACCGGTTCATGTGCCGGATCATCCGCTCCAGCAGCGGCTGCCCGTCCACCGGCAGCATCGGCTTCGGCATCTCCTGCGTCAGCGGGCGCATGCGCGTCCCGAAACCACCGGCCATCACGACGGCGCTCAAGGCCGCGTCGGGGTCGACGGCGCGGCGCGCCAGCTCGTCCTGCAGGTACAGATCGATCGGACGCCCCTCGGCGTCCAGCTGCGGCACGTGGCGGATGTGCTTCTCCAGCATCAGCGCCTCCGCCTCCGCGGCCCCGTCCTCCGGACCGAGGGCGACGAAGTTGCGGCTGATCCGACCCTCAGAGAGCAGCTCCGCGATCGGCGTCTCCACGGTCACGCGGCTGAGCGTCGCCCGGCGCAAATCGCCGTCGGTCGCCGTCGCCAGCAGCCGGCCGTCCGCGTCGACGACGAGCGCGATGCCGCTGCGGTTCGCGTCGATGCAGCGCAGCAGATCGCCGAGGACGCCGTCGATCGGTGTGAGGAAGGCGCTGATGTCCGTGGTCGAGGTCATGGTCCGTTCTGGATAGCCGAGGCTCACCAAGCGGTCCAGCCGCCGTCGACGACCAGATTGTGGCCCGTGACGTAGCGCGACAGGTCGCCGGCCAGATAGGCGACGGCTCCCTTCAGATCCTCTTCGTGCCCCATCCGGCGCATCGGCGTGCGCGCGGCATAGCGCGCGACGAAGGCGTCCCCCTGCCCGCGCTCGATGCCGCCGGGCGAGATGGCGTTGACCCGCACGTCGGGCGCCAGGCTGGTCGCGAGCCAGCGGGTCAGTTGCAGGATTCCGCCCTTGCTCGCCGCATAGGCCGCGGCGTTGCCGACGCCCTCCATCCCCTCATAGAGCCGCGCGTCCGGGCCGCCGAGCCCGTAGATCGAGCCGAACAGCACGACGCTGCCTGCCCCGCCTTCGGCGAGGCTCGGGGCCGCCTCCTGCACGATCGAGAAGGCGGAGGTCAGGTTGATCTCCAGCGCCTCGCGCCAGGGGTCGATGCGTTGATCGGCGAAGGGCGCGGCATAGCCCTGCGTGTTGGCCTGATTGACGAAGGCGGCCGTGTGGACGATCACATCGAGCCCGCCGAGCGCCGCGATCGCGTCCCGTGTCATCGCCCGCGTCGCAGCGTCGTCACGCAGATCGACCGGCAGCCGCGCGACGCAGGCCCCGGCCACACGGGAATCCTCGAGGGCACGGGCCATTCCGGCCTCGTCCCGATCGGAAAGCGCGATCAGCGCGCCGAGCTCCGCCAGCGCCTCCGCCGCCGCGCGCCCGATATGGCCGCCGCCGCCGACGATCAGGGCCCGGCGCCCGTCGAGCGCCAGCGCCTGCTTGATCGAGAAATCGCTCACCGTCCGCTCTCCTCCGCCGGGTGCAGCGCCGCCAGGGCGTCCGGCGCGCTATCGCACAGCGCATCGTAAAGGGTCATCACCAGTTCCTCGGTCGGGGCGGCGCCCTGCCGTTCGGAGGTATGGACCCCGTAGGCGCCGAGCGAGAAACTGGCGCGCCGCAGCGCCTCCTGGAAGCGCGCGCCGTCGACACGCGCGCGCTCCGCATCAACCGCGCCGTCCAACACCCGGTGCACGATCTCGCCGACCGTCCCGTCCCGCTCCGCCACGAAGACATGCGGCAGGAAGGCGGGCACGCTCCTGGCATTGAAGACCATGGCGGGCTTGCCCATCGCCGCCGCCTCGAATGCCGCCGTGCCCGAGATCGTCGCCGTCAGCAGCGAGCCGGCGATGCGGGCCAGCGGCGATTCCTCGAACGAGAAGAAGACGACGTTCGGCAGCGCCGCGAGCTGTTCGTAATAGTCGGCCGGCCGCCGGCCGATACCGTATGGGTGCTCCGAGATCGCCAGTAGCACTCCAGCCGGCAGCTGGCGCGAGATCTCGATGGCGATGGCCAGCTGGTCGGTGAATTCCGGCGCCGCCATCAACAGCGCCTGCTCCGGCTCCTTCTGGAACGGCAGATAGACGTAGGTCCGGCCCTTCAGGCTCTCCACCGTCTCGCGCGACAGGCCGCGGATGGCGCGGCTGGCGCGATAAATGCGCACGGGATAGCCGACATAGTTCTCAAGGCTGAGCCCGCGCCAGCGTCGCCGGGCGACGTCGCGCACGACACCCAGCGTCAGATTGCGCGCGACCCGGACCAGCAGACTGGGCCATGTCTGGCGACGCCAGAACAGCCCGATCTTCTGGGCTGCCCCGAAATACTGTTCGGGCGTGGCGGGCTCGACCGATCCGGGTTCGACGGCCTCGAAGCGCCGCGCGACCTCGGGCAGCGACTGGTACTCATCGACGGCCCAGGCGCGATGGTCCTTGTAGCGGGCGTAGATCAGCCAGCGGAACGCGACCCCCGCCGCCCGGCAGGCGACCGCCGCCTCTTTGCCGCCGTCGATCACCAGGGCGAGGCGATGGTCCGCGATCTCCCGCTCCCAGAACTCGATCTGCGCGACGACCGCCTGGAGCTGACGCCAGTATCCCGCCTCGCAGATGCGCCGGTTGCGCGGATAGCGAAAACTCCCCGGGCTGTAACCGCGGCCTAGATGGCGGTGGGTCAGGAGCACCTGGTTGATCGTCTCGCCGATCCGCCCTTCCAGGGCGCGCGCCTCGGCGACCAGCGCGTCGCGTGGACGCGGCGGCGCATCGATCTCCGCTTCGATCCGATCGCAGAGCACGACGGCGTCACGCTGGGCGGCGTCGAGCCGCCCGGCGACGGCGTCACGCTCCGCCTCAGTGCGCACATAGTAGCGCACGCGCGCTCCGGCGCGCGTCAGCCGCTCGCCCAGCGCGAGATAGAGGTTGATCTGCGAATGCAGCAGCACGATGCCGACGCCCGGGGCGTCGGCGCTGCTCTCCACAGAAGCCGGTCGGCGATCGCTCATGGGGCCAGCAGCAGAGCCTGCGCCTCGGTCTGCGGGGTCACGACGTCGCGGAAGGTGCGATATGCGCTGGGGCGCGAATGCTCGGCCGGGTAATAGCGGATCGCCAGCACGATGCGTTCCTTGTCCTGGCAGCGGCTGCCGAAATGGAAGCAGCGCCCGGTATCGCAGAAGCCGCCCGCCCCAGCGGGTCCCACGATCGAGACCGCCTGCGCCGGATCGGCGGCGGCGTAGACCTCCTCATCCGTCAGCCGACCGGAGCCGAACAGATAGGTCCGCGCGTAGTTGGTCGCGCGCCGCACCACGCCCGACGGCCCGGCAGGCATCAGGGTAAAGGGGCCGGAGGTCTCGTCGATCGGCTCTATCGCCAGGAACAGCGTCAGGATGCCGTGATCGACCTTGTCGATGTGGTAGAGCTGGCTGTTGTAGAGATGCTCCTTGTTCTTCGCCGGCGAGCTGACCCACAGGTCGATGTAGTCGAGCCGCGGCGTCGTCCCGAAATAATCGGCGGCGATCGCGGCCAGCGGCTCGCTCACCGCGAAGCGGACCAGCTCGGGATGCGCTTCGAACACCTCGCGGTCGAGCAACATGTCGAAGGGATTGCCTTCGGCGCGTTTGATCTTGCGCGCCTTGTTCCGGCGCTCCTCCACCAGGCGCCGGCACAGCGCGACGATCTCGTCCGTCCCGGGAAGGGTGCCCGCCTCGAAGGTGCGGCAGCCGTTCTCGCGCCCGACGAATCCGCGCCATTGCGGCGCCCCGGCCAGCAGTCGGCGGGCCGCCAGGCGCCGGCGCAGCGCGCTCGGCGCCATCTGCAGGGTTTCCGCCGCGGCGACACCGCGCAGCATCAGGCCAAGCGGTAGATGCAGACGCATCGCCACGCGATAGAGCCGGTTCTTGAGGGCGGACGCGAAGGCCATCAGATCACCCCAGGTTCGACCGTCGGCCGCTCAGCGAAAGCGCCAGCGCAGCCGGGTCAGCGGATTGAACGCGTTGAAGCCGATGATGTTGGTCGACTTCTCCAGGAGCTCGACGTCCGGGTCGGACTCGAGCAGCGAGACGAGATCCCGGTTGTAGTCGTTGAGCACGCCGTAGCGCTTGCGCAGCGCCCCGGTGGTCGTCGAGGGATCGTGCGCGCCGTGGTCGGGCTCGATCTGAACCACCTCTGAGATGCGCTCGCGGTCGCGCTTCAAGGCGGCGATCAGCGGCGCCGCGCTCGGCGTCTGCTCGATCGCCTGGGCGGTCAGCACGGTGGCCGGCCCCTCGATCCGGTCGAACACGGCGTAGCGGTCGTCGTAGAAGTTGAAGGTGTCGAACGCGAACCGGCCGTCGCCGTCGAACAGCTTGCCGGCCAGCGTGATGGCGTTGCGGCTGTAGTCCGCGCCGAAGAAGCGCGCGCCCGACAGTTCGCCCGCCAGATAGTCGAGGTTGAACCCGAAGGCGGAGCCCAATTCCAGGATCGTGTCCCCGCGTGCCGCGGCGTCGGCCAGCGCGTCGCGCATCAGCGCGTTGCGGCGGTCGTTGATCTCGCGCAGCGTCGCCAGGACCAGCGCGCCGTCGACGATGGCGTCCGCCTCCTCGTCGAGCGCGATCCGATCGATGCGCATCCGCAATTCGAAGGGCGAGAGCGTTCCGCCACTCTCCTCGTAGAGATCGAGGCAGCGCTGGAACTTGTCGGCGTTGTACTCGGATTCGATCTGCTCGACCGTGCGGACCTTCTGATCGAAGGCTTCCAGCCCCAGCAACCGGTGAAGCCAGGGGGTGTAACGGGGCAGGTCATCAAGATCCAACGGGCGCATTCCAAACCTCTGTTCCTGTGGGGCGGCGAGCGGTCGCCGCAGCGTTTCTGGGGCAAACGGGCCGGCGTCGCAAGCTTTCGCCGCGCGGCTCACGCGATGGGGGCCGGCTCACTTGCCGGCCACGAGATTGTCGGTGCCCGACGCCGCGAGGCGGGCGAACCAGCCTTCGTCGGCAAGCAGGGCTTCCGGCGGTCCGGCCTGCACCACCTCGCCCGCGCTCATCACCACCACGAGGTCGGCGTCGCAGGCGAGATCGAGCGTGTGCGAGACGATCAGGATGGTCGTGTCCATCTCCGCACGGATGCGACGCAAGGCGTCGCGCAGGGCGCGCTGGGAATCGACGTCCAGCTGGCTGGTCGGCTCGTCGAGCACCAGGATGGACGCGCCGCGCATCAGGGCCCGCGCGACGTCCAGGCGCTGGCGTTGGCCGCCCGAGAGGCTGGATCCCCCCTCGCCGATCGGGGTGTCGAATCCTTGCGGCAGCGCCTCGATGAACTCGAGCGCGCCGGCGAGATCGGCCGCACGGCGCATCGCCGACGCATCGGGCGCATCCACGCCGTAGCAGATATGCGCGCGCGGCGTGGCGTCGAGCACCTCCGCCTGTTGGCCGACGAAGGCGATGGCGCGGCGCAGCGAGCGCCGGTCGATCGCGCTCAGCGACACGCCGTCGACAATGATTTCGCCCACGCTCGGCTCGATCAGGCGGGGCAACAGATCGACCAGGGTCGATTTGCCGCTGCCCGACGGTCCGACGATCGCCGTCGTCGTCGCCGCCGGGATCGTCAGATTGATCGCGGAGAGCGCGCGCTCATCGCGCGACGGGTAGGCGTAGGCGACGTTCTCGAAGCGGATTTCGCGTGTCAGCCGCTCGAACGGACGGCCGCCCGACATCGGTTCGGTCAGCGCCGCGAAATCGTCGAAGCGCGCCAACACCGCCTGCAAGCTGGCCCACTGGCCGAGCACCGTCTGGAAATCGCCGATCGCGCTCTGGATGACCGGCAGCAGACGGGCCAGCGCGATCGCGAAGATGCCGAGCGACTCGGCTCCCAGCCCGGCGAAGCTGTAGCCGATGAAGATGACCGCGAAGACGGCGAGGATGATGATCGGCTCGACGAGCACCCGGGTCAGGGCTGAAAGCCGGCTCAGATGGACCGTCCGCTCGCGGCAGGACTCGCTCAGCGATTCCAGCCGTCGGCCTTCAAGGGCTTCAGCACCGCTCAGCCGGATCAGGCGGGTCGCCCGGACACGTTGTGCCAGGAAACCGCCGAAGCTGCGGTTCGCCTCGGTGATCCGATGCGAGGTCTCCTCGGTCAGGCGCATCACCCGCTTCAGGATCAGCACCGCGACCGCCACCATCCCCATCGTCGCCAGCGTGATGCTTGCCGACAGGTAGAACAGACCGGCCGTGTAGACCGCGATCAGCAGGAAATGGCCGGCCACCAGCACGACGTCGAACAAGGCATTAACCGCCTTCGGCAGCTCGATCGTGACATCATTTATCAGGCCGCCCTTCTCGGTATCGCGCTGATAGTCGTAGCGGGTGTGGATATAGGCGTCGAACACCCCGCAGCGCAGGCGATGGGCCAGCCGTTGCCGGATGGCCATGCGATAGACGGTCCGCGCGTAGGTCATCGCCTGACGCAGCAGGATCAGCACGAAGGACGCGCCCAGCAGCGTCGCGAGATTGACCGGCAGGCCGACGGTCTCGAACGTCCGGATCAGATACCCCCAGTAGACCTGCTCCTGCGCCAGGGTCTCCAGCGCGCCGCCCTGCTGCATGTACTGGAAGACGGGCAGCAGCATCGCGACGCCGCTCACCTCGAACAGCACCGAGCCGAGCTCGATCGCCAGCAGCAGCAGGACGACCCGCGGGCGAACCTGCAGCCGCCGCGCCGCCTTGAGATACCCTGTCACCGAAAACCGCTGCATCACCCGATACGCCTGCTCACGGCCTGTCCTTGGAACAGCCGAAATTGAGGAAATCCCGCTCCCGCGACGCGTAGCGCGCCGACTCGAAAGGGGCCAACGCATGTCCCCGCCACGTCTGCGTCTGCTCGCGAAGCCGCGCGGGACGCCAGAGCGGCGCGCCGGCCGGCGGCGTGAGGCGGGCGAGGACCCGCATCATCGCCACGTCGCCGGCATGGCGGTCGTCCAGGAACTCGCAATCGTCCGCGCCGATCGGCCTTGCATCGTGGAAATCGTGGACGGTGACCCGGCTTTCCGCCAGGGCCGCGCGGACCGCTTCCACATAGGCGTGATGCGGCGACGCGCGCAGCCAATCGACGACGCGCCCCATCATCGGCGGCAACAGCACATAGACGCGGACGCCGGCCTCCTGCAGATGGGCGATCGCCTGTTCCACCAGGGCGATGCGTCCCGGATCGACCCGCCGGTCGGCCGCGTAGAGCGGGTGGCCGTCGGCGATCCGTTCCCGCACCACGGCCATGCGCTGCGAGTCGCGGATCGGACCGTCGCTGAACAGCATGTCGCCATGCAGCGCCGAGCCGTCGGCCCGCACGCCTCGGCCGCTCAGGCGCGCGGCCATCCCGAGCGGACGATAGCCGGGCAGCGCCGCCGGCCGCGGGTCGCCGCTGGCCACCGCCATGGCGTCGGCGGCGGAGAGCCGCCCCTCGGCGAGCCAGCGCAACGGTGCCAGCGTCTTCTGTAGGGTCAGCTGGTTGGGCGCCATGCGCAACGGCGGCACCGGCGCGGCTGCCTCGCCCGCGACGAACCACCAGTAGTCGACACCGAACAGCACGACCTCCGGCCGCCCGCGGGCGAGCATCGCCTCAATCAGCGGCTCGGCATCCTCGATCGCGCCCATGATCGTGCACAGGCAGACGAAGGGCGCGTCGAAATAGGGCTGCCGGAACTGCTCCATCCGCGAGGAGCCGAGCGCGACGACACGAGGATCGCGCCGCTCCAGCAGCGCGAAGCGGTGCTCCCGCTCATTCGCGTGGACGGCGGTGCCATAGAGCGTCGGAGGCGCCGCCGGATCGCTCTGCGCCACGATGACCGCATCGAGCGCCGTCAACTCGTCGCTCTGCCAGAGCAGCAGAAGGCTGAGCGCCAGCGGGCTCAGCATCATAACGAGGCCGAGCGCGACGACCGCGAGATAGCGTCGGAACCCTGCGGCCGAGCCCCGCCGCATCCCGGCGCTAGAACTGGTAGTAGAGGAACTCACTCGATCCCACCATCATCGCCAGAACGGAGGCGGCTCCGGCCCCCGCGGCGAGCAGCGCCCAGCCCATGTTCGGTCGCCAGATCAGACGGCCGGCCGCCGGCCCGTCCGGGATCCAGGCATTCGGCGCCTCGCCGCCATCATGGCGCAGCCCCGGGCGATAGCGGCGCAGCAGCATGTAGGGCGTCGGCAGCGTCCAGACCCACAGGGTCAAGGCGCCCAGCGCGCCCCAGACCGCCGCCGTCTCGCGCAGCGGGATCGCCGCCAGCTCCGCGCCCAGCGCCTCGAGCGGCGCACCGCCGACATAGCCGACCAGGCTCTGCGGCAGGATCAGGCCGTTGAGTCCCGCCATGCCCGACCAGATCCGCAGCGCCGTGTCGAAATCCTCTGCCCGGAACGGCACCCAGGCGATGACGACGACGAGAAACGTCAGCACCCGTCCCGTCCAACGGGCCGCTGCCCCCGTCCCCAGGCCGCCGGTGATGCGCCGCCAGAGATGGTTCGCGACCAGGAACAGCCCGTGCAACCCGCCCCACAGCACAAAGGTCCAGCCCGCCCCATGCCACAGCCCGCCGATCAGCATGGTCAGCAACATGTTGCGGTAGCGGGCCCCGAACCGGCCGCGATTGCCGCCGAGCGGGATGTAGACGTAGTCGCGTAGGAAGCGGGACAACGTGATGTGCCAGCGCCGCCAGAAATCGATGACCGAGGTCGCACGATAGGGCGCATGGAAATTGATCGGCAGCCGCACTCCGAACATCCGCGCCGCCCCGATCGCCATGTCGGAATAGGCCGAGAAATCGAAATAGAGCTGGAAACTGTAGGCCAGCGCACCCGACCAGGCCTGCAGCAGGTCCGGCTCGCTCCCCTGCCCCGCCGCGAGGAAGACCGGTGTGGAGACCGTGGCGATTCCATCGGCGATGACCGTCTTCTTGAACAGACCGATCGCGAAGATCGTCAGCCCGACGGCGAGATTGGAGAGCTTGAGACCCACCGTCCCGAAGCGCCGGAACTGGGGCAGCGTCTCCTTGTAGTGGACGATCGGCCCGGCGATCAGCTGCGGGAAGAAGGTGACGAAGAGCGCGTAGTCGAGGAAACGCCGCTCCGCCGTCACGCCGCGCCGCACATCGACCAGATAGGCGATCTGCTGGAATGTGAAGAAGGAGATACCGAGCGGCAGGATCAGCGCCGGCAGCGAGCCGTCCACCGGTACCGCGCCGACGGAGGACAGGGCGAAGTCGGCGTATTTGTAATAGGCGAGCGGGGCCAGATTGACGCCGATCCCGACCGACAGAAGCGCGGTAGCGCCGTCGCGCCGCCGGGCGCGCACCTCCTGCAGCATCAGCGCCAACCAGTAGTTGACCAGGATCGACCCGCAGATGAGCCAAAGGAACCGGTAGTCCCAATAGCCGTAATAGACCAACGAAGCGGCCAGCAGCACCCCTGTCGTCAGCGACTGGATCCGCAGCCGTTCGGCCGCCCAGAAGGCGAGCAGCGTGACGGGCAGCAGGACGCCCAGGAAGACGAATGAATTGAACAGCATCGGGGCTGCGGACTCGCCGGGACAGGGCCGTCTTGCCGCTATTTCCTCATTGCGCCAACGAACCGCGGGCGGCCTATCGGCCGCGCGACGATCCGGTCGCCTGCGACGCGAAGGCGGTGGCGTACCAGCCGGCCCGCCGGGTGAGCTCGTCCGGACGGCCGGCGTCCGCGACGCGCCCGCCCTCCAGGACCACCGCGTGATCCGCCTGATCAGCCAGGTCCGCGCCGTGGGAGACGATCAGGACGGTCCAGCCGAGGGTCTCGCAGCTTTCCCGCAGGGAAGCCGCCAGCCGCCGGCTGGAAACGGGATCGAGCTGACTGGTCGGCTCGTCCAGAATGAGCAGTTCCGCGCCCTGCACCATGGCGCGCGCGAGATCCAGCCGCTGCCGCTGGCCGCCCGACAGCCGATCGCCATTCTCGCCGAGCGGGGCGTCGTAGCCCCCGGGCAAGGTGCGGATGAAGGAGTCGGCGCCGGCACGGGCTGCGGCCTCCTCGATCTCCTCCCGCGAGGCGTCCGGGCGACCCAGCGCCAGGAACTCGCCAACGCTCATATCCAGCACGCCGGGTTCCTGCGGCACGTAGGCGACCGCGCGATGGACGTCCGACGAGGGGCGTGCGGCGAGATCCTCGCGATCGAACAGCACCCGTCCTTCGGACGGCCGGCGCAGCGCCGTCGCGAGCTCGACCACCGTTGACTTGCCGGCCCCGGACGGCCCGACCAGCGCCGTGATCCGGCCGGCGGGAATCTCGAAGCTGACGGCCTCCAGCGCGCCGCCCTCCGCGCCCGGATAGCGGTAGGCGACATTGTCGAAGCGCACCGCCTCGCGCAGCGCCAGCGGCGCGAACAACGTCTGCGCGGGCGGTTCCTCGGCCGACGCCCGGCGGAGCTGATCGAGTCGCACCGTGAGATGGTGCATGCTGCCGAAATTCGCGAGGAAGGCTTGAGCGTCGCTCAGCACCTCCTTCAGGACGGGCAGCAACCGCAACATCGCGATCACGAATACCGCCAGGATTTCGATCGGCGTCCGAGCGACGCTCACGCCGACATAAAGCACCAGCAACGCCGCCCCGACCGCCGCCGGAATGATGAACAGCGTCGCGCGCTCGGCCAGCACCTGCAGTTCCGCCGCGTGGTCGGCCTGCTGGCGGCTGCGGCCCTCCATCGACGCGGCCGCAACGTCGAAACGCCCGCACAGCCGGATCAGCTTGGCCTGGCGGAACCATTCGGTGACGAACCCCGCGAGGCGGCGGTTAGCGTCCACGATGTCGTCGCTGCGCCGCCAGCTGCGCCGCAGCAACGGACCGAGCCCCACGGTGAGCAGCACCAGCGCGATGATCGCGCCTGCCGTCATCACCGAGGACAACATCATCAGGCCGCCGACATAGGCGACCAGCAACAACGCCGATCCACCGAGGCGAACCAGCTGAACCGCCGCCCGGACCGCCCGGCCCGCCTCGACGACGACCTCGTTGACCGTCTCTCCGGTGCGCAGATCCGCCCGGGCCGCCTGCGGCGCGCGCATGAACGCGTCGAAGAGGCCGCTGCGTAGCCGGTGGATCAAGCGCTCGCGCGTGCGGATACGGTAGACGTTGGCCGCATACATAACGACCTGACGCAGCAGGATCGCCAGGAATGCCGTCGCCAGCACCGGGCCCAGATCCGCCGCGATCCCGAAGACCGCGAACAGTTCTTCGACCAGTCGCCAGGCGCCGCTGCTCTCGCGAAGCGCCTGCGTGTCGCCGCCGGCCTGAATATACTCCACGATCGGCGCGACCAGACCGAGGCCGACACCCTCCAACGCGATGGCGAGGATCTGCAGCCCCAGCAGCGCCGTCGCGATGCCGGGCGTCAGGCCGGCCGTCGCGGCGCCCGCGCGGAGGCGGGCGAGCGATAGCTGCGAACGTGGAGTGGTCACATCGAGTATCCAAGAAACCCTAGGGGGAGCGCCGTCTTCCGTGCCAGGGCCGCATTGCTGTGCCGGAAGCGGTTGCGAATGCGCGCTCGCACCGAACCGGACATCACATCGGCTGCCGGCGCGCCGCCGCGCACGAACCGGCGGACCGTCTTGCGGACCGGACTCGGCAAGAGGAGCCCTAGCGGCGTGTTCGGCGCGACCCGGGCGCGCATCCGATTGAAGACCAGCTCGCGACGGCTGCGTCGGGTATTGCGCGGCCGGGCGGCGCGCAACCGCGTCAGCACGTCCTTTTCATCCAGATTCAACAGCATCGCCAGCCGCGCCGCCGCCGAGGTGTCGTTTGCCTTCAATAGTTCCTGCGGCAGCACGAACACGTTATCGGCCCCGAAGACGGCCTCGAAGGACTCGAAGCGCTGCGCGTAGTCCAAACCGGCCACGTCGGCCTCGTTGTCCCGCAGCCATTGCTCCATCGAGGTCGCCCGCGACGGCTTCGAATCATGGAGGTAGAGGCTTTCGACGAGCGCGCTCTGCTCGCGAATGGTGATGAGGACCTGCGCCGCTTCGCCGAAGACCGCGCGCAAACGCTGCGGCAGCAGTGTCGGGTCGTCGCCGGCGTAGGCCTCCGGCGCCGTCAGGCTCTCATGGGAGAAGACCAGTTTGCACGGCGACCCATCGTGCGTCGCCGCCCAATCCGCTGTCGCCCGGCGGACCTGCGCGCTCCAGCTCTCGACGTCGAACGCGCCCTCCGGCTGGGTGGTCGCCTGCTGGACCAGCAGGCTTGGCCAACGCTCGCTGGTCGGTTTTCCCAGCGACAGGACGCCGAGGCGATCGGTAAAGATCTCCGACTGGAGGAACGTCGTCGCCGTCTTGTAATAGCCGACATGCAACAGAAAATCGGGTAACGCGTTCGACTGCCCCATGATGCCGCCCCCCAGCCGGCTGTTGTCATTTAGGCGAAAACCGACGCCCTACGACGCGCTTGCCTTCTGCGGCGTGCCGACCGCCTCGCGCTGATCGCAATCCAGCATGTTGTCGCGCTCGCGGAACCATTCTTCGGCATATTCGCAGTCGGTGTATTCGTTGAAGTACGGGCCGCCGATCGTGTAGTGGATCAGCTTCGCGTCGTCGCGCGGCTCGTTGACGCCGACCAGATGGTTCCAGGCGGACGACAGCTCGCCGATCTGGTCGTCGTTCTCCAACCATTTGAACTGGTGCAACTGCAGGCCGGTCGCCGTGTTGACGTAGTCCGGCGTCAGCGCGGTGCACTTCGCGCAGTTGAATAGCATCACGCTGGACCAGTTCTTGTAGGCGTACTTGGTCTGGCGCTGGTCGAGGAACTTGCGCTCTTCCTTCGGCACGTGATTGTGCTTCACGCACATGACGGCGTAGCGATCGTCGCGCATCTCCCATAACCGTGCGACGTCCTCCAGCATGATCATGTCGCAGTCCATGAAGAGCGCCCATCCCTCATAACCCGCAAGATAGGGCGTCATGAAGCGCGAGAAGGAGAAATCGGTCGACTGCAGCGGGTCACGCTCCCGGTGGAAAACCCCCTTCATCTGGGAGAGCATCAGCGGCGTGATCGCAACGGGCTTCGACGCGCGCACGTTGATCGAATGGGCGAGCACGCTGAAGGCCACCGCTTCGCGCGGTTCGTAGCCAATGAATACGCGGATGACGTCATCATTCATGGGACTGGCTTCGCTTTCCGTTTTCTATAGGTACGTCTTCGGTCGATCGGGATGTCGGGGCGGGCTGCGGCCCGCCCTCTTCGATCAATGCGAGAAGCGGATTGATGTCGGCGGGGTTGCGGGCGAAGAGCGCGCGGATGTCGCGGTCGTGCTCGCCCGCCTCGAACACCGTGTCGTCTTCGACGAGGCGCGCGATGTCGGACTCGAACCCGTCCGACCGCGGATCGGCGTAGAGCGGCCCGAGCCCGTGCGCCAACGAGACGGCGCCATGTCGGTCGGTATGTTCGGGCGGATATTCGGAAACGTCGATCAGCCGCCCGCCGAAGCCGTGGAAGAAGACATTGGTCGGGTTGTTGGCGAAGCAGCGATCGCTCAGCGCAATCAGCACCTCCGGATGCAGGCACGTCATCCGGACCCGCGGGTTCTCCCCCTCCGTCCAGCGCCGGATGTAGTCGGCCTCCATCGCCTTGGGGTGGGCTCGCACCAGGATCGTCGCGTTCGGCGTCAGGCGCGAGAGCGCCTGCATCAAGGCCACGAAGGAGCGCTCGACGGCACCCGGCAGGCCGAGATTCTGGCCGCTGCCCGGCTTCGCCGCGAAGACACCATAGACCGGCCCCTCCCCGGCAGTCGGATCGGCCGCCATCTCGGCCTCGGCGCGCGCCACCTCCTCGGCGATGAAGGCGCGCCATTCGGGCAGCTGGTGCGGCATGCCGATCGCCAGGCGCGGCGCGTCGCCCAACCGCCCGAACCGGGCGATTTCGCGCAGCAGGTCGTCCTGCGCGTCGTGATAATGGACCAGGGCGTCGCCGTCCCGCGTCCCCGCCATGCGCGCCAGCCGCGACCCGTGCTGCTGCGGCGGCAGGTCCCGGAAGGTGAACATCAGCTCGTGCACCGCGTTGGGGCTGCGGTTCTTGCACATGATCAGCGCGAGGCCGCCGCGCAGCCGTGCCAGCGCCGCCATCAGGTCATAGGGAAAGACCGAAAAGGGGCGCGCCGCGATCAACACCGGGCGCGAGCCGGTCACGATCGGTCCGACCACGTGCCAGAACGCACGCAACCGCCGAAGCTGCCGGCCAAGCCCCCGCGACCCTTGTGCGCCGCCATAGACCACCTCCGCGCATTGCTCGAGCGCCCGGCGCAGGGTCGGGTTGCGCGCGATGGTCTCGATGTTCTGGCGCTCGAAGGTGACGAAGCGGATGCGCCATTCCGGCCGCGCCGCCTTCAGCGCCATCGCGACCGGCAGATAGCTGTCGAGGTCGACGATCCGCGGCGACAGGAAGAAGGTCACGCTGCGGCGCGAACGGCGGCTCATCGTCCCCCCCGGAAAGAACGGCGGCGTGCGAAGTCGGACTGCGGGCGCGGTGGTCACTCGGCCGCTTCGGCCGTGTCCCCGCCTTCCCGCTCGACCTGCTCGGCGAACTGCTCGTCACCCTCGCGGGCGTAGTGCCGGCTCAGGATCTCGAAACTCGTTTTGCCGTGCAGCGTGCCCTTCACGTCGCACTTGTTGCACGGGCTGAAGCTGCGCTCGCCGCGGGCCAGGTACTGGCGAATCTGATGCGTGTGCTGCGACATCCAGATGTCGCGCACATGGCTCTCCAACACATTGCCGATGATGATCTCGCGGCCCCAGTCGTTGGAGCAGAACAGCACGTTGCCGTTCCAGTCGACGAACATCTTGTAGAAGGGGTAGTGGCAGCGCTGTTCCAGCGCCTCCTCCAGCGGACCGACGCCCAGCTCCTGATTGGCCACCATGCCCGAGCGGTTGTTCAGGACGAGTCCGAAATCCTCCGCGCACCCCGGCCAGTGCGGGCGAAGCTTCCACTGATCCTCGGTCAGCCCCGCCTCTTCGAACAGCTTCTTGAAGGGCTCGTACTGCTCCGGGCCGTCATACATGTTGACGTAGACGGCGCTGAGACCCGCGTCGAACAGCGAATGCAGCTTCTCGACCGTCAGACGGTCGCCGTTCGTGTTCGTCTCGATCAGGTTGTCGGGCAGCAGCGCGCGCAGGATCTTGATGTGCTCCTCGAACTCCTTGTTGAGCAGGCACTCGCCGAAGCCCGAGAAGGAGATGCGGCCGACATACCCAATCTCAGCGAGATCGCGACCCACCTTGCGCGTGGTGTCCAGATCCATCTTCAAGTTCCGGTTCGGATAGACCGACGGATCGACCCGCGGACAGAAGACGCAGGTCCGGTTGCACAGCTCGGTAATGTTCAGCTCGACGGTAATCAAGCTGTCCATCGGATCGGTCGAATTCGGATCGATCCGTGCGCTGTGGGCCATCTCCTGTGCCTTGCGGTACTCCAGAAACGGGTCCATCGGCTCCGACATCGTCACTCTCCCATCCCGGGATCGTCCCGGGGTTTCGTCGCGCCGCCCAGGGCGCAGGCTCTATATTCGCTCGTGCAGTCGCAAACGGGGCTTCAGAGCACCGTCGCCGGTCGCTTGAACGCGTCAAGCAACTCCATCACGCGCAATGCGTCGCGCAACCCGGCCGCCGGGCCGGGCTCGCCCGACAGGAAGGCGCGCATCTGACCCGGAATTCCAGGCTTGATGGCGCCGTCGGCTTCGACCCGACCGACCTCGATCGGCTCGAAACGCCGCACCGTGCGGCCGGGGCCCGGCTCCTCGATGCGGATGCCCTGCAGGATCTGCAGGCTCTCCAATGGGGCCAGGCGATACGCCAGCCCGCCGTCGAAGCGAAAGCGCACCTCGTTCGGCCCCGGATCCTCCGCCGTCACCTCGAGGGTGACCGGCACCCCGTCGCGGTTGGTGAGCATCGCCGTCACCGAGAGGAAGCCGTCCGACGCGGTCGGCGGCTGATGTTCGGTCCGATGGTGCGCCAGTGCCCGCACCGACAACGGCCCGAGCAGGTGAACCATGAGATCCAGCGCATGGGCGCTAGAAAAGGCCAGGAGATGCGGTGCGATCTCCGGTCCGAACCGCTCCACCTGACGGGCCACGGTCTCGCCGATCCGCACCGACGCGCCGACCGGGCGCTGTGCGGCGATCGCCTCGCGCAGGCTCGCCACGGGCTCGTAGAAGCGCCGGTTGTATCCAACCATGATGTGGGCCCGGTCGCCCGCGCTCTCAACCAAACGCAGCGCCTGCGCCGCGTCCAGCGCCACCGGCTTTTCCAGCAGCAGCGGCTTGTCGGTCGCCTCGATCAGGACGGCCGCCATTGCCGGCGACTGGTCCCAGGGGGCGCAGGCGACGATCGCCTCGACCTCCGGATCCTCGACCACCGCGCGCCAGTCTGGAAGCTGGCGACACGCCGGCGCGATCTCGAGGAAGCCCGGCCAGTTAGGCGAATCCGGCCGACCGGCGCAGGCCGCCACCACGGTTCCGCCAAGGGCCGCGACCGCCTCTGCGTGACGCTTCGCGATCGCGCCGATCCCAATCAGCCCGACCTTCTTCCACTGCAAGTTCTGCATGGGTGGTTCGCCGCCTTTGCCAGCGTGCCGCGCAGCCGATCCTGTCGCCGCCGCTTCATCCGTGCGCGGTACATCCGATCGACCGCGTGACCGAGGTCGCGCAAAGACGTCGATGAAATTGGAGGATGTGCGCAAGCTACCGCACTCGGCGAGAATCGATCCCGGCGAGTGCTGCGAGGGTTCTACGGGCATTCCCGCGCGCCGTCAACCGGGTCCGGTTGCCGCGAGACGAGCCGGTCGCTATGAAGGCCGTCGGTCGGCGGCGGCCGCCTGTGCCCCCGCTTTTCCAGGGAGACCGCGAATGGACCAGCGCAACGCGGCCCAGCCAGGAAGCCCCGCTTGGATCGGCGCAAGCGTCGACGGGCCGCGGCTGCTGCTCGCCGTCTTTCTAGCGGCGCTGGCGGTGCGTTTCTCCAATGTGCTGGCGATCGCCGTCGTCGACGGCTGGACCTTCATGATCCAGGATTCGCCGCTCTACTACGCCATCGTGGACGATTGGCGGGCGACGGGCCGGATGATGCGGATCGAGCCCGAGGGAGGCCTGTTCTGGGAGTTCGAGCGCCCGCCGCTCTACCCAATGCTGCTGTGGGGACTGGAGAGCCTGTGGGGCCGCTCCGACATGGCGGTGGCCCTGGTTCAGGGGCTGCTCGATGCGGCAACCTGCGTGATGATCGCCGACGCGGCGCGCCGGCTCGGCCCGCGGATCGGGGCGCTCGCCGGCCTGCTGGCCGTGCTCTCGCCCGTGATGGTGACGACGAGCGCCGTGGTCGTGGGCGACACGCTCTTCCTCTTCCTGCAGATGGTCGGCGTCTGGGCGCTGATCCGGTTCGCCGAAACCGGGCGGCCAGGCGCCGCCGTCCTTGCCGGCCTCGGCTTCGGGCTCGCCTGCGCGACGCGCGTGCAGATCCAGTATCTGCTGCCGTTGCTGGCGCTGCTGGTCGTCGTCCTGGCGGTACGGGCCGAGGGGCCGCGCGCGCGCCGGGCGGGGGCCGCGATCCTGTTCGCCCTGGCCATGGCGGCGCCGCTGGCCCCGATCCTGAAGGCGTCCCACGACGCCTACGGGGAAGCCTTCATAAGCCGCCAGGCCGGAGTCCACATCCTGGGCTGGGTGCTGCCGAAGGTTCATCCGGACACGGCGACGCTGCCGCACGACGAAGCCTCGCGCCGGTGGAACCGACGGTTCAAGGACGCGATGGTCCGCCGCGGAGTCGACCCCGATGCGGTCTCCCCGCCGGTGCTGCAGCGTCTGCGCCAGGAATACGGGGTATCCGCCCTGACCGAGGTGCCGATCGGGGCGCTGCTGCTGGGCTGGTCGCAGGGCGCGGTTCTGAACGTCACGCTGCCGGCCATCCTCTACGACGAACGCGTGCGCGCCCTGTCTCCGCAGGGCTTCAGCACCGTCGAGGGCGACAGCCTGCCCGAACGCGTCGCCGCCTATGTCGCCGACGCCGACCCCACCTGGGTCGCGATCGCCGTGGCCGCCGCAGTCGGCGCGGGGGCCATGACCCTGCTGCATCTACTGGGGTTGGGTCTGTTGCTGCGATGGCGTCCCTGGATCGCCCTGCTGCTGATCCTCGGCGCCGGATATCATCTGGGGGTACTGGGGCCGGTCGCGGCGGCCAAGTACCGGCTGCCGGTGGAGCCGGTCCTGCTGGTGCTGAGCGCAGTCGCGATCGACTGGCTCCTCCAACGTTTGGCCGGCCGAGGCCCGCGCCGCCGCTAGAGCGCGACCAGACGCGCGCCGCCCTCCTCCTCGCGATAGCGCGCTCCGTCGATCGGGCAGACCAAGTCCGGACCGAGACGCGCGCCGGCCCGGCTCATCCAGCCGATGCGCCGGGCCGGCACGCCCGCCATCAGCGCAAAGTCCGGCACGTCGCCGCGCACGACGGCGCCGGCGGCAATGAAGCAATGCGCGCCCAGCACGATCCCGCAGACGATGGTCGCGTTGGCCCCGATCGTCGCGCCGCGGCGCACCAGGGTCGGACGATACTCCTCCTTCCGCTCAATCGCGGCGCGCGGATTCACCACGTTCGTGAACACGCAGGACGGGCCGCAGAAGACCTCGTCTTCCAGCGTGACCGCGTCGTAGACGCTGACATTGTTCTGAATCTTGACGCGGTCGCCGACGACGGCCGTACCGGCGACCATCACGCCCTGGCCAATGCGGCAGTCGCGCCCGATCCGCGCGCCTGCCAGGATATGGGTAAAATGCCAGATCCGCGTGCCGGCGCCGATTTCGCACGGGGCGTCGACATAGGCGCTCTCATGCGCCTGCACATCAGGCGCCGGCTGCCAGAACCGCGCCGTCTGATCGCTCCGCCCGTCGCTTCGCCCCATGATCCGCCCCCTTGCCGCCGTTCGGCGGGCCCCTGCCTACCGAGCATTCATCTTGTATTGCAGCAAGTGATTTGAGAAAAGGCTCGCCGGTCGGCGCGGCGAGGCGTCGGCGCGCGGGGGACGACACGCGATGATCGACGAAGTGGAGCGAGAAGAGCGGGCGACCGCGATCTGCCTGGGCGTCTTCTTCCTGGCGGCGGCCGTCGTTCTCCTGCTCGTGGACGGCACCACGTTGATCGCCCACGGCGCCGATGCGGCATCCTGGTATCGGCCCGCGCACGGCCTGGTGCAGCATGGCGGCTTCGTCGATCCCGACGCGCCGAGCGAGGCGCTGGCGCAGCGCCCCCCGCTCTACCCGCTGCTGGTTGCAGGGACCATGCTCGTCACCGGGACGGCCGGCTACGCCAAGCTGCTGGCCGGGATTCAGCTCGCCGTCCTCGCGGTGACGGCAGCGTTGACAGCGCGTCTCGCGGGTCGCATGGCCCCGGGCTTGGGCGCCTTGGCGCTCGCGCTCCTCCTGTTCAATCCGAACAGCTTCGGCGCTGCCTTCTTTGTCCAGAGCGAGACGGTCTTCGCCCTTTTCGTGACGTTTCTACTGGTCGCCCTCTGGCGCTATGCGGAGTTGCCGTCGCTCCGCGACGCGGCCTTCGCCGGTCTGGCCACCGCGCTGATCGCGCTGACCCGGCCGGAGGGGCTGTTCCTGATGCTGGTCGCGCCGCTGGCGCTGCCGATCGCCGCCCGGCTGGCCGGCTGGCGCCAGGGGGCGACGCAGGTCGGGGCGACCGCACTGCTGTGCCTCGCCATCAGCCTGGCGGTCACGGCCCCCTGGATGGCGCGCAACGCGGCGCTCGGGGAAGGCTGGCGGCTGACCAGCGCCGCGAACACCAACTACTATGTCTGGGGTAGCGCGGCGCAGTTGGAGATGGTCGCGAGCAACGTCGACAACCGGACGGCCGAACGCCGCATGCAGCAGGCGCGCGAGGAGGCGCTCGCCGCATTGCCCGAGGCCGAGGCCGCCGGCATGAGCGAGGCCGAGCGCGCGCGCTATCTGACCTGGCAGGGGCTCGACCGGATCCTGTCCTATCCGACCAGCGTGATCGCGCGCACCATGACGGAGGCGACGGCGCAGTTCTTCGCCGCCGGGGGGACGGGCCGTCTGTTCATCCTGCTGGGCGAACCGGAGGGAACGCCCTTCGCCATCATGGTCCGCGACGACAAGGTGAGCTATCTGGACTCGGTGCTGACGGCGCTGGAGGAGGCCAACATTCCGCTGCTCGTCGTCTGGGTCCTGTCGATGGCCTATGTCCTGTCGCTGCGCATGCTTGGACTGGTCGGCCTTTGGACCCTTTTCACGACGCGGCAGTTTCAGATCGTCTTTCTGCTGATCGCGGCGATCGCCTTCTTCGCGCTCGTCATGCCCTTCTATGGCATTTCCCGCTTCCGCATCGCCGTCGAGCCGATGCTGGTCCTGCTCGCGATCGCCGGGATCGACCGGTGGCGCAGGTCCCGACGCGCCGAAAATCCGTCAGCCTGACCGCACGATCCGGTCGGTGGGGAAGACGAGGCGCACGGTCGTGCCGACGTCGAGATCGCTCTCGATCTCCAGCTTGCCGCCGTGCAGCTCCACCAGCCGCCGGGTGATCGCCAGCCCCAGGCCCGAGCCCTCGTAGCTCTTCGACAGCGAGCTTTCGGTGTGGCCGAAGGGCTGGGTCACCAGCTCCAGCTTATCCGGCGGAATGCCGGCGCCCGTGTCGGAGACGGTGATGATCCCCTCCCCGCCGTCCTTCCGGCGGGTCACGCTCACCGCGATCTCGGAGTTGGAATCGCTGAACTTCACCGCGTTGGAAAGCAGGTTCAACAGCATCTGCCTGAGCGCGCGCTCGTCGGCGACCATGGTCTCGAAGTCGGGATCGTCGCCCAGCTGGATCGCGACCCGACGCTCGCGCGCCAGCGGATTGATCAGCTCGATCGTGCCGGAGATGCAGCTGCGCAGATCGACGCGCGCATCGTCGAGTTCAAGCTTCCCCGCCTCGATCTTCGACAGATCCAGGATCATGTTGATGATCGAAAGCAGGTGGGAGGCGCTGTTGTTGATGTCCTCCAGATAGCGCTTGTAGCGGTCGACGCCGATCGGCCCGAACAGCTCGTCGCGCATGATGTCGGTGAAGCCGAGGATGGCGTTGAGCGGCGTGCGCAGCTCGTGGCTGACATTGGCGATGAATTCGGACTTGGCGCGGTTCGCGAACTCGGCCTGCAGCTTCGCCTCGTAGAGCGACTGCTGGACGCGCGCCTCCTCGGTCACGTTCGAGCCGACCCCGCGATAGCCGCGGAACACCCCGTTCTCGTCGAAGATCGGGATGCCGCTGGAGCTGATCACGATGGTCTCGCCGTCCTTGCGATGGAAGGGATAGCGGAAATCGTAGAACGGCCGGCGGTTGCGCATATCCTCAAGGTGGGCGACCCATTGCGGATCGCTCGCGGCATCCTCCGCGCCTGAGCCTTCCGCGCGGCTTTGGCCCAGCAGATCCTTCGGGTCGACGCCGGTCTCGCTCGCCAGCGTGTCGGAAAAGTAGGAGAAGCGCAGCTCCGCATCCATCTCCCAGAACCAGTCCGAGGCCACCTCGGCATAGTCGCGGAAGCGCCGCTCGCTTTCGCGTAGCGCCCGCTGCACCGACAGGAGGTCGGTGATGTCCTGCATCGTGCCTTCGTAGTAGAGCGCCTCGCCGTCGGCGCCGCGCACGAGACGCGCGGTCTCGCTGACCCACAGGCGCCGACCCGTTTTCGAGACGATCTCCGAGACGAGGCGATCGATCTCGCCCCAGGAACTCATCAATCGCGAGAAGGCGTTGCGCCGGTCGGGGTCGGCGTACCAGGCGACCTCGGTGCGCTCGGCGGCGGCGTAGAGGTCCTCGACGCTGTCGTAGCCGTAGATCGTGGCGAGCGCCTTGTTCGCCAGCAGCAGGCTGCCGTCCGGCCGGGTCCGATAGACGCCGATCGGCAGAGAAGAGACCAGATCGGTCGCATCTTTCGGGAAGCTGCCGCCGGCGTCTGGCGGCGGCGCGCTGGGTGCACCGTCTTGACCGCGCACCTCTATGGGAGCCGTGCCGGTCGCCGGATCGTCTTTCTGACTACCCATAACGGATTGTTTCGCAGATTCCTTTCAGCCCCCAACTGCGCGCACTTTAGCCTTGGGTTCGTTCCGATACAAATACCGTTTGAGGGCGCCCGGCGCCGTATCAGAATTCGACCGCGCTAGGGCCGCGGGAAGAGCCGCGCGTCCGGCGGCACCGGGTCGTCCGGCAGCTGGCTCGAACGGGAGACCGAAACCGCCTCGTCGACCAGGTGGTTCAGCAGTTCGGTGAAGAGCAGCGGACGCTCCTCCAGCGCCTCCCACAGGAAGTATCCGAAGGATCCCGGGCAGGGATTGACCTCGTTCAGCCAGAAATCGCCCGTCCCGCCGTCGCACAGGAAGTCGATGCGCGGCGCGCCGGTGCCGCCAACGATCTCGAAGGCCTCGGCCGCGCAGCGGCGGATGCGCGCAGCCATCGCCTCCGGCATGTCGGGATTGAGGTCGCGGGTGAGCGAGAGCATGCCCTGGCTCACCTGTCCCGGGGCCTTGGAGCCGCCCTTCTCGCCCGACTTGCCGCCGCCCGACATGTATTTCTGCTTGAAGTCGAGCAGATCATCGCTGCGCTTCGGCCGCTCGATCGCGCTGGTACGGACCTCCCCGCCGATCCGCGCCACGGCGACATTGTACTCGACCAGGTTGGCGACATAGGGCTCGACAACCGCGCGGCTGTCGAGACGGAAGATGTCCGGCAGCACCTCGGCCAGCTCTTCCCGGGTCTCGACCTTGGCGACCCCGATGCTGGAGCCGAGATGCACCGGCTTCACGCAGGCCGGAAAGCCCACCGCCTTGGCGGCACGGTCGACATCCTCGTCCGGTGGGACGAGGCCCTGCGGCGGGCGGTCGACCAACGCATCGTCGAGCAGCGGGATGTCGCCGCCGCGCAGCACCCGCTTGGTGATCGCCTTATCCATCAGAAGCGCGGAGGCGAGCGTGCGCATGCCCGTGTAGGGCAGGCCCGCCGTCTCGAACAGGCCCTGGATCTGGCCATCCTCGCCGATATTGCCGTGGAAGGCGGGCAGCGCCACGTCGAAGGGAATCGGCTTCGGCTTGGAGAACAGCCCGCCGCCATCGAGCGGCACCAGCCGTCCTTCCCCCTTGGCCGTCAGGTCGAGGGTGACGGGGGTAAGACCGTCCTGCTGGCGGCCCGGAATGTAGGTCGCGCGGCTGCGCAGCGCCTCGCCGACGAACCAGTCGCCGCGGGTCGAGATATAGACCGGAAAGGCCTCGAAACGGGCCGCGTCGACCGCGGCCAGCGCCTGCAGGCCGGTCACGATGCTGACGTCATGTTCCGGTGCCCGTCCGCCGAACAGCACCGCGATCCGCATCTTGCCCGCCATCGTCGCCTCCGTCCCGGGACCGTCGCCAATTGCCCGCGAGTAACAGCCCGGATCATGGCCGATTCGGGGACCGACCCAAGGCATTTCTATGAGGAACGGCCTGTTGGTCCTGTCGGGCGCCGCCCGGGGCTGTATTCCCCGCCGGAATCCTTGTAGGAACGCCATCAGGAACGAAACTGCCGCGCAATCGAAGCCCATGGACCGCATTGTCGTCAACGGGGCCGAAATGGCCGTCGCCGCCCTCGGCCTCGCGCCGGAGGAGGCGCCGCTGCAGCTCGTCTGGGCGCATGGCTGGGGCGTCGACCATCGGCTGATGCAGCCGCTGGCCGAGACCACGGCCCGGCGCGCCGCCAACTGGCTGATCGACTTCCCCGGCTTCGGCCAATCCCCGCGCCCACCGGCGGATTGGGGCACGGCGGACTATGCCGACGCGGCCGCCGAGTGGCTCGCCCGCCTGCCCCGGGCGGACGGCGCGAAGCGGGTGTGGATCGGCCACAGCTTCGGCGGACGGGTCGCCATCCAGCTCGCCGCCCGCCATCCCGACGCGGTGGACGCCATCGTCCTCGTCGCGGGCGCGGGGTTGCAGCGCCGGCTCGGACCCTTGGCCCGGCTCAAGCGCTGGGCGCGGGTGCGGCTCTTCAAGCTCCTGAAACTGGTGACCCGTGACCCGGCGAAGCGCGAGGCGCTGGCCGCCCGCTTCGGCAGCGCCGACTATCGCAATGCCGGGGCGATGCGGCCGATCTTCGTCAAGGTGGTGCGCGAGGATCTGAGCGGCGCGGCCGGCCGCGTCACCTGCCCGGTGCTGCTGCTCTACGGCGCGCAGGACAGCGAGACGCCACCGGAATTCGGTCAGCGCTACGCCAAGCTGATGACCGACGCACGCTATTTCGAACTGCCGGGGCAGGACCACTACACCGTCCTCGGCGACGGGCGGCATCAGGTGCTGCACCGGCTGAAGGAGTTCCTGGACAGCCTATGACCGAGTGGATCGCCTATCTGCCGCCGCTGGCGCTGCTCGCCGCCTTCGCGGTCTTCGCGCGCAAGCGCTTGCTGACCTACCTGCATATCTTCCAGCAGGAGGAATATGACGGGCTCCGCTTCCTGCGCTGGATCGGCGAGAATCTGGCCGTCGACCGCAGGATGACGATCGTGCTGGCGCTGCTCGGCTTCGCGACCCCGCTGCTGCACGGGGTGGCGGGCCTGAGCGGCAGCTGGATCGCAGCCGGCTTCGCGATCCTGTTCTTCCTCGGTCTCGCCACGATCGAACGCGACCCGCGCAAGGCGGCGAAGAAGAAGCTGGCGCTGACGAGCCGCGCGCGACGCATCCTGTGGGTGGCGTCCGCGCTGCTGGCCGTCCCCGCGCTGGCGGCGGCGCTGGTGCCGCTGCCGGTCTGGGCGTGGCTGGTGCCGGTGCAGCTGATCCCGGTGGCGCTGGTGCTCGGCAATCTGCTGCTGATGCCCTACGAGCGCCATGTGCAGAAGCGCTTCTGGCACGAGGCGCACGACAAGCTCGCCCGCCTGCAGCCGACGGTGATCGGCATCACCGGCTCCTTCGGCAAGACGTCGGTGAAGCATATCCTGGGGCACATGCTGGAGACGGTGGCGCCGACGCTGATCACGCCGGGCAGCGTCAACACGCCGATGGGCATCGCCCGCGTCGTGCGCGAGAGCCTGGGCCCGCACCACCGCTATTTCATCGCCGAGATGGGGGCCTACGGGCCCGGCTCGATCGCGCGGCTGTGCCGTCTCGCCCCGCCCGATTTCGCGATCATCACCGCGATCGGCCATGCGCACTACGAACGCTTCAAGACGCTGGAGACGGTGGCGGAAGCCAAGTTCGAGCTGGCCGAGGCCGCGATCGCCCGCGACGGCAAGGTCGTCGTGCCCGCCGCGCTCGCCGAGATCGGCCCGGCCAAGGAGCATATGGACACCGCGCCCGAGCGCTTCATCCGCTGCGGCGAGGCGGAGGATTGCGACCTCGTCATCCTGGAGAGCGCCGAGACGCCCGACGGCCTCGCCCTCACAGTCCGCTGGCGGGGGGAGGAGCACGAGCTCGCCGCGCCCCTTTTCGGCGCGCACCATGCGCGCAATCTGGCGCTTTCCTTCGCGGCGGTCCTGTCGCTGGGGGTCAAGCCCGCGGACGCCAAGCGGGCCTTGAAAAAACTGCCGCAGATCGGCCACCGGCTGGAGGTGAAGCCGCAGGCCGACGGCAGCGTGCTGGTCGACGACGCCTACAATTCCAACCCGATCGGCTTCGCCGCCGCTGTGAGGACGGTCGGCTTGCTGAAGCAGAAGCATGGCGGCCGCGGCATCCTGGTGACGCCCGGCATGGTCGAGATGGGGGCCGCCCACGACGAGGAGCACCGCAAGGCCGGCGAGGCGGCGGCCGAGACCATCGACGTGCTGCTCGCCGTCGTGCCGGACCGGATCGAGCCGCTGATCGAAAGCTTCGCGAAGGCCAAGGGCGACGGCGCCGAGATCGTCCGCTGCCCCACCTTCGCCGACGCGCAGGCCTGGCTCTCCCAGAACCGGAAAAGCGGCGACGTCGTGCTGCTGGAGAACGACCTGCCCGACCTCTACGAGCGCAAGCTGACGCTCTAGACCGGGGTCTCCTCCGACGACACGCCCTGATGGCAATCAGGGCCCATGCCTGAGGCCCATCGTCTCGCGACCGGCGGGCGCGTGGGGCACCCGCCTCCGGCATGGGTCCTGACGTTCGTCAGGACGGGCCAGATGGAGTTTATGCCGACAGCCCGGCCGAAGAGCCGGGCGAACCGGTGCCAATCTCCCGCTCCGGTTGGCCCGGACCACGTCGGGGCTGACGGGTTTGTTCATATAGGGCTGCCGCAATGCCGTCATTCCCGCGCACGCGGGAATCCAGGGCGGCGAGCGCCGGTGCCTGATACTCCGGATTCCGGATCGCCGTCTTGCGACGGCGTCCGGAATGACGCGGAGAGGCGTCAGGGCGTCCAGGTCGCCGGATCGCCGTCCGCCTGCTCGCCGGTCTCGAGGTTCTTCACCTCGTGGCGACCGTCCTCGCCCACCGCCGGGAACCAGACATGGGGGATGCCCTTGTTGGCGGCGTAGGCGAGCTGCTGCTTCAGCTTGCGGGCCTCGTGGAACTGCTCGGTCTTGATGCCGCGGCGGCGCAGCTGGACGGCGACCGCGTTCACCTCCTCATAGGAGGCGCCGGGCAGGTGGCAGACCATCACCTCGGTCGGGGTCTTGCGGGTCGGCGCGATCTTCCCGTCCTTCACCAGTTTCGAGAAGATGCGCGTCAGCCCGATCGAGATGCCGATGCCGGGCAGATGCTTGTTCAGCATCGAGCCGACGAGATTCTCGTACCGCCCGCCGCCGCAGATCGTCGGGAAGGCCGGATCGTCGGCGAACTTCACCTCGTAGACCGTGCCGGTGTAGTAGGCGAGGCCGCGCGCGACCGAGAGGTCGGCGAGGAAAGCCCCTTCCGGATAGCCTTCCAGCGCCTTCATGACGAAGTGCAGCTCGTCGAGCCCTTCTTCCAGGAGTTCGCCCGAAACGCCGAGCGCGCGCACCCGCTCCACCACGTCCGCCTTGGTGCCGGTGATCTCGGCCAGCTCCAGCACCTTGGCGATGGTGCCCTCGTCGAGCAACAGCTCGTCGGTCAGCATCTTGGAGACGCCGGCCGCGCCGATCTTGTCCTGCTTGTCGACGATGCGGATCACCTCGTGCGCCTGCTCGACGCCGAGGCCGCGATAGAAGCCTTCCAGGACCTTGCGGTTGTTGATGCGCGTCACGGTCGGCCCGACGTCGAGGGCCTGCATCACCTCATAGACGATGGTCGGCATCTCGGCATCGAAATGGAGCGGAATGTCGCGGGTATCGACCACGTCGATGTCGCACTGGGTGAATTCGCGGAAGCGGCCCTCCTGCGGGCGTTCGCCGCGCCAGGCGCGCTGGATCTGGTAGCGCTTGAACGGGAAGGTGAGGTCGTTGAGGTGCGCCGCCACGTAGCGCGCCATCGGCACCGTCAGATCGTAGTGCAGCGCGTAGTCGGCTTCCGCCGCGCTGCCCTCCTCCTCCATCAGGCGGCGCAGCGCGTAGATCTCCTTGTCGGTGTCGCCCTGCTTCAGCAGCACCTCGACCGGCTCGACCGAGCGCGTCTCGATCGGCGCGAAGCCGTAGCTTTCGAAGACGGCGCGGATGCGGTCGATCCAGGCCTGCTCAACCATGCGCACTTCGGGCAGCCATTCGGGAAAGCCGCTGATCGGCTTCAGCTTCTGTTTCTCGATCATGGGTGCGCCTGTCGCTGGAATAAGGATGTGGCCCGGTTGATAGCGGCGGGCCGTCGCGCGATCAAGCGCTCAGCCCCACCAGACGCCGTCAGGGCCCTCGATCGTGGCGGCCTCACCGTCGCGCACGGCGATCAGCATATCGACCATGCCGACGAAGAGGCCGGTTTCGACCACGCCCGGAATTGCGCCGAGTGCCCGGTCGAGCGCCGCGGGATCATCGATCGCCCCCATCCGGCAATCATAGATGAAATGGCCGCTGTCGGTGACGAAGGGTCCGTCCGGCGTGGCGCGCAGCGCGACGTCCGGGCAGTGCTCGGCCAGCCGCTCCGCCGTCGTCTGGTGGCCGAAACGTACCACCTCGACCGGCAGCGGGAAGGCGCCGAGCCTCGCCACCAGCTTCGAGGAATCGGCGATATAGATCCGCTTCGCCGCGGCGGAGGCTACGATCTTCTCCCACAAGAGCGCACCGCCGCCGCCCTTGATCATCGAGAGATCGGGGGAGACCTCGTCCGCCCCGTCGACGCACAGATCGAGCGATGTGGTCACCGACCAGTCGATCAGCGGGATGTCGTAGCGCTGCGCCAGATCGATCGAGGCTTCCGAGGTCGGCAGCGCGCGGACTTTGAGCCCGCCCGCGATCCGCGCACCCAGCGCTTCCGCGAAGAACTTGACCGTGCTGCCGGTCCCGAGGCCGATCACCATGCCGTCCGCGACATGGGTCGCCGCCGCCTCGCCGACGGCGCGCTTCTCAAGGTCCTGCGGGCTCAGCCCCTCGCTCATCGCGCCCTCCCCCTCGGCCTGCTCGCCGCGCCCCGCCGCGATCACTCGTCGGCAGGATAGATCGCGGTCTCGGTGATCTCGATATCGAAGCCGCTGAGGCCGACATATTGCCGCTCGCGGCTCGCCAGCACACGGATTTTCCGGATGCCGAGGTCGAGCAGGATCTGCGCGCCGAGGCCGACGTCGCGCCAATGCTCGCGCCGGGCCGCGTCGCTTTCCGTGCTCTCGCCGTTCTCGGCCGCCTCCGCGCGGCGGCTCTCGGTGACGCCGGCGGCCCCGTGGCGCAGATAGACCAGCACGCCGGCCCCTTCCTCCGCGATTCGGCGTAGCGCCGCCATCACCGGCCGACCCTCGCCGCCGAAGGCGTCCTGCAGCACGGTCTCGACATGCAGGCGGACGAGCACGTCGTCCTTGCCCTCCACGTCGCCGTAGAGCAGCGCCACATGCTCCGCCTGGTCGTATCGCGTGCTGTAGGTGATCGCCCGGACCGGGCCGACCGCGGTCTCCGTCATGCGCTCGTCGATCCGCTCGACCAGGCTCTCGCGCTTCTGTCGATAGGCGATCAGATCGTCGATCGAGACCAGCGAGAGCCCGTGGTCGTGTGCGAATCCCTGGAGATCCTGGCCCTTCTTGACCGAGCCGTCGTCATTGACGAGCTCGCAGATCAGCCCGACGGGCGAACAACCGGCGAGCTTGGCCAAGTCGACCGCGGCCTCGGTGTGGCCGGTGCGGATCAGCACCCCGCCCTCCTTCGCCACCAGCGGGAAGATATGCCCCGGCCGCACGAAATCGGCCGAGCCGCAGTTCGGGTTGGCGAGCGCGCGCACCGTGTTGCAGCGCTCCTCCGCCGAGATGCCGGTGGTCAGCCCCTGGCGGAAATCGACCGAGACGGTGAAGGCGGTCGAAAGCGGCGCGTCGTTCTCCGCCACCATCGGCTGGAGGTTGAGGCGCTTCGCCTCCTTCGCCTCCAGGGGCGCGCAGAGGATGCCGCTCGTGTGGCGGATGATGAAGGCGACGGATTCGGGCGTCGCCTTCTCGGCCGCCATGATCAGGTCGCCCTCGTTCTCCCGATCCTCGTCGTCGACCACCACGACGGGCTTTCCGGCCGCGATGTCCGCGACCGCCTTCTCGATCGGGTCGAGCGTCAGTTTCGCCATATCCCTTGGTCCCTCAACCGCTACGCGCCGGGTGATATACGGGCCGTGCCTCGCTTTGGCCAGCCCCGGCGACCATGCGTCTCACGGCGGCGGCGGAATCGGCCGGCGCCGCTCGACCAGGATGAAGGCGACCCCGGCGACCACGACGGCACCGCCGGCGAGCACCTCGAAGGACGCGCTCTCCCCCAGGATCAGGATGCCGCCGGCCAGCGTCGCGACCGGTATGAGCAGCAGGAAGGGGCCCACCTGGCTCACCGGATAGCGGCCCAGCAGATGGTACCAAAGGCCGTATCCGAAGGCCGTCATGACGATCCCGAGATAGACGACCGTGCCCCAGACCCGCCAGTCCGCCTCCAGGATCAGGCGGATCTGGTCCTGCTCGAACAGGAAGGAGGAAAGGTAGAGCTGCGGGGCCGCGAAGGCCGAGACCCAGGCGATCAGCGTGAAGCCGCCGACCTCGCCCAGCTTGCGCACCAGGATCTGGCCGTAGGACCAGATCACGAGGCCGGCGATGAAGACCGCGAGCCAGAACCACTCCGCCTGGAGCTGCGCGTCCCCGGTCATCAGGAGGACGCCGGAGAAGCTGACCGCGATGCCGATCATCTTGCGGTAGCTGGGCTTGTCGCCCAGCACCGCCCAGCCCATCAGCACCAGCAGCGGCGTCTCGAGCTGCACGACGATGCCGGCGGTCGACGCGTTGAGATACTGCAGCGCCGTGAAGGTCATGGAATACTGGATCGCCGCCGAGATCAGCGCGATCACCGCGATCTGCCGGAACAGCGCGACCGGCGCCTTCACGAACCAGACCAGCGCCAGCGCCGTCACCGTGAAGCGCAGCGCCATCAAGAGGATCGGCGGGAAATGCCCGATCGCGCCCTTGGCGAAGACGAACCCCATCCCCCAGATCACCGGGACCGCCAGCGCGATCAGAAAATCAAGCGGGCGCAGGCCCATGATCCGTCACTCCCCCCAGATTCCTGTCCCGTCCCGGATTGCGGGCGGCTCACGCTAGAGCATGGCGCGTGCGCGCGGCAAACCCCTTCGCGCCAGCGCTTCGGGCGGGCCGAAATCACCGCTTCGGGGAGACCGTGCACGCTTTACATAAGTATTTGAAACCGCTATCAAGCTTGCTCCAACCTAGGGGGTGCGAATCGGGATTCGCACGCGGTTGCGGGGAGCGCTGATCGTGGGAGTCGGCAGGTCTGTGAGCGCCATCTCGCGCGCCGCCATGCTCGGATGCATGGCCGGTCTGCTGGCACTTACCCTGATCCTGCCCCCCGACCGGGCCGCCCGCGCCCAGGAGGCCGCCGCGCAGGACGCCAACGCCCAAGGCCAGGGCATCAGCCTGTCGCAGAGCGAAGAGACGCTCTTCCGCGCCGACGAGGTGATCCATCACAGCGATCTCGGCGTGACCGTGCTGCGCGGCGACGTGGAGATAGCCCAGGCCGGCTATGTGCTGACGGCCGATACGGTCAGCTACAACCGCGAGGCCGACACGTTGACCGCGTCGGGCAATGTGGTGCTGATGCATCCGGATGGCACCGTGATGTTCAGCACCTATACCGAAATCACGTCCGACGGTTTCAAGAACGGCGTGATCGAGAATATCCGCATCCTGCTGACCGACCGGACGCGAATCGCGGCCAACGGCGCGCGCCGTTCCAACGGCAACACGACCGAGATGGCGAAGGCGGTCTATTCGCCCTGCGAGGTCTGCCGAGACGATCCGAGCCAGGCGCCGCTATGGCAGCTGAAGGCGCGGCAGATCACCCACGACGAAGAGGACTACAAGCTGCGCTATCGCGACGTGTGGCTCGAGGTCGCCGGGGTCCCGGTGCTCTATTCGCCCTATTTCGAGCATTACGATCCGCGGGTGCAGCGCAAGTCGGGCCTCCTGATCCCGCGCTTCGGCAGCAACCGCGGGCTCGGCCGCTTCGTGCAGCCGCGCTATTTCTGGGCCGTCTCGGGCGACAAGGACATCACCTTCGAGCCGATCATCGGCACCACCGGTGACGGCATCCTGGCCGCCCAGTACCGCCAGCGCTTCGACCGGGGGGAAATGGATTTCGACTTCTCCTTCGGCCGCCTCGATTCGCTGACCCGCGACGGCGAGACGGACGACGACGACGCCATCGCCGGCGAGGAGGAGCTGGACGACCGGGAGTATCGCGGCCATCTGCGCGCCAACGCGATCTACCATATCGACGACACCTGGCGCACCGGCCTCAACCTCAACCGGGTGACGGACCGCTCCTACGGGCGCGCCTATCCGCTCTTCGGCATCCCGGACACGCAGCTCGTCAGCAAGGGGTATGTCGAGGGCTTCCGGCGGCGCAACTACGCCAATGCGGAGATGCTGGCGATCCAGTCGCTGCGGACCGAGGAGCCGGCGAACTTCCGGGAGCAGAACGTCATCCCGCGCCTGGCCTACAACGGCCTGGGCGAGGCGGACCCGCTCGGCGGGCGCTGGCAGTTCGACACGGAAGCGCGCTTCCTCGCGAACGAGGACGACGACGATTTGCACCGCTTCACGGTCGCGCCCGGCTATGGGCTGACGCGGACCTCCTCGCTCGGTTTCAAGACGGACTTCAAGGCGACCGTCGACGCCAACGGCTACGTCATCGAGCGCGACTACAGCCGCGGCGCCCAAGGCGGGAAGAGCTTCGATTTCGAGGGGATGGTGGTGCCGAAGGCATCGACCCAGATCTCCTACCCCTTCGCCCGCTTCGGGGAGCAGACGACGCAGACGCTGACGCCGCTGGTCTTCGGGTCGCTCGCCCCGGACGTCGACCCGCCGAACAACATCGTCTTCGAGGACGTCACCACCTACGAGCTGGACGAGCTGACACTGCTCTCGCATGACCCGCTGAACGGCGAGGACGCGCTCGAGAGCGGCTCGCGCGCCGCCGCGGCCCTGCGCTACAATCTGAGCTGGTTCAACAGCTTCGAGTTCGACGCGATCCTCGCCCGGATGCTGGCGGAGACGGACCCGAACGAACTGGACGAGCGCCTCAACCTGCAGCGCAACTCGAACGACTGGGTGGGCTCCGTCGGCATTGCGCACGAGGATTACGGCGACGTCCGCTACCGCGTGCGCACGAACACGCTGGGCTTCGAGACGATCCGCCGCCAGGAGGTGGCCTGGAGCGTCGGCCCCTCCTTCCTGCGCCTCACCGGCAACTACACCTTCGTCGCGGACGAGAGCAACGGGCCGACCGACGGGAACACCGAGTCGCTGACGGTCGGCTTCGCCGGCGGCTTCTCGGCGCCTGCACCCTGCGAGGGCGGCAACGCCCGCTGGGGCTACAACGCCAGCGCCAACCGCGATCTGGCGGCGGACGATACGCGGCGGATCAGCGGCGCGCTCAGCTGGGGCAACGAATGCGCCACCGTCGCCCTCAATTTCAACCGGACCTACACCGAGGTCGGCGGCCGCGGCGCGCAGCTCGACACCCTGCTGCTGCGCTTCAGCCTGAAGACGCTGGGCGAGTACGAACTCGACGTCGACACTGGGACAGGGACTCAGTAGGCTTGGTTTTTTGCTCGAAGCGGGTGATTAAATCTGGTCCCGGAATTTCGGACAAGGTGCTAGGTGTTCAGTCCCGGAGTGTCATGGAATCAGGCATACTGATCCCGCATTCCGGGAGGAGCTATGGGACAGATACTACACGGCAGC
>MRWG01000411.1_pt1 | contig 54017 bp, 48 predicted proteins | sample 1013341 | NCBI WGS metagenome assembly MRWG01 (sample SAMN06117577, study PRJNA244670) | biofilm metagenome | biome: Water; feature: Cathode Biofilm; material: Biofilm; isolation source: microbial consortium enriched at the cathode of a solar microbial fuel cell | place: USA: District of Columbia ... | reverse complement strand
CGGAGTGCGCAACAATGGCCCCGGCCCGGAGGGCTTGCCCTGAAATCGGCGCTGACCGCGTTGCCGTGCTTGAAAATGGAACCACCATTGCCTGCGCACGGCGCCTTGTCACCACCGATTTCAGGATTCAACGCAACGCTACCTATTTTTGAGACCGCTTCTGGCAGAATCTGCGGCTAGGCTGGCGGTCGGCGAGTCCCCGGGGGCGACCTTGACAGGTCCCGCGGCCATGATCTGATAATTGACGTTAACGTAAGTTAACGGCGGATGAGTGATGCGTACCTACAGCATCCGGGAGCTTGGCGAAGAATTCGGAGTTACCGCGAGAACCTTGAGGTTTTACGAGGGAAAAGGGTTAATTTCTCCAAAAAGACAAGGTGTTACGAGAATATTCTCGGAACGCGACAAAGTACGGCTGGAACTGACCCTGCGAGGCAAACGGCTCGGGTTCTCACTCGAAGAGATCCGGCAAATCATTGATATGTATGATCCGGAGCAGCCGCATGATCCGGCCCAAATCATTTATCTGTGCCAGAAAATTCGAGATCATAGAAGAGAATTAATCAATAAAATTAAAGATATAAATGACACTTTGTATCTAATGGATGAGGTCGAAAACGACGCCATGAAGGCACTGGGTGCGCAGTACGATACACGTGACTAGCGCGGTACTGTTTACGTATTGGTAAGAAACAGGCCGGATCATCCGGGAACGCCGTGGACGGCGACGGAGGCGGCCGGGAAATAGCTATGACAAAAATCCACAGTCGAATCGATACCGCTTCAGCCGACTACACGGCGAATGCCGAGTCGATGTCCGCGCTGGTCGAGGCGCTCGCCGCGAACGCCGCGTCGGTCAGTCTCGGCGGCAGCGAGAAGGCGCGCGAACGGCACCTCGCGCGCGGCAAGCTGTTGCCGCGCGACCGCGTGAACGCCCTGCTCGATCCGGGCAGCCCGTTCCTCGAAATCGGGCAGTTTGCCGCATGGGAAATGTACGACGGCGGCGTGCCGGGCGCGGGAATCATCACCGGCATCGGGCGGGTGAGCGGGGTCGAATGCGTCATCGTCGCGAACGACGCGACCGTGAAAGGCGGTACCTACTATCCGCTCACGGTGAAGAAGCATCTGCGCGCGCAGGAAGTGGCGCGGGAAAACCGGCTGCCGTGCGTCTATCTCGTCGACTCCGGTGGTGCGTTTCTGCCGAAGCAGGACGAGGTGTTCCCGGACCGTGAACATTTCGGCCGGATCTTTTTCAACCAGGCCACGATGTCCGGGCTCGGGATCCCGCAGATCGCCGTCGTCATGGGCTCGTGCACGGCCGGCGGTGCGTACGTACCGGCCATGTCCGACGAAGCGGTCATCGTGAAAAACCAGGGCACGATTTTCCTCGGCGGACCACCACTCGTGAAGGCCGCGACCGGCGAAGTCGTCTCGGCCGAGGACCTCGGCGGCGCGGACGTCCATTCGCGCACCTCGGGGGTGACGGATCATTACGCGAACAACGATGCCCACGCCCTCGCGCTCGCACGCCGTATCGTCGGCAATCTGAATCATCGCAAGCAGCCGGCGCTCGATGTCGCCGCGAGCCGCGAGCCCGCCTACGCGGCGCAGGAACTGTACGGCATCGTGCCGGCTACGTCGCGGAAACCGTACGACGTGAGGGAAGTCATCGCGCGGATCGTCGATGCGAGTGAGTTCGACGAGTTCAAGCAGTTGTACGGCACGACGCTCGTGTGCGGGTTCGCTCGCCTCTACGGCTATCCGATCGGCATCCTCGCGAACAATGGCATCCTGTTTTCCGAGTCGGCGCAGAAAGGCGCGCATTTCATCGAACTGTGCGCGCAGCGTGGCATCCCGCTGCTGTTTCTGCAGAACATCACGGGATTCATGGTCGGGTCGAAATACGAAGCCGGCGGTATCGCGAAAGATGGCGCGAAGCTCGTCACCGCGGTCGCCTCGGCGCGGGTGCCGAAATTCACGGTCATCATCGGCGGCAGTTTCGGGGCCGGTAATTACGGCATGTGCGGCCGCGCCTACAGTCCCCGCTTCCTGTGGACCTGGCCTAACGCCCGGATCTCGGTCATGGGCGGCGAACAGGCGGCCCAGGTGCTGGCGCAGGTGAAGCGCGACAATATCGAGCAGTCCGGGGAGGTCTGGCCGGATGCGGATGCCGAAGCGTTCATGGACCCGATCCGCGAGCAATATGAGACCCAGGGGAATCCGTACTATGCGAGCGCACGCCTGTGGGACGACGGCATTATCGATCCTGCCGCGACGCGTCGGGTCGTCGGACTCGGGATCTCGGCCGCATTGAACGCGCCAATCGAACCGACGCCATTTGGCGTCTTCCGCATGTAGGTGAGCGTATGTTGAAAAAAATTCTGATTGCGAATCGTGGCGAAATCGCCGTGCGGATCATTCGCACCGCGCGCGAACTCGGGATTGCGACCGTTGCCGTCTACTCGGATGCAGACGCCGCGGCGCCACACGTACAACTCGCCGACGAAGCCGTCCATATCGGCGCCGCACCGGCAACCGCGAGCTACCTCGACGGCGCGAAGATCATCGAGGCCGCGCGCATGACGGGTGCCGAGGCGATTCACCCGGGCTACGGCTTCTTGTCCGAAAACGCGGATTTCGCCGCGGCCTGCGCCGCGGCCGGGATTACGTTCATCGGCCCGTCGGCCGATGTGATCCGCACGATGGGTTCGAAACGCGAGGCCAAGGCGCTGATGGAGCGCAATGGCGTGCCGGTAGTACCCGGATTCTTCGGCGACGTCAGCGATGACGAACTCGCGCAACGCGCGCAGGAGATCGGATTTCCGGTACTGATCAAGGCGTCCGCCGGCGGTGGCGGTCGGGGAATGCGGCTCGTGAAGAGCGCCGGGGCGTTCGCCGATGCGCTGAATTCGGCCCGGCGCGAAGCGAAATCAGCGTTTGCCGACGATTCCGTGCTGCTCGAGAAATACATCGAACGGCCACGGCACATCGAGGTGCAGATCTTCGGTGATCAGCACGGCAACGTGATCCACCTGTTCGAGCGCGACTGCTCCGTACAACGGCGTTACCAGAAGCTGATCGAGGAGGCACCGGCCGAACACCTGAACGAGGAGCAGCGCGAAGCATTGTATCGCGCCGCGGTACTTGCGGGCTCGGCAGCCGGCTATGTCGGTGCCGGTACCGTCGAGTTCGTCGTCGACGAAGCGGGATCCGTCTATTTCATCGAGATGAACACGCGGCTCCAGGTCGAGCACCCGGTGACGGAAATGATCACGGGACTCGACCTCGTGGCGCTGCAACTGCGCATCGCGGCCGGCGAACACGCACCCGCACAGGACGAGATCACCGCGCACGGGCATGCGTTCGAGCTGCGCCTGTGTGCCGAGGACGCGGATCGCGACTTTGCCCCGTCGACCGGCGTGATCACGCATTTCGCGTTACCGGGCGATGACGTACGCGTCGATCACGGGGTGGGAGCAGGACTCGCGATTTCGCCCTATTACGATTCCATGATCGCGAAAATCATCGTCCACGCGGCAGACCGCACGGCTGCGCTCGCCAAGGCGCGTGCGGCGCTCGAAGCAACCCGGGTTGTCGGCGTGACGACGAACCGGCGTTTCCTGCATGCGATTCTCGGTCATCCCGGTTTCGTCACCGGGCGCGTGGATACGCATTTCATCGACAATGAAAGCGCATCCCTGCTCACGGGCCCGACCGCGCTCGATGGCGACGCGGTCAACATCGCCGCCGCCTACCTTGTCGGCATCCGCGAGAGCCTGGTCAACGATGCGGCCGCGGATCCGACCTCGCCGTGGGAAATCCACGACGCGTTCCGTCTGAATCTGGCGCATCGGGAAGTCCTGTTGTTCACGGCCGGCGATGCCAGTCATGCCGTGACTGTCGAACACGCGCACGACGGATCACTCGTCGTCGAATCCGACTGGGGGCGGCACGTGATCGCGATAGTCGCGCACGACGGCGGTGAGATCGCGGTCCGGATCGGAGCGCGCCGGATCCGCGCGCAGGTGGTGACGAACGGCGCCGACGTGCATGTCTTCGCCCAGGGGCAACACTATGCGCTGAACGTCACCGATCCCCTGCACGGTGGCGAGTCCGGCGATACCGCGGCCGGTGGCCTGACGGCGCCAATGCCCGGCACCGTACTCGAGGTCTTCGTCGAGCCCGGCCAGCAGGTCGCGGCGGGTGCGCCGCTGCTGTTGATCGAGGCGATGAAAATAGAGCACACGATCGCGGCCCCGTTCGACGGCACCGTGACGGAGTTGCGCTTCAAGGCCGGCGATCAGATCCCGGGCGAAGGCGTCGAACTTGCGGTCATGGAGCCGGACTAGATCCGTCGGGGCCGCAATCCGCGGCCCCCGGGCACAGGCATAGCGTCGCCTGAACGCGCGAGAACCGCGCATGCGGGCGACCCTCCCCGCTGGTGGTCAATGCGCGTGTTCTGCATGCTGACCGTCGCAACCTCCCCTAGCCTCATCAACTACTTGCGAAAACCTCCTTAAGCTCTTGTGTATTATTGCTTTTTCGTATGCATAGCGCTTGCATTAATCTAAAGTTGTTTCTATATTGCGCCTATAAGCTACTGTTTTAATTAACCAGGATGGTTTCCAGGAGGGTCGCATGAACCTGAAGAAATACGCTATACCCCTGTTTTTGCTGAATATTGCGCCCACCGCCGCGGTGCAGGCCGAGGGTGACCCGCTCGTGTTCGCGGATGTCTTCGGCGGCTATTCCTGGAGCCAGAAGCAGGAACTCGATTTCACGACGGCGCGCGCGGGGGCGCCGGCGAGCCTGAGCTTTGACGACCTCGATTTGTCGAGCGGACCGGTTTACGGCGGCCGCTTCGGGGCCTGGTTGATTACGCATCCGAGCGCCGGGATCGCGATCGACGTAACCCGCTTCGACAGCGACATCGATAATCAGACGGCAACGATCAATGAGCAAAGTGCCGTATTCACCGGAACCCGGGTCGGCGGGACGGGAGATTTACGTATCGCGAATGTCGTCGCCACGATCGATCTGATCCTGCGTCACAAAGGCGAGCGCTTCACCCCGTACATGATGGCCGGTCCGGGTCTCATGTTCACGAGTATCGATGACGACGGCGGCGTACTCGGCTTGCAGGACGACGATCACGAAATGACGTTCGCGTTCAAGGCCGGCGCGGGGATCAGCTATAAGGTGAACGATACGATGCATCTGTTCACGGAATACCGCTACCTGCACGGCAGTCCCGAATACGAAATGAAAGCGACGGACGCGTTCACCGTGCCGACATCGACGGCGAATTCGAGTGTGAAACTCGACATCGATACGCACGTCATCGTCGGCGGGATGTCGATCCGCTTCTGATCCGAATCACCGGGGAGCGGATTGCCCGCTCCCCGGTCGCCTGTCAGGCATTCACATCGATAACCACGCGGCCCCGAACCGTACCTTCGAGGATCTTCCGCCCAATCTCGATCGCTTTTCCAAGCGGTTCCGTCGTAAATACTTCGGCCAGCTTGTCCTGGTCGATCAACTCGGCCAGCGCCGCCCAGGCGCGCTCGCGCCGTTCCATGCTCGTCTGGATCGATTCAATTCCGCGTACCGTCACTCCGCGCAGGATCAGCGGCATCACGCTTGTGGGTAAACCGAACCCGCCCGCGAGTCCGCACGGCGCGACGATGCCTTCATGCTTCGTCTGCGCGATCGCGGTCGCCAGCGTCGTATCGCCCACGGCATCGACGACCCCCGCCCACAATTCCTTTTCCAGTGGCTTGCACGCCCGCGCGAGATCCGCCCGCGCGACAATTTGCGAGGCGCCGAGGCTTTTCAGGTAATCCCCCGTTTCCGGGCGACCGGTCGAGGCAGCGACTTCGAATCCGAGTTTCGCCAGCGCCATCACCGCGACCGAGCCGACCCCGCCGGCCGCGCCCGTCACGAGTACCGGGCCGTCTTCCGGTTTCGTGCCGTGATCGACCACGGCATGGACGCACAACATCGCGGTATAGCCCGCGGTGCCAAGTGCCATGACCTGTTCGAGATCGAACGCTTCGGGGACACGCACGAGAAAGTCGCCGTTCACGCGTTGTTTCTCGGCGTATCCGCCCCAGTAGTCTTCCGACAGGTGGTAACCGTTCGCGAGCACGCGATCCCCGGCCTTCCATTTCGGGTGGCGCGATTCGATCACGGTCCCCGACAGGTCGATGCCGCAAACCATGGGGAACTTGCGACAAATCGGCAAGGTTCCGGTTACGGCGAGGCCGTCCTTGTAGTTGACGGTCGAGTAAGCGATGTCGATCAGTACGTCTTCGTCCGGTAACTCGGCCAGTGACAGTTTTTTCAAACTGGCCGAAACCTTGCCGTCGGCGTCCTGTTCGGCAACCACTGCCCTGATTTCATCGCTCAATGTCGTTTCCCCTTCTATCAGTGTTTCGTGACACCGGGGACAGATTCAGGTTGAATTGTCGCTACCGGCTACGGACGGAAATTATGACATTTATCGGCGATCGTTCTCTATGTTCAAACGACTCGCGTCGTGTGATTGCTTGCGCTCGCGATGATTTCCGCCGCTCGCGCCGGTTACTGCTCGGGCGAAGGTCGCCGCGATGAACGTCACCGGATCCTGCCTGTGCGGGCGCGTGCGTTACCGGATCGACGGCGAACCCGGTCCCCTCGTCTACTGTCATTGCGCACAGTGTCGCAAGGCGCAGGGCGTCGCATTCGCCGCGAACACGCCAATTCCGGTGACCGCCTTTCATTTGCTCCGCGGCGCGGACAGCCTAGCCGGCTACCGCGCGTCAGCGGGGAAAACGCGTTATTTCTGCCGTGAGTGTGGCTCGCCTGTGTACAGTCACATCGATGGTGCGGAGTCGCTGCGCCTGCGCGCGGGCACGCTCGACCCCGGTGTGACGCTCGTCCCCGTCGCGCATATCTTCGCGACGTCGAAAGTAGGCTGGCACGACATCACGGATCCGCTGCCGCAGTATCCCGGACGCGAGCCCGGCCGGGACTGATCGCGGACGGATCCCCGCCTCGCCGTCGCCTCGGCTCGGCGCACCGGCGGCGATGCCGTTATGCCCTGAAACCGCTTTACGAGCGGCGTTCCTGCGCCGGTGGCGAGCTGCGCGGGCTTCGCCGCCACGAGTTCGAGCCGGCACTCGAGTGCCTGCAGGCATACGCGCAGGCACGGACCATCCTCCGGCCAGCGCGCCCACGGCGCAGCCGAACGGGAAGCCGGTCACGCCCTCGGCGAGGGCGCCAATCGCGCCGGACAGCACAGCGAAAATGAAAGTCATCGCCAGCGCGTCTCGCGAATCACACGCAGTGATGATAGAACGGCCCCGGCGAACGTGTCCCGGTTAATTCCCGACGTCGCAGCGGCGACCACCGGCACGAGCGCGCCATGGCACCCGTGCCGGTTCCGCGCCTGCGGCCGATCGATCAGGCGCACGCCTGTACGAGTTCAATCAGATTGCCGTCGGGATCGCTGACGTAGGCGGTACGTTGGCCCCATTCACGGTCCGTCGGCGGGCTCACGCGGTCAACGCCGGCCGCCGTGAGCTCGGCATAGGCGGCATCGCAATCGTCGACGAAAAAGCCGAGTTCGAATGCTTCGCGCGGACCGCCGTCGATAACGGCACGACCGAGCGTCGCGGCCATCGCCTCGCGGGTAAACAGGCCGAGGCGGGTCGTGCCGCTGTCTATTTGGGCGTAATTCGCCGCGCGATGCCGCAACGGCAGTCCGAGGGCGCCGTGATAGAAATTCAGGGATCGGTCGAGGTCGCGGACAATCAGAACGACATAATCGAGCGATTTCAGTTGCAGAGACATTGGTGGCACTCCGGAAAATTGCCGCGGGTGGTCGGGATCGAGGGGCGCGGCTGCCGCGCACGCATGCCCCGCCCTATAATGAGGTCGCGACGAACCCAGCAAACTTCAGGATTATCCATGACCCAGACTCCGGAAAGCGGCTTCGAATCCGTCGATGCGGTGGCCGCGGCATTCGCCAGCGAACAGTACATTACCGATCGGCCGCTCGCACTGACGCTGAAGCTCGCCGCCGATCTCGAAAAACCCATCCTGCTCGAAGGTGAGGCCGGGGTCGGCAAAACCGAGGTGGCGAAAGTGCTCGCGGCGATCCTCGACACGCCGCTGATCAGGCTGCAATGCTACGAAGGACTCGACGCGAACACGACCCTGTACGAATGGAATTACGCGCGCCAGATCCTGCACATTCGTATGGCGGAACACGATCCGGCAAAGCGGGACCAGCTCGAGAGCACGATATTCAACGACGAATTCCTGCTGAATCGCCCGCTGTTGCAGGCGATCCGGCATCCGGGGCCGCGCCCGGCGGTGCTGTTGATCGACGAGGTCGACCGCGCGGACGAGGAATTCGAGGCATTTCTGCTCGAGATCCTTTCCGATTTTCAGGTCACGGTGCCGGAAATCGGTACGTTCACCGCGGCCCGGCGTCCGCGCGTCATTCTCACCTCGAATCGCACGCGCGAACTGAACGACGCGCTGAAACGCCGGTGTCTGTATCTGTGGATCGATTACCCGAGTCCCGAGAAGGAGCGCGAGATCATTCTCCGGCGGGTGCCAGGGATCGCGGATTCACTGGCAACCTCGATTGCGGACATTATGGGCCGCCTGCGTGAAGTCGATTTCTACAAGCGTCCGGGGATCGCCGAAACACTCGACTGGAGCCAGGCGCTGCTTGGCCTCGGTGCGCGCGAGATCACCCCGGAACTGCTCCAGGACACGGCCGGGGTGATCCTGAAATACCACGACGACATCGAACGCCTGCGCGGGCTCGATGACGTGCTGGTCGCTGGCGTCGGGTCGTAGCGTCCGTGACTCCGGCAGACGCCGCCGCGGAACCGGTGTTCGGCCGCGCGCTTGCGCTGTGTCGGCTCGCGCGGGACGCGGACTTGCGGGTGACGCAGGGCCGCGTGATCGACGTGTTTCGCGCGCTCGAACGCGTTGACTGGGCGAACGAGGACGATTTTCGTCTCGCAATTCGGGTGAACCTCGCGGCGAACCGCGAAGAAGAGCTGCGCTTCGATCGGCTGTTTCATGACTACTGGCACGGCGCGGATCCGGCCGACGGCGATTACAAACCGTGGCGCCCCGAACTCGTGCGCGGCGAGAAGGAACACGGCGCGCACCGTGGTCACGAGGAGATGCTCACTGAAACGGAGCATTTCGGTGCCGAGGAAGTTGTCCGCGAGCTGAATCTCGCGGCGCGCTGGGACGAACACGCACCGCCGCTCGACGAGGTCATCCGCGAACTCGCGCGTCGCCTCGCCACGCGTCCGAGTCGCCGCCAGCGCCACGCCGCGAACGGACGCCGCATCGATCTGCGCCGATCCGTGCGTCGTAACGTGCGTCACGGCATGGATATGCTCGAACTGAGCCGGGTGAAACGGCGCACGCGCAAAACCCGGCTCGTGCTGTTGTCCGATGTCAGCGGTTCGATGGATGCGTTCAATCCGTTTCTGCTGCAGTTAATGCTGGGCCTGCAACAGGCGCTGAAAAATTCCCGTACGCTCGTATTCAGCACGCAATTGAGCGAGATCACGACGCTGCTGCGTCGCAGCTCCGTGCGTGAAACGCTCAACGAAATCGGCACGCGGGTTAAGCACTGGTCCGGCGGCACCGATATCGGGGCGGCGCTTGCGGATCTGAACCGGGGTGTGCTGCGCGAGGGTTCGTCGCGTGCGACCGTCGCGATCATCATCAGCGACGGTTACGACAACGGCAGCAGCAAGCGAATTGAACGGGAAATGCGGGCGATGCGCCGGCGCGTGCGGAAAATCGTGTGGATCAACCCGATGTTCGGGGCAACGACGTTCCAGGTGCGGGCAGCCGGCATGAAGGCCGCCCTGCCCCATGTCGATCATTTCCTCCCGGCTTTCAATGCCGGATCGCTGAAAATTCTCGTGCGCGAACTGGCGCGGATCTGAACCGCGCCAGTTTGCCGGGCCCCTAGGCGAAAGCTGCCTTCAACTTGCCGGCGAGATAGGCGAGCCCGTCGCGGCCCGCTTCGAGTGCGCCCGGGAACGAGACGAAGCCGTGGATCGTGCCGTCGAAGCACTTGTATTCCGACGCCACCCCCGCCGCGGCGAGTGCATCCGCATACGCCTTGCCTTCGTCGCGCAGCGGATCGAAACCGGCCGTGATCGTGACCGCGGGAGCCAGGCCACTCAGATCACCCGCGATCGGCGAGGCTTTCGCATCGGCCGGCGGCGGGCCGCCGAACAGGTGTCCGCCGAACCAGGCCATGTCTTCAGCCGACAGGAAGTATTCGCCGCCACCGAACGCCGAGCGTGATTCGTAGGCCGTGTCGGAAAAATCCGTTGCCGGGTAAATCAGCATCTGGAACGCGATTTTGCCTTTCAGTTGCTGCGCGACGACCGCCGCCATGTTGCCGCCGGCACTGTCCCCCGTGACCGCGATCTTCGTGTTGTCCGCGCCAATACTCGCCGCATTCTCATACACCCATTCCGTGGCCGCGACGGCATCGTCGATGCCGGCGGGGTACGGATGTTCCGGCGCCAGCCGGTAGTCGACGGCGACGACGATGACGTCGGCTTCGTTCGCGAAATAGCGGCACATGCTGTCGTGCGTGTCGAGGTCACCGATCACCCAGCCGCCACCATGAAATTGTACGAGCACGGGCAACAACTCGCCGCCCGTATCGCCGGCGTGTAAATGCGCAGCCCGATGGGACCGTTCGGACCGGCAATTTCGCGGTCTTCACACGCATGAATCGGTAACACCTCGCCCTGCAGCGCGCGGACGAGGTCGAGAAAAACTTCACGACACTTCGCGACCGGCAGTTCATGCAGTGCCGGCCCGCCCTGAGCCGCGAGATTTTTCAGCAGGGCGTCGGTGGATTGGTCCAAAGCCATAGTCAGGTTCTCCCAGATTGTTGTTTTACGGGTTGCAGCGCTGCGCGCACCGCGGGTCAACTAGTTCTCTGCCGCGACGATGGCGCGCGACATCCTGTTATTGTCCGCTAGCCGGTGATGCCGGTCGACAGTTCGGCCGCTTCGACGGTCTGGGCGATCAGGGTATTGATCGTCATCGGACCGACACCGCCGGGTACCGGCGTGTACGCCGCGCACGTCGCCGTGATCGCCGCGAGTTCAACGTCGCCGACCCCGCCGGGGTGGTAGCCTGCGTCAACGACGACGGCGCCCGGTTTGATCCAGTCACCCCGGATCATCTCCGGTTTACCGACCGCGCCAACGACGATATCACCCTGACGTACGAGCGCCGGCAGTTCGCTCGTCCGCGAATGGCAAATCGTGACGGTCGCATTCGCGTTCAGCAGCATCGAGGCCATTGGCTTGCCGAGAATCGGGCTACGACCGACGACGACGGCGTGGCGGCCTTCGAGCGCGATGCCGTAATGCGCCAGCAGGCGCATGATCCCGGCCGGGGTCGCCGAACCGTACGCGCGTTCGCCCATGGCCATGCGACCAAAGCCCCACGTGGTTACCCCGTCGACGTCCTTCGACAGCGCGATCCGGTCGAAACACGCGCGTTCGTCGATCGCCGCGGGTACGGGATGCTGCAACAGAATCCCGTGGACCGCCGGGTCGTCGTTCAGCGTGTCGATGACGGCGAGCAGGTCCGCTGTCGTCGTGTCGTTGCCGAGTACGACCCGGCGCGATTCCATGCCGACCCGGGCGCACGCGTTCCCTTTCATCTTCACGTAGGTCGCCGAGGCCGGATCGTCGCCGACGAGGATCGTCGCGAGTACCGGGGCAACGCCCTGCATCTGTTGTTTCAGCGCGGCGACGCGCACGCTCAAAGCTGCTTCCGACTCTGTCGCCAGCGCTTTTCCGTCGAGAATGATGGCACTCATAGCTGTTGCTCGTCGTTCGCTCGTTGTCAGGAAATCGCGAGCACGATCTTGCCCATCTGTTCCGATGCCCACAGCCGTTCATGTGCGGCCACCGCTTCGGTGAACGGAACTACCTGGTCGACGACCGGCTCGATCCGGTGTGACCGCACGAAATCGAGCATGGCATGAAATTCCGCCGGCATACCCATCGTCGTGCCCTGGATGCGTGCCTGCTTGAAAAACATTTTCGCCATTTCGAGTCCCGATTCCGGATTGCCGAGCGTCGCCCCGAAGAACACAAACCGGCCACCCACGTTCAGCGTGTTCATCGCCTTGTTGACGACCGGTCCTCCGGCACTGTCGATCACGATATCGATGCCTCCGCTCATTTTCGCGATCGCCTTGTCCCAGCCCGTATCGTGGTAGCTCACGCCGTCGCGCGCGCCAAGCGATTTTGCCGCCTCGAGCTTCTCTTTGCTGCCGCTCGTGACATAGACCTCGGCGCCATGATGCGTTGCCCACAGTAACGCGAACGTCGCGACCCCGCCGCCGATGCCCGTGACGAGGACTTTTTGTCCCGCTTTGACTTCGCCGTGGGTCACGAGCGCGCGCCACGAGGTGAGGCCCGCGAGCGGCAGCGCAGCCGCCTGCTCGAACGTCAGGTGATCAGGCTTCGCTGCGATGTCCGTCGCGGGAACGCAGATCGACTCGGCGAACGTGCCCTGGTCCGGCATGCCGAGGACGCGAAAATTCGCGCCACCACACCGCGGGTCGTCACCCCAGTCGCGCGCGGGGTAAATAACGACTTCCTTACCCACGAGGTTCGCATCGACACCGGCGCCCACGGCGTCGACGACCCCGGCGCCATCGGAGCCGCCGATACTCGGTAGCTCGACCCGGGGATATTTGCCCACCGTGATCCAGACGTCGCGGCGATTCAGTGCGGCATGGCTGATGGCGACGCGAACTTCGCCCGCGGCCGGTTCCGGTTGCGGTACATCCGCGATCGCCAGCTTTTCGGGGCCGCCGAGCTCATTCAGTACGAGTGCTTTCATGTCAGGTTTCCTGTGTTCGGCTGTGGTGCGTAAGCGCTAGCGTCCCTGGAATTCGTACTTTTCCTTCGCGACGAATGCCGCGACGCCGCGCTTCGCGTCTTCGGTCGAGCCGGCGAGGCCCGCGATCGCGCGGGTTTCATATTCCATTTGGGTTTCGAGCGTCGTGTTCAGCGAATCCGCGAACAGGCGCTTGATCTCGCCATGTGCTTTCGTGGGTCCCTTCGCGAGTTTCGCCGCGCACGCGCGTGCGGTGTCCATGAGTTCCGCATCCGCGATGACATCTGTCACGAGTCCGAGGTCGCGGGCGTCCTCGGCGCTGAGCACCGGGTTCAGCAACGCGAGTTCCTTTGCCTTGCGCATGCCGACGAGGCGCGGCAGGAAGAACGTGCTGCTGCCATCGGGTGAAAAGCCGATTTTCGAATACGCCATCGTGAACTTCGCCGACTGCGCGGCATACACGATATCGCCAATCAACGACAGGCTCATGCCGGCGCCGGCCGCGGTGCCGTTGACCGCGACAACGAGCGGCGCATCCATGCGGGTGAAGCGCGCGACCGCCGCGTGCAGCGTCGTGGTCATACCGCGCATATGTTCAGACATGCGTTCGCCTTCACCGTGGAAACCGACGACATCGCCGCCGGCGCAAAACATCTTGCCTTCAGCCGTGAGGATCACGGCACGAATGTCGGGATTCGAATCGCAGTGCGTCGCAACCGCATGCAGCTCCTCGGCCATTTCGAGGCTGAGCGAATTGGCGGCTTCAGGGCGCGACAGCGTGATCGTCGCGACCTGCTTGCTGACGTCAAATTTCATCGTGTTATAGGACATGGCGGACTTCCTCAGGGCTTCTTCGGTGGGCGGAAAGATGGATCGTTCTCGCGTTGCGGCAGGCGTTGCATGATAGCGCGTCGTTCATCCGCTGACATGCGCGCCCAGTTCGCGATCTCGTTCAGCGTTCGGTAGCAGCCGCGGCATACGTTTGATTGCGTATCGATCTGACACACCGCGATGCAGGGTGACTCGATCGGGGCGGTCATGCCGCGGCCCGTTTCGCGTCACGGCACAGGGTTGCGAGATAGTCGAGGCCGGCGATCGCCCGGCTGCCGTACCACGACAGCATTTCGCCGTCGACGAGCGCGACATCGACGTCCGCAGCGAAATGCGCGCGCACCTCGGCGAGATGTTTTTCGCGAAACGCATACGGCTCGCTGCTCAGAAGGACGCGATCAACGTCGCCGGAATACGCTTCAAGTTCGATTTCGGGATAGCGCGACGGCGCCGTCGCCGGCAGCGTGTGCCAGTTGATCAGTTCGAGCATTTTCGCGATATACGTTTCACGGGTCACGGTCATCCACGGATCGCGCCAGATCAGATACAGCACGCGCTGGTACGGCTTGTCTTCGATGTCGGCAAGCCGTGCGCGTGCCGCGCGAAATTTCGCCACGAGGTCCTGCGCTGCCTCGCGGCGCCGGAACAGCGCGCCAAACAGCTCGTACAGCGCGACGTTATCGTCCGGCACGAGCGGGTGCGTGACGACAATGTGCTCGACGAACTGCGCGAGTTCCTCGCTCAGTTCACGGCGGTTTTCATCGATATTGAGGATTACGTGTGTCGGTGCAAGCTCGCGCAATGCGGCGACGTCCACGTCTTTCGTGCCGCCAAGCTTGCGAATCCCGCGCACGGTTGATTTCGGATGGATACAAAACCCGGTGCGTCCGACGATCTGATCGGCCAGATCGAGTTCGCACAACAGCTCCGTCAGGCTCGGCACGAGCGAGACGATGCGCGCGTCAGCCCCGGCTTCGGGGTGACGCGTGCCGAGCGCGTCGATGACGTAGCTGGCGGATGCCATCAACGCGGTTTTGCCGGCCGGCGACAGCGGTAAACGGGTCGCACCGGTGCCACTTACATATTGCGCCGGTACTCGCCACCCACCTCATACAGGGCGCCGGAGACCTGGCCGAGCGAGGCGGCCTTGACGCTTTCGATCAGCTGTTCGAACACGTTGCCGCGGGCCCGCGCTACTTCCTGCAGTGCTTTCGCCGCGGCGTCGAACTCGTCCGCATGCAGCGACTGGAAGTTACGGACTTCCCGAATCTGATCCTGCTTTTCCTCTTCGGTGGAGCGCATCAATTCGAGTTCCGTCACCTGTTCGCCCTCGCCGTCTTTCGGCAGGAACGTATTCACGCCGATCAGCGGCAGGGAACCGTCGTGCTTCTTGCTTTCGTAGTACAGGCTTTCGTCCTGGATCTTGCCGCGCTGGTACATCGTGTCCATCGCGCCGAGGACGCCGCCGCGCTCGGAAATATTCTCGAATTCGCGGTACACGGCTTCTTCGACGAGGTCGGTCAGCTCATTGATGATGAATGAGCCCTGCCACGGATTCTCACAGAAGTTCAGCCCGAGTTCGCGGTTGATCACGAGCTGGATCGCCACCGCGCGGCGCACGGATTCTTCGGTCGGCGTCGTGATCGCTTCGTCGTAGGCATTCGTGTGCAGGCTGTTGCAGTTGTCGAACAGCGCGTACAGCGCCTGCAGCGTCGTGCGGATATCATTGAAGCTGATCTCCTGTGCGTGCAGGCTGCGACCCGAGGTCTGGATATGGTATTTCAGCATTTGGCTGCGCGGGCTCGCGCCATACCGTTCGCGCATCGCGCGCGCCCAGATCCGCCGGGCCACGCGGCCGATAACGGAATACTCGGGGTCCATGCCGTTGCTGAAAAAGAAACTCAGGTTCGGCGCGAAATCGTCGATTTTCATGCCGCGCGCAAGGTAGTACTCGACTATCGTAAAGCCGTTTGACAACGTGAACGCGAGCTGAGAGATCGGGTTCGCGCCGGCTTCGGCGATGTGGTATCCGCTGATCGAGACGCTGTAGAAATTCCGTACTTTGTGATCGACGAAATACTGCTGCACGTCGCCCATCATTTTCATCGCGAATTCCGTCGAGAAGATGCACGTATTCTGTGCCTGGTCTTCCTTCAGGATGTCGGCCTGCACGGTGCCGCGAACGCTTGCGAGCGTGGCGGCTTTGATCTTCTCGTAGGTTTCCCGATCGACGACCTTGTCACCGGTAATCCCGAGCAGACCGAGACCGAGGCCGTCGTTGCCGGGCGGCAGCTCGCCCTTGTATTGCGGGCGTTGCTTGCCGTTGAAGTAGTCGGCGATTTTCTTCTCCGCAGCGGCCCACTCGCCGGTCGCCTTCAGATGCTTTTCAATCTGTTGATCGATGGCGGCGTTCATGAAGAACGACAGGATGATCGGTGCCGGACCGTTGATCGTCATTGACACCGACGTCGTCGGATCGCACAGGTCAAAACCGGAATACAGTTTCTTCGCATCATCGACGCTCGCGATCGATACCCCGGAGTTACCGACCTTGCCGTAGATGTCGGGGCGCTCGTGCGGGTCCTCGCCGTACAGCGTGACGGAATCGAATGCCGTCGACAGGCGCGCCGCGGGCTGTCCCGCAGACAGGTAATGAAACCGGCGGTTCGTGCGTTCCGGCGTGCCTTCGCCGGCGAACATGCGGGTCGGATCTTCGCCGGCGCGGCGATACGGGAATACGCCGCCGGTGTAGGGATAACCGCCCGGCAGGTTCTCCTTCATGAGGAACCGCAGCAGGTCGCCCCAGCCGTCGAATCGCGGCGGGGCAATTTTCGGAATTTTCTGGTGGCTCAGGCTCTCGATGTAGTTCGGCCCCTCGATCGCCTTGCCGCGCACTTCGTAGCTGTATTTCTCGTCCGTGATGCCCTTGAGCCGCCCCGGCCACTCCTGCAGCAGTTGCCGCGCTTCCGCGCCGAGGTCGTCGAGTGCCGCGTTGTAACGCTGACGCAGCGTCACGAGTGACTTGTCGCCCGCTTCGACGAGCGCGTCGTGCGCATAGGGTTCGAATACCGCCGGCAACGCTGAATCCGCAATCTCCTCGAGCGCCGCGTAGCAGTGTTGCGCGCGGTTCGCGGCTTCGCTCAGATCCTCGATGCGCTGGTTAACCCCGCGACCCTGATCGGCGATCTCCGAGAGATAGCGCGTGCGATTGCCCGGGATGAGCACGGTCGCGCGGGGTTCTTTCAGACTGACATCGACGGCAGGCGTCCATGTCGCCGCATCGAAGGACATTTTCTCCGCGATCTGTCGGCACAGGTTCGTAAACAACCAGGTCACCCCGGGATCGTTGAACTGACTCGCGATGGTCGGGAACACGGGGATCTTGTCTTCCTCGAGCTCGAAATTCGCGTGGTTGCGACGCCATTGCTTGCGCACGTCGCGCAGTGCATCGTCGGCGCCGCGCTTGTCGAACTTGTTCAGGATGATCAACTCGGCAAAGTCGAGCATGTCGATTTTCTCGAGCTGGCTCGGGGCGCCGAATTCGCTCGTCATGACGTAGACGGGAATATCCACGAGATCGACGATCTCGCTGTCGCTCTGGCCGATGCCGGCGGTTTCGACGATCACGAGATCGAATGCCATCGACTTCAGAAAGTCCACGGCGTCGCCGAGCATCGCGCTCGTCGACAGGTGCTGGCGACGGGTTGCCATCGAGCGCATGAACAAGCGCTCCTTGCGCAGCGAGTTCATCCGGATTCGGTCGCCGAGCAGCGCCCCGCCGGTGCGACGCCGGGTCGGGTCGACGGCGAGTACGGCGATGTTCATGTCCGGAAAATACTGCACGAAGCGCGACAGGATTTCGTCCGTGACGCTGCTCTTGCCGGCGCCGCCGGTACCCGTGATACCAATGACCGGCACCTTGCCGGCGGCCACCTGCCATTCCTTGCGCAGCGTCTCGAGCTTCGCTTCGGCGATGCTGCCGTCCTCGAGTGCGGACAGCATTTGCGCGATGGAGAGAGGATCGTCGAGCGACGGGGCCTTCGGTTCGGCGGACCTTTTCCGGTTCGTTTTCGTGCGTTCCACGAGGTCCGTGATCATGCCGAGCAGGCCCATGTTCATGCCGTCATTCGGATGGTAGATCCGTTCGACACCATAGGCTTCGAGTTCGCGAATTTCCTCGGGCGTGATGGTGCCGCCACCGCCGCCAAATACCCGGATATGACCTGCCCCCGCGTCGCGCAGCATGTCGACCATGTAGCGGAAATATTCCGTGTGCCCGCCCTGGTAGGAGCTGACGGCGATCCCGTCCGCGTCTTCCTGGATGGCCGCGCGCACGACATCGGCGACCGCGCGATTGTGCCCGAGGTGAATCACTTCGGTCCCTTCCGCCTGGATCAGGCGGCGCATCACGTTGATCGCGGCGTCGTGGCCGTCAAACAGTGATGCGGCGGTGACGAACCGCAGCGGGGTGCCGGCGGCAGCCTTATCGGTAGCTTCGGAAACTTCACGTGCTTGCGTGCTCATGGTGCTAACTCCCGGTACCCTTCAAGGGCCCTTGTCAGACCGGCGCGAGTGCGCCGATCATTTGTCGTTTTAAACCTTCGTGCAGGTCGTGTATGTGATCGCGTGCATCGGGCGCCACGAGCCACTGATAGACGATGCCGATAATCGAGGCACAAAACTGCTCCGCTATCGTGCGCGCATTCGCATCGGTGCGCACGTTGCCGGCCTCGATGCCGGAAGTGATCCAGCGTTCGACGTCGCGTCGACGGCGCTCGTGAACGTTCGCGATCACGGTTTTCAGTGCCGCATCCGGCCCGATCGAGTCGAACCATAAAATGTAGAACGCGCGGATGCGATCGGCGGCCTGCTGGACGAAATGATAATGCGCGTCCGTGGCCGCGAGTATCGCGTCGAGCCCATCCTTGTTGCGCACGGCGCGCCCGAGTTCGCGCAGCCAGTCGTCGCCGACGGCCTGGATGATCTGGGTGAACAGACCGGCCTTGTTGCCGAAGCGGTAACTCGCGAGCCCGCGGCTGTACCCGGCGAGCTCGCCGACGTCCTTCAGGTGTGTTCCCGCGGTGCCGCGCTCAACGATGAGACGGATTGCCGCATCCAGCATCAGTGCATCCGACTGGGCGGAGCGCTCGGCCTGGGTGCGTTTCGTCGTATCCGAAGGTGTGGGTGCGGCGGCAGACATCGGAAAAGTATTACCGCAAATTTACTTGTTTGCAACAAGCAAGTGAGTATTTTTCGTGCCCGGCCGGTTGCTGCAGCGCAATTACCGACCGCGGACCGTTATAGCCGGAGACCCTCGTTCGGCACACCCCGGGGCCGGGCGCCGGGCCGCCGCCCGGGCTCAGACTTGTTCGATTTCGACCAGCGTCCCGCAAAAATCCTTCGGATGCAGAAACAGCACGGGCTTGCCGTGGGCGCCGTTGCGCGGTTCACCGTCGCCGAGGATCCGCGCACCGTCGGCGACGAGCCTGTCGCGGGCCGCGAAAATGTCCTCGACCTCGTAGCACACGTGATGCATGCCGCCATCCGGGTTGCGCTCGAGGTATTTCGCGATCGGTGAGTCTTCGCCGAGCGGGTGCAGCAGTTCGATCTTCGTATTCGGCAGTTCCACGAACACGGTGGTCACGCCGTGATCCGGCAGGTCGACGGGTTCCGTCACGGTCGCCCCGAGCGTGTCGCGGTAGCGCGCGGTGGCTGCGGCCAGATCCGGCACCACGATCGCGACATGGTTCAGTTGTCCAATCATTCCGATGTCCTTTGCTGTCTGTAGATTCTGAATTCTGAATCCGCCGGGCTTCGGGCCGGAGACATGGCCGAACCCGCCGGTGTCCCGCCCCGCGGCTCGCGGCGGCGGGGATTTCGCGTTGCGTCCCGGGAGCTCAAAATTCGGTACTCTTATTCTCGGGTAATTCCTTCTGAAACAGGTCGAGCAAACGCAGCGCGGCCGTCGTCGGTGGCAGCCGTCCGGCGGTGACTTCGCGCTCGACCCGATCGAGTTGTTCGCGCACCCGGGTACAGGCACGGAAACGCGCGGCGAGCGAATCGTTGATCTCCGCCCACATCCACGCACGCGCCTGCGCCGCCCGACGGGCGGCAATTTCTCCATGCTCGCGCATCGTATCGCGGTAAGCACAAACCAACTCCCAGCTCTCGGCCATGCCCGTCTCGCGCAGCGAGGAGACGGCCGCGACCGGCACTTTCCAGTGCTCCGAACGCGGTCGCAGTAACTGCAGCGCGAGGCGATATTCACTAACCGCCTTGTTCGCGACGTGTTCGAGCGGACCGTCGGCCTTGTTTACGAGGATCAGATCGGCGAGTTCCATGATGCCCCGCTTGATCCCCTGCAACTCGTCCCCGCCACCCGGTGCGAGCAGTAACACGAACATATCGGTCATCTGGGCGGCCATTGTTTCCGACTGCCCTACCCCGACCGTTTCGACGATGATGACGTCGAACCCGGCGGCTTCGCACAGCAACATCGCTTCGCGCGTTCGCGCCGCGACGCCGCCGAGGGTACCGCCGGACGGTGATGGCCGGATAAAAGCTCGCGGGTCGCGGGTCAGGCGTTCCATCCGCGTCTTGTCACCGAGGATGGAGCCGCCGCTCAGCGTCGACGACGGATCGATGGCGAGCACGGCGAGGCGATTGCCGGCGTCGACGATATGGCTGCCGAACGATTCGATGAACGTCGATTTGCCGACCCCGGGCGTGCCGCTGATCGCGATCCGCAAGGCGCCACCCGCGCGCGGCGCGAGTTCCTCGAGCAGTTCGATCGCCTGCTGCCGGTGATCCGCCCGCGATGATTCGATCAGTGTGATCGCGCGCGCGAGCGCACGGCGGTCGCCGCCGAGCAGTGCGGTGCCGAGTTCGCTCGTCACGCCGCAACGCTCCGCGAGCGTGACGCGCCTGTGTGGTTCCGGCAACGTCGCATGATTACGTTCGCGATGGGCTATTCAAATTCGAGGATCGGCTGGTCGGCCTCGAGATTGTGCCCGACCTCGGCGAGCGCCTGGCTCACGACCCCGTCACTTTCGGCACGCAGGCTGTTTTCCATTTTCATCGCTTCGATCACGGCGAGTTCCTGCCCGGCTTCCACTTTATCCCCTTCCGCGACGGTCAGGCGCACGAGCAATCCGGGCATCGGCGACAGCAGGAACTTCGACATGTCGGGCGGCTGTTTTTCCGGGATCAGGCGCAGCAGTTCCGCGGCCCGGGGCGTGAGTACGCGGACGTCGGCAACCCGGCCGCCACTCGCGAGATGCCAGCTGAGCGCGCGGGTCTCGAGCTGTGCCGCGAACGGCGCGCCGTCGATGATTGCCTCGACGACGAGGTCGTGTGGCCGCCATGCCGTCGTAATCGAATAACTGCGATCGGCTGTCGTCACCGTATACGTATCGCCGGTGCGGCTAACGCCGAGCGGCAACTCGTCGCTGCCGGTGCGGGCGATATAGGCGCGTTCACCGTCGCGTGACGGCAGGCTGCGCTCGTCGACATAAAACTGCAGCACGGAAGCCACTGCCGGCAACACGTAATTATCCGGCAGATCAAACGCACCGCTGTCGAAACCGTCGGGAAAATGTTCCGCGATAAATCCCGTCGACATGTCGCCGGCGGCGAACTGGGGATGATTCGCGAGTGCATTCAAAAACGAGATGTTTGCCTGAATGCCGCGGATACAAAACCGGTCGAGCGCATCACTAAGGCGTTCACGCGCTTCGTTGCGCGTCTCCCCCGCCGTGATCAGCTTCGCGATCATCGGATCGTAGTAAATTGAAATCTCGCTGCCTTCCTCGATGCCGGTGTCGTTGCGCAGCCATTCGTTTTCCTCGGGTGGCCGGTAGACCTGCACACGACCCGTCGACGGCATGAAATTCCGGTCGGGGTTTTCCGCATAAATGCGTGCTTCCATTGCCCAGCCGTCGAGTCGCACGTCGCTCTGGCGCAACGGCAGTTTTTCGCCGGCGGCAACCCGGATCATCAGTTCGACGAGGTCGAGCCCGGTAATGAACTCCGTCACCGGGTGTTCAACCTGCAGCCGCGTATTCATTTCGAGGAAGTAAAAATTGTGGTTCGGATCGACGACGAACTCGACCGTGCCGGCCGAGACGTAACCCACCGCCTGGGCGAGCGCGACGGACTGTTCGCCCATCGCTTTCCGAACCTCGGGGGTGACGAACGGCGATGGCGCTTCCTCGATCACTTTCTGGTGTCGTCGCTGGATCGAGCACTCGCGTTCGTTCAGGTACAGCACGTTGCCGTGCTGGTCGGCGATGAGCTGGATTTCGATATGCCGCGGACGTTCGATAAATTTCTCGACGAGCATGCGGTCGTCGCCGAAACTCGAGCGCGCTTCGTTCGAGGCGCTCGCGAAACCCTCGTAGACCTCCGCTTCGTTGTGCGCGATTCGCATGCCTTTGCCGCCGCCACCGGCGGACGCTTTCAGCATGACCGGGAAGCCGATCGCTTTTGCCGCGGCCAGCGCGTCGTCCGCGTCCGCCATGATCCGTTCGTCGCCGGGGATCGTGTTCACTCCGGCGGCCTTCGCGATTTCTTTCGAGCGGAGTTTGTCGCCCATCTCCGCCATTGCATTGACCGGCGGCCCGATGAACGTGACGCCGGCGTCGGCGAGCGCCTCGGCGAATTTTGAATTCTCCGACACGAAACCGAATCCCGGGTGTACGGCCTCGGCGCCGGTCGCTGTTGCCGCCGCCACGAGGGCATCGATGCGCAGATAGCTTTCCGCCGCCGGCGAACCGCCGATGTGTACGGCCTCGTCGGCCATTTTTACGTGTCGGGTGTCGGCGTCCGCGTCGGAATACACCGCGACCGTCGCGATGCCCATGCGTTTCGCGGTTTTGATAATCCGGCAGGCGATCTCGCCCCGGTTCGCGATCAGGATTTTCTTGAATGGAGGTGCGTTATTGGCCATGTTCTTGATTGCTGCGCGTCGTTCGGTTCTAAAGCGGGATGTTGCCGTGTTTACGGCTCGGGTTCGTCAGCGATTTCGTCTTCAGCATGCGCAAATCGCGGCACAGCTGTCGCCGCGTGTCGCGCGGCATGATGACGTCGTCAACGAACCCCTTCGAACCGGCGACGAACGGGTTTGCGAACTTCTCCTGATACTCGGCGGTGCGTTTACGAATTTTCTCCTCGTCGTCGCGATCCTGGCGGAAGATGATCTCGACGGCGCCTTTCGAACCCATGACCGCGATTTCCGCCGAAGGCCAGGCGTAATTCGCGTCGCCACGCAGGTGTTTCGATGACATCACGTCGTAGGCGCCGCCGTACGCCTTGCGCGTGATCACGGTCAGTTTCGGTACCGTCGCTTCGGCATACGCGTAGAGCAGCTTCGCGCCATGGCGAATGATGCCGCCATACTCCTGGGTCGTGCCCGGCAGGAACCCGGGGACATCGACGAACGTGACAATCGGAATATTGAATGCATCGCAAAACCGGACGAAGCGCGCCGCCTTCGTGCTCGAATCGATGTCGAGGCAGCCGGCAAGTACCATCGGCTGGTTCGCGACGATGCCGACCGGCGCGCCCTGCAGGCGGCCGAAACCGGTGACGATGTTCTTCGCGAAATCCGGCTTCAGCTCAAAGAAGTCGCCTTCATCGACGACTTTCGTAATCACTTCCTTGATGTCGTACGGCAGGTTCGGGTTGTCCGGCACGAGCGTGTCGAGCGCGACCTCGACCCGGTCCGGCGGATCTTCGGTTTGCCGGCCGGGTGGCTGCTCGCGGTTGCTCGACGGCAGGAAGCCGATGAACCGGCGCAGCAGGATCAGGGCATCGATATCATTGTCGAATGCGAGATCCGCGACCCCTGAACGCGAAGTGTGGGTGCCGGCACCGCCGAGTTGTTCCGCGGTGACGGTCTCGTGGGTGACGGTTTTCACGACTTCCGGCCCGGTGACGAACAGGTAGGAAGTGTCGCGGATCATGAACGTGAAGTCCGTGATTGCCGGTGAATACACCGCGCCGCCCGCGCACGGCCCCATCACCATCGAGATCTGCGGAACGACGCCACTGGCGAGTACGTTCAACTGGAACACATCGGCGTAACCGCCGAGCGAAGCCACGCCTTCCTGGATGCGCGCCCCGCCGGAATCGTTCAATCCGACGATCGGGGCGCCGACTTTCATCGCCTGTTCCATGATCTTGCAGATCTTGCGTGCATGCGCGGCCGACAGCGCGCCGCCGAACACGGTGAAGTCCTGTGAAAACGCGAACACGATGCGACCGTCGACGGTGCCGTAACCGGTGACGACGCCGTCGCCCGGAATCTTGTTTTCCGCCATGCCGAAGTCGTGGCAGTCGTGTTCGACGAACACGTCCCACTCCTCGAAGCTGCCGGGGTCGAACAGCAATTGCAGCCGTTCCCGCGCCGTGAGTTTACCCTTTGCGTGTTGCGCTTCGATGCGCCTGGAACCACCGCCGGCTTGCGCCGCGCGCCGTTTTTCTTCCAATCGGCGGATAATCTCCTGCATGGTCTCCCCTTAGTCTTGAATGCGTTTTTATTCTGCGATTTCGCAGCCCGCCGGCAGGTGCCTCACGCGGCCGCGCCTGATTCTGGATGATGAGCGTCGCGTTTGCACCCCCAAACGCCGCGTGCGGTTCGAATTAATCGACTCAAACGTACGGAAATCCCGAATCGCTACCGGCTCCTTGCCGTTCGCACCCCGCGACGTTCAAGCCGCCGTGCCGGCGCCGGCCGCGAGTTTCTCGTCGACGAGTCGTAATACCTCGGCTGCCGCCACCGGTATGTTCGTGCCCGGCCCGTACACCGCGGCCACCCCCGCCTCGCGCAGGGCCGCATGATCCTTTGGCGGTATGACGCCGCCGCAGATCACGAGAATGTCGTCGGCCCCGGCCTCGCGCAGTGCGTCGATCAACTGCGGCACGAGCGTTTTGTGTCCGGCGGCCTGGCTCGACACCCCGATCACGTGGACGTCGTTCTCGATCCCCTGGCGTACCGCTTCGGCAGGAGTCTGAAACAGCGGGCCGATATCGACGTCGAAGCCGATATCCGCGAACGCCGTTGCGATGATCTTCGCACCGCGGTCGTGGCCATCCTGGCCGAGTTTGACCACGAGCATGCGCGGCCGTCGGCCATGAGCGTCAGCAAATTCGGCGACGTCGTGCTGGATTTTCTGAAAGCCTTCGTCGCCGTCCCACGACGCGCCGTAGACACCGGAGATCGACAGCGTTTCCGCGCGATGACGGCCGTAGACCTGTTCCAGCGCGGTTGAGATCTCGCCGACGGTGGCACGTGCCCGCGCGGCTGTCACCGCAAGTTCGAGCAGGTTGCCGCTGCCGTCCCCGGCGGCGGCGCGCAGCGCTTCGAGCGCCCGCTCGCAGGCGCCGGTATCGCGGGCCGCGCGCACGCGCTCGAGGCGTGCCACCTGACCGGCGCGTACCGCGCTGTTGTCGATATCGAGGATATCGACGTCGATCTCCTCGCTCGCCTGGTATTTATTGACGCCGACGATGACTTCCTCACCGCGATCGATGCGCGCCTGCCGCAACGCGGCGGCTTCCTCGATGCGCAGTTTCGGCATGCCGGACGCGACGGCCGCCGTCATACCGCCCATCTCTTCGACTTCGTCGATCAGGGCATTCGCGGCGGCGGCGAGACTGTGCGTCAGGTGTTCGACGTAATAAGACCCGCCGAGCGGATCGACGACGTTCGTGATCCCGGTTTCTTCCTGCAGAATCAGCTGGGTGTTGCGGGCGATCCGCGCCGAGGTGTCGGTTGGCAGCGCGAGTGCCTCGTCGAACGAGTTCGTGTGCAGTGACTGCGTCCCGCCGAACGCAGCGGCCATCGCTTCGATCGTCGTGCGGATAATGTTGTTGTAGGGATCGAGTGCGGTCAGGCTCACCCCGGATGTCTGGCAGTGGGTGCGCAACATCAGCGAACGGTCGTCCTTGCAGTCGAAATGCCGACGCATGCGCGACGCCCAGATCAGGCGGGCCGCCCGCAGTTTCGCCACCTCCATGAAGAAGTTCATGCCAATGGCAAAGAAAAACGACAGGCGCGGCGCGAACGCGTCGACCGCCAGACCTTTCGACGCCGCGGCGCGAACATACTCGAGGCCGTCGGCAATCGTGAAGGCGAGTTCCTGTACGCACGTCGCGCCGGCTTCCTGCATGTGATAACCGGAAATCGAGATCGGATTGAAGCGCGGCATTTCGGCTGCCGTATACGCGATGATGTCGGCGACGATCCGCATCGAGGGCTCGGGCGGATAGATGTAGGTGTTGCGCACCATGAATTCTTTCAGGATGTCGTTTTGCAGCGTGCCCGCGAGTTGCGCGTGCTCGACCCCCTGCTCTTCCGCCGCGCCGATGTACATCGCCATCACCGGCAGCGCGGCGCCGTTCATCGTCATCGACACCGACATCTTGTCGAGCGGGATGCCATCGAACAGCAGCTTCATATCCTCGATGCTGTCGATGGCCACCCCGGCTTTGCCGACGTCACCGACCACACGTTCGTGATCGGAGTCGTAACCCCGGTGCGTGGCGAGATCGAATGCAATCGACAGGCCGGTCTGACCCGCGGCGAGATTGCGGCGGTAGAACGCGTTCGATTCCTCGGCGGTGGAAAACCCGGCGTATTGACGCACGGTCCACGGTCGTCCGGCATACATCGTCGCCTTCGGCCCGCGTACGAACGGCGCGAACCCGGGCAAGGTGTTGGCGTGTTCCAGATTGGCAAGATCCGCGGCGGTGTAAAGCGGCGCGATATCGATACCTTCGGCGGTGTGCCAGGTGAGTTCGTCAGGCGACGCACCCTTGCGCTCTTTTGCTGCCAGCGCCGACCAGTCGTCGAGCGTGGCTTGCGTGAATTTATCGCTCACAGAGAATCCTCTAGCTGTGCCGGCGGCGGTTCGACGGGAAGGTCGATGGTGATCCGGTATCGCGGCGGCATCGTGACGTTCGTGGTGTCCGACCGTCGTGCGGAGCAGCGCGTTCTTGTTTGGCGCGGCCCGGTTCACGGAACGCCATACGGGGCGTGCGGCCGAGCAGCGTAGTTTAACCCTTGAGGCGGCGGCCGTATAGACGATGGCGCTAAATGCGCTTACCGATCAGTCGATTAGCGCAAACGCGCCGGGACGCTACATGCCCGGACCCGATCGCGGCAGCGCTACGCCGCGTACGTGCGCTCAACGTTCAACGAGTCGCACGAGCCCTTCCTGCGCAACCGACACCGCGAGCGCACCATCGCGACGGTAGAATCCACCGCGCGCGACCCCGCGCGCGTGCGCGGACGTCAGCCCCTCACAGACGTACAACAGCCATTCGTCCATGCGAAACGCGCGATGAAACCACATCGCATGGTCGAGACTCGCCATCATGAGGCGGGGATCGTTGATCTGGATGCCGTGTGGCATCAGCAGTGTCGTGATTAGTCCGTAGTCCGACAGATACGCGAGGATCGCCCGATGCAGGTTGAAATCATCCGGCAGCCGTTCGACCGTGCGCACCCAAATGCGGCGCAATGGGGCGTGCCCGGGCTCCGAGGGCTGTGCGTACGGATCGATCGGGCGGATTTCGAACGGCGCGGAAATGTTCACGAAACGCTGCACGTTAGGCGGCGCGCGGGTCAGGTCGAGATTGCTGAAGCTCAGGGGTTCGACGTCTTCCGGGGGCGGGACCTCGGGCATCGGATGCTGAAACTCGATCCCGGCTTCCTCGGCGTGAAACGAGGCTTCCATCGTGAAAATGGGGCGGCCGTACTGAATCGCGGTGACCCGCCGGGCCGAGAAGCTGTTGCCGTCGCGGCTGCGGTCGACTTCGTAAATGACGGGATTGTTCGAGTCGGCTTCGCGCAGGAAGTAACAGTGAATCGAGTGCACGGCCCGGTCGTCGTCCACCGTCGACTGCGCGGCCTTGATCGCCTCGCCGAGCACTTTGCCGCCGTATACGCGTTTAACGTGCGTATCGGTAACGGCGCCGCGAAACAGGTTTTTTTCGAGTCGTTCGAGCGCGAGCGCGTCGACGAGTGACTGCAGGGCCGAATCCATCATTACACGAACGAAAATTCTTCGGTCGGAAACGTCGTTGCTTTCACTTCCTGGACGTAAGTCTCCACCGCGCCCTGTATCGAGCCGGCGAGTTCCATGTAGTTTTTCGAGAACCGGGTGCGCTTGCCGGGCCAGATATCGAGGATGTCGTAGAGCACGAGGATCTGGCCGTCGACGTCAGGGCCCGCGCCGATCCCGATCACGGGGACTTTCGCGTTGGCCGTAATTTCGGCCGCGAGCTGCATCGGTACGCATTCGAGCAGCAGGATGTCGGCACCGGCGGCTTCGAGTGCGAGCGCGTCATCAACCATTTTGCGCGCGGTTTTGTCTTCGCGGCCCTGGACCCGGTAGGCGCCAAATTTGTGGATCGCCTGCGGGGTGAGGCCGAGATGTGCGCACACCGGGATCCCGCATTCCGTCAGACGCGACACCATCGGAATTTCCAGCGCGCCCCATTCGAGCTTGACGATTTCCGCACCGCCTTCCTTCATCAGGCGCGCGGCATTCGTGAGGCAATGTTCGGCCGAGGAGTAACTCATAAACGGCATGTCGGCCATGATCATCGCGCGATGGGCCCCGCGAGCGACCATTTGCGTGTGGTAAATCATCTCGTCGATTGTGACCGGGATCGTCGTGCTGAATCCCTGCACGACCATGCCGACGGAATCGCCGACGAGGATGAAATCGACCCCGGCGTTGTCCAGCACCGTAGCGAACCCCGCGTCGTAGGCGGTCAGCGACGCGATTTTTTCGCCGCTTTCCTTCAGTCGCTTCAGTTCGAGCGTCGTGACTTTCCTGGCTTCGGTTTGTGCACTCATGACGGCGCCTTCATTCCTGTATTACTGCCGGAGATAACGGGCCTGCGAACGCAACGTGCGGTCGCAGGACATCATTCAATTATAGCCCGCGGTCTGCTCAGCGCGTCGCCGCGAGTTTGCGCTCCAGGCCGGCGAGGAAACGCTCCATTGCAACGAGACCGCGGCAGTGTCGGCCGCGGCCGATCGTGTCGACGCCGTCGCTCGCGCTGACATCGAACGTGACGATACGATCGCCAACCTCGACCACGGTCGCCGTGGTGGCGACCCGCATGCCGACCGGCGTCGCCGCGAGATGCTCAACCTCGACACGCGTACCGACGGAGACCCAGCCCGGGGGCAAGGCGTCCGCGATCAGTTCGGCGCAGACAATTTCCATGTGATTGATCATTTGCGGCGTCGCGAACACGAATGGCATACCCGCGACGGCGTATCCGACCGTCAGTTCCGTGACCACCTCGAGTTCGCGGGTCAGCGTTGCGCCAACTTCGATACGCGCCGCCGGCGTTACGTTTTCCGTGCTCATCCGAACGGGCGACTCAGCATGGCCGGCGAGGCGCCGAACAGCGCACCATGGGCGAAAAATACAACAATAAACATGATGCCTCCGACGGCGACGGTCAGCGATTCCCTGAGCCAGGCCTGGTAATTATGGCTGCGCCTGATGCCGCGGCGCGACAGCGAGCCGAGTTCCGCGAGTGCCAGCAGACCGAAGCCGGCAAAGAAAACGATCGCGGCGAGGTTCTCTTTCGCCAGCAGGTGTGCGATCGACCAAAGCACGACGCCCCACAACGCCGGTCGTCGGGTGAAGCAGCGCAGGTTCGACGGTACGAGCGCAGCCGCGACGAAGATAAACGCGATGAACATGAGCGGCAGTATGAGCGTGCGCACCTGCGCAGGCGGCAGCCACACGTAAGTGTAAGCAGCGCGCGCATGCCCGATCAGGATCATCGCCGTGGCCGCGAGCACGACGGCAGCGAGCCCGAGCCGGGCGCCGCCGCGACCATAGCGCGCGGATACGGCGGCGAGCAGGCGCGGGGTCGCGTTCACCTGCTGCAACGTAAACAGTATTACGAAGCCGCACAGCATCCATGTCATTCGCGCCGCACCCGGTTCAGATCGCTGTCAGCCAGTTTCTTACCGCCGCGGCGATTTCGTCCGGCGAATCTTCCTGCAAAAAGTGCAGCCCTTTTACGCTTGCTTCCCGGGTGTTTTTCCAGCTGCGCGCGAACTCCCCCGGGGAGCCGTTCATAATCATGCCGGGTGAGCCGGCGATGAACAGCTTCGGCATATCCGCATCGCGCATGTACGCGCCGTATGCATCGACGGTCTCGCAAACATCGACCGGTTCGTCGCCCAGCGGGATCTGGCGCGGCCAGGTCAGGGTCGGCCGACGATCCTCGCCGGCGTTCACGAACGGGGCGCGGTACGCGTCCATTTCCTCGTCGCTCAGTTTGCGGATGATCGAGTTCGGCAGTACGCCCTCGACGAAAACATTCTTTTGCAACACGACGTCTTCGCCCGCCGGTGAGCGAAACGTGCGAAAGATTTCCGTCGCGGCTTCAGGCCATTCGTCCCAGCTGAGACGCTTGACGACACCTTCCATGTGCGCGACGCCCTTGACGGCACCCGGGTGCTGCCGGCACCAGTCGAAGCCGAGCGCGGTGCCCCAGTCGTGGATGACGAATGTTACGTCGGTCGTGATCCCGAGCGCCTCCCAGGCGCCATACAGATACTGCTGATGTTCCCTGAACGTGTATCGATCCGGACCGGAGTTCGGCAACTTGTCGGAATCGCCCATGCCGATCAGATCGACCGCGATGCAGCGACCGAGGTCGGCGAGTTGCGGCATGATGTTACGCCACAGGTAGGACGACGTCGGGTTGCCGTGCTGAAACACGATCGGATCGCCCGAACCCATTTCCACGTAGGCCATTTTGCGGCCATTCACGTCGACGAACTGCTTTTTTTCGCGCCACTTATCCTGATGCATGGTGTACCCCTCAGGCGACGATGCCGCCGTCGCGTAGTTTCTGAATGTCGTCCGCGCCGAATCCGGCCGCGGACAGGATGGTGTCGGTATTGCCGCCGATTTCCGGCGCCGGCGACGGCTGTGCTGCCGGCGTTCGGCTGAACCTCGGCGCCGGCGCGGGCTGCGTGACCCCGTCGACTTCGATGAACGTTTGCCGTGCCACGTTGTGCGGGTGCTGCGGGGCTTCGTCGAGATCGAGCACCGGCGCGAAACAGATATCCGTGCCTTCCATCAGCTGGACCCATTCCGCGCGAGTTTTCGTGCGGAAATGATCGGCGAGCTTCGCTTTGAGTCCCTGCCAGCCGGCCTTGTCGTGCTGGGCATCGAATGCCGGATCGGTGAGGCCGAGCGTTTCGCGCAGCAAGGCGTAAAACTGGGGTTCGATCGAGCCGATCGAAATCCACTGACCGTCGCGGCATTCATAACAGCCGTAGAAATGCGCGCCGCCATCGAGCATGTTGTCGCCGCGCGTGTTCGTCCACGCGCCCGCGTCCTTCATGCCGTACAACATCGCCATCAGCATCGATGCGCCATCGATCATGGCGGCGTCGACGACCTGCCCGCGCCCGGAGCGCGCTGCCTCGAGCAGGCCGCAGACCATACCGAACGCGAGCAGCATCGTGCCGCCGCCAAAGTCGCCGACAAGATTCAGCGGCGGGACGGGACCGCCGTCGCGTTCCCCGATCGCGTGCAGTGCGCCGGTCAGCGAGATGTAGTTGATGTCGTGGCCGGCGGCGTTCGCGAGCGGGCCGTCCTGTCCCCAGCCGGTCATGCGTCCGTAGACGAGCTTCGGGTTGCGCGCGAGGCATACCTCGGGTCCGAGTCCGAGGCGTTCCATGACCCCGGGACGGAACGGTTCGAACGTGCCGTCGGCATCGTCGAGCAGCCTCAGCGCGACGTCGATCCCGCGCGGGTCTTTCAGATTCAGCGCGATCGAGCGCCGGCTGCGGCTGCCGGCACCCGGTGCGGCGCGGCCGCCGGCGCGATCGATCCGGATGACGTCCGCCCCCATGTCGCCAAGAAACGTGCCGCACAGCGGCCCGGGCCCGATACCGGCGAATTCGATGATCCGGATCCCGTTGAGTGGGCCGCTCATCGCGCCGCCTGCGTGGCCATGGCGATGACGCGTTCGGCCTGTGTCAGGTGGGGCTTGTCGAGCATCTTGCCGTCGAGACTGAGGGTGCCGGCATCGGGATTCGCGGCGAACAGTTCGATGATCGCCTGCGCATGCGCGACTTCCTCCGGACTCGGGGTGAACGCTTCGTTGATAATCGCAACCTGGTTCGGGTGGATCGCGATTTTGCCGCTGAAGCCGTCGCGTCGTGCATAGCCGCTGTGGAGGCGCAGACCCTCGTCGTCGCGAAAGTCCGGATGCACGGTATCAACCGCCTGCGCCTGCGCCGCATGGGCCGCCATCAGGCACAACGAGCGCGCGAGGCGATACGGCTCGGCGAGATTGCCCGTTTCGTCCCGGTTCGTCGTTGCACCGATGGCCGCGCTCAGGTCTTCCGCGCCCCACGACAACGCGGTCATACGCGGGTTCGGATTGCGGTAGCCTTCGAGCGTCAGCATCGCACCCGGGGTTTCCGTTGCGAGCGCGAAGATCTTCGTCGCACCGGGTTCGATGCCGTGCGCGATTTCGAGCGCGCTGAGATAATGATCGAGGCGGTGCGAGTCGTGTACGGATTCCGCTTTCGGCAGCAACACGCCGTCGGGTCTTCCGGCGATGATGCCGGCGAGGTCTTTCAGCGCGTCATCCGTGTCGAGCGGATTGATGCGGACGTACAATTTCGCGATGGAGCGATCCGCGCTACGCAGATAGTCGCACGTCATCTCGCGGCCAACCGGCCGTCGCGCGGCGGCTACGGAATCCTCGAGATCGATGATCAGGGCATCGGCACCCGTGCCCGCCCCCTTCGCGAGTTTCTTCTCGCTGTCGCCGGGGACGAACAGCCACGAACGCGGCATCATGCCTGCGGCCTTTTCAGCATGAGTCCCTTGCGCGTGCACGTGGCGACGACTTCGTCGCGCTGGTTGTACGCCGTGTGCAGGAACGTGACGATGCCGTTCGTCGGTCGCGATTTGCTTTCGCGCATCGCCGTGATCTCGGTGCGGAAATGCAGCGTGTCACCGTGGAAGACCGGGCGCGGGAATCGCACATCGTCCCACCCGAGGTTGCCGACGGTCGTGCCCAGCGTCGTGTCGTAAACGGTCACGCCAACCATGAGCGCGAGCGTGAAGCAGCTGTTCACGAGGCGCTGACCGAATTCCGTTTCGTTCTTGCAGTATTCCTCGTCGAGATGCAGGTACGCCGGGTTATGCGTCATTGTCGTAAACAGCACGTTGTCCGTTTCCGTGACCGTGCGCCGGATCGGGTGATCGAATGTTTGTCCGATCTCAAACTCTTCGTAGTACAAACCAGGCATGCCTTTCCCCTTCTTTTTCCGGATTTCGTCGCCGCATTATACGGAGTCGCCACGATCCCGCTGCGACCAAGGGACCGGGCGATAGTCGGTCTCGTGCTCAGGCGTCGGCAAACAGGGCCGCGAACCGTTCGCGCAGCAGGTTCTTCTGTACCTTGCCCATCGCATTGCGGGGCAAATCGTCTACGGCAATCACGCGTTTCGGTAGCTTGAACGCGGCAAGTCGCTCACGTGCGAACTGCCTCACGCTTGCCTCGTCGAGCGTGTTCGCATCGCCGATACACACGGCCACGACCGCCTCGCCGAAATCCGCGTGCGGTACGCCGATCACGGCAGCTTCGCTCACACCCTCGCATTCGTTCAGTACCTGCTCTACTTCGATCGGATAGACATTGAGCCCGCCACTGATGATCAAATCTTTCGCCCGGCCGACGATCGAGACGTATCCATCGTCGATGCGTCCCTGGTCGCCGGTGTTGAAGAATCCGTCGGCCGTGAAGTCTTCCGCGGTCTTGTCCGGTTTACGCCAGTATTCGTGGAACACATTCGGACCGCGCACCTGGATGCGCCCGACTTCACCGTCCGGCAGCGGCGCGTCGCCGGGATCGGCGATGCGCAGTTCGACGCTCGGCAACGGCAGTCCGACCGTGCCGGCGCGGCGTTCGCCGTCGAGCGGGTTCGTCGTCAGGATCACGGTCTCCGTCATGCCGTAGCGTTCGACAATGGTGTGACCGGTGCGCGCGCTGAACTCGTGGAACGTATCTTCACGCAGGGGTGCCGAGCCGGATGTGAACAGGCGGATGCCGCGACAGACCGCGGCATCGAAGCGCGCATTCGCGAGCAGACGCGTGTAATACGTGGGGACTCCCATCATGACCGTCGCATCGCTGAGTTCATCGATGACCTGGTCGGCGTCAAAGCGCGCGAGGTAGCGCACCAGCGAACCGCTCATCAGCGTGCACGTGAGCGCAATGAACAGCCCGTGGGTGTGAAACATCGGCAGTGCGTGCAGCAGCACGTCGTCGCGACGGAACCCCCAGGCCGCGCTGAGTTCGGCCGCGTTGATGCCGATGTTCGCATGCGTCAGCGGAATCCCTTTCGGTTGTCCGGTCGTACCGGAGGAATACAGCAGCGCCGCGAGATCATCGCCATCACGGGCCAACACGGGATGTTTCCCGGGCGCCTGCCGGCAGGCGTCACGGAACGTGCCGCTGCCGTCGCCGCGCAGCGTCAGGATATTCCGTACGTCGAGTGTCGCGCCGACGTCCGCGGCGTGCGAGGGATTGTCCGGATCACACACGATCAGTGCCGGTTCGGCGTCCGCGAAGAAGTACTCGAGTTCGCTGCGCGTGTACGCGGGGTTCAGTGGATGGAACACAAAGCCACCGCGCAGGCACCCGAGGTACAACAGAACATAGTCGACGGACTTGCCGGCCTGTACCGATACCCGATCGCCGACCCCGACCCCGAACGAGACGAGGCAGTCGGCGACCTGTGCGCTCAGCGTATCGAGCTCCGCGTAGGTGAGCCGATCGCCTTCGGGGGTGGTCAGAAACACATCGTCGCCGCGCCAGTTCGCGGCGAACCGGGCGTACAGGTTGTCGTTGCTCATCGGAAACGTTCGGTTTGGTCCTGGGTTCGCGGCGCGAGCGCCGCGGCGATCACAAGGAGCGGGAAATCAGTTCCTTCATGATTTCGTTGCTGCCGGCGTAAATCATTTGTACCCGCGAGTCCGTAAAGTAGTGCGCGATCGGATACTCCATCATGTAACCGTAGCCGCCGTGCAGCTGCAGGCACTCGTTGACGAGATTGAACTGCCGCTCGGAGCACCACCATTTCGCCATCGATGCTGTTTCCGCATCGAGCGTACCGGCGATCAGGGCTTCGATACAGTGGTCGATGAACACGCGCGCGATTTTCGTTTCCGTCGCCGCTTCGGCGAGCTTGAATTTTGTATTCTGGAAATCGCTGATCGACTGATTGAACGCGCGTCGCTCTTTCGTATAGGCAATTGTTCGTTCGAGAGCCGTCTCCATGATCGCGACGCTGCCCAGGCCCACGATCAGGCGTTCGCGCGGTAACTGCGCCATCAACTGGTAAAACCCCTGCCCTTCTTCCGTACCGAGCAGGTTGCCCACCGGCACCCGCATCTCGTCGAAGAACAGTTCCGAGGTGTCCTGACCTTTCATGCCGATTTTCTTCAGCGGCGGATTGCGGCTGAAGCCGTCGAGCCCGTCGACTTCGGCCATGATCAACGAGATGCCTTTCGCGCGCGCTTCGGGATCGGTTTTTGCGACGATACAGATGAGGTTCGCGTTGTAACCGTTCGTGATGAACGTTTTCGATCCATTGATGACGTAATCGTCACCGTCGCGGATCGCTGTCGTTTTCACTGCCTGCAGGTCCGAACCCGTGCCCGGCTCCGTCATCGCGATCGCGCTGATGATGTCGCCGGACGCCATGCCGGGAAGCCAGCGCTGCTTTTGCTCTTCGGTCCCGTAGACGAGCAGATAATGCGCGACAATGCTCTGGATGCCGTTGCCGAAACTCGACACACAGGCGCGCTGCAGCTCTTCGTAGGTGATCGCGTCAAAGCCGAAGTCGCCGCCACCACCGCCGTACTCCGTGGGGACATCGGGACACAGAATGCCGACCTCACCCGCTTTCTGCCAGTACTCCGGTTCCATGTGCCGGCGCTCGATCCAGTGCTCGCGGTGCGGCACGAATTCCGTTTCCAAAAAGCGCCGCACGGAGTCGCGAAACATCACATGGTCTTCGGTCATCCACGGTGAGTTGTATTGCTGCATCTTCGGTTCCTTATGGGTTGTTGCGCTGCGGCTCAGCCGGCATGGAGACCAAACACGGACACGCTCGCGACGTTCCGGTTCGGCGCCCCGCCGAGGTTATGCGTCAGTCCGATCGACGGGCTGCCGATCTGGCGTTCACCGGCGCGTCCGAGCAACTGCAAATACATCTCGTACGCCATGCGCAGGCCACTCGCGCCAATCGGGTGGCCAAAGCATTTTAGCCCGCCGTCCACCTGGCACGGCACTTCGCCGTCGCGGTCGAACACCCCGTTCAGCACATCGTCGACGGCCTGACCTTCCGCGGCGATACCAAGGTCTTCCATGACGACGAGTTCCGTGATCGAAAAGCAGTCGTGTACTTCCATCATGTCGACTTCCTGGCGCGGGTTCGTGATCCCGGCTTCGGCATAGGCGCGTTGCGCCGCGATCCGGGTCGTATGGAAATAGCTGCCGTCCCAGCCGGAATTCGACATTTCGAAGCCATTGCTCGGCGCGAGCTGGATCGCTTTCACGGTGACCATGTCCTTGATGCCCATTGCTTTCGCTTTCTCGACGGTCGTCACGATGGCGCACGCGGAACCGTCGCTCACGCCGCAGCAATCGTAGAGTCCGAGCGGGTAAGCGATCATCGCGGCGCCAAGCGCCTGTTCTTCGGTGATTTCCTTCTGCAGATGGGCTTTCGGATTCAGTTTGCCGTTCGCGTGGCTCTTCACGGAAATGTGCGCCATCGCCTTTTTGATATCTTCCATCGGGCGTTTGTGTTTCGCCGCGTACGCGCTCGCGAGCTGGGCGAAGTTACCGGGTGCGGTGGAACTCGGCAGCCACAGATCGTCGAACGTGCCCTTGCTGCGCTCCGGCAGGCCGCCGTAACCCGTGTCCTTCAGTTTTTCGACCCCGATCGCGAGCGCCGTATCGCAGGCCCCCGCGGCGACGGCATACACGGCGCCGCGCAGCGCTTCCGTACCGGTCGCGCACATGTTTTCGACCCGGGTGACGGGAATATTCGGCAGCCGCAAGGCGAGGCTCAGCGGCAGCGCGGACTTGCCCGCGCTTTGCTCCTGGAAAAACAGGCCGAACCAGGCGGCTTCGATTTCGTTCTGGTCGATGCCGGCGTCGGCGAGCGCTTCCGTATACGATTCGAGCATCAATTCGTCCGGCCCGCAGTCCCAGCGTTCGCCGAAGCGGCTGCAGCCCATGCCGATGATCGCGACCTTGTCCCGTATGCCTTTAGCCATTGCCAGTCTCCTCAGTTGTCGCCATGAGCGGCGCGGGTTTCCAGAAGTAACGACGGAAATTGCGTTTGTGGTCGTAGTCTTTCACGCGGAATACCATGCGGACTTCGCGCCCGACCTCGACCTGTCCGGCCTCGAAATCCGTGAATTCGAGCATGATGTTCGCGCCGTCCACAAACTCGACATTGCCGTAGATATACGGCGGATGCGGGGTATACGCCATCCAGTCCTCAGTATAGGACTTCACCCGGCCGGTTAAGCCCGACAGGCTTTCCGGCGTTTGCGCATCGCGCGCCCCGCACGCGACGCAGATCGCGGCGTGCGGAAACTGCAGCGTATTACACTCGCGGCAGCGTCCGCCCATCATGGCGCTGATGTCGTCGCGCTTGCGATACATCGCCGACATCGCGGTGCGATTGTCGCGCTCGGCGCGCATACCGAAATCGATCGCGATCTGATTACGCAGCGACAGGAACATCGTGTAATTGTCGATCACGCGTTTGTCCGCGAGCGTTCGTGCAACCCCGCGACCGTCCTGCAGTTTTGCCAGTGCCGGGGTCGTTTCGAGCACGATCGCGTCGGCGCCCTGGCCAAAGCCGAGGACGAGGATCTGCTCACCCGGCACGGCCGATTCGAGCGCGCTCGCGAGCATGAGCAACGGATGGGCGACCCCGCAGTCGCCGCAGCCGGCGGCCAGCGGGTCGGTGAACAGTTCGATCCCGACTTGCAGCACTTTTGCCAGTCCCCGCGCCACCGCGGCCGAGGCGGGCAGAACGATACGGTGGATCTCGCCGAGGTTCGTGCCGGCGTTTTCCATGGCCGCCGAGATGGCGGCGGGAATCAGCTTGAAGTAACCCTCCTCCCGGACCCAGCGCTCCTCGAGCGCATAATCGAACTCGCCTTCGGCACTGCGGTACTGGTCGACGAGATCGGCGTGAATCGAGCCGATGCCGCGGAACTTCGCAATGGGTTCGCCGGCCCCGACGAGGACCGCGGCGGCGGCGTGGCCGTAGGCCATTTCCGCCGGACTGCCGGGACGCGTCTCGCGACATTCACTCGCGATCAATAACGTGGTTTCGGCGGCCGCCGGTGTCAGCGCGAGCCGTGCGAGCGCCGAGGTGGCGGCGCGGCGGCTGCCGGCGAGGTCTTCGGTGCGCAGCGTTTTGCCGCACTGCAGCGCGTCGGCCACGACCCCACTGTTACTGCGATCGAGAAACGGGAACGTGGTCGAGGCGAGCTGCACGGCGTTGACGGTAGCGGCGTTACCGCGCAGGCATTCGCGCCCCGCCTCGGCCGCCATCGTGATGACGTCTTCATCCCAGTTCGCGAACGCGCGTTCGCCCTTACCCATGCTCCGGGCGCCGGGCATAGCCCATGCAAGTCCGTCGGCGATGGCGCTGCGCGCGATGCGCAAGCGCGGGATGTAGGCGCCAAAAGACAGGATGCCGCTCGTCGCTTCGTTGGTGGCCTCGCTCACGTCGTTTCTTCGCCTCTCGTTGTTGTTATCGGCGGACCAGTATAAACGCTCGTCCGGGCCCGTCGCGATGCTCAGATCACGCCGTCGCGCCGGAACGCCGCGATTTCTTCCTCACTGTAGCCGTGCTCGGCCAGCACGGCCGCGGAATGCTCGCCGGTAGCGGGTATACCGCTGTGCAGGCCGACGTCCGCCGCGCTCATCGCCACCGGGAAATCGACGACCGTGGCGTCGTCGGCCAGTCCCGGCAGTGGAATCCGGGAGAAAAAATCCATCGCCGCCGCCTGCGGATGGACGAGCGCTTCCGCCGGTTTCAGCACGGGGCCGCACGGCACGCCGAGCGCGGCCATTTCGTCGAGTATCTCCGCGCTGCTGCGCGTCGCGCACCACTGCGCCACGGCGGCGCAGATCCGGTCGCGCGCCTCGCCCCGCGCTTCGTCGGATTGCAGCGTGTCGTCCGCGAGCCAGTCTTCGCGTTCGAGCACCCGCGCGAGACGCCGGAAGATGCCGTTGCCGACGACGTGCAACAGGACATGTCCGTCGGCCGTCGCGAAGACATCGGACGGTGCCGAGGTTTGCGAACGATTGCCGCTGCCGACCCGGTTCCGCGCGACCGCGGCCTGCTCGATCAGGATCGGGCTGAAAAACGCCATCGCGGTACCAAGCAGCGACGCCTGCACATGCTGACCGGCGCCCGTTTCGCGCTTCTGATACAGCGCCGCGAGCGTCGCGAACGCGCTGTACAGCGCGGTGCCGAAATCAACGTAAGGCACCGCCGTTTTCATCGGCGAACCTTCCGTGCCGGAAAAATACGTGGCGCCGGACATGACCTGACCGATGCCGTCGAAACCGCCGCGTTCGGCCCACGGGCCGGTGTGGCCGTAGGCGGTCTGGGTGGTCAGGATGATGTCGGGTTTGATCGCTGTAAGGCTCGCGTAGTCGAGACCGAGTTCGCGCAAGCCGGCCGGTGGATGGTTCACGACGACGACATCGGCGGCGCTGACGAGTCGCCGGATCACGTCTGTCGAGCGCGGATCCTTCAGGTTCAGGCACACGCTGCGCTTGTTGCCGGCGCTTTGCGCGAACACCGCGCCACCATCGCCGCCGAGCGGCACGACAAAGCGATCTTCGCTGCCGCCGGTTTTTTCGATCCGGATGACGTCGGCGCCGAGGTATCCGAGCAACGCGGCGCAGTAGGGTCCGGCGATGTAGCGGGAGAAATCGAGCACGCGAATGCCACTGAGAATGTTGCTTTCACTCATGATTAAAATGACCCATTTAGGTAGTGGACGGATGGCCGGTTCGTGTCGCAAAGTACCAACTCCGCTGTGATCGTGCACGCTCACTCAGTTCACGGCGTCGCCGCTGGAATACGGCCCGCCGCCATTACCTCAGGACCGACGTATGACTGCCAAACAACTTCTCCGGACAAACTGCCCGCGCGACTGCTACGACGGTTGCGGAATTCTCGTTGAACAGCGCAGCGACGCGCCGTCGCGGATCCTCGGCGATCCCGATCATCCCGTGTCCCGCGGTCGTCTGTGCAGCAAATGCGCCATCGCCTACAACGGCGTCTGGCAGGATGCCACTGCCCGCCTGACGACCCCGTTGCGCCGCACGGGGGCGAAAGGCGCGGCGCAGTTCGAAGCGGTTTCGTGGGACGACGCGCTGGCCGACATCGCGACGAATCTGCGTCGGATTATCGATACCGACGGCGGGGATGCGATCCTGCACACGCACTACTCCGGTACGCTGTCGTTGATCGCCTACCTGTTCCCGAACCGCCTGTTCAGCTTCCTCGGCGCCTCGGAGGTCGACCCGGATTCAATCTGCAACGCCGCCGGCCATGTCGCCTGGCACCTGCTGTTCGGTAATTCCGTCAGCGGCTTCGATCCGCGCACGGCAAAAGACGCCGCGTGCATTGTCGTATGGGGCGCGAATCCGTCGTTCTCGGCCCCGCACGCGCACGAACACTGGTTGCCGGAATCACCGGCAAAGATCGTGGTCGTCGACCCGGTGCGCACGGAGACCGCGGCCGCGGCGGATTTGCACCTGCAGCCGCGGCCGGGCACGGACGCCGCGCTCGCGTTCGGATTACTCCACGCGCTGCGCGCGAACGGACGGTTCGATGAGGCGTTCATCGCGGCCCACACGCTCGGCGCGGATGAGATCGTCGCGACGATCGATCGCTGCACCCCGCAATGGGCGGCGGAGCAAACCGGCGTTCCGGTCGCCGATATCGAGCGCGCAGCGGAAATTTACGGCGCCGGACCGGCGCTGTTGTGGTGTGGCCAGGGCCTGCAGCGACAACCTGAAGGCGGCAATATCATGCGTGCGATCGGGCTGCTGCCGGCGCTCACGGGCAATGTCGGCAAGCCCGGCACGGGGTTCTACTATCTGAACCTGACCCCGGGCTTCGCGGGGCTGGACCTTGGTTGGCTCGGCGGGGCCGAACTCGGCACGCAGGCGGGCAAAACGGTCAGTCACATGGATCTCGCGCCGCGTCTTGCCGACCCGGGCGAATTCAAGGCGTTGTTCACCTGGAATACGAATCCGCTGGCCTCGGCGCCGCGCCAGCATGAATTGCGCGCGGCGTTCGCGCGCGAGGATCTGTTCACCGTCGCGATCGACTGTTTCCCGACGGATACGACGGCCTACGCCGACATCGTCCTGCCGGCGGCGAGTTTTCTCGAATTCGACGACATCACGTTCAGCTATTTCCATTTGCACATGGGGGCGCAGACAAAAGTGAACGACCCCGTCGGGCAGAGCCTGCCGAACCAGGAGATCTTCCGTCGTCTTGCCCGCGCGATGGACCTCGATGAACCGGCGCTGCTCGAAGACGATGCGAGTCTGATCGCCGGCATGATGACGCAGATGAATCCGGGGTTCGATTACGCCGAATTGCAGCGCCGCGGGCATTTCGCGCTCGGCGACGAGCCGATGATCATGCACGAGTCGCTGCAGTTCGAAACGCCGAGCGGCCGCATAGAAATCGCGTCCGCCGCGGCCGAGGACATGGGCTTGCCGCGCACCCCGCTGGCAAACGTCGACCCGAAACCCGCGGCCGGGCATGTACGCCTGCTGACCCCGGCGTCGAAATGGCGCCTGAACGACTCCTACGCTAACGATCCGCACATTGCCGAACAATCCGGTCCGCCCAGCGTGCGGCTCAACGGCGCCGATGCCGCGGCCGCCGGGATCCGCGATGGCGCGCGGGTGCGTCTGCGCAACGCGACCGGGGCGCTCGAGCTCGTCGCGAAAATCGACGACCACGTGCTGCCCGGCACGGCCGTGTCCTACAAGGGTCGTTGGCCGAACCGCGAGGACGGCGGCGCGAACGTGAATTTCGTGCACACCGCGCGCAAGGCCGATATGGGCGAAAGCACGAGTGTGCACGGGACCGAAGTCATCGTCGAGCCGGTGTGAATCGCGCGCTCAGCGCGGGTGCAACAGTCCTTTCTTGCGCTCGAGCCACGCGATCCGGTCGGCATAATCCTGGGCGACATACTCTTCCATGATCGTGACGGCTTCGTCCGTCATCATCGTGTGAATAAACGCATCGCCTTCGATCTCGAGGCCGCCCTGCAGATGCACTTCGCTGCCTTCGTACACGGCGCGCTTCGTCTCCGCGATTGCGACGGCGGAAAGTCCGAGCATTTCCGTCGCGATTTCCAGCGCACGCGCTTTAGCATCGACCGCAACTTCATGAATGATGTCGAGTTCGAGTGCTTCTTCGGGGCGGCAGATGCGGCCGCGCAGAATGAAGTCGATCGCGCGCCCCGCGCCGATCAGGCGTGACAGCCGCTGCGTGCCGCAGCCGCCCGGCAGGATGCCGAGCGTGACCTCGGGTAATCCGTAACGGTAGTCACCGTGCTGCCCGATCCGGATGTCGCAGCACAGCGAGGTTTCGAAACCGCCACCCATCGTGCTGCCGGTCATCGCCGCGATGACGGGTTTCGGCAAGTGTTCGAGGTTCGTCAGCGTGCCGTTATGGTGATGCAGCCACGCGCGACCGATGTTCATCATCTTCGCCTTGTCGCGCGCGCTCGCGACGAGTTCCTCGACGCTGTAGTGCGTGATGAATCGATCCGGCGCCCCGCCGGTGAGGATGACGACGCGCACGGCCGGATCGCGCCATTCCTCGATCAATGCCTTCAATTCGTTCATGCCTTCGGCGGTCATGTAGTTCATCGGCGGATTCAGGTAGCTCGCCACCGCGATACCGTTTTGTAATTCCACGTTCCAAAGTGCCATAGCTCGTTCTCTCCGGTTGCTGAACGGGCGTCATTTGACCACGCCCCGGGGGATCGCAGTGTGACATAAACATCCCCGCAGCTGTCTTGACACGGTCCGGGGCGAACCCTAGCCTCGAACCGTCGGGCAAATTTCGCGCAGCATCACACGGGAGCACGGTATGAGCGGGCAGGGTTTGAAATTCGGGCTGTGGTATTCATTGCGCAACCCGGCCGCATGGCAACGGCCCGACAGCGACATCTACGCCGAAACACTCGACCAGATCGCCTGGGCGGAGACGATTGGTTACGACGACGTATGGCTCACGGAGCATCATTTCTGCGAGGACGGGCACGCGCCTTCGATCCTCGCGCTGGCCGCGGCGATCGCCGTGCGTACGCGCACGATTCGGATCGGTACGTCGGTCCTGCTGTTGCCACTGCATGATGCCGTGCGCGTCGCCGAAGACGGCGCCACGATCGACATTCTGTCGAACGGCCGCTTCGAACTCGGGGTCGGGATCGGTTACCGGCCACAGGAGTTTGCCGGACTCGGACTGCGGCGCGAAGACCGGGCCGGGCGCACGAACGAAGGCCTCGAGATTATTCGCCGCTTATGGGAAGGGGAAACCGTTGACTACGATGGTGAGCATTACCGGATCAGCGGCGCGAAACTGAGTCCGCTGCCGGTGCAGCAACCACGACCGCCGATCTGGGTCGGCGGCTTCGCTCCGGCGTCGGCGAAACGCGCGGCGCGCCTCGGCGACGGTTATATCGGCACCGGGGACATGACGTCGTTCGTACCGATCTACCACGCCGAACGCGCGCGTCTCGGACGCAGTGGCCCCGGGCATCTCGCGGGCGGACATTTCTGGCTGATCGTGTCGCATACGCCGGATGCAACGTTCCGCGAGGTCGCGCCCTACGTCATCTATCAGCTGCAGATGTACAACGCGTGGTTTGCCGATGCCGGCCAACCCGGATTCCCCGACGTGACGAACGAGGACGACTTGCGCGAGTCCGGCATGATCGACGTCGTCACGCCGCAGCATGCCGTCGACCTGATCGGCGCGTATGTCGAAGCGACGGGAATCGAACGTTATTACACGTGGACGGTACCGCCGGGCATGCCCGCCGCGGCAATGAATGACTACCTCGCGTTGTTCGCCAGCGACGTAATGCCGCATTTTCGCTAGCCGCGCGTCATGCGGGGGCGTCCGTGGATCAATGCATGAGTGCGCGCCACGCATCGTAGACGAATCCGGAGACGATCCAGATCTCGGCGCGGCTATGCAATCGCAGGTAACGCGCCCTGCCGTCGTTCACGGCATCGCCGAACACGGCGCGAAATGTGTCGTCGGCTGCCTTCGTCGCGAGCCGGATTTCGAGCGCCGGTGGTGACAAGCCATAGGCCTCGAGCGGCACGCCCGCGGTTTGTTCCGGGCGCAAAACCCGGATCGGTGCGGCGCGATACATGAGCCCGAGCGCGGTTTCGATCAACGGGCCGACGGGCTCATCCGCGTCACCGTCATGCGCGTGCCAGCCGTCGGGCGTGCGCTCGTACGTGTGTGTGTGATCGCCCGTCACAACGTCGATACGTTCGATCCGGGCCGGCTCGAGCGTGAGCACGCCGGCAACTTCACTGGCGACCCGGTTGCCGTGGGTTGGCGGTTCGCCGGCAACGAACATGATGATCACATAGGCGATCGCCGCGAGGCTGGCCGCGCCCCAGGCGTAATTGCGCCGGCGACTGCTCACCGCCGCCGCCACCATATCGCGCCACCGAGCACGCCGATCAGTCCCGGCAGTACGAGCACGAGCAGGACAAAGACCCAGCGTTGCTGCGTGCGACTCAATTCGATGGATTCGACGACATCGACCCGCGCATCGATCGCGGCGCTCGATTCCTCGCCGCTCAACCAGCGTACGATCGACAGCGCGAGGCGGCTGTTCGACATGTACGGGTAGAACGAATTACTCGCGAAATCGCTGTCACCGATGAGCACGAGCCGAAACGGTGCCGCGTCCGGCGCGAGTCGCCCCGTGACGGCGGCGGCGAGGACCGCGCTGCCGCGCGGCGAGTCGACCGGCGCTGAACGGTCCTGATCGTGTGCATGATCGTGATCCTGGTCGCGATCATGATCATGGTCGTGATCATGTGCGGGGTCGGCGGCCAGCGGCACGATGCGCGCGTTCGTGCTGCTCGTCACGATTGCGGTGCGCTCGATCCCCTGCTCCGGCGCGCCGAGTTCGAGCGGCCGTACGCCGGGAAAAAACGCGAACGACACGTTCTTCGTCACCGGGTGCGGGGGATAACTCAGGGCCGCGACCATTTCCGCATCGCCCGCGTAATGCTGCACGTCATCGACAACGATCGCCGCCGCCGGTTTTATCCCGAACCGTTGCAGCAGGCGCGCGTGGCCCGGCGCAAGCGGGAAACCAAGATCGTACATGAGCAGCGCCGCACCGCCGCGGGCCAGGTAATCGCGCAGCGCCGTGATCTCGATGTCGCTGTAGGCAGTGCGTGGCCCGGCGTCGATCAGCACGCGGCACGCCGCGTCGATTTCGCCGCCGATTGCCGGGGAGATGTCGCGTACGCCGTGACCCAGCGCTTCGAGCGAGCGTCGCAGGCGGCCGATCCCGTGCGCCGTTGTTTCGACAACGGCATGCGCGCCGTGATCGTGATCATGGGCGCCGCCGCCGAGCACTTCGACGTGGGTATGGAACGTTTCGTTATCGCTCGGGTATTCGTCATGCCCGGTCATGAAACACACCTGCAGTGTATTCAGGCCGATGATGCGCTGAACCCCGAGTGCGATCTCGCGCTCGTCAGTGCCCTGGACGACAATCCGGCGGCCGTCGGCTTCGAGCAACGCGGCGTTGTACAGCTTGACACCGGACGTACGCGCGAGCGTCGGATCGGTGTCGGGATCCGAGGTCGTCACCGCTAGCAAGGGGTTGCGACGGCCGAAACCTTCGACGATCCGTTGCGCGCGCACGCCGGCGGGGTCATCGCCGCGATAGAAATACGTCAACGCAACCGGCCGATCGAGCGCGTCGATGACGGCAAGCGCCTGCGCATTCGGCGTGTAGCGATGCGCGGACGTCAGATCGAGCTGTCGATCGTGGCGTACGAGCGCAACGTTCGCGAACGTCGTCATCGCGAGGATGAACGCGCCGACGAGGGTCAGCCTGAGGGCGCGCCGCCACCGCCCGGGTGCCGCCCAGCACCAGCCGAGCAGACGCAGCGCGCTTGCGTAGACGATGACTATCGCGACCACCCAACCGCTGAACCATGCGATCTCGCTCACGGGCCGGGACCGTTAGCGGCGAGCGAGACGCAGGGTCGCAACCCAGCAGCCGAGCGCCGTCAGGCTGAGGAAAAAGCCGACGTCCGAGAGATACACGACCCCGGTTGCAAACGGGGTCAGCCGGATGTCGAGCGACATCGCGATGGCGTAATCGGCGAGCACGCCGGGCAGGTAAATCCCGAGCACTTCGGCCATCCATAACAGCAGGAACACGCCCATCGTCACGGCGGCCGCGATCACCTGGTTCGACGTCAGCGCGGATACCGCAATGCCAATCGCGATCAGCGCCGCGCCGAACAGGAACAATCCGATCGTACCGCTGAAAACCGTGCCCCAATCCGGCGCCGCAAGCCACGCGAGCGTCAGCGGATAGCACATCGTCACCGCGAGCAGCACGACGACGAGGGTCAGGCTTGCGCAGAACTTGCCGGCGACGAGCGTAAATTCGCCGGTCGGGGAACTCAGCAGGAGTTCCAGCGTGCCGCTGCTGCGCTCTTCGGCGAGCTGACGCATCGTGATCAACGGCACGGTCAGCAACAGCAGCGTCGCGGCCTGGTATACAAGCGCGATCAGCGAGACGCTGCGGGTATGGAACAACTGCGCGCAAAACGTGTAACCCATGAGCAAGGCGAAAACGGCGATCACGATATAGGCGATCGGTGCGTAGAAAATCGCCGCCATTTCTTTCGCATACACGGCCCGGAAACGATTCATGAATTCGGCTCGGTGAGTTCGAGAAAGCGGCGTTCCAGATCGAGCCGGGAACCGTCGGCCAGGGTCATGTCCTCGAGCGCGAGCAGGCGACCCTCGAGCAGGATGGCGACACGGTCGGCGACCTTTTCGATCTCACTGAGAATGTGCGAGGTGATCAAAACCGCATGGGTGCCGGCGAGGCTGGCCACGAGTTCGCGACATTCGATGATCTGGCGCGGGTCGAGGCCGTTCGTCGGTTCGTCGAGGACGAGCACCGGAGGTGTCCCGAGCATGGCCTGGGCGATCGCCACACGCTGACGAAAGCCGCGCGAGAGCTGGCGAATAACACTGCGGCGTACATCACCGAGCGCGAGGCGTTCGACCACGGCATCGATGGCGGGCAATCGTTGCTGCACGTCGAGACCTTTCAGGGCCGCCATCATGGTGAGGAACTCGTCGACCCGACTGTGACCGTACAGCGGGATGTCCTCGGGCACGTAGCCGATCCGGGCGCGGGCCGCCGGGCCGTCGGCAATGACATCGAGACCGCTAATCGTGGCGTGTCCCGCATCCGGTCGCATGACGCCGACGAGCATCCGCAGAATCGTGCTCTTGCCGGAGCCGTTTGGCCCGAGCAGACCGAAGACCTGTCCGGGCGCGACGCTGAACGAAACGTCTTTTACCGCTTCACGCCGACCGTAGCGTTTGCACAGGCCGGCCGCGACGACGACCGCCCGTGCGGCCGTTTCAGTCGTAATATTCAGGCGCCTTTTTATAAGCCTTGAACGCGTCCGGATCATGCGAGGTAAAAAAGTCCGCGCCTTCGCTCGCCATCATATAGCGGATCCATTCGTAGCCGCGCATGATGCCCGGCGGATCGTAGGCGAGCGCGAGGTTCGGCGGCAGGCTCTTCAGCACATTGTCGCGAAAATACGCGGCGTCGCCGGTGAGAATGACCGTGCCGGTGTTGGGCAGACGGACGATGAGCATTTGCCCGCCTTTCGTATGGCCCCGCGCGCGCTTCACGACAACACTGCCGTCGCCGAAGATATCGAGGTCGGTTTTTTCGAGGATCAGCATCGGCATCGCGTTCGGTTTTTTCACCCCGACCGCCGAGCGCAGTGCGGCGACGTCGCCCGGGATAAACGCACCGGCGAAAGGTTCGTCGGGGAACATCGCATATTCGATCTCGTCGCGCTGGATCACGAGCGTCGAGTTCGGAAATTTACCGACGTTGCCGCCGTGGTCGAGATGCATGTGGCTGACGACGACGTAATTGAAATCATCGGGTTTCATGTTGATTCGCGCGAGCTGCGATTCGATCGATATTTCCGGCGTGTTCGTCGGTTTCAGCGCGCCGAAGTTCGGGCCCCAGTAGCTCGGATCGTCGATGATCTTGTCGTTGTTGCCGGTATCGAACAGGACATTGCCGCGCGGATGTTTGATGACGAAGAACGCGACCGGGATCCGGATCAGTGGTTCCATCGGTGCGAAATTCTGCAGCGCGCCCTTGCCGAGTGACAGTGAACCGGAGTTCAGCACGTACAGTCGCATGCCGGCCGGAGATTCCGCCGCAGCAGGCAACGACCAGCCTGATAGACACAACAGGATAAAGACAACGAGTTTTCCGGTACTAACGTGCATCTGAGGTTCCCCAAAACCTGAATGTTCAAAAGGCATTGTGCACGGATGCAGACCGAGCGCAATAGATCCGTGGCATGCTTGAACCGCGAACATTCAACCAGCTGTTTTTTTCCACACGAGCAAACGATTGTTTGCGGGCATTGCGTGATCGTCGACAAGCGTTAACCCGGCTGCGGACGCGAGTGCGTCGAGCGCCGAAAAATCGCGGATTCCCCACGCCGCATCGTGCGCTCGCAGGAACTGGTCGAAGCGTGCGTTACCCTCGCTCGTGTAAGCACCGCCATAGTTGAACGGACCGTACAGCACGAAGCTGCCCCCCGCTTCAAGCGCGTCGGCACCGCCATCTATCATCGCCACGACGGCAGACCACGGCATGATGTGGGCTGTGTTCGCGGAATAAACCGCATCGACCGGTGGCACTGCCCACGGCAGGTTCGTGACGTCGAGCGTCAGGGGTGCGCGCACATTGTCCAGCGCGGCTTCGTCGAGCCATTGCCGGATTCCGTCGTGGTGCCCGGGCAGATCCGAGGTGTACCACGTCAGGTGCGGCAGATGAGCGCCGAAATACACGGCATGCTGCCCGGTCCCGCTGCCGATTTCGAGCACCGCGGAGGCGTTCGCGAACACGACCTGCAGCACTTCGAGGATCGGGGCGCGGTTGTTTTCGCAAGCGGCGACGAACGGCTTCATAGCGTCCCCGGTGACCGGCGCGGCGACACGATGTGCGGGTGTGGATCGCGAAACCGGTGCGGCGGGGTAATTCCCGGGACTATGCGTGCGACGTTTGAATCCTGACCAGCCATCGCGTGCAGTATAACGTCCGCGATCATTGCCGCAGGCAAAAAAAAGCCCCGGTACCCGGGGCTCGTGGACAGTGCTATACGGTGCGTTCGCTCAGGTCAGCGGTGTTGTGGCCGGCAGTTTTTCGCGCCGCGTGAGTACGAGCAGGCCGCTGATGGCGGCGCCGAGCAGCCACACCGCCGGCGGCAGCGGGACGACGGCCGCGGACGGGCCAACCGCCGTGAAGTTGCCGACGACGGTCGTGGCAGCGCCCGCGAGTCCGTCTACGGTGTTCGCGCGAAACCCGAAAACCTGACCCGTGAGTACATCGAAGCTGACGCTGCCGCTTTGAACGTCAGGACCGCTGTTGTCGGTGAGGCGAACGAAGGATCCGGCATGGAGGTACCCGAACGGGTCCCATTGCGCGCCCGCCGTGGTCGCCGTCGCGGTATCGGTCGTCATGAATTGCCAGTCGAACGTGATCGTCGCATTTTCGAATGCGGTGAACGTCAGATCCTGGTTCGCGTTCGCGGTGCCCGTATTGTTCGACACGAGCGTGACGGAGGCCGGTGCATCACTCGTATCGATCACCCCGCCATTCGTCACGGCGTTCCACAGATTGATGGCATAGCTACCCGAAAAATCCGCGTGCGCCGAAGGCGCGGTCAATGCACCCGTTAAGAGCGCTGCTTTCATTAACTGTTTCATGGTCACTAAGCTCCTGAATCCGGCGGCGCCACTGCCACCCGCGAAGTCGGGTGTGGCGACGCCTGAGTACAGTTTTACGGCCTCGTGCAAGCCCGCGCCACGCGGGTCAGGGGAATTTGTGACGTGTGTCGGGGGGATCGCGCAGGGTGTCGATCCGGTCACATAAAAAGAGAGGTAACTAATTGATATTTAACAAAAAATATACAAATTTTAACAATCCACAAAAGCTGCGCCCGAGGCCGTCCGTGGCACCCGGACGTAGCGCGACTAGTGTGTGATCACCGGATCCATGTCCCTGGCCTTGTCGATCCAGGCCTGCACCGCGGGCGCGCCCGGGCAGGCGTTCGCGAGGTTCTTCTCGTCGTTGACCTGTTTCATCGCGGCGGCCAGGTTCTCGGCGTTGCGCGTACGCAGTTCCTTGATCGTGTCGACCCCGGCGGCGTGCAGCAATTCCGCGTACTGACGCCCCACCCCGTTAACCCGCATCAGATCCGCCATGTTTGCCCACGACAGGATGAGTTTCCCCGATATCCCGCTGCTGTTCGCGATCGTGTCGCGACCCTTCGCGTCGCAGCACAGTTGCAGAAAATCGTCGGTCGTATCAATGCCTGCGTCCTTCAATTTGGCCGCGTACGTCGGGCCGATGCCCTCTATTTCGTCGATCTTGTACGACATGCTTCCCTCCTTTAGGGGTTGTCAATAATCCGCCCGGCGACGCTTCGTGCCGCAGGTCCGCTGCGGGCGCCGGGCGCCAGACGTTGAAGTATGCGGGTCGGACCGGTGCCCAGCCATAGGGTAACGGTGCAAGCAAACCGCGCCATTGGAGACATCGGGGATCCGGTGCTTTCGGATCAATCGGTTCGTGCGGTAGAGTTTGGCGCTTCCCTGTCTTACCCGAACGCGGACACCCAGACGATGAATACGGATGCAGGCACCCTCCTCCTGGTCGGCGGCGCGGACGAGCGCCAAATCAATCAACTCGGGCGCATGTCGAACCGTCACGGCCTCGTCACCGGCGCTACCGGGACCGGGAAAACGGTCACCCTGCAGATCCTCGCCGAGGGATTTTCACGGATGGGCGTGCCGGTGTTCGCGGCCGACGTCAAGGGCGATCTGTCCGGGCTTGCACATGCCGGCAAGCCCCACCCGAAAGTCAGCGAGCGGATCACGAAAATAGGCATCGAGGCGTTCGAGTTCGCCGCGAACACGGTCGTGTTCTGGGACCTGTTCGGGAAATCGGGCATTCCGGTACGCATGACGATATCGGAAATGGGACCGTTGCTGCTGTCGCGGCTGCTCAACCTGAACGAAACGCAAACCGGGGTCATGTACGCAGCGTTTCGCATCGCCGACGACAACGGCCTGTTACTGCTCGATCTGAAAGACCTGCGCGCGATGCTCGCGCACGTCGGCGAACAGGCCAAGGCATACAGGCTCGAGTACGGCAATATTTCCGGCGCCAGTATCGGCGCTATCCAGCGTCGCCTGTTGACGCTCGAAGAACAGGGTGCGGCGGAAGTCTTCGGTGAGCCCGCGCTGCAATTGTCCGATTTGATTCAGACCGACGAGAACGGTTACGGCGTGATCAATATCCTCGATGCGACCCAACTCGTCGCGCGTTCGCCGGATCTGTATGCCTGTTTCCTGTTCTGGCTGCTCGCGGAATTGTTCGAGGAACTGCCGGAACAGGGTGATGCCGAGGTACCGAAGTTCGTGCTGTTTTTCGATGAGGCGCATTTGCTGTTCGACCAGGCACCGGAGTCGCTGCTCGACAAAGTCGAACAGGTCGTGCGCCTGATCCGATCGAAAGGCGTCGGGGTTTACTTCGTGACGCAGAGCCCGCTCGATATCCCGGAGTCCGTGCTGGGACAACTCGGTATGAAAATCCAGCATGCCCTGCGCGCATTCACGCCGAAGGATCGCCGCGCGGTAAAACTGATCGCGGAATCCTTTCGTCCGAATCCGGCGCTCGATACGGAACGCGTGATCACGGAGCTTGGTACCGGCGAAGCGCTCGTCTCCGTGCTCGATCCGAAAGGGGCACCGACCCCGGTGGAACGCACGCTGATCCGCCCGCCGTGTTCGCAGATCGGCCCGGTCACGCGGGCCCTGCGCAACCAGATCATCGGTTCGAGCCCGCTCGCCGAAACGTATCGCAAGGCGATCGACCGGGCGTCGGCCTACGAGGAACTGAAATCACGCGCGCAAGCGAAACAGGCCGACCGCGAGGCCAGCGAAAGCGCCGGTGCAACGGCGAAACCGCGCTCACGCGGCAACCGGCAATCGATCGGGGAAGCGATGGCGAAAAGTGTCGTCCGCGCGATCGGCAGCAACCTCGGACGCCAGCTCGTGCGCGGTATCATGGGGTCGTTGTTCGGCAAAGGGCGCTGACCAGGGGCGTTTGCGAATACAGCGCGGCTCACACCGCGGATTCATGACGACGGGACGCATACGAAGGAGAACAGGATGCAAGACGATCTTTCCGGCTACGACGGTCTCGCGCTTGGTGAATTCGTCCGCAAGGGCGAACTCGACCCGGTTGAACTGCTCGACCACACGATCGGCAACATTGAAAAAATCAATCCGCTGCTGAATGCCGTAATCCATACGATGTACGACGAAGCGCGCCGCGTGGCGGAACACTGGCGCGGCGAAGTGGCGGCGGGACGGACCGCTGACGTGCCGTTTTGTGGCGTTCCGTTCCTGCTCAAGGATCTGCTCGCGGAATATGCCGGCGCGCCGCTCAACGAAGGTTGTCGCGCGCTTGCGAATTATGTCTCGCGCATCGACAGCGAACTTGTACGGCGTCAGCGCCAGGCCGGACTCGTGATCTGCGGCAAAACGAACACGCCGGAGTTTGGCGGCGCGCCCGTAACCGAGCCCGAGCTCCACGGGGCGACGCTGAACCCGTGGAATATCGAACATACACCCGGCGGTTCCAGTGGCGGTTCGGCGGCGATGGTCGCGGCCGGCGTCGTACCGCTTGCGCACGCGAATGACGGCGGCGGGTCGATCCGAATCCCGGCGGCGTGTTGCGGCCTGTTTGGTATGAAGCCGACCCGCGGCCGTAACCCGCTCGGACCACTGTTCGGCGACCTCGGCAGCGGCATCATCTACGAACACGTCGTTACCCGAACCGTGCGCGATTCGGCGGCGATGCTCGATGCCACCGGTGGGCCCGATATCGGCGACCCCTACTCGCTCGCACCACCCGAGCGTTCGTATCTCGAGGAAGCCGGGCGTGACCCGGGACGTCTGAAGATCGGTTTCATCACCCGGCTCCCGTCCGGCTGGCACGAAACGACGACACCGGATCGGCAATGCATCGACGCCGTTGAGCACGCCGCCCGCCTGTGCGAGAGCCTTGGGCACGAGGTCGAACTGATCGATGCCGATGTGTTCGCGCACCCGGACATGCCGGGTACATTCGGACCGCGGTTTTCCGCGTTCACGGCGCATGTGATCGCGTACTGGGAGGCGGAAATTGGTCGCGAGATGACCCGTGACGACATGGAAGACTCCACCTGGGACTGGTATCAAAGTGCCCGTGCAATACACGCAGGGCAGTATCTGCGGGCGGTCGAGGATGCGCAGCGCTACTCCCGCCGCATGGCGTACTGGTATGCCGATGGCGGTTACGATGCGCTGCTGATGCCGACCCTGTCGGTACCGCCGGTGAGAGTCGGCGCGTTCGTGCCGGATCCGGACAAGCCGGGTCAATGGCTGCTCGATATCCTGAATTTCGTCGCGTTTACCTACGTCTACAACCTGACGGGACAGCCCGCGATGTCGATGCCCCTGCACATGAGCACGGACGGATTGCCGATCGGGGTGCAGTTCGCCGGCCGCTTCGGTGACGAAGCGACCCTGTTCCGTCTCGCGGGGCAAATCGAAACGGCGCAACCGTGGGCGCACAAACGGCCACCGGTACACTGCGCGAACTAGAAGCGGTCTCAAAAATAGAGGGTGTCGCGTTGCACCCGGAAATCGGTGATGACAAGGCGCCGTGCGCAGGGAATGGTGGTTCCATTTCCAGGTACGGTAACGCCGTCAGCGCCGATTTCAGGGTGTA
>MRWG01000550.1_pt1 | contig 54249 bp, 50 predicted proteins | sample 1013341 | NCBI WGS metagenome assembly MRWG01 (sample SAMN06117577, study PRJNA244670) | biofilm metagenome | biome: Water; feature: Cathode Biofilm; material: Biofilm; isolation source: microbial consortium enriched at the cathode of a solar microbial fuel cell | place: USA: District of Columbia ... | reverse complement strand
CCGCGGCGCCAGCCCAGATGCTGGATGAAGGCGCCGGCGGTCAGAATGGCATCGGCGGCACTTTCCTTCAGCTTCACGTGCCCGTCACCATCGCCGTCGCGGCCGAACTTGATGATGTCTTCCGGCAGCATCTGAACCATACCGATCTCACCTGCCCAGGCGCCGGTGGTGCTGCGCGGGTCAAGATCACCGTGCTGGACCATCTCGATGGCAGCGATCAGTTGCGGCCGGAACAGTTCCGGGCGGCGGCAATCATGAGCAAGCGTGGCCAGTGCGTTGACGGTGTTGAAATCGCCCTGAACCGCGCCGAAATCCGTTTCAAGCGCCCAGAAAGCGGTAATGACAGGTGCCGGAACGCCATATTCGGATTCGGTACGCTGGAACACGCTCGCGTATTTCTTCATGTTCGCGGCGCCGTTTTTCATCCGGTAGCCGGAGATGACCCGCTTGGAAAAGTCCAGGAAGGTCATCTTGAAGACACCCTGCGCCCGATCGCGCGACAGCACCTTGCGATCGACCTGCGCGCCCGCCAGGGTCTGGTCTGCCGCATTCGCGGAAAGGCCCTTGGCAATCGCTTCCTGTTTCACGCCTGCAAGGAACTGCCGGAAGTCGCCGCCACACTGCTGCGCCTGAGCAGGCGCGGTGGCGAGCCAGAAACCAGCGAGGGCGGTGGCAGCGATTTTCGGGGAGAAGCGGAGTGTCATGAAAAATCCTGTCGTTGGGCGCAAAGGCAGGCCGGAGCCTTTAAAAATCGGCCATAGTTGACTGTGCTTCGCCTGTAACGTCAACCCGTCGACAGGGCGAGCTGAAGGCTCTTCCACCAAGTCTTTGGCAGCAAGCTGCGGTGCTAACGGCAATTGCCGAAATCAGAGCCGACCATAATGCCGCCGTTCGGGGATCTTTTCAGCGGCGCGTTGACGCTGGCTGAAGAACGACAGTCGGAGGAAGACGTTCCGACGCTGGGGGACTGGTAATAGGGGGCGTTCACCCCGGACGTCTGCTGCTGGCACATCTGGTAGGCCATGTCGTAAAGAGCCTGCCAACCGCCGGGCATTGAGCCCATATTGTCCAGGACGCCAAGCGCTGCACCTGCACGGGCGCCACGATAAGCGCCCGATGCCCCGCGCCATTCGCCGCCAACAACCGCTCCGGCCATGCCGCCGGAAACAGCATCTCCGACGACATCGCCGCTGCCCATGCGGGCGTTGGCATAGTCGGTCGCATAGACTGTGCAATCGGTTCCATCCGCCTGAGCTTGCGTGATTGCGGCCGAGAAACCGACGAGAAGGAAAGCGCTGAAGCTGAGGGCTGCCCGGTTTGCCATGGTCCGTCTCCTGTCTGCAGTGCCTGACGTGCACCGAGAATGCGAAACAATCCCGGAGCCAAGACCGTCCGGAAAGTGTTGCGACATCGAGAGCAATCGACACAGGCGCCGCTGATTGCGCCCGTCGATGCAACTGTCCCCGCGGTCAGCAGGGCAAATCTTAGATCGACGGGATATTACGCTTCGACACTTAACAAGGCTCTACCTGGCAAACGCAGGTTTTACTCATGGCTGCTGCTGGGGTTCCAGGAAACTTTCACCTACGTAGCCGGTTTTGCCGTCATACTGAACGCCGCACCACCAGTTGCCACACGTGTTGAAGCGAACCTCGGCTCCAGCCGGGATGACGGCCAGAACCGTCGCATCCTTGTTCTGCGCTTCACGCAGGTTCACCGATGACTTGATTTTTGCCGAAAGAGGAAAGTCCGACGCAGCAGCGCTGGTTTCCGGAGTAGAGGCGGATGCAGTGTCGGTGTCAGGTGCCGTGACGGCCGGAATGTCAGCTCCCAGCGGCGATGCATCCGATACCGGATTTTCGTCGGTCTCCTGCACTGCTGCAGCAGCGCTGGCAACGAGCGTATTGGTGGTGCCGCGTGCCGATTGGCTATTGGTTCTGACGGGGGCGGGCTGAGCTGGAGCAAGTCGCGACTGGATCTTGTCGTCGGCAACCTTGTTGGTGTCATGACCCAGCGGGTTGGAATGGTCTTCAGGTGCAGTGGACGCTATCGACCTTGAGGCGAATACCTCGCGGATACGGTCCTTGGCCGACTTTACCTGCTCTGCGCTTGCGGTCGGTGTTGCGGTCAGATCCGTCCTGCCCTGGTATTCGGGATCTGCGCCGGCAATCAGGCTCTCGATCGTCGGTTCGGTATTGATCTGCTGGGTCTGGACCGTGCGGCTGTCTGCCTCTTTGCCGGCCAGCAGGTCGCTCAGGCTCAAATAGACTGCTCCTGCGCCGACGCCGACAATCACAAGTGTACTGATCAACAGTGTTCTGAAACTCGGACCATGCCGGAAATTGGCTGCCGCTTTGGAAACGGCTGCAGGTGCGGGGACTTGTTCAGGCTGAAGGCCGATATTCCGCGAGCCTCGTACCGGAGTGCGCAACACGCCTGGCATATCGAAGCCGGCTTCGTCCGTTGCACCTGTCAGCGTCGGGCGGCGGGAGGCTGTCGGCTTCAGTTCGTCGGCGGTTGCATGCATCTGAAGGATCTTGGCGGCAAGTGTGCTGGCGTCAGAACCTGTGTCTGCCGCCACTGTGTGAACTTCGGTTTCGCTAAGAGGGGTTTCATCGTCCTTGGACGGATCGTTGGGAACGACGAGCTTCAGCTCGTTCTTTTGAGGTGCATTGTCCGGATCGTGGCCTTCAGGGAAGTCGCAAGTGTTGGCTGGCGCGGTGACGGAATACATGTGGCCCTCCTGGTTTTGCGGTTCGGGCACGCTCGGAGCGGTTGCCATATCTGGGTACCGGAACATTAATCTTCGTTAATGCGTCGGCACGCAGGCCGGATTGCGGCGGCAGTAGGGAATTTTGCATGAAATGTGACGGGTCTGTGGTCTTGCGGGGCCAAATGGATGTGCGTTTGCAAAAGCCTAACCTGTCTCTGACAAACTGCGCGCAAACGGCCTGCCAGTAGAATGAACGGCAGGCATTTCGCCCGGGCAGGGCGAAAGGCGAAGCCAGAAACGACAGGCAAAAAAGATCATGACGCGCTGGATCTCTCACCTCATCTCTCGAACGGTCGGATTGGCGGCGGGCCTTGCTGCTGGAATGGCGCTCACGTGCCACTCGGCGGCCGCGCAGGATGTGCAGGAATTGAAGATCGGCCTGTTGGCGACACTGTCCGGCCCGGCGGCCGTCTACGGTGAACACATGCGCGACGGTTTCATGCTGGCCGTCGAGCAATCCAATGGCGCGCTTGGTGGCTTGCCCACCAATGTGATCGTGGTCGATGACAAGCTGGATCCGGACAACGCGCTGGAGCAGGCAACGAAACTGATCGAGGAAAATGGCGTCGATCTCATCGTCGGCGTCAATTTCTCCAAGGTGATGCTTGCTGTGCACGATCCTATCGTGCGGTCGAAGACCTTGTTTATCGGAACGCATTCCGGGCCTGCGCCGATCGCCGGGCGCAATTGCAGCCGTTATTTCTTCTCCACCGCGTCACAGGACGATCAGGTCCACGAGACGATGGGGCGTTACGCCAGCCTCAAAGGGTACCAGGACGTCGTCACGATCGCTCCGGACTATGAAGCTGCCCGGGATGCCGTTGCCGCGTTCCGCCGCCATTTCAAGGGACAGATCGCCCGCGAACTGTTCCCGAAACTGGGTCAGACCGATTTCTCGGATGAATTCAAGCAGATCGAGGAAATAGAACCGGATGCGATTTTCACCTTTATGCCGGGTGGCATGGGGGTGGAACTGGTGAAACAGTTCCACACTTCCGGGCTGAAGGGTATTGTACCGTTTCTCTCGTCCGACACGGTCAATGCCGTCACGCTACCCTATACGGCGGAGATGGCTGAGGGACTTTACAGCGCATCTCATTGGGCGCCAAACCTTGATAATCCGGCCAACAAGAGGTTCGTGCGGGAGTTCAGCAAGGCCTACAAGTACGAGCCCTCGGTCTACGCTGCCCAAGGGTATGATGCTGCCAAGCTGATCCATTTTGCCCTGGAACTGACCGGGGGCATCAAGGACCAGGAAGCGTTGATCTCGGCTATCAGTGCGGCTCCCTTTGAAAGCGTTCGAGGCGACTTCCGCTTCAATTCCAACCAGTTTCCCATTCAGGATTTCTATATTGTGGAAGGGGTCCGGCGCACCAGCAAGCTCTATGAGATGGAAGCCGTTGCCCGGGTCTTCGACGATGTCGGCGATGCCTATGCCGGTTCGTGCCGTATGTAGTTTTATCCTGCACAGACCAGGTATCGGGATGATCTGAAACGATCGGTCCAGAAATCAGACTTGCTCCTCTTGCATTCTGGACTGCGTAGTCCATATCAGAGGCATGAGAAACGCAGAGGTCCATATTTCCGGCTCGGAAAAACGCACAGCAGGTCCAGGCAGGCCGCGCAGCTTCGATGAAGCGGCGGCGCTTGAGGCGGCCATGCATGTTTTCTGGCAGAAGGGCTTCGAAGCGACGTCTCTGGACGATCTCACCAAGGCAATGGGGCTTAGCCGTTCCAGTTTCTACGCCACTTTCGGCTGCAAGCAGACGCTGTTTCTGCGAGCGCTGGAGCATTATTCGAAAAACGGAATCCGTGGCCTGAAGGAAGTTGCTGAAACCGCTGAAGATGACGCGGTGGACGCGATGATGCAGGCTTTGTCCGATCCGAAAGGGGGCCCAAGGGGCTGCCTTCTGGTCAATTGCATCACCGAACTTGCGCCCCATGACGACAAGGTTGCCGAGATTGGCCGTCGTCACCTGGAAAACATCGAAGACCTCTTTGCCAGGGCGATCGACCCGGATAACCCGGATGCTGTCCGGGATAGGGCGAGCGCCTATTCATCGCTTGCCATTGGAACCCTGGCGCTGCGCAAGGCTGGAGTTCCGGCAGAGCGGATTGCCAGAACCCTGAAGCAGGCACGGACCGTCCTGATGCCATAATCGCCCGGGCGGTGTGGAAGCGTTCATGAAGAACCACGGAGTTGTGCGCATAATATTGGACTGTTTGGTCCAGAAATAGTGAAGCAGACAAACTTCAAAAGGAAAGAAGAACATGTCAGAAGCAAAACTGTTTTCGCCCGCAAAGGCAGGGGCAATCGAACTGAAGAACCGTATCGTGATGGCGCCGTTGACCCGCAACCGGGCCCGGCACGAAGACGATGCACCGCATGATCTCCGCGTGCGCTGGACGCCAGCGAGATCCCGGGCATTGTCGAGGACTATAGAAAAGCCGCCGAAAACGCGAGGAAAGCTGGCTTCGACGGTGTCGAGGTGCATGCTGCCAACGGTTATCTGATTGACCAGTTCCTGCGCGACGGCTCCAACAAGCGTGACGATGCCTACGGCGGATCCATCGAGAACCGGACCCGCTTCCTGAAGGAAGTCATGGATGCCGTTGTTGGTGTGCTGGGTGGTGACCGGGTCGGCATCAGGCTGAGCCCGTTCTCCAGCGCCAACGACATTGCCGACAGCAATCCGCAAGCGACCTTCTCGCACGCGATCAAATTGCTCAACGGCTATGGTCTTGCCTACCTGCATCTGGTTGAAGGCCAGACCGGTGGTCCGCGCGATATCCCGAATGGTGGCGATTTGTCGGCTCTCTACGCACTCTTCGACGGCGCCCATATGGGCAACAACGGTTACGACCGTGCTTCCGCAATTGAGGCAGTGGAAACAGGCGCAGTCGATCTGGTCGCGTTCGGCCGTCCGTTCATTTCCAATCCGGATCTGGTCGAGAGGCTTGAGAAGAATGCTCCGCTGAACGCGCTGGATACCGATACGCTCTATGGCGGCAGCGAAAAAGGCTACACGGATTATCCCACCTTGGCAGAAGCGTCCGTCGCGGCGGAGTAATCCAGAAGGTTTCGGGCCGCCCGACATCCACCCCCTCCGGGGCGGTCTGAAGGATAGCCGGTGCAGGGTTTCGACCCGCACCGGCTTTCTTTTTATGCGTGCAAAGGGGGATTTGCCCTGCTGGCAAGCAGGTGAGCGGCACACCAGCAGCCAAGTCCCAACTCCACTGCGGCAGCAGCGACAAGTGGTGCAGGGGGCATGCCGTCGAGGGCCAGGCTGACAAGCCGGCCTGTGCCATAGCCAAGCAGCAAGGCGGCGGACACCAGCAATCCGATTGTCTCCCACAAACGATAGAAAAGACCCATCGAAGCGGCGATCAGGGCGGACAGGGCGAGGGCGGCTTTTTTGCTCAGGGTTTTCATTGGCTGTCTCCGGTTCGTTTGAACTGGAATCCAGGATCTGATAAGTGCGTCAGATGATCTATGATATAAAGAATAAGAAAAATTGCAGATCGTCCAGATTTCTGGGTTGGTGACCAGCGTTCAAGTGGGAGTTCCTGATGTCCTTGCCGAGCCCGGTCTTGCAAGCCGACCAATCCTCGCCCTCGCTGGATTTTGCCCCGCTTGGCGATGTGTTGCATCTTCTGCGGCTCACGGGAACCTTCTACTGCAATCCCGAACTGTCAGCTCCCTGGGCGATTGATGTTCCGGACATGGGTGGACAGATGGTTCTTCTGGTGGTGACCGAGGGGAGTTGTTTGCTGCAGACGGAGCACTGCGAGACGATTTCCTTGACCGCCGGGCAGCTTGTGCTCTTGCCGCATGGCAAACCGGTTGTCATGAGTAGTGATGCCGAAGCTGTCGCGACGCCTCTGTTCGACATTCCTGCCATCCGACACAGCCCCTCCTACGAAACCATGGGGCGGAGAAACGGTGCTGACACGCCTGACGGATATTCTCGTCGTACAGGCGATCCGGGCGTGGCTGCAGAGCAACGAGGCGCTTGGAACAGGTTGGCTTGCAGCCTTGCGCGATCCAAAGATCGGGCGGGCCCTGCAGGCCTTTCACCGGGCTCCGCAAGAAGGCTGGACCATTGCCCGGTTGGCGGAAAGGGCTGGTATGTCACGTTCCGCGTTTGCCGCGCGCTTCAAGCAACTGACCGGGGAAGGTGCCATGCAGTATGCCCTGCATTGGCGCATGCAATTGGCACGAATGGATCTGAGGGAAGGAAAGCGTACACTGGCGGAGATTGCCATCGGGCTCGGCTACGAGTCCGAAGCAGCATTTGCAAGGGCCTTCAAACGAATTGTCGGGACGTCGCCGGGGGCATATCGAAGGCAATAAACCGGAGTGATTTCAACATCGACCACGGCTGTGACTGGTAACCGTACCGGAGCGTACTCTTTTTTCCCATTCCGGCCTTTCGTTCGGCAAAAAAACCTGTCAAACCCATATCAGAGCTAAATCGGGCGCGGAAACCTGATCCGCTCCGGCAGCACGTCGCGCCGGAGAGACAAAGGCCTGCACACGTAGGGAGAAACGAAAATGCCCCCGTATCGTTCCAGAACATCCACTCACGGCCGCAACATGGCTGGTGCGCGCGGCCTTTGGCGCGCGACCGGCATGAAGGACGACGACTTCGGCAAGCCGATCATCGCCATCGCCAACTCCTTCACACAGTTTGTGCCGGGCCACGTCCATCTGAAGGACCTCGGCCAGCTGGTTGCCCGAGAAGTGGAAAAGGCTGGCGGTGTCGCCAAGGAATTCAACACCATCGCGGTCGATGACGGTATCGCCATGGGTCACGATGGCATGCTCTATTCGCTGCCCTCGCGCGAAGTGATTTCCGATGCGGTTGAATACATGGTCAACGGCCATTGCGCAGATGCGCTGGTCTGTATTTCCAACTGCGACAAGATTACCCCGGGCATGCTGAACGCTGCCATGCGGCTCAACATTCCGGTTGTCTTCGTTTCCGGCGGGCCGATGGAAGCCGGCAAGGTGGTGCTGGAAAATGGCGTTGCCAAGTCTGTCGACCTGATCGACGCGATGATTGCCGCTGCCGACGACCGGATGTCCGATGCAGACGTTCTGACAATGGAACAGAATGCCTGCCCGACATGCGGCTCCTGCTCGGGCATGTTCACGGCGAACTCCATGAACTGCCTGACGGAAGCCCTTGGCCTGGCCTTGCCGGGCAACGGTTCGACGCTGGCAACCCACGCAGATCGCGAACGGCTTTTCGTGGAAGCAGGGCATCTGATCGTCGATCTTGCTAAACGCTACTACGAGCAGGACGACGAAAGCGTGCTGCCGCGGAACATTGCGAACTTCAAGGCGTTCGAGAACGCAATGAGCCTCGATATCTCCATGGGTGGATCCACCAACACGATCCTGCACCTTCTGGCAGCGTCCCATGAAGGTGAAATCGGCTTCACGATCGATGACATCGACCGTCTGTCGAAACAGGTTCCGGTGCTCTGCAAGGTCGCGCCCGCGGTCGAAAACATCCACATGGAAGACGTCCACCGGGCTGGCGGTATCATGGGTATTCTCGGCGAACTGGACCGGGCAGGGTTGCTGCACACGGACCTTCCGACCGTCCATTCCGCAACGATGAAGGAAGCTCTTTCGCGTTGGGATATTCGCCAGACGAATTCCGAGAGCGTACACAATTTCTTCCGGGCAGCGCCGGGCGGGGTGCCGACACAGGTTGCCTTCAGCCAGGAGCGTCGCTGGGACGACCTCGACATCGACCGCAAGGCCGGTGTCATCCGCGAAGCAGAGCACGCCTACAGCAAGGATGGCGGCCTCGCCGTGCTTTACGGCAACATTGCCGAGGATGGCTGTGTGGTGAAGACTGCCGGTGTTGACGAAAGCATCCTGAAGTTTTCCGGTCCGGCTCGGATTTTCGAGAGCCAGGACAGTGCCGTCTCCGCGATCCTGACCAACAAGGTCAAGGAAGGCGACGTGGTGCTGATCCGCTACGAAGGTCCGCGCGGCGGTCCGGGCATGCAGGAAATGCTCTATCCGACCAGCTACCTGAAATCCAAGGGACTCGGCAAAGCCTGCGCGTTGATTACCGATGGCCGTTTCTCGGGTGGTTCTTCGGGCCTGTCCATTGGCCACATTTCGCCGGAAGCTGCCGAAGGCGGCGCTATCGGACTGGTCGAGGAAGGCGATCCTATCGTGATCGATATTCCGAACCGTGTTTTGAAGGTCGATCTGCCGGATTCAGTCTTTGCCGAACGCCGCGCTGCAATGGAAGCAAAGGGCGATCAGGCCTGGAAGCCGGTCGAGATCCGCAAGCGCAAGGTTTCAACGGCACTTCGCGCCTACGCCAAACTGACCACCAGCGCTTCCAAGGGCGCCTTCCGGGTTGTCGACTGACGACGAGCTGAACTGAAATTCGGCATACCGAAACTGCAACGCCCTGCGCCCGATAGGCCGCGGGGCGTTTGTCATTTCAAGGTTATGACAAGGCAAGACAATCGCTTCAGCCTGAAGGCTTGTTGGTGGTTCGGGAAATCAATTCGTCCCAAACCCTTGTCATTTGTATGCTTCCGCCGCACATATCCGGCTTATCTTCCGGTTCAGATCCAAGGCAGTAGATGGATTCTCTTACCCAGTTTGTTCTCGGCGCAGCCGTCTCCACAGCACTCCTTGGCAAAAAACTTGGCCCCAGAAAGGCTGCTCTTATCGGCGGGGGCCTCGGGACGTTGCCGGACCTGGATGTCCTGATCCCCTATGACGATCCAATCGACAGTTTCGTCTACCATCGCGGCTGGACACACTCGGTCTTTGTACATGCATTGGCAGCGCCGTTGTTGGGCGAGGGGCTCATAAGGCTGTTCAAGGGCTTGAGGGACTGCCGCTGGCTGACCTGGCTCACTGTCTTCCTGTGTCTTGCCACCCATGCAGGCATTGATGCAATGACGGTCTACGGCACGCGGCTGTTCTGGCCTTTTTATCCGGATCCCGTCGGCGTCGGGTCGGTGTTTATTATTGATCCGCTCTATACCCTGCCTCTTCTGGCCGTCGTGATCTGGGCTCTGTTCAGGAAAAACTGGACACGACGCTTTCAGGCCTGGATGACGGCTGCGCTGGTGGTTTCGACCGGATATCTTGGCCTGAGCGTCGTCCTTCAGCGTCATGTCGAGCAGAAGGCGCAGGATCTGTTCAGGCAGGAAGGCATTCTTCCGGACAAGGTTTTTGCAATTGCCGCTCCCTTCAACATTCTCGTCTGGAAGGTTATCGGCCTTCAGGAAGACCGCTACGACAATCTGTATTATTCGCTTCTGGACGAGGGTGGGAAACCGGAGATCTATACCCATCCGCGACACCCGGAACTCGTTGCCTGCGTTGAAGATACGCAAGCCTTCCGGAAACTGGACTGGTTCAGCCGTGGCTACTACAGGGCCGAACTGGACGACGGAAAACTCGTCATCTCCGATCTGCGCATGGGCATGACCCCGAACTATGTTTTCCGCTTTGCGATTGCCGAGGCCCAGGACGATGGCTTCCGGGAGATCCCTCCGCGTAGTGCAACGGGAGAGGTGAGGGTGGATCCTCAAGACTGGACGTGGCTGACTGCCCGGCTCAAGGGTGTGGTAGCGGTGCGCCGGGCGGAGGCAGCTGTTGCAGGAACTGGTGAGGCCATTGCCGGGCAGGCATGTGCGCTTGCTGGTGAGACTTCCGGTTAGATACTGCAGGGCCGTTGAAACAGATGCCCCTGCAATCCGCTTGTGTGAGTTGATGTCAAACCGCCTGTTGGCAAGTGGCAGCGGAAATTCTTCAACTTTTACAGATTGTTAGCTGCTTTAATTTTGAGCATGTTTTTTGATGGAATATACCCGGCACGTCGTTGGAGCTGGCGTGGTTGAGGAGGTTTTGGTAAATTATTTCAACTACTTAAATTGAATTTTTTGTTCATTGGAATTTTGGCGGGTTTGCTGAAGAATTGGGCATCCATTTTGCAGTAAAAGACCTGACAAAATTAGCAAGACAGAATTAACCTCTCGGCGAAATCATGCCTGTGTTTTCGAGCAGTGGGGCAAATACATCATGAGCCGGGCGGCATACACTAGATCCGTTCTCTGCGGTGCCGGTATTCTGGTGGCGGGACCGGCAATGGCCGCGCAGACAATGGAGCTGGCGACTTTCCAGAAGAGCCTGGACATGGTCTGGGTGCTGTTTGCAGCCGGGCTGGTTTTGTTGATGCAAGTTGGCTTCATGTTGCTGGAAGCTGGCCTCGTCCGTTCCAAGAACTCGATCAACGTTGCCCAGAAGAACCTTCTCGATCTCGCTGTCTCCGTTCTGATCTTTGCGGTCTTTGGCTTTTCGCTGGCATTCGGCGCCGGCGGAAGCTGGTTTGCGGGATTTGATACGCGGTTGTTCGGTCTGTCCGACCTTGATCCCTGGGGCCTGACCATCTTCGCCTTCCAGGTCATGTTCTGCGGTACGGCGGCAACGATCATTTCCGGTGCGGTGGCTGAACGCATGCGCCTTTCGGCGTACATCTGGTGTTCCGTGCTGACCGCCGGGCTGATCTACCCTGTGTTTGCGCATTGGGCCTGGGGACAGGCGCTGTTTTCAGATGCCACGGCAATGCTTGCCAACATCGGCTTTGTCGATTTCGCGGGGTCAACGGTGGTCCATGGCACGGGCGCATGGATCGCGCTGGCTGCCTGTGTGATCCTGGGGCCGAGATCCGGCCGCTTCGGAGCCGACGGGCGTGCCTATCGCATTCAGGGCCACAGTTCCGTTCTTGCAACGTCTGGTGCGTTGATCCTTTTTGTCGGCTGGCTTGGCTTCAACGGCGGCTCCACACTTGCCGCCTCCTGGCATGTGCCGATGATCCTCGCCAACACCGTTCTTGCCGCTGCGGCTGGCACCGGGGCGGGGTATCTTCTTGGCCGGCAGAAAGACAAGGTCATTCTGCCGGAAAACTCGATCTCGGGGCTATTGGGTGGCTTGGTTGCCGTGACTGCCGGTTGCCATCTTCTGACCCCGGTCGGTGCACTGGTGATCGGCGCTGCCGGTGGTGCCGTTGCCATTTTCGGTGCGGTCCTTCTGGAACGTGTCCTGAAGATTGACGATCCCGTCGGTGCAATCAGCGTACACGGATTTTCAGGCGTTGCCGGTACGCTGGGCCTGGCGCTTCTGGCACCAGCAGACCAGTTGCCGCTGGGAGCTCATCTGCCGCAGTTTCTGGTCCAGTTCACCGGAGCGCTTGCCTGCTTTGTCTGGAGTTTCGGGTCCGGTTGGCTCGTGCTGTCCGTCCTGCACAAGATGCAGCCGATCCGGCTCGACCTTGCAAGTGAGGATCTTGGCCTCAACGAGGCGGAGCACGGCACGCGGCTCGGTATCGGACATGTGGAAGATGCTCTTGATCGCCTGATTGCCGGCAAGGCGGACCTTTCCATGAGGCTGGAAGTTGCCAAGGGCGATGATTCAGAGCGTCTGACGCGTCTGTTCAATGCGCTCATGGATACCGTTCAGAACGAGGAACAGGCTCACAATCGTGCCGCAGATGCCAAGCGCACGCGCGAAGAGGCCGAACGCCTGTCGGCCCTTGCCAACGCCACATTCGATGCAATCGTCATTTCGGTCGACGGACGGATCCTGGACGGAAACAAGACCTTCGAGGATCTCATCGGCTATCCGATCGACGAACTCGAGATGCGCGGCTTGTACGAGTTTGTCGACAATGAACTCGCCGGCACGCTCGAGGAGCATCTGGTCAAGGCGGAAAAGGAACCGAGGGAAGTCACTCTGATCAACCGCTCCGGTGAGCGTGTGCCCGTCGAGATCCGCACCCGTGTCATTTCCTATCGCGGCATTCCGACCCGCGTCTCCGCTCTGGTTGACCTCAGGGAGCGCAAGAAGGCTGAGGCACAGATCCTGCACCTTGCCCAGCACGATCCGTTGACGGACCTGCCCAATCGCGCCGTCTTCAATGCCGAGCTCAAGCAGACCATCGGCAAGTGCAAGCAGCATGGTATGTCGGCAGCCCTTCTGATCATCGATCTGGACCGCTTCAAGGATATCAATGATCTGCACGGTCACCCGGTCGGTGACATCGTCATCCGGGTCACCGCAGAGCGTTTGCGCCACTCGTGCCGCCACGGCGATACGGTTTCACGCCTCGGCGGCGATGAGTTTGCGATCATCCAGAACGGCATCCAATTCGCCAATCAGGCAGAGGATATGGCCATGCGTCTGGTCAAGTCCCTGTCGGAGCCGATCGACTGTGGTCACGGGCTAATTCTGAAACCGGGTGCAAGCATCGGTGTTGCGCTGATGACCGGATACGACGCCGAAGACCAGGTCATCTCCAATGCCGACATCGCGCTTTACAACGCCAAGAACGGCGGACGGCATACCTATTGTGTCTTCCAGCAGGGCATGGGGGATGAAGTTCGCCAGCGCAGGGCCTTGGAAAAGGACATGAATACGGCACTCTCGGCGGGCGAATTCGAGTTGTTTTTCCAGCCGCGCATGTGCCTGGCATCCGCGCGTATCGTCAGCTATGAAGCTCTCATCCGCTGGAACCATCCCGAGCGTGGGCTTGTCAGTCCTGCCGAGTTCATTCCCGTCGCGGAGGCTTCCGGACAGATCGTTCCGATCGGCAAATATGTGTTGGCTGAAGCCTTGAGGATAGCCTCCTCGACAATCACGACTGCCAGCATCAGTATCAACGTCAGCCCGGTTCAGTTCCGCGATCGGGATTTTGTCGATGACGTTCGCAGAGCCATCGAAACGTCAGGTGTTCCGGCTGAGCGGATCGAACTGGAAATCACCGAAAACACCCTGATTGAAGACGACGCCAGAGCATTGGCGGTACTGAGACGCCTGAAGGAAATCGGGGTGAAAATAGCGCTGGACGATTTCGGCGTCGGTTATTCGTCCCTCAGCTACCTGAGCCGCTTTCCCTTCGATTGCATCAAGATCGACCGGTCCTTCGTTTCCGAAGCACAGCGCAATTACGGTTCATTGGCGATCATCGAAACGGTGGTCAGGCTCGGCAAGGCTCTCAAGATGCGCGTCGTCGCCGAAGGCGTAGAAGACACGGAAAAGCTCTGCCTGTTGGCACAGCGCGGATGCCACGAAGCTCAGGGTTATCTGATCGGAATGCCCGCACCAACGTCCAAACTTGTCCGGAGTATCCCGGAAGAAGTGAGTGAGGCGCTCGATCGGCTGAAGTTCGGCGGGCTGCAGGTGTTTGAAGCAGCCAACCAGAAGAACCTGGCCAGCTAGACGCCCGCGTCAGTTCACGTTGGATTCCGACAGTGGCAGAAGCATGGTCCTGTTCAGCAGGGCATCCGGATCGTGTATTTCCGGCACCTGGGTGCAGTCGGGCTGCGGTTCGGTTGTCTCGCCGCGCTTTTCCTTGAGTTCCGCGCAAATGGGAATGGCCGCCTGCCGGGTGCCATTGACAGCCGTCGTCACTATGTCTTGCAGGGTGCCTTCGCCAGCGTGCAACGCGACAGCGAGATGCTTTCCGAACAGCGATATCGTGCGGTCTGCGGAATAATTGGCTGACTGGCCTGGGCCAGAGGAAATGACCAACGCTTCCGGCCTGTTCTTGTTATCGACCGAATGATGTTCAAGAAGGCCAAGGTCGAACGCCTGAGGATTGTTGGTGTCCAGTATCAGAATGACTTCGCCAGCAGGAATGGCGTGGATCAGTGCCGCAAATGCGGAAGCAGACATCCAGGTTCCGTCGCTGATCGCCTGAAGCGTTGTCTCGGGCCTGGCACTTGCCCAGAGCTCCAGCGCATAGTTGGTTTGGTCAGCGTTGCCGGTAGGCTCGACAACACCAAGTGGCAAGTTGGCGTAGATCACCAGCCTGTCTTCAGGTCCCAGCTTGTTGGCAAGCTCGGTTGCCTTGAGTTTGAGTGCCGCAGCACTGGCGCCCTCGTTGACAAGCAAGTGTTGCCGGTCGGGCCCGGCGTCGAGCCTTGGGGCCAGTGAGGACATCACCTTGTCCACGCTGTAACGGCAGATTTCGACCGATTGCGGGTTCCAGGGAGGGCAGGTTCCTAGACCGAGGATGTGGTTCTTCAACGACGCGCCGTCTTCGGCAGCGGAAGATTGACCATAAAAGGGAAACATCACAATGGCTGCCGCCACGAGGCAGCGGCATGCGTCACCCCACGACCGAACCCTGCGTGTCCTTGCCTCTGGTACGCTTACGGCCATCATGTCTCCCTGAAACCTGTTTTGACAGGATTTGGTATTTATACTTTTCAACAGTGAAGGTTGAATAAACCAGACTGCGTATATCTATAGAACTCTGTTGTAATCTGTTAATCAACTTTCTTTTGGCAAAGCAGTCTTCAAATCATGCTGAAACATGCGAAACGAAGATGCAGAACTTATCTTTCGATACTGAAGTTACGTAACGTAAAATTTGATCTCAGGCATTCAGTTGTTTGAGACGCTCGATCACTTGTTGGGTGTCGTCTGTAAGGGTTCCGGTGTCGGCCTTTCCCACCGCGCTGACCATGCGGATCAAGTCTGGCAGAGTGTCGCGACCGCCAAGATTTACAGTACGTTTGATGAGGCGCCGGATCATGTCGTCCGGATTGCTGCTCTGGTTGGCGAGCCATTTGGCGAACTGAAACAGTTCCTCCACTTCACCGGCAGGCATTGCAAACACCGACTGAAGCTGTTCCAGGATCATGTCCTGTTCGGCTCTGGAAATGCCGCCATCGGTTTCGGCGACGAGGACCAGGAGAGCTGCAGCCGAAACACGAGGGTCATCGACACCTTCTGCCGGGTGCTGGTTTGCTCGTGTCCTGAAACCGAAACGCCGCGCGGCTGCCTTGACGTCTTGAGCAGCATCAAGCACCACCCTGGTATTGTCGGCGACCCTGCGTACCCGATAGATCCAAAAAGCGCCGGCGGCTAAAATGCCAAGAGCTGCAAGCAGAATATGCAAGGAAAATCTCCTTCAAAAAAACTGCGTCAGCTTTACCTCAGGTTGCGGGAAAAATCGTGACAAAAATCACGAGGGTGCCGGGAGTTGAAAGAAAAAAAAGCCGCGCCGGTTCGGCGCGACTGTTTTTCGACGGCTCAATTAGGAATCATTGCCGTCGGTCTTGTCCATGAGCGGCTGGTTGGTTGCCTGATTGCCGTCCAGGTCCATTTTGGTTGAAGCGTGGTTTTCAACACGGCCTTCAACGAGGCAATGAATGCGCTCATGAGCGGAACGATTGTCTTCTTAAGGGTAAGCATTGGTTTTCTCCTTTGCTTCGTGAGACACCTGCAACTCGCTGAAACCTGACTTGAGGTCCGTGCCGTTGAGGCGGTCGGGGAGAAAATGCAATGACACCCGGTATCGTTCCTGATTTTTCAGTCACGAAATTTTCAGGTGAGGAACATCAAGTTTCAGGAACGAAATGGGCAGGCACTTTTCGCGCGCATGGGTAAACGGTATTGAGAAACAAGACGTTGAATGGAAAAAGTGAAACGGCGCCATCAACGGCGCCGTTTGTGATTTCAACGTTTGGAGAGGGCTGACATTGCCCGGATGCTCGCAAATCAGGAAGCTGCTGCCACCTGTTGGTCTTTTGACGCGACAAGGCGTGTAACCACGTTTTCTATAATCTTGTGGCCGGCATCCTGATCCAGAGACATGATCGATTCCGGATGGAATTGCACCGCCGCGATCGCTTCTTTCTCGTGTTCTATCGCCATCACGATCCCGTCGTCGGTTTCCGCTGTCACGCGGATATCTGCCGGCACCGTTTCCCGTTTGGCGTAAAGCGAGTGGTAGCGGCCGACGACCACAGGGGCGTTGAGGCCTTCAAACAGCAACGAGTTTCCGGAAACGGAAATCGGCGATGGCTTGCCGTGCATCGGTACGTCAAGCTGGCCCAGTTCCGCCCCGAAGTATTCGGAAAGCGCCTGAAGCCCGAGGCAGACACCGAAGATGGGCAAGGCGCGCGCGCGCGCCCGGCCGATGGTGGCGGCACAGTCGAAGTCCTTGGGATTGCCTGGGCCGGGAGACAGGACCACAAGATCCGGATTGACGTCGTGAAAAACGTGGTCTGCCACCGGGGTTCGGTAGGTAACGACATCTGCGCCGGTCTGGCGGAAATAGTTGGCAAGCGTGTGCACGAAACTGTCTTCGTGATCGACCAGCAGGATCTTCATACCTTTGCCGGGTTTCCGGTCCTCGCGCTTCTCCTGCGCGTTGACGGCAAGTCCGGCCTCGCGAACGGCTGCCCGCATGGCTTCCGCCTTCAGTTCGGTTTCGGCTTCCTCCTCTTCCGGAACACTGTCGTACAGCAGGGTTGCGCCGGCACGGATCTGGGCTGTGCCGTCCTTGATGCGCACGGTGCGCAACGTCAGGCCGGTGTTCATGTCTCCATTGAAAAGCACGGCACCAATCGCGCCGCCATACCAGGCGCGTGGCGACTTTTCATGGTCTTCGATAAACTGCATGGCCCAGCGTTTGGGTGCGCCTGTCACGGTCACCGCCCAGGTGTGGGAGAGGAAAGCATCGAGCGCATCCATGTCTTCACGCAGGATGCCTTCTATGTGGTCCACCGTATGGATCAGGCGGGAGTACATTTCGATCTGCCGCCGCCCGATCACCCGAACGGAGCCGGGAACGCAGACGCGGCTCTTGTCGTTGCGGTCGACATCGGAACACATGGTCAGTTCCGCTTCGTCCTTGGCGGAGTTCAGCAGCTTGCGGATTTGGGCTTCGTCTTCAATGGCGTTCTTGCCGCGCCGGATCGTTCCGGAAATCGGGCAGGTTTCCACCCGGCGACCACCAGTGACCCGCACGTACATTTCCGGCGAAGCGCCGACGAGATATTCCTGATTGCCGAGATTGAAGAAGAAAGAATAGGGGGAAGGATTGATCTGGGCGAGGCGCCGCGAAACGGCAGACGGTGGATTGGCGCAGGGCTCGTAGAAGGTCTGGCCGGGCACGGTCTCGAACAGATCGCCCCTTCGGAAGTAGTCCTTGGCCTTCTCGACGAGCTTTGCATATTCGCCGGGTTCATGATCACCGCGGCCAGGGTCGCGGTTCGCCGGCGTATACTGCTGCTTGGCTCCCGTTCGCTCCATGCCCTTGGTGGTACGACCACCGACAACAAAGTCATATTCCAGCACGTAGGCGCGTTTGCCGTGGTGATCGACGATCAGGATCTCATCCGGCAGAAACAGGACGACGTCGCGCTGGTCGTCCGGTCGGTCGAGCTTCTGTTCGATGGGTTCGAACTGAAAGGCAACGTCATAGCCGAAGGCGCCGTAGAGCCCGAGCTGGTCATCGCCACAGGCGAACATGTCCTTCAGGGCACGGATGATCGAAAAGGTAGACGGCTGGCGTGAGCGTTCTTCCTCGTTGAACAACCGGTCGGGCCGCTTGACCGTTAGCTGGATCTTGCCGGTGTCGGCATTGAACGTGTCCACATCGTCATGTTTTTTCAGCACTTCGGCAATTGCCGGCAGCAGCAGGCCGCCGCGGTCGTTCAACGCACGGATCTCGACGTTTCTGTCCGTTGCTTCCATCACCAGGGGCGGGTTCACCAGCGCCATGTCCCAGCGAGTATATCGTCCGGGATATTCATAGGAGGAGGAAAGGACTGCCCCCATTTCGGCATCCAGCCGGTCGATCCATTCCGACGTTCCGGTTTCGTAGTCGGAAGGGCGCGATGTGCGCAGGATGGTGATCCCGCAATCGGTTTCATAGGTCTGGTCTGCCAGCACCGGCATGTCTCTGGTCCCGTTCTGGTGGCTGCCTTTGTGACGGCCTTATAAAGAACCAAGGCCGCCAGCGGTGTCCCGCGGCGGCCTTTGGTTTGATACTCGATCCCTTCAGAGCATGACTGATCGCTGGCCGCCTATTTCGCGCGACGCCACCACCAAGCTGCTTTCAGGTTCATGTTCATGGCAAGAGGGATAGATTATACGCTTCTGGATGGCAATGAAAAAAGACTACCTGACGTTTTACCGGCTTTTCCAGTGCGGCGCGGGGCGCCCATCCTTCAGACCGTGCTTCAGCCATTCGTCCCAGGCTGCATCGATATCATCATAAGTCCCATTCTCCTGTATGGCGTGCAGTCCCTCATCGAGAAGGGCTGCTACTGCGCTTGAGCGCTCGGGTGTCAATTTGGAAAACGATACGAAGAGACCGAACCTCGCGAGTTCGTGGACAGCCTTGGGGGCTGGGGAAATGAGATCCTGACTGTTGCTGATGTGAAAGTCGGCAACCTTTTCGTAAGCGACGGCGTAGTCGGTTCGCCTCTTCGCTACCAGCGCAAGTGTCTGCAGATCGGAATCCACCTCAACCTTCGAGATCCTCTCATCGGCATCAAAGGCGTCGGTGTAGGTGTACCCTCTGACCACGGAGAAGGTCTTGTCCTTCAAGAAATCGGGACGAAATTTCGCCGTGTTGTCGGGATGGCTGTAAACTAGGATCTTTCCGAAAAAGAGCGGTGTCTGGTGAAAAATGAAATTGCGCTTGTTTTCATCCGAGCCGGTGGTGTCGAAGCAGCCAAGCTGTCTGCCCTGCGCAACCTCACGTATGCACCTGTTGTACGGCATGACGTGGAGCGTGACGTCGCAGTGTTTTGCGCTCAAGGCGGCGGTTACTAGATCCACTGCAAATCCGCGTAGCTCTCCCTCATGAAGGCCTGAATAGGGAAAAAAGGCATCTTCCGCTGCAAGAACGATCTCTTCATGCATCGGGCATTGGCCGGATTGTTCCGCCTTCGCGTTATCGATCGGCGACAGCAGCATTGCACTGAATAGAACCAAAGCATGCGGCAGCCTGACTGTAATACATTCAAGCAATGCCATTGCTCGGCACGCCGTCTGGGAAGGCGATGATCCCATTTCGGTGGTCGACCCTTTCAGTGTTGGGAAACCCGTTCACGCCTGGTTGTCGTGAAGGTCCTTCATATTAAGGTTTCGCTCTCGAACTTCAGCTTCCTGAAAGGTCGCATGAAATGTGAGGGGAATGGCTCGGCAGAGACCGAGAATCTCATCGATGGCGAGTATATAGACGACCGACCGTGTTTGTCTTGCAACCTGGATACAAGTTCTGGTCAGGACCGGCTTCTCCACCAAAGCTCACGGAAAACCTTCATTTTCCGCTTGCCTTCTTGACCCTTCCGCCAAGATGCTGTTTTTGCAGTGCAGCGATTTTCAACAAGGTGCCTCCGCACGAACGGAGGCCAAGTGGCTGACAGAAAACTGGCAGTGAGGGGCACATGGAACACTACGATCTGGTTGTGATCGGCAGCGGACCGGCCGGGCGCCGGGCGGCGATTCAGGCGGCAAAATTCGGATACAATGTTCTGGTGGTGGAACGCGGACGGCGGGTCGGCGGCGTTTCGGTGCACACCGGGACCATTCCTTCCAAGACTTTGCGTGAGACCGTGCTCAACCTGACCGGATGGCGCGAACGAGGCTTCTACGGTCGCTCCTACCGGGTGAAGGAAGACCTCACGGCTGCGGACCTTCGTGCGCGGTTGCACATCACCCTCAATCACGAGGTCGAGGTTCTGGAGCACCAGTTTGCCCGAAACAAGGTCGATACGATCCGGGGCGAGGCAAGGTTCATCGAGCCGCACAAGATCGAAGTGGAGGGCGATGCCGGGGAAGTTCATTTCATCACTTCGGACAAGTTCATCATCGCCGTCGGCACCAAGCCCTTCCGCCCCGACTATGTTCCCTTTGATGGAGAATATGTTCTCGATAGCGACGAGATCCTCGAGCTTGGCGAATTGCCCCGGTCGGTCGCTGTCATCGGCGCAGGTGTTATCGGTGTCGAATATGCCTCGATATTTTCCGCGCTCGATGTACACGTGACGCTGATCGAGCCGCGCGAAACGATGCTCGACTTCCTGGACAAGGAGCTCGTTGCCGATTTCACGCATCAGCTCCGAGACCGCGGAATTGCGCTGCGCTTCGGGGCAAAGGTCCAGAAGATCGAAAAACACGGTCCCGCAGAATGTGAAATCACGCTGGAAGGCGGACGTAGTGTCCGGTCCAACGTCATCCTGTTCGCGGCAGGGCGCATGGGCGCGACCCCGAACCTGAACCTGCAAAGCTGTGGCCTGGAAGTGGACCACCGTGGTCGTCTGAAGGTCGATCCGATGACTTTTCAGACCGACGTACCGCATATCTATGCTGCTGGAGATGTCATCGGTTTTCCGAGCCTTGCCTCGACATCCATGGAGCAGGGGCGCATTGCAGCCTGTCAGGCTTTGGGAGAAAAGGCCTACGATCCGCCAGAGTATTTTCCCTATGGCATCTATGCGGTTCCGGAAATCTCAACCGTCGGCATGACCGAGGAGGAGATCAAGGAACGCGGCATTCCCTACGAGTGCGGCGTTGCCCGTTTCCGCGAAACGTCACGCGGCCACATCATGGGTCTCGATACCGGCATGCTGAAGATGATCTTCTCGCTCAAGACCCGCCGGCTTCTTGGATGTCATATTGTGGGCGAGGGCGCGACCGAACTGGTTCACATCGGTCAGGCCGTTCTCAATCTGCGTGGTACGCTGGAGTATTTCGTCGAAAACACCTTCAATTACCCGACGCTGGCCGAGGCCTACAAGATCGCCGCGCTCGATGCCTGGAACCGTATGCCGCCACTGGATCACTGAACCAGCGGTGGCGGCCTTGTCTGACGAGCTCTTCCAGATCAACTGGAATAAGGCGGACGATTCGAACTCAGCAGAGCCAGCAATTCTCCGGCAAGGCTGCCTGAGTGACTTCGCCGCCATCTTCGATCCAGTGTGCAATTCCCTTTTCGACGTTGACCACGTTGGTGAAGCCGGCCTGTCCGGCGAGATATTCTGACAGAGCCTGGCTTCGTTGCCCTGTCTGGCAGATTAACACCACTTCGTCCGAGGGGCCGGAAATCAACTTCTGAAGTTCGCTGCCGAAGGCAGGGTTCACCTGGCCACTGTCATTGAAGAACGTAACCAAGTGGCTGCCCGGAATGACGCCGGTTTGCTTCCACTCGTCAGGACGCCGGATATCAATGACCGTGGTGCCTGAGGCGAGCTTTGCCTTCAGGGTGCCGTTGTCGATATCAGAGAATTTCTTCGCCTTGACCTCAAGCAGTTCGATTTCGAATTTCAATGTTGCATCCGGCGGAATGATCCCACCTGCGCCTTGCGACCCATAAGCCATGTCCGGCGGAATGATCAGCTCGCGCTTGCCGCCGACCTGCATGCCCTCGACGCCTTTTTCCCAACCGGGAATAACGCGCCGCTCTCCCAGCGTGAACGAAAATGGCGTGCCTCGGTCGACGCTGGAGTCGAACTTCGTTCCGTCCATCAGCCAGCCGGTGTAGTGCACCACCACCGTTTCACCGACGTTTGCTTCTTCGCCGGTACCTTTTTCAATATCCCGGATCTGCAGCTCTTCCTGTGCCTGTGCCGGCAGGACGAAAAGCATGATGGCGAGAATGCGCGTAACCCATTTGAGCATGATGTGTTGTCCCGGTGTGTTGTTACGGACAAGAATTGGTCATCTGGGACAGGAAAACAATCCGGGTTTCCATCACAGTGACGGTAAGTCACAAGGCCGGGGTGGCTTGTGGTTTCCAGACCAGAGGCGCCTGGCTAGCGTATGCGCCAGTCAGGTCTTGCCAAGAGGATCGTTGACGGAGCGAATGAGCTTTTCCAGTAGGTCTGACAATTGCTGTTGTTCTTTTTCGCTTAACCCGCTCACCGCCTGCTGCTGTTTTGCAATGTAGTCGGGCATTTGCCCCTTTATCAGGTCCAGTCCCTTTGGGGTCAGGCAAACGGTGAGTGCCCGCCTGTCATCTGGATGCGGGCAGCGTTCAACCAGACCTGCTTTCTCCAGTTTATCGACCCGGGCCGTCATGCCGCCCGAGCTCATCATCGTGGTCCGGTACAATTCCGTCGGTGTCAGCTTGTAGGGTGGTCCGGACCGCACGAGGGTCGCCAGAACATCGAATTCACCCGTCTTCAGTCCGATATCCGCGTAGGCAGGGGCAAGATAGTCGCGACCCATCACCTGAGATGCTTCGTTCAATCGACCAAGCAGAACCATTGGCGACAACTGCTCCGCGATCTCGGGTATTTCCCTTTGCCATTGCCTGCGCGCGCGCTCCGCACGGTCGATTAGCAGGTCTTCCGGATCTCCGAACAGGTGATCCGATGGCTTCTTGGTGTCGCTTGACCGGGTGGTCATGGTCGGAAACTCCAGATCATTTCCAGTCAGATGACGCACTTTTTTACAAGGGAACAAGAGGTTGCGTAACTAGCTGACATATCGACTGTTTTTGTTGTTCCGATACTCGCTGTTTCGGGTGGTTCTGTCAACTGATGTCAAGAATCTTGAAATTAAGTATCTTGAAATCAAGATAAAATGCGTTATCTGTTCTGGCAACGGTGCAGCATCAAGCCAGCGCCAAATTGTGAGGAAGGACAGTCCCATGGTGGACACGACCAGATTAGGAACATCCGCAAGTACGGCTTCCCTGCAGCAACAAGCTTCTCTTTCCGGCGAAAAGCGTGAAAGTCCTTTGGATCAGCCGTTGGTGCTGTTGTTGATTGTCGGTGGTTTTCTCGCCGTATCCACGGTGATTGCCAAGGCCGCCCCCATGACCGGGTGGCATCCTTTGGCCCTGTTGCAGTGGTCCATCCTTGGCGGTGCTGCGGGTTTGTTCGTTATTAGCAGGATTGCAGCCGGAGGAAGTATCGCCGCTAAAGGGGACACAGGTGTCAGCCGGGGCCAGTTTGCCTTCTACCTGCTGGTCAGCGGTCTCCTGTTTATTGCGCCGAACATGATCGCAGTGGTTGCTGCGCCAAAGGTCGGGGCGGGGTTTGTCTCCCTGAGCTACGCTTTTCCGCTGGTTCTGACTTATGGATTTGCTGTTCTGTTGCGCCTGGAGAAGTTTCAGGTTCTGCGTGGGGTTGGCGTTCTGTTCGGTCTGGCTGGTGGCATCTTGCTGGCGGCGTCTGGACGTCAGCTTTCCGTGGATGCCTCCTGGTGGGCAATGTTTGCTCTGTCGATCCCTGTATTCCTGGCTTCCGGTAACATTTTTCGCACGGTGAAGTGGCCAGCAGGCGCGCGGCCGGTCAATCTTGCTCTCGGCATGATGCTGGTCGGGTTTGCAGCACTCGGATTATTTACTGCCATGGCCGGTATCCCCGTTGTGCCCGGCACCTGGTCGCTTGAGGCCACTGGCCTGCTGGCAGCCCAAATAACGATATTCACTTTTCAGTACGGGCTGTATTTCCGCCTGCAGCACACAGCCGGGCCAGTCTATCTCAGCCAGATAGGCTCCGTTGCCGCGGTGATTGGTCTTGGCCTCGGATATCTCGCCTTTGTTGAAGTGCCAAACATGGCGAAACTGGCGGCCGTCGCAGCTGTCGGGGCAGGGATTGTGCTCGTCAGCAAAGGGCGCGGCGCTGGAGCGAAAAAGTCAGGCTAGTCTTGCCATACCCCTAAGAACCGATCCCGCAAGTCGCGGGATCGGTTTGTCGTCTTTGGGTTCCAGGTGATTTCTCACCCCCAGAGCCAGGCTGCTCCCCGCACTCCAGAGCTGTCGCCGTGCATAGCCTTGCGGATCGGTGTCTCGAAGGTATCGGAGAAGATGTAAGGCGTCATCGCGGGGGGAAGGTCGGCATAAAGCTCGTCGATATTCGACATGCCACCACCCAGGACGAATACATCCGGATCGAGCAGATTAGCCGACATTGCAAGCGCACGGGCAAGACGGCTGACATAAGCCTCGTAGACGGCAGTTGCCACCACGTCGCCGGAGCGTTTCAGCGCCATGATCTCATGGCCTTTCAGCAGCGTTCCGGTCCTGTCCTTATAGTCAAGCTGAAAACCCGTTCCCGAACACCAGCGATCGATGGCGCCCTTGTGGCCGATCCAGCTGTCGGGACCCGGATACTCCTCCGGCTTTAGCCAGGGCACGGTGATCGCTCCCCATTCGCCACCGATGCCGTTGGCACCAAGATGGGCTTTCGCGTCGATGGCAATACCCGAACCGCTGCCTGTGCCGATGATAATAGCGTGAACGATATGCGCTCCAGCACCTGCTCCATCGGTCGCTTCGGAAACAGCCAGACAGTTTGCGTCATTCTGGATTCGCACCGGGCGCCCAAGAACCCTCTGCAGGTCCTGGTCCAGGGGCTTGCCGTTCATCCAGGTGGAATTGGCGTTCTTGACCAGGCCTGTCTTGGGGGAAAGCGAACCGGGAATTCCAAGACCGAGCGTTCCCGTCTGTCCGGTTGCCTTTTCGGCCTCCTCGACCAGAAATCGGACTGCTTCCAGACAACCTTCATAGTCGTCCCTGGGTGTGTCGACCCGTTGCCGGAACAGTTCCTCGCCCTCGTTGGAAAGAGCGATGATTTCGATCTTCGTTCCACCCCAGTCAATTCCCAGCCGCATTTTCAGTCCATCCGTCTTGGCAGTTCGAAGGCAGCTGTCTGGCCGTCTTCAAGTTCGCTTGTTTGTTTTCCGTAGGTTTTGAATTTTTTCAAGATTACGGTCATTTCCTCCGCATCCAGTATCACAGGTTCACCAAGGATCAGGGCTGATAGATACTGGTCTGCCAGATCTTCCACGCCTTCCGCGGTCGAAAGCGCCTTCTGCAAGGTTGCTCCACCGGCGATCTGTCCATGATTTGCAAGCAGGCAGGCGTTTCTGTCGCCAAGTGCTGAAATCATTGCCTCGGACAATCCACGGGTGCCGAAGGTGGCGTAACGGGCGCATTCGATGCGGTCGCCACCGGCAAGCGCCACCATATAGTGAAATGCTGGAATGCCGCGCCGGTGACAGGACAGTGCGGTCGCGCGAGGGCTATGGCAATGCACCACCGCGCCGCAATCCGGCTTCGCCAGATAGAAGTCGAGATGCATCCGCCATTCGGAAGACGGTAGTGTCTCGCCGCGGTAGCAGCCGTCCCAGTCCAGCGCGACAATCTTGTCTTCAGTCAGATTTTCGTAAGGCGTTCCCGACGGCGTCACCAAAAAACCGGATTCGGTGCGTGCACTGACATTTCCTGAGGTGCCTTTGGTCAGTCCGAGACGAGGCAAGGCACGGGCTGTCTCGATGATCGCACGGCGCAGGTCAGGTGTGTCACCTGGAAAGGTGGGCATTCGGGGCCTCTTTGGTTCTGGTTCGGGTGCGAGCGTTACGTTTGGCTGCGCGACCGTGGAAGCGGCGCTTACATGACAGGTATCCGGTTGCCTTTTCAAGGTATTGGTTTGATAAATCCCGTGCCCTTGACCACTCGGTTGAGGATCGCGGTGTTAAGGAACTGAATGGCGGGTTTCGCAGACAAGCTCAGGCAAATGCTTGGATCGGCTGCAATGTCGGCAGACCGGACCGGTAGGGGAGCGCAATCCAGGTCGAGGCCGGGGCACCGTTCCAAGGGCCCGCGCTGGGCCGAGCCGGACATGGAAACTCTGTCTGAAGGAGGCGAGCCCAGGAGGCCCGGCCAGCCAACCCGCACGTCCAGATCTCGTAAACGTGCTCAGGTAACGCCGTACTACATCTGGGGAACCCTGGCGTTGCTGGCTGCCGGTTTCGCCGTTGGCGGCCTGTTCCTGCACCTTGCCGGGCAATGGAGTGAGGAAAGCGTTGCAACCGCCCCCTTGATGCCTGATCCGCTTTCTTCCCTGCAGTCTCCGGCCAAGCAGGTGCTGCTGGCTCCGGAACCGGAACTGTCCGCGGAGCTGAAACGCAGCTTCCTGGGCCAGCCGGATCAGCTATGCGACGAATTACGGTCTCTGGGGCTCGGAAATCCCGGCTGGAGCCGGGCACCTTTCAGTGAAGGACGCTGGCAATGTGCATCCGACCTGGTGCCCTTGACCACACCCAGCGTCGACTACGGCTCGACAACTCTTTTCTTTCTGCTGCGCGGCCCATCGGAAAAAAGCATCGATTATCTGCGGCTGAAGCTGGTGGTGGAAGATCCACGCCAGATGCAGATCGGCCTAGATGCGGTCTGGCTGGTGATCGACGCCCTGTCGCTTCGGTATGGCTGGACGGTTCCGGAAGTGTTTCGCGAGGCGGTTTCCGGGTTCAGGCAACTGGAAACGACACACAGGGGCGTGCGGCTGTCGGTTTCGCCGGAAGATCCAAATCTGACGGGTGACCCGCTGGCAAGCCAACGGCTCAACATCATTCTGGACTTTGGCGAGCCGGACCTTATCCGGCCCGCCGACAGGTTTGAAAAAGCACCGCCATTGGAGAGCGGCTGGAGTGTCAGGGCCCCGGACGGTCAGGCAAGGGAATGAACTCTTCCGCATCGCCGGGTACCGTATCGAAACGGCCAAGACGCCAATCTTCCTTGGCCTGCTCGATGCGCTCTTTCGATGAGGACACGAAGTTCCACCAGATATAACGCCGGCCGTCCATCGGTTCGCCGCCAAGCACTACGAAACGGGCCGGCACGGGAGACGTGTTTTCAATCACCAGATGATCACCCGGTTTGAACACCAATAGCTGGGCCGGATCGAAATTCTGGCCGGCGATGGTGATCTGGCCCGAGACCGTATAAAGGCCGCGCTCTTCCCACCCGGCATCCAGCGGGATCTTCGCTCCCGGTTCCAGCGTGATATCGGCATAGAACATGTCGGACGCTGTCTTCACCGGTGCCTTGTGGCCATAAAGCTCGCCCGCGATAAGTTTGACTGAAGCGCCCTTGTCGGCAAATTCCGGCTGTTCTTCTGTGCCGTGGTGCTGGAAGGTCGGGTCGGTCTCTTCCAGGTGTTTGGGCAGGGCCACCCAGCTCTGCAGGCCGAACAGGGGACGTTTTTCCTGCAGGCGTTCCGGCCTCTCACGTTCGGAATGCACGATGCCCTTGCCGGCGCTCATCCAGTTCAGAGCACCGGGGGCAATCGCAATCTCCGTTCCAAGGCTGTCACGATGATACATTTCTCCTTCGAAGAGATAGGTCACCGTCGCCAACCCGATGTGAGGATGCGGGCGCACGTCGATACCGCCGCCGACCAAAAGTTCTGCCGGGCCCATCTGGTCGAAGAAGATGAACGGGCCAACCATCCGCCTCCTGGCAGACGGCAAGGCACGTCTTACCGAAAATCCGCCGAGGTCGGATGTCCGCGGTACGATGATCGTTTCAATCGGGTCACAGCTTGCAGCATTTCCCGGTACGGGATCAGGGCAATTCAACCAGCTCATCTGCCTCTCCATCAAAGAACATTCTGTCTTGCAAACTAGATAGGGCCAGCGAAGCCGAAGTGTCCATTGAACAGTCTGTTTCGGGTTTTCATCCCCTGCACAATCTGTATAACGACCGGCCCTTCCTTGCTTTTGTTTGGTGCGACATGAAACGCGTGATGATCGTTGGCGGCCCGGGCTCGGGCAAAAGCACGCTTGCCGTTGCCCTTGGGCGGAAAACCGGACTGCCGGTCTATCATATGGACAAGATCCACTACCGCTCCGGTTGGAGCGAGCGGACGCGGGAAGAGAAAGACCGGCTGACGCATGAGGTCCATCTGAAGGATGTGTGGATCTTCGAGGGCGGTCATTCAAACACCTATGCGGAACGTATCGAACGTGCCGACACTTTCATCTGGCTCGATGTCCCAGTAATGCGCCGCATATTTCGAGTGCTGAAACGGTCGGTGAAATACAATGGGCAAAGCCGTCCGGATCTGGCCGAGGGCTGCCCGGAGCAGTTCAACTGTCAAACTGTTGAATTCCTGAGGTTCATCTGGCGAACGAGACACTCCGCCAGAGCCAAGCTGGAGCACATCTACCGCGAACCTCCGGACCATCTGAAAGTCTATCGGTTCAACACCCTTGCCGAAATCGACGACTTTCTGGCGCGCCCCTGGCAACAAGGATGAAGGCTCATCCTGTCTCTTGACAGGTGCGCCTGACGGGCGGCACAACAGGGGCTCACCCGGGGTGCCTCCAGAAGAGGCTGAGATACTGCTAGTGCACTTGCGCAGTGCAGGGACCCGACGAACCTGATCCAGGTCATGCTGGCGAAGGGAAGGTGTTCTCGGCCAACTGCGTTCGCCACGGCAATGCTCCAATCCGGCCACCCTTCCAAGCCGAATGTCCGAAATGCGAGACCTTTTCCGGTCCTTGCGGAGATCCGTTGAATGCAAGCGGGCTACCAGACATTCCATGATGTCGAACGACTGACGTCCACCCTGGCAGGAGAGGCGGGATGAAGGTCGGTATCAAAGGGGCTGGAGTAGCCGGTCTGGCACTGGCACATGAACTTGTCTCGCGCGGTGTGCGGGTGGAGCTGCTGGAAAAACACAAGGATCTCACCGCCAGTGCCTCCTGGCTCGCAGGCGGCATGTTGGCGCCATGGTGTGAGCGGGAAAGTGCCGAGGAAGATGTTCTGCGGCTCGGGCAAGCCTCCATTGGCTGGTGGAGCAAGGTCCTGCCGGGACAGGTCTCGCACAATGGCACGCTGGTTGTTGCCGCGCCGCGCGATACCGGCGAGTTAAGTCGCTTTGCTTCTCGAACCAGCGGCTTTGCCTGGCTCGATGCTGACGCGCTGGGCGCACTCGAGCCGGACCTCGCAGGCCGATTTGCAAAGGGGCTCCATTTTGCGGGGGAAGCCCATCTCGATCCGCGGCAGGCCCTCACAGCATTGCAGGCAAAGGTGTCTGAAAGCGGTGCCAAGGTGAGGTCAGAAGCGCAGCACTTCACCGCGGCGACCGATCTTGTCGCCGATTGTACCGGCATGGCCTCGCCGGATCCGCACTTGCGTCCCGTACGCGGTGAAATGCTGATCCTCCACGCGCCAGATGTCTCGCTTTCGCGGCCGGTGCGTTTTCTGCACCCGCGCATCCCTGTCTATGTCGTGCCTCGTGACAACGGTGTCTTCATGGTCGGGGCAACCATGATCGAAAGCGGTGACCAGGGAGCGGTCAGTGTTCGGTCCACCATGGAACTTCTAAATGCCGCCTACAGCCTGCATCCGGGATTTGCCGAGGCAAAGATCATCGAAACCGGGGTGGGCCTCCGCCCGGCATATCCAAACAATCTTCCTCGTCTCACGTTTACCGGCAACGCGTTGTCAATGAACGGATTCTACCGGCACGGCTTCCTGCTTGCTCCGCATTTTGCCATGGAGGCGGCAGACAGGATCGTGCAACACCTTCAGGAGAAGTCCCTTGAAGCTAACCATTAACGGCGAACCTCAGGAAGTTGTCAGCGCGACGCTGGCTGCGCTTCTGGACGAACTGGCCTATGACCATGGGTTTCTTGCAACGGCACGCAACGGCGATCTGGTTTGTGCTGAAGACCGAAGCGATTGCTTCCTTCAAGCTGGCGACCGTATCGAGATCCTGTCACCGATGCAGGGAGGATGACGCTGATGTTTGAAGTTTATGGCGAAAGCGTTGCGTCGCGTTTCCTGCTTGGTACTGCCCAGTACCCATCACCCCAAATTCTGTCGGATGCGGTGAAAGTATCCGGGGCTGAAATTCTGACGGTGTCCCTTCGGCGCGAAACGGCAGGAAGTGGCGGAGGCGGCCGGTTCTGGGACCTGATCCGGGAACTGAACGTCAAGGTGCTGCCCAACACTGCCGGATGTCATTCGGTAAAGGAAGCCGTCACCACCGCTAAAATGGCACGCGACCTATTTGGAACCGACTGGATCAAGCTGGAAGTGATCGGTCATCACGACAGCCTGCAGCCGGATGTCTTTGGCCTCGTGGAAGCCGCACGTATCCTGAGCGATGACGGCTTCAAGGTGTTTCCCTATACGACGGACGATATTGTCGTCGGCGAACGGTTGCTTGACGCGGGGTGTCAGGTGTTGATGCCCTGGTGTGCGCCAATCGGTTCGGCGAAGGGGCCGGTCAATCCGGATGCCCTTCGTGCCTATCGCAGTCACTTCAAGGGCATCCCACTTGTTGTGGATGCCGGTCTTGGCAGACCGTCCCATGCGGCTGCTGTTCTGGAACTCGGTTTCGATGCGGTACTGCTGAATACGGCTGTCGCAAAGGCCGGAGACCCTGTCGCAATGGCCAAGGCCTTTGCAGTTGCAATTAAGGCCGGTCGCCTGGCCTATGAAGCCCAACCCCTGGAACCTCGCGACATGGCGGTTCCTTCTACCCCGGTTCTCGGAATGGCGGTGTTTGAATGAAGCTCGATCCCTTTTACCTCATCGTCGACAGTTCCGACTGGATCGAGCGGCTGGTTCCGCTTGGCGTCAAACTGGTTCAACTGCGCATCAAGGACGCGAGCGACGAAGTCCTGCGCAAGGAAATCGCAGCCTCCAAGAGCGCTTGCGAGAAGCACGGCTGCCAACTTGTCGTGAACGACTATTGGCAGCTCGCGATTGAACTGGACTGCGACTTTGTCCACCTTGGTCAGGAAGACCTTGCTGACGCCGATGTCGCGGCCATTCGCAAGGCGGGTCTGAAACTTGGCGTTTCGACCCATGACGGTGAGGAACTGGAAACCGCTCTTTCTGTAGAGCCCGATTATATCGCGCTGGGGCCTGTCTATCCGACGATCCTGAAAGAAATGAAATGGGCGCCCCAAGGCGTTGAAAAGGTCGGTCGGTGGAAGCGGCAGATCGGCGAATTGCCGCTTGTTGCTATTGGCGGTCTCAATCCGGAGCGTCTGCCGGGTGTGTTCGAGAACGGCGCAGATATCGCAGCTGTTGTCACTGACATCACCCGGAATGCCGACCCGGAAGCGCGCACCAGGGAATGGATAGTGGCGACAGATCCCTGGCGGTAGGTGGAGCGCGTTTCGCCTTCGGCCTGGCTAAACGAATATCGCCTTGTCGCGCGCGACTTGATCGCGCAGAAAATCCTGTGCCGCGGCGACATGGCGGAGAGGGCGCGAACTTTCATGTGTCACCATCCAGTAGGCCCGGTGAAGCTTTATCTCCGGGAGAACGGCGATCAGGTCGGCATTGTCGCGCGCGATAAAATCGTGAAGGATGCCGATACCGGCACCGGACCTGACTGCTTCGGTCTGGCCGAGTGCGGAGGCGATTTCAAATCGCGCGGTCCAGTCTTTCAGGATCTCGGTGCCGTAGTTCAGCGATGGCGAGTAGAGCAGGTCTTCCACGTAGCCAATAAGATCGTGGTCGATCAGATTGCTTGCGGAGGCAGGTGTTCCCCGGCTTTCCAGATAGGTTTTTGACGCATAAAGACCGAGCGAATAGTCGACGAGCTTGCCGGCAACCAGCCTGCCTGTTTCCGGCCTGTCTATTGTCACGGCGATATCAGCTTCACGGCGGGAGAGCGAGAAGGAGCGGGGCACGGGAACGAGCTGCACCGTCAGTCCTGGATGTTTTTCCGTGAGCTTGCCAAGCCGGGGCGCAAGATACGCGACACCGAAACCATCGGGTGCGCCAATGCGAACGGTTCCGGAAATTTCCGGCGTGTTGTTTGTCAGGTCGGCTTCCGCTGCCACCGCCTCGGCTTCGATCCGTTCTGCCCGGTCAAAGAACCGGCTGCCGGCTTCCGTCAGAAGGCAGCCGGATGTTGATCTGTCGAAGAGGCGTGTGCCGATGCTGTCTTCGAGGCTCGTCAGCCTGCGCGCCACCGTGGCGTGATTGAGGCCGAGACGGCGCGCTGCCGCCAGGATTTGTCCTGTTCGAGCGATCGCGAGAAAGATGCGGATGTCGTCCCAGTTCATGTCGATTTGCTTTCCGCGATGACCAGCCACTCCGTTTTTTTTAGCTGATGTCAGATACCAGGCACGATGCCGCCGCGTTCATGGTGGTGAGTTCACGCCTTGCTGCACACCGGCTTTTGGTAGAGTTTCAGCCGGGATGACAACCGAGGGGGATTGGACCTATCGTTTGTCTAAGACGCTTCGTGGCGTTTTATTGCATAACTTTAAAAAACGCACAACGGGTCCGGAAATCTGGCTCTTGTTTGTGGCAAAAATAAAAGTCAAAAAAGACGTCATCTCGGACGCTCGCCCAAAATCCTTTTGGCTGGTGTCAGGACATATTGGGAGAAACGCGACATGCGGAAGATCGGTCATTTTATCGGCGGCAAGCACGTGGAGGGAACCTCCGGCCGCTTTGCAGACGTCTACAACCCGGCAACCGGTGAAGTCGAGGCGCAGGTCGCCCTGGCCAGCCAGGCCGAGATGGACGCGGCAATTGCCAATGCTGCTGCCGCACAGCCTGCCTGGGCTGCCACCAACCCGCAGCGTCGCGCTCGCGTGATGATGAAGTTCGTAGATCTTCTCAACCGCGACATGGACAAGCTGGCAGAAGCTCTTTCCCGCGAACACGGCAAAACGATTCCGGACGCCAAGGGCGACGTTATCCGCGGTCTGGAAGTTGCCGAGTTCTGCATTGGTGCGCCGCATCTCCTGAAGGGTGAATTCACCGAAGGCGCCGGTCCTGGCATCGACATGTACTCCATGCGCCAGCCGCTTGGCGTCGTTGCCGGCATCACGCCGTTCAACTTCCCGGCCATGATCCCGATGTGGAAATTCTGCCCGGCGATCGCTTGTGGCAACGCCTTCATCCTGAAGCCGTCCGAACGCGATCCGTCCGTGCCGATCATGCTTGCTGAACTGATGATCGAAGCCGGCCTGCCGGAAGGTGTTCTGAACGTTGTCAACGGCGACAAGAGCGCGGTCGATGCAATCCTGGACGATGAAACCATCCAGGCTGTCGGCTTCGTCGGTTCCACGCCGATTGCCCAGTATGTTTATGCCCGTGCAACAGCATCCGGCAAACGCGCCCAGTGTTTCGGTGGCGCAAAGAACCACATGATCATCATGCCGGATGCCGACCTCGATCAGGCGGCCGATGCTCTGATCGGTGCCGGTTACGGCGCGGCCGGCGAGCGCTGCATGGCTGTTTCTGTTGCCGTGCCGGTTGGCGAAAGCACCGCAAACGCACTGATCGAGAAGCTTGCGCCGAAGGTGGAAGCGCTGAAGATCGGGCCGTACACGGCCGGCAACGACGTCGACTTCGGTCCGCTGGTGACCAAGGAAGCGCTTGCCCGCGTCAAGGGTCTCGTCGACCAGGGCATCAAGGAAGGTGCGAAGCTGGTTGTCGATGGCCGCGATTTCTCCATGCAGGGCTATGAGAACGGCTTCTTCATGGGTGGCTGCCTGTTCGACAACGTCACCAAGGACATGGACATCTACAAGACCGAAATCTTCGGTCCGGTCCTGTCCGTGGTTCGCGCTGAGAACTACGAAGAAGCTCTCGATCTGCCGCTCAGCCACGAATACGGCAACGGCACTGCGATCTTCACCCGTGACGGCGACACCGCCCGCGACTTCGCGTCCCGTATCAACATCGGCATGGTCGGCATCAACGTGCCGATCCCAGTGCCGCTCGCCTACCACACCTTCGGCGGCTGGAAAAAGTCCGGCTTCGGCGATCTCAACCAGCATGGCCCGGACGGGTTCAAGTTCTACACCCGCACCAAGACCGTGACCTCCCGCTGGCCTTCAGGTCTGAAGGACGGGGCCGAGTTCGTGATCCCGACGATGAAGTAATTCCTCCCGGACCAAGTCCGGTCTGGCGCTCCCGGCTTCGCCTGGAGCGCCTCTTTTTTGCCTTGTAAAATGATAAAAGATGAAATTTATTATTTATTATGAAATGCGCTTGGAGACCTCTCGTGCCTCAGATAATTCCGCCTGTCCTTTTCGGCTTGTTCCTGTTGTCGATGGTCCCGGTTACGATGTTGTGTCCCGGTTCGCCCATGCTTCCTGCACCGTTCCAGTGGACCGGTTTGGCAGTCGTCGCTCTGGGGTTGTTTTTCCTCAAAAAGGGGCATGGCACTTTCCTTTCGCAAGAAACGGAAATCCATACGTTCCGGCAACCAACCCGCTTGGTTACCTCCGGCATCTACGCGCTTTCGCGCAATCCGATGTATCTTGGGTTTTTGTTGATGCTGCTCGGGGTCGCTGTCTGCACCAACGAAGCATTGAACGTCCTTTTCGCAATCGTCTTTTTTCTGGCCGCGCAGTTTTGGTACATCCCGATTGAGGAGCGGAACGCCGAGAAGACGTTTGGCCAGCCTTACCTGGACTACAGAAAAAATGTGAGGCGCTGGCTTTAGAAATGGCAAGACCGAAGGTTGAAAACGCCGAAATCCGGGAGAGCCTGCTGCAGGCTGCGGAAAACCGCTTGCGGCGGCAAGGTTCGCCGCGCTTTTCCGTGACTGATCTGGCGGCCGATTGTCGGATGTCGCAATCGAATGTCTACCGGTTTTTTCCCAACAAGGCGGCTCTCATGGCCGGCTTGGCGGAACGCTGGTTCGCGGACGTGGAAGTTGCGCTTCAGGTGGAAATTTCAGCTGCGGAAAGCTGGCAATCGAAACTGGCAGCTTTTGTCAGGGTACAGCTCGTAATCAAGTCAGAAAGGTTTGACGACGATCCGGACCTGTTCCGGGCCTATCTGACACTGGCTGGAGAGCATCCCGAACCTGTCACCATCCATGTAGGCAGATTACGGAAAGTGTTGGAAGGGATCCTCGGCGCCGAATTTGAAGGACGCGAACTGAAAAGGGCGTGCGAATTGGTTGAAGACGCAACGCAACTGTTCAGGGACCCGTTTCTGATTGGCCGCCTTAGGCCAAGGTGCACGGTAGAACGCGCCGAAGCGGTTCTCGCCGCGGTGCTTTCCGAATTGGAGCATCGTCTCGTGCGATAGCTGTCACCGCGAACCTCCGCTAAAGGCACTGGCTGTTAGACGCAGCAGCTGCCATTTTCGGGCGTTTGTTGGAAACAAGGCCTTCACAAAGCTGTCTTCTGGAGTTTCAGGAGATGATTTCATGAACGAAGATCTCACAAGCGTCCTGAAAACCTCTTGTCAGGATTGTGCATCCGGTGAAAGAAAATAGGCATCTGCTGGCGCAGTACTGCGCCGATACCGGTCGCCCTTGCATGGCATTCCCATTGCCACCGTGGCAATCTGCCTCTTGAATTTGGTCGGACGGGGCGACACTAAACGGCTGATGACAATAAAAAGGGAAAAGATCGGGACGGTGGCTGAGGGTGAGGGGCAGGACAACGGAGCAGCAGCTGCTTTCGGCTGGCCGGACAAAGGAGAAAGCCGCAGCCTGAAACGGGCTGGTCGGCTTCTGGCCGTATCCGATCTGCTGTGGATTGCACAGGCCGGATTGATTTCCTGGGCGCTCGGATCGCTCCCCATGATGTTTTCCGCCGCAGATGACGGCCAGGTTATCGAAGGCGATCTGACAAGCTTGGCCTTCCAGGCTGCCGCCGGCATCGCACTGGTTGCTGTGTTGAGAGTGTTTCTGCAAAACCGAGCCGAAACGGTTGCCCGGCAAACTGCCCGTGCAATCCAGAGCAGGGCACGTGCAGAGCTGCTTTCCGTTGCCGCCAGAACGTCGCCGTCTGCAGAATTCCCATCTTCCGGTGCCTTTGCCGCCCATGTTACCGAACAGGTCGACCTGCTCGGACCGTACTATCGGAATTTCGAACCTCAGAAGGTTCGGCTTCGTCTTGTGCCTCTCGGCATCGTTGCCGCCACTGCCGTGTTCAGTTGGGTCGGCGCGCTGATCCTGGTTGTCTGCGGGCCGCTCATTCCTGTTTTCATGGCGCTGATTGGTATGCGTGCCAAGGCTGCGAGCGAGACGCAACAGGAGGAACTGGTGCGGCTGAGCGGCAGTCTGCTGGACAGGATCAGGGGCCTGGAAACACTGACCTTGTTTGGCGCAATTGAGCGTACCCAGCGGCAAATCGCTGACGCGGGCGAACGGTTCAGAACCGGCACCATGCGCGTCCTGAAGATCGCATTTCTCTCCTCAACCGTTCTGGAACTCTTTTCCGCACTCGGAATAGCCTTCTGCGCGGTCTATGTGGGGTTCTCGCTATTGGGTGAAATCCAGGCTGGAACCTGGGGCGGGCCCCTGACCTTTGCGCAGGGCCTATTCATTCTGCTGCTCGCACCGGAGTTCTTTGCCCCCTTGCGTGCCTACGCGGCAGCCTATCATGACAGGGCAGGCGGACTTGCCGCGCGGAAGAAGCTGGCGACACTTTTTCCGTCGCAGAACACCTACAGAAACCCTAAGCGCGCTGATGGATCAGACGTGCCGGTCGGTTCCATTTCACTTTCAGGCCCGCCCGCCATTCAGTTCAGGTCTGTCGGCATTTCCCATGATGAGCGCTGTGTCTTCAAGGAGTTCAATCTGACGATTGAGCCGGATGAAACGCTTTTGGTCGAAGGGCCGAGCGGCAGCGGCAAGACCACACTGATTGACGGGATACTGGGCTTCCAGGAGTCTGATTCCGGCGAAATTCAGGTGAATGACCTTACTGCAACCGCGATTGCACCGTTGCTGCGTCGAAAGGTTATATGGCTCGGCCAGTCGCCCAGGCTGTTCCACGGCAGTCTCAAGGCCAACCTCCTGAGAGCTGTTGATACATCTGCAGCGGTTACGGAGGACGATCTCTGGCAAGCCCTTCGCCTTGCCGGGGCCGAAGCGCTCGTCCAGCGCCTGCCTCGTGGTCTGGAAACACCTTTGGGAGAAGACGGTTTCGGCCTCTCGGTTGGGGAGATCCGCCGGGTGGCTCTCGCGAGGGCGGCAATGCGCAAGGATGCTGTCCTGCTGCTGGCGGACGAACCAACAGCCTCGCTTGATGAAGAAACGGCAGCAGATGTCATCGAGGGATTGCGGAAACTTTGCGATGGCCGGACCGCCGTGATCGCCACACACGACCCGGCCCTTCGGAAAATCGCCTCGCGGCGGATTGACCTGAAGGCGCTCGGCGTCCTCGCCGAAGGGGAGGTGTTCGTGTGAGGTCTGTCTGGCATATCATTCGCACCCAGCACCGGTACGACAGCTTCCATTTCTGGCTTGGCATTCTTGTGGCGTTGCTGCCTGCGGCCGCCGGGCTTCTTCTGCTCGGCGTTTCCGGCTGGTTCATCACCGCTGCGGCTATTGCAGGTTTGAGTGGCGCGTTCTTGAACATCTTTGCGCCAAGCGCGCTCATTCGCGCCTTTGCAATAGTCCGTACCGCCGGCCGTTACGGAGAAAGGGTCCTGACACATGACGCCACGTTTCGGTTTCTGACCGGGTTCAGAAACCGGCTGTTTGCGGCGATGGCACCTAAGACAAACGACGGTCAGCGATCCGGATTGCTGCTCAATCGTCTGACACTCGACGTTGCCGTCCTCGATACGGTTTATTTGCGCTTGGTTGTTCCTCTGGTGCTGTCGCTGGTTGTTGCTGTCTCGCTGCTTCTGGTCTGGAGCAGCGTATCGCCGCTTTTGTTGCTTACTGGAGCGGTCTTCGTTTTGGCCTGGCTCGGGCTCGCGGTCTGGACCTTTGCACGGTCCGACACCAAAACCGCCCGCCGCTCTGACGCGGCGCTGGATGCCATGCGGCTTCGAGCTGCGGATCTGGCAGCAGGCCGGCGGGATCTTGCGATTTACGGCGGTCTGGAAGCGGCGGCCGACTCGGTCCTTGTCGCCAACACGCGATTGGCGGAAGCCCAGGAAGTTGAGGATCGCCGTACCAGCAAGCTGACAGCGGGTTCCACGCTCCTTGGACAGCTGTTTCTTGCCGTCATGCTTCTTGTCTGTCTGCACGAAGTCGGGAATGGCGCGCTGACGGCTGCTTTCAGCGTCGGTCTGATACTGGTGGTGATGGGGCTTCCGGAAATATTTTCGATGAGCTTGCCTGGCCTTTCCAGACTGCCTCGCGTCGCGTTGGCAGCTGGTCGGATCATACACTTGATGCGTCGCCCCGAAGAGGTCGAGTCTTCGCAGAGTCTTTCCGTACCAGAAACCGGACGCCAAGGCGCCGTGCCTGCGCTCGCTTTCGCGGACGTCAGTTTTGGCTATCCCGGTGCTGACAGACGCGTTCTGGAGGGGCTCTCCTTTCACCTCGATCAGGGCGAAATTCTCGCATTGGCAGGGCGCAGCGGTTGCGGCAAGTCGACAATTGGGGCATTGGCCGCGCGGTTACGAAAGCCAGGGCAGGGGAAGATACTTCTGGGTGGGCTGGAAATCGACCGTATCTGCGAGAAAGAGCTACGCCGCAAGGTTACCGTCATTGGTCAAAAGGCCTATCTCTTCAACGAGACCGTTGCCGAGAACCTGCGTGTTGCAAACCCGGATGCTGGCGACACGGAACTTTGGCGTGCGCTTGAACAGGCGGCGCTTGCTGAACGCATTTCTGAAAATCCGGAAGGCCTGCAGACCATTCTCGGTGAGGGGGGGCTCGGACTGTCCGGTGGAGAGCAGAGGCGTCTTGCCCTGGCGCGTGCCTTTCTGACGCGGCCGGCCCTGTTTGTTCTGGACGAGATGACCGAGGGACTGGACGCCGCAACCGCTGCGGACGTTCTGGACCGGTTTTTGTCCTATCGCGGCGATACGGCCGTCCTGATGATTGCGCACCGTCGACAGGAGTTGGAGCGGGCGGACCGCGTACTGGATCTGACGGCACCATGCGGCAGCGGCATTCGGTCGCCGGAAATAATTCTTTCCGAATTTCAATGAGTTCTCCCGCAGTTTTCCGCATCTTGAGGTTGTCGCGACCTAACTGTCGCATTGACCTTGGGGGGGCGGTGGGCCACGATCAGTCCATAGGAAGACTCGTTTTCCAAGCCGGTTCATTGACGGGATTGGCGGCCGCAATCCGCATTCACTGTGAAGTTGATTGCCGTTGCCGGATCGAGACGAAAACCGGGTTTTCAATCAAGATCGACACAGGCCCGGTCCCCTCCGACAGGGCATTTACCCGTCGATCGTCCTGATGTGCAGACGTGCCTGTTGCGGTTCGATAGAACGTTGGACACGACTGCCGAAATGCTCGGGCCTCTCCGGTCCGTAAAGGGGGAATACGATGGAACTGAACGTCGTTGACCTGTCCCGGCTGCAATTTGCCATGACAGCGCTCTACCACTTCCTGTTTGTGCCTTTGACCATCGGCCTGTCGATCCTGCTGGCCACCATGGAAACAGTCTATGTGATGACCGGCCGAGAGGTCTGGAAGCGCATGGTCAAGTTCTGGGGCACCTTGTTCGGGATCAACTTCGTCCTGGGGGTCGCTACCGGTCTGACGATGGAGTTCCAGTTCGGCATGAACTGGGCCTACTTCAGTCAGTATGTCGGCGATGTCTTTGGTGCGCCTTTGGCGATCGAGGGCCTGATGGCTTTCTTTCTGGAAGCCACATTCGTTGGGCTGTTCTTCTTCGGCTGGGACAGGCTCTCCAAGCGCCAGCATCTGGCTGCCACCTGGGCTGTCGCGATTGGAACAAACCTTTCGGCACTCTGGATCCTGATCGCCAACGGCTGGATGCAACACCCTGTCGGGTCCGCATTCAACCCCGACACCATGCGCATGGAAGTCACCAGTTTCTATGAAGTGCTATTCAATCCGGTGGCGCAGGCGAAGTTCGTGCACACCGTTTCTGCAGGTTACGTCACCGCGTCGATGTTCGTTCTGGGTATCTCTGCCTGGTACATGCTGAAAGGCCGACATATTCCGATCGCCAAACGATCCATGGCCATCGCGTCCGCCTTCGGCTTTGCATCTGCACTTTCGGTTGTCGTTCTCGGGGATGAAAGCGGCTACGAGGCCAACCTGAACCAGAAGATGAAACTGGCGACGATCGAAGCCATGTGGGAGACCGAGCCGGCTCCGGCCTCGTTCAACGTGATTGCCTGGGCGGATATGGAGAAGCGGGAGAACGTCTTTGCCATCGAAGTGCCCTATGTCATGGGCCTGATCGCAACGCGTTCCCTCGATACGATCATTCCCGGCATCAAGGATCTGGTTGAGCGGACAAAGGACCGCATCCGGCAGGGTGCCATAGCCTGGGATGCGCTGCAGAAAATCCGGCAGGATCCGGCAAATGCAAGTGCGGATGTCCGCGAAACCTTCCTGCAGAACGAGAACTCGCTTGGGTACGCCTATCTGCTGCTGCCGTTCACGGACAATCCGATGGAAGCGACCACCGCTCAGGTGGACGCGGCCGCCTGGTCCACCGTGCCGGAAGTCATGCCGATGTTCTATTCCTTCCGGATCATGGTGGCGTGCGGCTTTTTCTTCATCCTGATGACCACGGTGTTCTTCTACTATTCGTCGTCCGGGCGGCTGGACGTTCTGAGAGAAAAGCGTCGTTGGCTGCTGCATGTCGCAGTTTGGTCGATCCCGTTGCCGTGGATCGCCTGCGAAATGGGCTGGTTCGTCGCCGAGTATGGCCGTCAGCCCTGGATCATCGAAAGTATGCTGCCGACCTCTGCCGGTGTCTCGAGCCTTAGCGTGACCGAGGTCCTGCTGACGCTTGCCGGCTTTGTTGCACTCTACAGCACGCTTCTGGTGATCGAGATCACGCTGATGATCAAATACATCAAGATCGGCCCTGAAGACGGCGAGAACCCGGATGCAGTTCCGGCCGCGCCGAAGCAGCCGGTCCCGGCCGCAGCCTCTGTACCAGCGGAGTAATCGAAAATGATCCTCTATGAAATGATCGACTACTCCGTCCTGAAGATGATCTGGTGGCTGCTGCTCGGCGTCCTTCTGATCGGCTTTGCCGTGATGGATGGTTTCGACATGGGTGTGGGCGCGATGCTGCCCTTTGTTGCCGAGACAGATATCGAACGGCGTGTCGTCATCAACACGATCGGCCCGACCTGGGAAGGAAACCAGGTTTGGTTCATCCTGGGGGGCGGGGCGATCTTTGCTGCCTGGCCGCCGCTCTATGCCATCAGCTTCTCGGGGTTCTATCTGGCGATGTTCGTGGTATTGGCCGCGATGATCCTGCGGCCGGTAGCCTTCAAGTATCGGTCCAAGCGGCCGGATCCCTCCTGGCGCAACGCCTGGGACTGGGCACTGTTCACGGGGTCTTTCGTACCGGCGCTTGTCTTCGGTGTTGCCGTCGGCAATGTGTTGCTCGGGGTCCCGTTCTCGCTCGATAACGATCTGCGGATGACATACGAAGGGTCGTTCTTCGCTCTGTTCTCGCCGTTCTCACTGCTGTGCGGGCTGTTGTCGGTGACAATGCTCGTCACGCATGGGTCTGTCTGGCTAGTGATGCGGGCGTCAGGTGATATTGCTGCGCGCGCGCGGCGGTTCGGCACGGTAACGGCAGGCCTCAGCATCGCTCTGTTCGCTCTCGGCGGGTATCTCGTTGCCAGCGGCTATGTGGAAGGTTTCCGCATTACCTCCGAAATCGATCCGAACATGGCGGCCAATCCACTGGCGAAGCAGGCGATCACCGAAGGTGGGGCGTGGATGTACAACTACACAGTCCACCCCATCCTCTGGCTGGCCCCCGGTCTCGGGTTCCTTGGCCTGTTCGGAACGCTCGTGCTTTTGCAGACACGTTTCGAAATGCCGATCTTCCTCTTCTCGAAGCTGGCGATTTTCGGGATCATCTCGACAGTCGGTGTCTCGATGTTCCCGTTCATCCTCCCATCATCGATACAGCCCGAAGCCAGCCTGACGGTTTGGGACGCATCTTCCAGCCACCGGACCTTGTTCAACATGCTGGTGGCGACGCTCATCTTCCTGCCGATCATCCTTGTCTACACCGCTTGGGTGTACAAGGTCCTGTGGGGCAAGGTGGATGAAGAAACCATCGAACGTGACAACCACAGCGCTTACTGAGGAGACTGCAACATGTGGTATTTTGCCTGGGTCCTCGGAATGCCTTTGGCCTGCGCCATGGCGATCCTGAACGCGATGTGGCTGGAGCTGAGGTCGGAGGACGAACGCCGCCGTCTGGAAGGCCGCAAGTAGTTCCGGCTTTTCTGGAAATCGTGTTGGAAAATGAAAAAGCCCCGGATTGCTCCGGGGCTTTTTGCTGGACCAGTTCCTGGTGGATCAGGCGGCCTGCACTTTTGCAGCGCGCAGCTTTTCCAGGATGTTCTGCGGCGAGGAAACGCCGTAAGGATCGCTTTCGCAGTTGTCGGAGAAGCCTTCTTCTTCGAACCACTGCTCGACGATGCCGTCATTGATGACCGCGCCATAGCGCCAGGAGCGCATGCCGAACCCGAGATTGTCCTTGGCGACCAGCATGCCCATCTTGCGGGTGAACTCGCCGGATCCATCCGGAATAACCTTGACGTTCTCGACGCCCTGGGCTTTTGCCCAGGCATTCATCACGAAAGCGTCGTTGACGGAGATGCAGTAGATTTCATCAACGCCTTCAGCCTTGAACTCTTCAAACAGCTTTTCGAAATCCGGAAGCTGATAGGTGGAGCAGGTCGGAGTGAATGCGCCTGGAAGCGAAAACAGAACGACCTTCTTGCCCTTGAAGTAGTCGTCGCTGGTCTTGTCTTCCCAGCGGAACGGGTTCGGACCTTCAATAGATTCATCACGGACGCGGGTGCGGAAGGTAACGAACGGAACTTTTTTGCTGAGCATCGCAAACTCCAGAAATTGAACGGTTGCAAACTGTCCAGAGTGCCGAAATCGTGCCTTGCCCGCGGGAGGAGAACCGGGCAGGGCACAAGCGCCCTGAAAGTGGAGGAGAAGTTCGGCCTAGCCCATTTGCTGCAATGCCGCAATCCATTTTGCTCCGCAATAGACAAGAAGCCTGTGCGAAGCACTCAATCGAGGCGATATGCCGCTGGTCGGCATTTCCAGGGGCACGGTTGGCGGACTTCTGTGGGTGGTCCGCCTTTTCCGGAAAAAGCACTCAAATCATTGTATACACGCTCAATTTCGGTCATTAAGCTGACCACGTCCCGTGTGGTTCGCCTGTGGCGCAATGCGGGGCTGAGGAGGGGGCTCCAGAAGGTCGGGTCTTGACGCCGTGACCAGAGCGAAATGCGACTTCCAGCAGCAAGAGTGATGAATGCGTAGGGTCTTTCGGGCGGTACACATGCTTTGCATGGGGTTTGCCGCGATCGTCTTTTTCGGCCAGCTGGCCATGGTGCTCATGCGCTATCTGCTTGGCTTCGGTTTTCTGGAAATCCAGGACGCGGTCAACTACGCTTTTGCAGCCCTCGTGGCCCTTTCTGTCGCCGTTTCCTTCGATGCAGACAAGCACGTGCGGGTCGATGTATTTCGCCAGAACTGGAGCGAGCGGACAAACCGGCGTATCGACTGGCTTGGAGACCTCCTGCTCGCGCTGCCGGTCTTTGCGATCATGCTCTGGACGGCATTCCCGCTCGTCAAAAGCTCCTGGGCGATATTGGAAGGCTCTCCGGAAACCGGCGGTCTGCCCGGCCTGTTTCTGGTCAAGACCTGTCTGGTGATCCTGCCTGCGCTGGTGGTGATCTACATCCTTCAAAAGCTGTTCGGCGCGATGCGACGGAAATTTTCATGACTGCCGATATCATCTGGCTCATCATTCTGGCCCTTTCCGTATTTGCCTGTATTCTTTCCGGCGTGCCGGTCCTGCTTGCAATCGCCGGCGCACCGACGATTGTCGCGCTGGTCGCCGCCGCCACCGGGCATTTTGACCTCGTGTTCTTCCAGGCTGTTCCCCAGCGCGTTTATGGCGTGATGACAAATCCGCTCCTGTTGGCGGTGCCGCTTTTCGTGCTGATGGGGTTGCTTCTTGAAAAGTCGCGCCAGGCAGAGCGGATGTTGCAGAGCCTGACGGCTGCAATGGGCGGGCAGCAGTCCGCTCTGGCGCTTTCTGTGGTTCTGGTGAGCGCACTCATTGCCGCCTCGACCGGTATCATTGGGGCAACCATCGTCATGCTGGGCACGATCACACTCCCGGCTCTGTTGGCCGCGGGCGTGAACAAGCACATGAGCAGTGGCCTCATTTGCGCCAGCGGCACGCTCGGTCAGATCATTCCGCCGTCGATCGTTCTGATCCTCCTGGGAGATCAAGTATCCAATGCCTACTTCGAAGCGCAGCAGGAAGCCGGCAACTTCGCGCCGGACCCGGTCACGGTGGGGGATCTCTTTGCCGGTGCGCTGATCCCGGGGCTGCTCCTCGTCGCGCTATATGCGGCATACGTCCTGCTGCGACTGCGCCGGGCCTCTCCGAAAGGACAGGAAGCTAAGACCCCGACACCAAAGCCTCGCGTGTCAGGCCGGGAATTATTCCGGGATATCGCGCCCACGCTCGGGTTGATCATCGCCGTGCTCGGCAGCATCCTGATCGGCATTGCAACGCCAACGGAAGCCGCAAGTGTCGGTGTCGCAGGGGCTGTCCTGATCGCGGCTGCAGGAAGCGACGGCAAGGTGGCGCGTGTTGCCATGGCCTGCGCTGCCTTTGCTATTCTGCTGTTGATCCTGCGCAGGCTCGGTCTGTTCGGTCTGGAGTTTGAAGGAGGCCGGATCAGCTGGACGACACTGACGATCGTTTCCGTCGTTATGACGGCCGCTGCCCTTGTCATGCTGGCCATCGCAGCAGCTTCTCTGATCCGGGGAGGAGTACTCGTGCCCGCGCTGAGGGAAACCGTCACCATCACCGGAATGATCTTCGGTATCGTGATTGCTGCCAGCATCCTGTCGCTCGTGTTCCGAGGGTTCAACGGTGATGAACATGTGGCCGAGTTGCTGCACGCCTTGCCGGGCGGCGCTTATGGCATGTTGTTGCTGACAATGCTGGTGATCTTCCTGCTCGGATTCATTCTGGAATTCGTGGAGATCATTTTCATTGTCGTTCCGATTGTCGGGCCGATTATCCTGCAAAGCGACATAAGCCCGGTCTGGTTTGCGGTGCTGATTGCGCTCAACCTGCAAACTTCGTTCTTGACGCCGCCATTCGGGTTTGCGCTTTTCTATTTTCGATCGGTTGCACCGGCGGATATTCGCACCTCTGACATTTATGTTTCGGTGATCCCGTTTGTCGCCATCCAGCTTCTGGCGCTCGGTCTGGTCGCCGCCTTTCCGGCACTGGCAACCCTGTTGCCGGACGTCCTGTTTTGAACATCGAGGGAGACACAAGCATGAAAAGACGTGATTTTCTGAAGGCTGGTGCCGTTGCCGCACCTGCCAGCCTGCTGGCAGCACCGGCAATTGCGCAAGGCAAGATCGAATGGAAGTTGCCGACCTCCTTTCCGGCGAAGGCGCCGGGTGTGGGCACCAACGTAACCGCCTTTGCCGACCGCGTGGCTGCAATGTCCGATGGACAGCTGACTTTCAAGGTCTATTCCAGTGGTGAGCTCGTACCGCCGTTCGGTGTTGAAGATGCCGTGGAGCAGGGTACTGCCGAGATCGGTCATTCGACGCCTTACTATGCCGCGTCCAAGAACACCGCCATGCACTTCTTCTCTGCCGTTCCTTTCGGCATGACCGCGGTCGAAACAACCGCCTGGCTTCGCTATGGCGGCGGACAGGACCTGTGGGACAGCCTTTATGAAGAACGCGGCCTCAAGCCGTTTTATTCCGGCAGTTCGGGCGTACAGGCGGCCGGCTGGTTCAAGAACCCGGTGGAAAGCCTCAACGATCTTGCCGGCCTCAACATGCGCATTGCCGGTCTGGGCGGTGAAGCCATGCGCAAGCTCGGCGTCAACGCTGTCCTGCTGCCGCCTCCGGAAATCTTCCCGGCCTTCCAGTCCGGCGCCATCGATGCGGCCGAGTGGGTTGGTCCCATGCTGGACCAGGCATTCGGCCTGCAGAAGGTCGCCAGCTACTGCTATGTTCCGGCCTTCCACGAGCCGTCAGCCGCGCTGGAAATCGTCGTCAACAAGGAAGCCTACGACAGCCTGCCGGCGAACCTTCAGGCAATCATCGCCTATGCTGCGGAAGCGGCTTCCGTCGAGACCACCGCACAGTTCGATTATTACAACGCGGTTGCCATGAAGAAACTGAAGGAAGACGGCGTTACCTTTGCCAACTTCCCGGATGATGTCCTGGCTGCGCTGAAGACGGCTGTTGCGGAAGTGATGGCGGAAAACGCTGCCGCCAATCCGAAGTTTGCCGAAGTGCAGAAAAGCTATGACGCGTTCCTCGAGCTTGCCAAGGACTACGCGGCACTGGTGAAGGCAACCACTTTCACCCAGCGCATGTAAGCAGAGTTGATCCTGCCGGTGGCATTGGCCACCGGCGGGGCTTCAGGTTTCCAGCTGCCGTTCGCGCAGGACGATGGCGATGCCGCTCGCGATGATGATCGCGGCACCGACATAGGTTGCTATGTCGGGAATTTCCCCCCACAAGAGCCAGCCGAGCAGGGTCGCCCACAAGAGCGCGGTATAATCGAATGGCGCGACAACGGCTGCCGGGGCAAAGCGGAAGGCCTGTGTCATCAGGGTGATGCCGGCCGTGCCGAATAGTGCGATGCCAAGAAACAGCCAGATGTCCTCCGCGCGTGGCTGCACCCAGACGAAGGGCATCGCAAGGGCACTCATGATTGCGCCGGCCCCCACCAGGTAAAGCATCAGGGTCCAGACACTCTCGCGCGGGTCGACAAGGCGGGCGCTGAGCATGAGCGCGGCATAGAAGAAAGCCGTTGCGATTGGGAGGAGCGATGCTGCCTGGAAAGTGCCTGAACCCGGACGGACAACCACCAGAACGCCCAGAAATCCCACGAGCACTGCCGTCCATCGACGCCAGCCTACTTGCTCTCGCAAGACCAGGGCGGAAAGCGCTGTCACAAAAACAGGCATGACAAAAATCAGAGCTGTTGCTTCGGCGAGGCCAAGAAGGCTCAGCCCGGTGAAAAACAGCGTGGCGGCGCAGAGCCACAACACTCCGCGAAGAAGATGGGCTGCCGGGCGGTGCGAGATCAAGGCAGATCTTCCACCCATTTTCAGTGCGATCAGAACCGCAATCGGAAGCGCGATCAAATTGCGCAGAAACAGGATCTGGATGGGGCTGTAATCAGCCGTCAATGTTTTGGCAATGGCGTCGTTGAGGCATAGGCACACGACACCTGCACACATCATTCCGATTCCGGTGGTCACCTGATTGCGACCGCCGGTCATGGCCGTTTCCATTCCCGTGTCTCCCTGGTTTTGGCGCAGTGAAGCATCGCGGCAGGCAGGGCGGCAAGGCACGATTTCACGAAATCAGGCCTGTCCGGACACCAGGAGAAACTGGAATACGGAAATTGCTGATGCCGCTACGTAATTCGTTTCGGGGCGATAGTGTTTTGCGGTAAGATGCAATCATCGATTGTTTTCGACGTTCCCAGGTCCACTGTCCGGAAGCCCCGTCCCATGGCATTGACGTCTCCCTATTTCCGCAACGTGCCGCAGCTCACCGCAGCGTCCACCAACAGCCCTTGGCTCGGCAGCGGGTCAAGCGGTCATGGAGTGCATCTGGTTCAGTTCGGGTTGATTGACCTGGGGTTTCCCATGCCAAAATCCGTTGGTGGAACGGGGCTCAGTCCGGATGGGGTCTACGGCAGTGAAACCGTGCAAAAGGTCAAGGAGTTCCAGCGTTCAACGCATGGCGGAGCCCCGATCAAGGACGACGGCGCCGTCGGACGAAATACCATGGCCAAGCTGGACCGGGCGCTCGCGTCCTTCACTCACAAGGTTCGTGTGCACATCTTTGTCGTGGTGACGCCGGATGCTCCGGTTGCAACTGCGGAAACGACCGCGAAGGAGCTTTACGGACATTACGGTATCAACTTCGAGGTTGCTTCCATCCAGTCGCTGGCATTGACCGCTGCCGAGGAGACGGAGTTTTCGCAGCATGGCCTCTTGTTTGCCCGGATGAAGGAACTTGCTGAGGCGCATACGTCCGTCAGGATCCGTCCGAATGAAATCATGGTGTTCTATATCCGTCGCTTCAATCCCGACACGGATCTGGCCCTGTCCAAGGCCAACCACACGGGTGCCGTTACCCGAATCAAGAAGAACGCGGATGCCAGCACACTTGCCCATGAGGTCGCCCATAATCTGATCGACAGTCCACGGGGTGTGAGCGAGCATGTGGCACACAAGCAGAACATCCTGGCGACGCTGCCCCGGACCACGCCCTTTGTGCTGAGTTTCGAACAGATTCAGCAGATGCGGCGCAACATTCGGCTGTTGCGGGCGTGACGACGGATGATTGAAGGCCAAGGTCATCTGGTCAGCATCGTTAGCGGAGGCTAGCATCCGGCAGTTCAAACTGATCCATCTTTGACAGAGAGACCCGCATGCACGCCTTCCTGCCGTTCAATCTAGACGACATCGTTCCCGAACAAGATGCGCCAGCACCGGAAAAGGTTATTGCGGGCGATCCTAAGTTTACCACCTGGTTGGTTGAAACGACGGACAACGAGACCCTGTTCTCGGGCGTATGGGAAGCAACACCGGGAGCCTGGAAAATCTCTTATGACGAATGGGAGTTCTGTTCGATCCTTACCGGCAGGTCGGTGCTGACCGACAAGGACGGCGTCACCCGGGAAATTGGCCCCGGAGACAGCTTTGTCCTGCAGCCCGGTTTCTCCGGAACCTGGGAAGTCCTTGAAACCACTCGCAAGCTTTTTGTGATCCGCCTGCCGTCTTGACGCAGGCATTCCAGGAGCTGAGCAACGTGACTTTTCAGGATTAGCTGCGAACGCATATGAGCACGTACCCTGACCTTTTGGAGTTCGGTAAGGTCAGGGTAGATTGCAGCGCTATTGTTTGGGGTACCTCAACAGCATCGTGCTGCTCGCAACCTGATGAGGCTTTTGAGGCAGCTGAAGAGAAACCGGGAACGGTGTTACCCGGTTTGCTTTTTTCGGTCAGATTACTTCTGCGACTGAAAACCGGCAGGTTCTGTCAGCAAAAGGATGACGAACACCAGAACGGGTGTCAGCACCACGCTTGCCAGGAAGCAGCCGAACGAACCAAGCCGTGTGTCCCGACCGCGGTAACCGACCAGGACACACAAGAGCAGATAGATGACCAGTGGCGCGACAAACATCAGGCGGCTTCCGACTTCTCTTCCGCGATGTCTTCGCCCTTCTTCACCATCTTCTTGAAATGCTCCTTGTAGGCAGCTGCGTCGAAACTCAGGAAATCTCCACCCGTTTCAAAATGTTGCTGGAACACCTTGCCGACGGCAAAGGTGAAGGCACCAAGCGTAGCGCCTGATCCGACGATACCGAGCGCAGTGCCGAGCACGGGAATGGTCTTCATGAAGCTGGTGGCAATAAAGGTTCCTGCACCGACACCGCCGAGACTTCCCAGAAGCGTGGTTACTGCAGTTCTTGCGCGATTTTCCGAGAATGGCACGTCATAGACGGCTGCCAGCTTGCGGATGAGGTTGAGCTGCGTTCCGATTGCGGCGACAAGATCGAAGATCGGAACTGGAATGAGGCCGGTACCTGTACCGACGATGACATGGTCCCGAATGATCTTTTCGGCTGCCAGCGTGCGTTCTTCCGGGGTCAGCGGAGCACTTTCGGTCTGAGCCTTGCCGTCTGCCAGCTTTTCAGCTGCATCAACAGTGTCCTCAGCTTCTGATTTTGCGGAACTTGTGCGAGTGGACTTCGTTGTCATTTCACAGTTTCCTTCCTTCAGCGTCGCAGCTCCCCGCTGCTTACTCTACGTGAGCGTAGCTTGAGTGCGGTCCGATTTCAATCTTACAATCAGCGCGGTATCAATTGTCAGTTTGCGGCTTTTCCGTGTTTTGATCATTCGAAGCAGGCGCGGTCTCACCTGACGTCGTGCTTTCGCTTGATGTACTGTCGCCGGTCGAATTTTCGTCAGGCCTCAGCTGTGTCTCCTGATCCTGAGATGTATCTGCCTCTGCTGTAGGAGCGTTCGGGAAAAGCTGTGGCAGGTTATCAAAATCAGGCAGTCGGTAGCGCTGCGGATTAACCGGAGCGGGCGCTGGTAAATTCGGCTGGTTTGCAATGTCGCTGCCCAGGATGAGCGGAAGCTGATCTTTCCCGCCACCGACGATCACGATCTTGCTGTTGTTGGACTTGGACAGTTCGACGGTCGCTTCAATTCCGCGCCAGGTCAGCAGTTGCGGCGTCAGGGCATCTGCAACAATCGAGTAGAATGTCTGGTAGCCGATGGCGTCGATCCGCTTGCGTTCCGCTTCCTTGCGGGCCTGCTCCAGCACGTATTCATAGGCGAGGGCGTTCTGTTCCTCGGTCAGCTTACGTGAAATCGCCTGATTGATTTCCTTCGGCAGTTCGATCCGGCGAATGATAACCTGGTCGAAGACGATGAGATCCTGATTGTTGGCTTCAATGGTCTCCATGACTTCCTTTTCGAGGCGCGTCATGTCGACCTGATAAAGCTCATGAGGGTCGTATTTGCCGATCACCGAGCGAACCGCTTCCACGGCGGTCGGGCGGACGAAACGGTCGGCGTATTCCGGCCCGATCGCCCGGTGCAGTTTGCCGGCATTATCCGCCTTCGGGTAATACAGAACCGAAATATCGGATGTGATGCGCAAGCCGTCCGCTGCCAGGCCGTGGACCGTTTCATCCTGTTTCTGGATGCGGACTTCGTACCGGTAGATGCGGTTCCACGGCCATTTGATGTTGATGCCTTCGGGATAAACAAACCTGGTTTCGGTGCCGACGGTGAGGGTTCTGAACAGGACGCCGACTTCACCCGGCCCGATGACGAAGAACGTCAGCGGCCACAAGACAATCGAGACGAAGCCGAGCAGCAGCAGATAGGCGATGGCCTTGTCGGTCCGGCTCATCCTGTGGATCTTGCGCGGCTTCTTTTTCGGCTTACCAACTTCGACGTCGTCTTCCGCAACGCTCATTCAGCGCTCCCAGGAATTGAAACGGCTCCGCAGCTCGTTAAGGTGACCTAGCGGCCAAGAAACGCATAAAAACAAGAACTCTCAATGCTTTCCGAGTAGTCTTGTCTGCGTCAATTGCAGCACAGTTGCAAGAAAACAACTCTGTGGCAAGCGTGTTTCTTGAGCTAGGCAAGAGCCAAAGAATTTGCTTAAGTTGTGTTGTGTAGCGTTGCGTCACTACAACGTATGGTTAATTTCACGGTTTGTGAAACCAAGATCGAAACAGACTATGGGAGTGGTGAGTGTCAGCCAGCACAGGGTCATTCAGTTTCGATCGCAAGGACCTTAGCCGGTTCCTTTTTGACCTTTACGATTATGAGCCAAGGCTCTTGCGCAAGCTGATCTCCGCCAGGCCCTACGTCTGCCCATTCGAAGAGATGGAGCGGCATGTTCCAGCAAATGCAAAGGTTCTGGATGTAGGCTGCGGCAATGGCGCGTTGCTGGCGATTCTGCTGGCATCCGGAAGGATAAGCGAAGCAACCGGCTGCGATGTCCACGAAGGCGCTCTTGCCTCGGCCCGCAAGGCAGCGGGGAGAATGGGGCACTCAGCGGAAGTATCCTTCCTGCAAATTGACAGCTTCGCGGAGCTGCCGGACGACTGCTTCGATGTGGTGACCATGGTCGACGTGCTGCACCATGTTGCCGAACCTGAACGGATGACGGCTGTTGAAGAGGCGATCAAACGAGTCGGTCCCGCAGGAGTGTTCCTTTTCAAGGATATGGTCGAAGCACCTTTCTGGCGCCGCCTGGCCCACAATATCGATGACCTGATTTTTTCCGGTGAATGGGTGAAGCAGGTGAAAACCGCAGAAGTTGAGAAGCAGGTAAGGGCTGCGGGCTTTGAACTGGTCGAGAGTCTCGAAATACCAAGGGTCTTTTACGGCAACACCCTGAGGGTTTTTCGAAAAATTTAGTAAACGTCGAAAAGAGATATGTTGAACGACGAATGTGAATAAAAATTAACTTATCTTCTGCGAAAAATTCGTGAATTGTTTTTTATTGCCGTTAGGTCATGAGAATGAAAAGTGAGTAGGTAGCGAATTTAAACGATCGATTACTTTGCTAAAAACCGGTCTTGGGGGGTGATTTGAGTTCTGGTGTTGCAAATCGTCATATGTTTCTGGCCGGGTATATTCTGGTGCCTGGAAGCCATTTCGCCGGCATGTGGCGCCACCCGTACAGCGAAACGGATTTCTGTGATCCCGATCTCTTCAAGGATACGGCGGTCACATTGGAACGGGGCGGGTTCGACCTCGCATTCATTCCAGAATCGCTCAGCGTGACAACCGGACTGAACGACAACTACGAAACCTTTTTGAAACACGGTGCGGTTGGTGCCATCCGCCATGACCCGAACCTGCTGGTTTCCCTCATGGCCTCGGTAACGCAGTCGCTCGGTTTTACGGTCACGCTATCGACCACCTACATGGAACCTTATCATCTGGCCCGTACGCTCAGTACGCTGGACCATTTCAGCAGGGGCCGGATCTCGTGGAACGTCGTGACCTCCGCTGGTCCGAGCAACGGGCACAATTTCGGTCATTTCCCAAAGCTCATTTCTCCCGAAGCCTATGACAGGGCAGAAGAGATCCTGGAGATCTGCCGCAAGCTCTGGAAGTCCTGGGAACCGGACGCGCTGGTAAGTGACAAGGGGTCCGGGCTTTACGCGGACACCGGCAAGATCCATCCGATTGATCACGAAGGCGAACGCTTCAAGCTCCGAGGTCCCTTGTCACTTCCCGCCGGACCGGACGGTGAACCGATCCTGATGAGTGTCGGCGTTTCTCCGCGGGGTCGCGATTTTTCCGCCAAATGGGTTGATGTCGTTTTCGCCATTCAGGCAGATGCCGAGGGCATGTCGGAACTGCGTGCAGATGTTCGCCGCCGGGCTGCAGAGATGGGGCGCGACCCGGAGAAGATATTCCTGCTGACGGCGGTGCAGCCTGTGATCGGTGAAACCGAAGCCATTGCAAAAGCGCGGGCCGAATATCTGGACGAGCTGATCCATCCGGATGTCGCCATCGCCTTTCTGTCTGGCATGATCGGCGTCGACGCGACAGGGTTCGATCCTGATACGCCAATCGACAAGGTGTTGGAGAGTTCTGGCAAGTCGCCAAACAAGGCGGCTGTCGATGGCGGAGCCGCATTTCCCTGGTTGGAGAGGATCCGGGAAGAGGACAGGGGAAGGCTCTGGACGCTTCGCGACATTGCCATTCGGATGGCACGGAGCACGTCGACGCCGCGTCTTGTCGGAACGCCGGAACAGGTGGCCGATCAGCTTGAGAGCTATTTTACAAGCGGCGCTTGCGACGGCTTCGTGATTACCCCGACCCACTTTCCCGGAAGCTTTGACGAGTTTTCCCGCTCCGTCGTGCCAATTCTCCGCCAGCGAGGGCACGTACGGCCGGCGGGGCACGAACCTTTGACACTCAGGCAGCGCCTCGGGCTGCAAGGCTGACGATATTTCAATTCGGTTTCGGCCGGACAGGCAAAACAGAAACGGCAATTCTTCGACGGAGTTGATCTCAATGACATCCCGCGAAAGTGGTTTCCAGACAGCAAGGGCAAAGGCTGCCTCAGGCAGCATTGCGCGTCCGGATGCCAGCCATTTGCCGTTGGAAGCAACATCGGACAATGAGAACGCTTCTGTTCGCGCACTTTTTGCCAGGCAAGTGAAGTCGGGGCCCCGCGAGACCGCACTGATACTGCCGGATAGGGTTCTGACCTTCGAGGAACTGGACCGGAAGGCGAACCGTGTCGCGTGGTACCTCATCGGCCGGGGTATCGGGCCTGGCAAGATCGTGGCACTCGGCTGTGCTGCCGGGCCGGACCTCGTCGTAAGCCTGCTGGGCGTGATCAAGACCGGAGCGTGCTACATGCCGCTCGATCCGACCTATCCTCGACAGCGTCTGATTGACATGCTTCAAGACGCA
>MRWG01000410.1_pt1 | contig 54400 bp, 49 predicted proteins | sample 1013341 | NCBI WGS metagenome assembly MRWG01 (sample SAMN06117577, study PRJNA244670) | biofilm metagenome | biome: Water; feature: Cathode Biofilm; material: Biofilm; isolation source: microbial consortium enriched at the cathode of a solar microbial fuel cell | place: USA: District of Columbia ... | reverse complement strand
GGATGGCGGTGGATGGGTTGATTTGGCGGGAGTGAGGGGTGGGGGTGGAAGCGTTAGTGAATGCGTTGTGCTCGCTGCGTTCTTGATACCAGTGATCCGGATCCGGCGGACGAGGAGTTAAGCTAACTGTCCCCGGATTCCATCGATGATTGCCGAACGGATGCGCCGGCGGATTTTTTGATTAAATGGTGCCGGCTGGAGGAGTCGAACCCCCGACCTGATGATTACAAATCAACTGCTCTACCAACTGAGCTAAGCCGGCGCTGGCGGGATTTTCTTCGATCGACGAGCCGGGCTGTGCAGCCTCGCGCCGACGGGGCCGTATTCTAACCGCATTGCGACGCGGTTTAGTAACCCGGCGGGGATCGTCGCGTTTTAAGGTCGCTTTATCGGCGGGGGCGCCGGGTGCTCAGAATCCGAGCTCGGCGAGTATGTTCTCGCTGTGTTCTTTTATCGGCTGTACGTGGTGCGCGATTCTGTTCGCGGGCAGCAGGCTTCGATCCTGGGGCCGTTGGTAGCACACTTCCCGGATACGTGTCTCGAGCCCGCCGACGGACAGGGTTTGCGAGGGTTCGTCTTCGATGACGGATACCGTGAGGCGATCGGCGAGCTGGACACAGAATACCAGCGCTTCGATCGATTTCGGCGTGATTTTCTTCTGGAACGGCGAGTGGTGGTAACGCACGACCTGGCAGATTCCATCCGGCAGGTGCCAGCGTTTGCACGCGAGATAGCCGAGTTCACAGTGGGTGAACGAGAACACATCGATGTCGGATCGGATCAGGTCTTCGGGGGATCGCCAGTTTTTTTCGTTGACCCGGGTGAGCCGCAGGGCATCGTGTTCGAACATGACGAAGCGGCCGATGTCGTGCAGCAGACCGGCAAGATACGCGGTATCCGGAACGATGCGCAATTCGGGGACGATTTCCGCGATCCGCTCCGCGGCCACAGCCACGTGTACCGAATGGATCCACAGACGGATTTGATCGGGGGTGGTCGGCACGAACACGCGCTGCACGGCGAGTGAGGACACGAGCGTGCGGATCTCGGTTCCGCCGAGCCGCACCATGGCGCCATTCAATGTGAGCACCGGGGCCGCGGTAGACACCCGGTGCGCATTCGCGTTCGCCTTCGCCACGATTCGCACGGCGAATGACGGCTCCGCTTTCGTGTACTGCTCGAGGCGGCTGAAATAATCCTGGTCGTTCGGGTCCAGCTTCAGGATGCGCGAAAACGACTGCGGCAACAGCGGCAGTTCATTGATGCGGCTCGCCATCTCGCGTAACGCGAATTCCTTTGCCGTGCTCGCGCCGCCGAGGGTAACCATCGCGCTGTCGTCAGACCGTCCAGTTCTGCGGCAGTGTTTCCGCACTGGTGTCGACGGCGTGGATCATCGCGTCCACGACGTCGCTGTCGTAGCGTTCCCCGCGACCCGCCCGCAGTTCCGCGACCGCGGCGGCCACCCCCGGGGCCGTGCGATACGGCCGGTTCGCGGACATTGCGTCCATCACATCGGCGACGATCACGATCCGGGTCGAGTCGGCAATTTCCCCGCCACTCAGTCCGGCCGGATAGCCGGAGCCGTCGAGACGCTCGTGATGTTGCAGCATCACCGCGTGTATGGGCCACGGAAATTCGATTTCCTCGACAAAACCGTATCCCGTTTTCGGGTGCAGCCGGATCAGGTTCGTCTCTTCCACGAGCAGCGGGCCCGGTCGGTTGAGGATGTCGCTCGGTACGCCGAGCTTGCCGATATCGTGTGACAAGCCGGCGAGGTAGACCCCTTCGCTCGCATCGGCGCTGTAACCGAGACTCTCGGCAAGCCGCTTTGCGACGGTCGCGACGTTTTGATTATGTTCCACCGTGTACGGGTCTTTCCGGTCGAGCACCATGGACAGGGTTTTCAGGGTCGCGGCGAGCGCGCGCATCGATTGTTCGAAATGCGATTGTCGCGTCTGCTCGAGCACGATTTGCAGGCTGATGTCTTCGAGGATCACGACGGAACCGTCGAGGCGCTCTGCCTGGGGAGAGCGGCGTACGACGAACAGGCGGCCGTCGGGCGCGACGGCGGTTGCCTGTTCGTTCGCGGTGAGCGCGGTAACGAGCCAGGGCAGCAGGTGGTCGATCGGGTGATTCAGGAGTTCGTCGAACGACAGGCCGACGAGTGCGGCGAACGACTCGTTTGCGCGCACGACGCAGTCGTCGTGATCGATGACGAAGATCGGGTCGCGGATAGCGTCAAGCGTCGCGACCCATTGCTGGTGGATGCGGTCCAGTTTCATCGGGTGTCTCTTATTTTTTTCGCGACCGTGGATCCAACTCCGAGTCGGTACTGGAGTCGGACAATCTGAAGCGGTTCGTAATTTCAGATCTGAACAGGTATCGAAAGGCCGATAGTGCGGGAAATCGCCGCGCCGGAATATACCCCGTTTATAGTATGTCGCGGCGCAGTGCCCGCAGTCCCCGGCTGCGGAAAGGGCGTGCCGTGGCCGTCGCCACGGGACCTCGCGTTACGACGAGTCGTTCAGGGAGAGGCCGCGGCGCAAGTGCGTTCCGTCAGGGTCGCACCGTCCGGCAGTAACGCCGCCAGCGGATCGGTGTCCGCGAATCCGGTGGCCATCGTTGCGCGGATCCAGAAGTTTTCGGTGGTTTCGAATTGCGGTACGACGACCGGCTTGTAACCCTTCTCCGTCATTTCCGCGAGCCGTCGGTTCACGGAATCCTGCGAGCGGAACAGGCCGAGCGAGATCGCGTTCTTCAGGCCGCCGCGCCGGATCAGCATGTAATCCTTCACCCCGCGTCGCGCGAGATCGTTCAGGTTCTTGCGCGCCTGCTCGTCCGAGGCGGGTTCGAGATAAATCCAGAAATACCGGCGCTCGCGGACCGTCTCGGCACGCGTGTGGACGAGCGTCGTGCGCGTGCGCAGCCATTCGCGCACGGCGGTCACGGACTGCTGATCGGCAAGCGGGCCGATGTCCACGCAGATGTCCGAGGCCAACGCGCTGCTGTTGATTTCCGTGCTCAGGTCCACCGCCTGCACGACCGTGCTTTCAACCGCCTGCGTACCGTCGCCGGCGGTGCGCTCGAGTTGCCGGCGCGGTGGCAACACCGGCAGTTCGGACACGAGTTGCAACGAGGGTGCGTCAGCGGGCAACTCCGGCGCCGCGGCCGTGGCGCGCGCGCGTGCGTGCAGGTGTTCGTTGAAACGCCAGCCGAACAGCGCGACGTTCGCGATGAGCAGAATGATCACGAACGCTTTCACGTAGTCACTCCCGCGGCGAGCGCAAGACCGCGCAATACGAGATCGGGTACCGCGCGCAGCGGCAGTGCGCACGATTCCATGACCACCCCGGCCTCGCCGCCGGTGACGAAACACGGAAGTTCCGCGCCGAGGTCGCGGGCGGTTTTCGCGTACATGCGTTCGATCCCGCCGGCGAACGCATCGCGACAACCGCCCGAGATCGCGGCCGCCGTGTTCGTCGCGATTGCCTCACCGGGGGTGAATGCATCGAGCCGCAGTTGCGCGGTGTTGCGCGTGAGACTGTCAACCATCAGCGCGAGCCCGGGTGCGATCGTCCCGCCGAGGTGGACGCCGGCCTGATCGACGATGTCGATCGTGAGCGCCGTGCCCGCATCGATGACGCACGCCGCACCGCCGGCGAGGTGGTAGCCGGCAATCGCCGCGAGCCAGCGGTCGACCCCGAGCTGTGAGGGCTTGTCGTAACGCGTGGTCATCCCGGCGGCATTCTCGCGCACGCTTGCGAACGTCGCATCGAGCGACCACAGTTGCTTCACCCATTGCCGGATCATCGCGCCGACGTCCGCGCCGGCGACGCTCGACACGAGCACGCGTTCCGGCGGGTCGAGTTCGCACCACGCGGCGGGCGGTTCCCGCGAAGCCGTGGGCACCGGTTCGAGCAGCGCGATGTTACCGTCGACACAGAGCGCGGATTTGATCCGCGAATTGCCGGCATCGACGAGCAGGATCATGCCGGCGCCCCGAGGACGATGTGGCCGGAAAGATAGGCCTGCGTGCGGCCATCCGACTCGATCAACAGGGTTCCGTCGGGCCCCACGCCGCGCCCGATCCCGGCAACCACCCGCTCCGGTGTTTCGAGTTGCAGGGCGCGGCCGTCGAGTAAATCCCGCTGCCGCCATTCCGCATGAAACGGCGCGAATCCGCCGTGCCCGAACGCCTCGAGGATGGCAAACGTTTCATCGATCACGAACGCGGCCGTGCGATTGCGCGACGGGACGTTGCCGCATGCGCTGGCCACATCGGTGGCCTGTTCCCGGATCCGCGCGTGCGCATCTTTCGACAGCGCGGTGTTGATACCGATCCCGATCGCGACGGTACACGGGCCACCGAATTCCGAGCGCATTTCGATCAGGATCCCGGCGAGCTTGCGGTCGGCGTGATAAACATCGTTCGGCCATTTCAGCGCGATGCCGCGCGCCCCGAGCCGCTCGAGCGCGCGCACGACGGCCACCCCGACCACAAGGCTCAGCGCCGACATCGTCGAGGGGGGTGAATCGAAACGCCAGCCTAACGACAGACACAGGCCGCTGCCGGGTGGTGCGAGCCAGGTGCCGCCACGGCGACCGCGTCCGGCACTCTGGTATTCCGCCAGCCACACGAGCCCGTGGATGCTGCTTTCATCGAGGCGGTCGAGCAGACGCTGGTTCGTCGAGTCCGTGGCGCGCTCGACGACGAGTTCGGTGAGCAGGCGCCGGCCGTCGGGTCCGAGCGCGAGTTCGATTGCGGCCTTGTCCAGGAATTCATACCCGCCGGGTACGCGGTAACCCTTGCCGGGTACCGCATGTACCGGCACACCCTCGGCCTGCAGGCGTTTCACCTGGCTCCACACGGCCGCGCGCGTAACGCCGAGACCCGTGGCGATGGACTCACCGGAGTGGGTCTCGCCATCGGCCAGCCGCTCGAGTAGTGCGAGGGCCTTCATCATGAATTGCGGGCGTGGCGCGGTTTCGCTCTCACCTCAGTATGGTCGGGTCTTCCGAGTCGTCGTCATCGTCGTCGTCGTCGGCTTTCTTTTTCGCGAGCGGACTGCTCGGCAGCACCACGGTATCGCCGGCGATCGGATTATCGTCGTCACCCGGGCGATCCGGCACGGCGTCCGGGACGACGGTTTCGTCTTCGTTCGTCAGTTCAACCTTGCCGCTCTCGAACATCGAAGTGCTCATGAACGCTTCGAGCGTGACATCGCCCGGATCGTCCCCGGCGACCGTTTTCGGGTGTGCGGGCGGTACCGTTTCCGGTGCATCGAATGAATCCGTTTCGATGAATTTGTCGAGCGTTACGTCATTCGGATCGTCGGCGCTCGTGTCCGGGATCGGCAGATCGCTGCGCGCCATCGTTTCGAGTTCACCGAAATCACCGTCGTCGTCGTCATCATCGCCATCGAGCAGCGCGGAGGCGCGTTCGAGTTTCGCGTCGAGCGCGGCCTGGTCGTCGGCACCCGTATCCATGTCAAACATGCCGTCGCCACCCGGATCCGGGGTTGGTCCGGCCTCGTCATCCGGGGTCGGGCCGACCGTGATGTCCTCGAAAAATGCCGACGCATCCGCTTCGAAATCTTCCCGCGGCGGCGACTGCAACGGCGGACTGTCGAGGATCAGGCTCGGGTGATCGTCGGCGCCGATCGTATCGAGATTGATCTCCACCCCGAGTTCCTCGTCGTCCTCGTCGTAGTCTTCCTCGTCCTGTTCGTTGCTACCGTGCGCACCCGCAGGCGATTCGTGCGCGTCCGGTTTCGTGATCACCGTGGCGGGTGAATCAAAATCCCCGGCGTCCGGCGTATCCATCGCGGGCGCCGCCGCGGATACGGCCGTGCCGCCTTCTTCCAGTGTCTCGTCGCCAGGATCGGCCGGCTTGCTTTCCTCGAGCGTCTCGTCATTCGGATCGGCGGTAATGCCCGCTTCCGGCGTGATCGCGGTTTCGCCGGTGATGTCGAAGACATCGGAATCCGCGAACGCGGCCGACGGCGCTTCGGCTTCCACCGCGGCGTCCGCCGCGGCCTGCTCCACCCCGAACAGGGCGTCCGCGTCGTCATGCGGTTCGGACGCCGAGGTGTGACGCATTGCCGTGGCGGCATCGAGCGCCTGGGTTGCCGCGAGCGTCCCGGCGCTGGCGACGATCGTCGCGTCCGCCGCGTTCGGTTCCGCGAACACGGTGTGAAAACCGTCGTCCATTTCCGGTTGGGAAAATTCGAACTCGTATTTATGAAACCCGATCCGGTCGCCGTGTTTCAGTTGCCGCTCACCGCTCAGGCGTTCGGAATTCACGAACGTGCCGTTGACGCTGCCCTGGTCGACAATCCAGAACGAGTAGTCCTTGTACTTGATGATCGCGTGACGGCGACCCACCGTGCCCTTGTTCACCACGAGGTAGTCGAGGTGCTGCGTATCCGTGCCGGCGACACGCCCGACCATGAGCGGTTTTTCGCCGAGCTGGATCGCCGGGTCGTCGGTGTAGTGATTGATGTCGTTGAGAAACGCTTCAGGAATCGCGCGCTCGTCCGCGGCCGCCGCGGTCGCCGCTGGCGCGGGTTTCGCTTCGCCGCCCCGCGCGCGACGACGCAGGAACCAGACCACGAGAACGACGAGCAGCAACAGGACCAACGCCGCGCCGCCGAGTATCAGCATGCCGCGACGTTCGTCTTCCGCGGTGGGCCCCGGCTCCGGCGCCATCACGATCGCGCCACCCGATTCGATGCGCCCGCCGGGGACTTCGACGCTTTCTTCCGCGCCGACGAGTTCCGTCGCGAGTTGCTCGATAGGGATCCCCGTTTGCGCGGAAATATCCTCGAGCGCGAGTCTTTCGTCCGGCGTGAGCGATGCGAGCAATTCTTCCGTCGAGCTGGAGGGGAGTGGTTCCGGCGTGAGGCGTGAGTCCGGCAACGGGGTCACCGCGGTGCTCGATTCCGGCTCCATCGCCGGTGTCGGCTCGGCTGCCGGTTCCGGGACGGCAGCGGGCTCCGGTGCGGCGATCATCGCGGGCGGGGCCGCGGGCGGTGCCGCGACCGGCTCGGGTTCGGGCTCCGGCGACGGGGCGACGGGCTCGGGTGGCGTATCGAGTTCGCCGTAGACGGTGTCGAACACGCCGGCGAGAGCGCCCGGCTCCATGGCGCGGTAGTACTCGCCGTCGGTTTTATTCGCGAGCGACTGGATCAGGAAAAAATCGGCGTTCTCGGTAAACGCGATCGCGAACACGCGGATCCCGTTCGCCTTCGCGTCGACCGCGAGTTCGTCGCGCAGCCATTTTGTTTTTTCGATGTCGGCTTCGGCATTGCCGGTGTCGACGATGCCATCGGTCATGAAGACGATGAGTTTGTTCGCATCGGCGCGACCTTTTGTCTTCAGTTCGTAAATCGCGCGTTCGATCGCGGCGGGGCTGTCGGTCAACTGACCGCGATAATTGATGTTGTCGAGGCTCTCGATCAGGCGCGCCTTGCTCGCGTCATCGATGGGGGTCAACGGGACGGGAATGGTAACGCCCTGGTCGAATATCAGCATACCCGCGCTCGTTCCCGGGCCGAGTTGCTTGATAAATGAGGCCACCGCGCCGCGCGCGAGGAACGTCGGATCGTTCTTGCGCATGCTGCCGGAATTATCCAGCACGACCATGATGTCCTTATCGGCGCTCGCGCTGTACGACAGACTCAACAGAATCAGCGCGGCGGTGCACCGCGCCACGACCCTAGCTGACAACTTCATGTTCATCGTTCGTATCGTCTCCAGACCGCGGCTGACGTTTAACCATCCTCTCCGACGGCCGCGGGCCGCTCGGGATTGGCGCACCATTCGCTCCATGATCCGCAGTACAGTCGCGGCTCTTCGAGCCCGGCATGGACTTGCGCAAGCACATTATGACAGGCCGACACGCCCGACCCGCAGTAATGCACCGTGGTGCTCGTCGGTAGTGTACCTAAAGTGGCTGTGAATGCCCGCCGCAGCGTCGCCGGATCGTGGAAGTTGCCAAGTGCGTCGAGATTGTTCGCGAAACAGTGATTGCGTGCCCCCGGGATGTGGCCGGCGCGCGGATCCAGCGGTTCGGTTTCGCCGCGATAGCGGCGCGGATCGCGCGCATCGACGAGTTCGGGGCCCGCGACGAGTTCGGCGAGCGTGACGAGACGATCACGGCGCGCGCTGCCGGTGAATGTCGCCGTCGCAGCGACCTCCTCGCCCGTCGCTTCCGGCAGGCCCGCCGCGCGCCAGGCGGCCCAACCGCCGTCGAGCACGGCGACCGCGGTGTGTCCGAGGTAACGCAGCATCCACCACAAGCGCGCCGCGATCATGCCGTTCGCATCGTCATAGGCCACTACCTGCATGCCGTTGCCGATCCCGAGCCGGCCGAACGTCGCACACAGCGTATCCGGCGCGGGTAGCGGGTGGCGACCGTGATCGCTGACGGGCGCGCCGCTCAGGTCCTCATCGAGACTCGCGTAAACCGCGCCCGGGATATGCGCCGCGACGTACTCGCGCCGGCCCGCGCCCGGATCCTGCAGCGAGCTGCGACAATCGACGATCCGGATCCGGTCCGGTGCCGCGGCGGCGAGTTCTTGCGCTTTGATCAGAGTTGTATACATGAATCTGGTTTGCTCGCAGCGCTCGTTTGGCCGACTCCGTCGGTACTGGCGTGGCGGCGATCGGCCCGCGCGTCGCGCAGCATGGCGCGCCGGCCGCGCTCGCGGCATGACGGGTTCGCGACGTCATCCGGGCTCACTCAATGCGAGTCTAGCGCATCGACCGCGGGCACGCATGCGAGGCTGCGCCGCGTACGCAACGGTGACTTGTGTGTACGATCACATGCATGACTATTGCCCGTTCAGCGGCCGCGCGGCGATTCCTGCGTACCGTGTTGCTCGCGCTCGGCGTCGCCGGCACCACTTCGGCGTGCTCCAGCGTCGATTATTACCGCCAGGCCGTCGGCGGGCACCTGCACGTGATGCTGAAACGGGAGGCGATCGAAAAAGTGCTCGCCCGCCCCGACACCCCGGCACCGTTACGACGCAAACTCGAACTCGTGCGCGCGGCACGCGAGTTCGCGAGCAGCACGCTCGGTCTGCCCGACAACGGCAGTTATCGCTCGTACACGGATCTCGGACGCCCGTACGTCGTGTGGAACGTGTTCGCGACCCCGGCGTTGTCACTCGAACCGGTGACGTCGTGCTTCGTGTTCGTCGGCTGCCTGAATTACCGCGGATATTTCGATCCCGCGGATGCGCGGCGCGCCGGGGACCGCCTGCGACAATCCGGTCACGATGTGTTCATCGGCGGGGTGGCGGCGTATTCGACCCTCGGCTGGTTCGACGACCCGGTACTGAACACGATGCTCGTGTGGGACGACAACCGCATCGTTGAAGTCATCTTCCACGAACTCGCCCACCAGCGCGTCTATGCGCCGGACGATTCCGTGTTCAACGAGAGTTTCGCCACCGCGCTCGCGCAGGCCGGGGTTGCGCGCTGGGCCGCCGCGGATCCGGCAAGCCGGCGCATCGATCCGGATCGGGTGCAACGCGACGCCGCGTTCTACGCTTTACTGCTCACCTATCGCACGCGGCTCGAGGCGGCGTTCGCGGACGGGGACGACGCGGCGAAGCGCACCCGCAAGCTTGAACTGTTCGAGCAGCTGCGCGCGGACTACGCGCGACTGAAAGACCGGTTCGGCGGCTATACCGGTTACGACGACTGGATGGCGACCGATCTGAACAATGCGAAGCTCAGCTCGGTGGCGACGTATCACGATTACGTGCCCGGGTTCCGGTCTATACTGGCCAGAACGAACGACGACTTCGTGCGTTTTTATACGATCGTCGAAGCGATGACGTCGTGGACGGCCGAGCGCCGCCGCGATTGCCTTGGCGATCCCACTACCGGAGCTGCGTGCCTGGATGAACTTGTTGCGACGCACTGATCGCGGGCTTTGCCTGATGTTCGTGTCGCTGTGCCTCGCGCTCGCCACCGCAGCCACCGCCGCCAAGTATCCCGTCGTCGTCGACGAACCGGCGCGCGGCGTTCTGCTCGTCGCGAATCCGGCGCTCGGGGATCCGAATTTCGCGCGCACCGTGGTCCTGCTCACGGATCACGGGCTCCTCGGTTCCGTCGGGCTCGTGCTCAACCGGGCGACGGATGCCGCCGTCGTGGCCGCGATTCCCGGACTCGCCGATCTCGAAAACGCCGATATCACACTGCGCTACGGTGGTCCGGTCGGGATCAATTCGATCCGCCTGCTCGTTCGCAGCACCCGGCGGATCGATGCCGCCGATCAGATCCTCGACGAGGTGTATTTCGTGAATACCTCAGCGCTGCTGCACGAACTGCTGTCCGATACGCGCGGTCGCGACGATATGACGATTCAGTATTACGCCGGTTTCGGCGCCTGGAGTCCGGGCCAGCTCGCGATGGAAATCGCCCGCGGCGACTGGTATCTCGTGCAGGGTGATGCGGCGACGATTTTCGCCGCCGACCCCGAACACGTGTGGGACGAACTCATCGAAATGCTGGCGGGATTATGGGTTCTCGGCGAGAATGCAAAATAACGGATGCCGCGCACCGGGTGTGAGTGTGACTGCAGTCACGAATCCGTACCGCCTCGGTAGGCCGGCTGTAGCATCAGCCTATAATTGACCGCACATTACGCTGCAGCAGCGCACCAGCACAGCGCTGCGCAACAGGCAGGTTCGAAAACTGTCGACATGGACCAGACAACACCTTGAACGTACTCGACAAACTGTTTGCCAAGGCACTGACACTCGATGTCGGCGGCCAGCAAATTTCGTTCAGCACCCTCGCTGAAGTTGAATTTGCCCTGTCCGGTCGCACCGACGTGCCGGCGAAGAAAATCGCCGAGATGGTCGGTCTGACGCTGCAGGAACTGCGCAAGGAAGCGAAGGCGATCAAGAACGTCGAGCAGCAGTTCGTCGAAGTGTTGTCGAAGTCGATCGAGGAGCCGGGCACGATCGCGGAGTACCTCCGGGGCATGGACGTCCACGTGTTCTCGCAGGATCACCACTGGCGCGACATCATGCGCTCCCTCAACGACAAGGATAAGAGTTACGACGACCTGCGCAGCATCGCGCTCGTGAAATACATGCAGTACCTGCGTTCACGCCAGGACATCATCAAGCAGACCTACAAGGTGAAGAAGCGCGAACGGCAACTCGTCGAAGGCCGCGCTGGCGACACGCAGGCGGGCGAAGCACCGGTGTCCGGCGACAACAGCGAGGAACTCGCGGTTCCCGGACTGAAAGATACGATCATTTTCGACTCGGTCATCCTCGAACAGCAAAACGACAAGACGAGCGAGTTCTCGCGGCTGCCGAAAGGCGAGGCACACAATATCAACGTCGGTTCCGGCCAGCGCGTGAACCTGCGTTTCTCGAAACACAGCTTCCAGCTTGCGAACAACGGCGGCAAGTACACGATCATCGACGACCAGAGCCGCGAGTACCCGTTGCAGGAAGGCAAAAACATCGTCGGACGCGACAGTGTCTGCAATGTCGTCGTCGACAATATCTACCGCGACGTCTCGCGTATCCATCTGATCATCGAACCGCTCGACGCACACCAGGTGCGCTTTACCGACCTGTCCTCGCACGGCACGTTCCTGCCCCACCGCTACCTGTCCTCGACGCTCGCGAACAATCCGGGCTGAACCACCCCACCAGCCTCATCCCGGCATTTTTAATGCTTTGGCGATCTATAAATAGACAAATTAAGTCTTTTTAGATCTAAGTCTGCGCTGGTAGCCTGCTCCCCGTTGTGTCCATACGCAAACGGGAGAAGCCAGTGCATATTACATTCGTCAAGAAAATTACCGCCGATGGTGAGGCTTGCCGTAAGTGCGCCGACGTCGAACAACGACTGCGCGAATCCGGTTACCAGGACTGCATCGACACCGTACTCGTCGCGGATGAGCGAAATCCCGACAGCGCCGGGGTGCACATGGCGGCAGCGCTAGGGGTCGACAAGGCACCGTTTTTTGTCGTCGAGGATGACGCCGGCGGGATCGCCGTGCACACGATCTACTTCCGGTTCGTGCGCGAGGTGCTCGAACGCATGGAACGCCACGCACCGGCGTACGAAACGGCCTGCGCCTGACAGGACCCCGCGCGGATCAACAACTCGGCAGCGACTTTGCCGGGATCAGCGCGTCGATTTCTTCCCGGGTGCGCAGTTCGATCGCCTTGTGAATCACATCGCGCCCGAGGTGAGGCGCGAACAGGGTGATGAAATCGAGCATGTAGGCGCGCAGAAACGAACCGCGCCGGAATCCAATCTTCGTTACGCTGTAGTCGAACAAGTGGCTCGCGTCGAGCGCCTGCAGTCCGGTATCGGCTGCGGGGTTGTACGCGAGCGACGCGACGATGCCGATCCCGAGGCCGAGACGCACGTAGGTCTTGATCACATCCGCATCGACCGCCGTGAACACCACCTTCGGGCTGAGTCCGCGTTCGTGAAATGCGTTGTCGAGTTGCGACCGCCCGGTAAACCCGAACACGTAGGTCACGATCGGATACTCGGCGATGGCTTCGAGCGTCAGCGTGTCGATTTTTGTCAGCGGATGACCGTCCGGCACGATGATGCTGCGATTCCAGCGGTAGCACGGCAACATGATCAGGTCGTCGAACAATTCGAGCGCTTCGGTCGCAATCGCGAAATCCACATTGCGGTTTGCCGCGAGTTCCGAGATCTGCATCGGCGTGCCCTGGTGCATATGCAGTGAGACTTCCGGATACTCCTTGATAAATTTCGCGATCGTCGGCGGCAACACGTAACGCGCCTGCGTATGCGTCGTCGCAATCGACAGGCTGCCGCGGCTGTCATCGCAGTGCTCCGCGGCGATGCGCTTGATGTTTTCCACTTCACCGAGGATCAGGCCGGCAACCTTGATAATCGCCTGCCCGGCCGGGGTGATTTCAGTCAGGTGCTTGCCGCTGCGCTGAAAGATCTGCACCCCGAGTTCATCTTCGAGCAGGCGGATCTGCTTACTCACGCCAGGTTGCGACGTGTACAGACTCTCGGCGGTCGCGGATACATTCAGTTCGTGCTTGGAAACCTCCCAGATGTAACGTAATTGCTGCAGTTTCATGGCGGCTCCCCGTCCGAATTATTCTAAGAATATTGGTATTTATTCCCCATGAGTATAGTAGATTCAGCCGGCGGACACCGCCGGCATCGCCGCCGCAGGCGTTTCTAAACCGGCGGTGCGCGCCATAGAATGAACGTCGGCGTCCGCCATCGCGGAGCGCCGAAAACTTCCAACGATCAGAGGACGTCATCATGCTGAAAGCCACCGCAGACCGACCGCTGACCACGGCGATGGTCGGTTCGTTTCCCAAGCCGTCCTGGTTTACCGAGAACCTGCGTGGCCGCCCGTTTACGGTTGCCATGGGGGATTCGCAATACCGCGAGCAATACCTCGATTCCGTCGCCTGTTACATCAGCGAGCAGGAGCGCGCCGGACTCGACGTGCTCGTCGACGGCGATACCCGCTTCGATCTCGAAGTCGGCGGCCGCAGCTGGTTTTTCTACACGATCGAACGTCTGCACGGGATCACCGGTTTTCGCGATTCATCGCACTTCCTCGACTACGGCGATATGAAACCGGGGCACATCCTCTACGAGGTGCAGGAATCGTGGCACCCGCCGGCGGTGACCGACAGGATCACGCGCGGTCCGCTGAATTTCGTCGAAGTCTGGAAGACGGCGCAGAAAATGACCGACAAGCCCGTGAAGTTCGGTTCGATTTGCGCGACCTGCCTGCCGATGATGCTGTGGAACGAGTATTACCCGGACGATGAGTTGATGGTGATGGATATCGCCGCGGCCCTGAATGAGGAATACCGCGCCTTGTCGGACGCCGGCTGCCCGATCATCCAGATCGAGGAGCCGGTGCATCATTTCAACTGCAATATGGAACCGCCGTGTTCGGACAAGGATCTCGAGTTTTACACCGAGGCGTTCAATCGCCAGGTTGAAGGCGTCGAATCCGAAATTTGGGCGCATACGTGCTGGGGCAATCCGAATCAGCAGAGCTTCTACTGGGACCGGCCGAGTTATGAACGTCCGCTGCCCTATTTCCTCGAGATGAACTGCGACGTGCTCATGCTCGAATGCGGCAGCAACGGCGCGCGTGATATCGAGTTGCTCGGCAAGTACAAGACCGACAAGAAAATCGGCATCGGCGTGGTCGATCACACGCGCACGACGGTCGAGTCCCCGGAGATGGTCGCGGACACGATCCGTCACGCGCTGAAGTACGTACCCGCGGAACGCCTGATTATTACGGCCGATTGCGGCTTCGGTCGCGAAGGCCTGTCACGACGGATCGCGCACTTCAAATGCGTTTCGCTCGTGCTCGGAACGAATATCGTGCGGCGTGAACTCGGGCTTGAGGAAGTCCCGGTCAGAGTCGCCGATCCGCGCTACGCGTTCCACCAGGGGTAAGTCCCGGCGCTGGCGCGGCCGCGACCGACGACGGTAACACGAACCGCCGGCTTTCGTGCCGGCGCCGCAGGAGGTATGCGATGCAGGACAACGCTTACAGGCAAATGCTCGTTGCAGTCGACATCACGAACGACGAACCCTGGGTTGGCTTGCGCGCGGGGCAAATTGCCGCCCGGTTTGCCTGCGCCGTGCACGTACTGCATGTGCTCGAACCCGATCTGCCGCCCGGGATGTCACCGGCCACGGCCGGCGCCGTGATCAACGTACCGGATCTGCACGAAAGCGAGGCCGAACGTCGTGCGGCCGCGGAGCGGGATTTGGCCACGTACTGCGTACAAACGCGGCTCGACGACGCACACTTTTCGCTGCGCGCCGGCATTATCACGCAGGAGATCCTGAGAACCGCACAATCCATTAACGCCGATCTGATCGTACTCGGCACGCACGGCCGTTCCGGGGTGGCGCGATTGCTCGGCTCGAACGCGAGCGCGGTCGTGCACAAGGCTCACTGCGACGTGCTGACGGTGCGCCTGCCGCTGAACCCGTAGCGAGGCGGCAAAACATTCGGGGATTGCGCGGGCGACGGTCGGCGCACGGCGGGTACGGATGCGGTACGCGTCATGCGGGGCGCGCTGCCGCCACGAGGGCCGAGAACAGCCGCCGGTGCGCCGCGTGCTGTGGCAGATACTCCGGATGCCATTGCACCCCGAGCAGGAACGCATGGGTATCGACGGACTCGATCGCCTGCACGACACCGCTGGTCTCGCGCGCGGCGACACGCAGACCGCTGCCGAGCCTGGCCGCGTCGATTGCCTGGCGGTGCAGTGCGTTCACGCGACAGCGTTCGTCGCCGATGATCGCATGCAGGCGGGTTTGCGGTTCAATGGCGACGGATTTTCGCGGCAGGATGCTGCGTATCGCCGCTGACTCCTCGTAGAACCCGGTCAGATCGCGGAACAGGCGGCCGCCCAGCGCGACATTGATCAATTGCGCGCCGCGGCAAATCCCGAGCACGGGCAATCCGTGCTCGCGCGCGTGCTCGAAACATGCCATCTCGAACTCGTCGCGCGCCGCGCGTTCCGCCTCCGGCTGACGCTTGCCCAGCGCCGCGCGCAGAAGCCAGATCAGCGGCAGCGAGATCACGTCGAGCAAGCGCATCCGCCACCAGGCGTGGTCCGCCGTCGCGGTTTCGGCGTGTACTTCATCGGGCAGCAGGCCAACGTCCGCGCCGCCGCCGATGATCAGGGCGTGAACGGAATCGAGTCGCTGCGTGCGCCTCGGGGTCATGCGCACGGCGGTACCGCCGGCCAGCCAAACGGCAAACCGGGTTGCGGCCCAGGCCGCGTAGCCGCCGCGATCCGGACCGGTCACACCGATCCGGCATGCGTTGCGCTCGACCATGCCGTTCAGCGAGCCGCGAATGGTGCCATCCGTGCGCGCAGGCGCGCGGGCCGCGCCGCGAGTTCCTCGATCCGGAGCCACCAGTGCCACTCCCGGGCCACCGTCCAGTCCGGGTGATCGATATGGCAATCCGGCAGCCGGTAATGGAACGTCGGCCGCGGCTTGATCAGCGTCGGCTCGGCGGCCCGTCCGAGCACGGTCTTTTCGTCGATGAACGCGAACAATGGCAGGAGGTCGAGCGGTCGGTTGCGGGTCGGATTGAAACGCAGATAGTCGTCGATCAGCACCTCGATCGTCGGCGCGTAATCCGGCCGGCACACGAACGCACGGAACTCATCGTCGAACGAACGCACGAAAGGCAGCAGCCGGCGGGTCAGATCGATACCGCGATCGCGACAGATATCGTCGAACTGCACGAGGAACGATTGCAGGATACTCAGGATATATCCCGGCTCGAGGCTCGTGACTTCGGGATTGAACTGCAGACCAAACGCGTACAGCGGCGAACGCGCCGTACCGAGCGCGCCGGCGGTGCGCAGTTCGACGACGAGATCCTCAATCGAATCGAGGCGCGACAGGGGAATTGGCGGACTGCAGACTTCGAGCGGCACGACCTTCGCGGCCGCTTTCGCGAGGATATCCTCGACCCGCTCGCCAAGCTCCTCGCCGGCGATGTCGATGCCGAGCTTGCCGAGGATGTCGCGATAGGCGTCGCTGTGCAGGATCTGCGCGTCGAGTTCGACGTTGAAATCGCCGAGCGAGGTTCCGCGCACGTGGGCGAGGAACCGGTTTGCCTGCTCAACCGTGCCGCCGTACACGGCGCGTACCGCCGCCGCGGCCTGCGCTGCTTCGATACCGGCAAATTCGACCTCGACCCCGACGCGACGCTCCTCGCCGCGGTAATTATTCGTCGTTTCGGGAAGCTGGAATGACATAAGGTGATTCAGGTCGTGGTACTCGCCAGGGTTGTGCTCGCCGGTGTCGCGCGATGCCGGATTCGCAGGATGCCGCTTTGCGTATCCGGGAAACCCGCATTGTACTGACATCATCCCGCGCGGGAACCGCACCGCCGCGTTTAGCGCAATTCGCCTTGCCGTGCAGGCCGTGATCGTTCAGGGTCGTCGCGGGCAGGCGTTTTGGCGCTGCCGGCCCGGCTCTTTATAGTGCCGGGCCGTAGCAACCGGAATTTGTACCGCGCGGATCAGATCATGACATCATGGCTAGTATTGTTCGGGTCCGCGTTCCTCGCTGCGACCATACTCCCGTTCTACTCGGAGGTGGTGCTGTTCGCGCAGCTTCGCGCGGGTGGCGATCCGGTCACGCTCGTGACCATCGCGACGCTCGGCAACACGCTCGGCGCCGTCGTGAACTGGATCCTCGGGCGCTATCTGCTGCATTTTCAGGACCGCCGGTGGTTTTACTTCAGCGCGGCGCAGATTGAAAAAGCGCAGGCGTGGTTTCAGCGTTACGGGTTCTGGTGTTTGCTGATGGCCTGGCTGCCGGTCGGCGGCGACGCGCTGACCTTGATCGCGGGCATCATGCGCGTGCGCCTGTGGCTGTTTCTCGTCCTCGTCGGTGCGGGCAAAGCGGCGCGCTACATCTCCGTCGTGTATTTCACCGCGTGGGCGGGCGTGTGAACCGGGAACCGGTTCGTTAGTCCCCGGTCACGCTAGCGCTTCGCGTCGATGCCGGCCTGCACGGCCGCCGCCGCGTTCCAGTGATCGTCGTGCAACCACGTTTCCAGCAGTCCCTCGATCTCGACTTCGCGCAGTTCACGCGCACCGGCGCCATCGCGCTGCGCGCGGGTCAGGGCCTTGAATGCCCGCATCACCTGCGGCGACATGGTTTTGATCGGCTCGAGGAAACGTTCGATCGCTGCTTCGAACGTTTCTCCTTGCGCCGCGACGGCCTGCGCGATGCCGAGCGCCAGCGCCGTTTCGGCATCGATGAATTCAGCGCGTGAGAACAATCGTAACGCGTTCGCGGGTCCTACGAGGCGCATCAGATCGATGCCGCCGCCCCACGCCGGGGACACGCACAGCTTGCCCTGGACAAATGCGATCCGCGCGTGCCGCGCGAACAGGCGCATATCGCAGGCCACCGCAAACTCGGCGCCGCCGCCAAGTGCATCACCATTGAGCGCACCGATCACGGGAACCGGGAAATGCCGGATCGCGGCCAGCGCATTGAATGCGGCCGCCGCCATCTCGCGCAGCAGCGACTCATCGCGCACGCTGTCGAGTTCACGCAGATCACCGCCGGCGGCAAAACACCGGTCGCCGGCGCCGCGCACGACCGCGACGATCAGCGAATCATTCGCGGCGTGGTGCGCGAACGCGTCGTGCAGTTCCCCGAGTACCGACAGGCTGAGCGCATTGCGCTTCGGTTCCCGGTCGACGAGCACGCTGAGGACACCGTCGCTAATCGCGGTTTTTATAAATTCGCCAGTCATTGATTACCAACCTTGTGTTCGTTGTCCCCGGCAGGACAAAAAAAACCGGCCCCGTTTGCGCGGGACCGGTTTTCGCGTGGTGTCGCGTGTGGTGTTTCGCGTAAAGCCTGAGGGGCTGTCAGGCGTGGGCGACGTGATAATTCTTGATCATCACGGCCATCTCATCTTTCAGTGACAGTTTTTCTTTCTTCAGCGTCTCGAGTGCGAGTTGTTCCATTCCCGCCGCACCTCCGCTGGCATCCTGAACCTGCGATTTGAGAGCGCTGTGCTTGTCGTACAAATGACGGAATCTATCGTTCGTCGACAATAATTGATCAACGGTATCCTGCTCGTTTTCGAACATTGGACCTCCTTTTACAATTAGGTCAATCAACAATCAACTGACACTTAAAACTTAGATGAGCGCGCGCCGATCAGCAAGCCGAAACTGTAAGTTTTATGCCACTGTGCACGTAAGCCACTGAGTTATAGAAGAAAATTTAACGAATCCCGGACGGGAGCGGGTCGTGCGCGATAAGCTGCTGATTATATTGCTTGTTTCAGGAGCGCCGGCAAAAGCGGGCGCACCCGCCCCGATCCGCCGGTGGCGCGCGTCATAGGTACGACGGGCGATTTACGTAATAATCGCCGGATGTCCGAACGCATTCTGTTCATCACCGGAAAACTCGCCGAGAAAAGTCTGCGCCGGACGCTGGAGGGGCTGAACGAACGTACGTTCGACTATGAAATCCGGGTCCTCGGCGTCGCCATCGCGGCGCTGCTCACCGCGGACATGATCAAACGCCGCCTCGCTGATGCCGACGGTTTCGACCGCGTCCTGCTGCCCGGGCGCTGTCGCGGGGATACACAGGCACTGACGGCGCATTTCGGGGTCCCGTTCGAACGTGGCCCCGAGGAACTGAAAGACCTGCCGCGGTATTTCGGCATGCAGGGCGCGATGCGCGAACTCGACCGCAGCGACATGCTGATATTCGCCGAACTCGTGGATGCCCCGCTCGGCACGATCGACGACGCACTCGCGCGCGCGGCGCAATACCGTGCCGACGGCGCCGATGTGATCGATATCGGCTGCCTGCCGGACACCCCGTTTCCGCACCTCGAAGATCTCGTCGGCGCGCTGAAAGCCGCGGGTTACCGGGTCAGCGTCGATTCGCTCGTCGACGAGGATCTGCTGCGCGGCGGGCGCGCCGGCGCGGATTACCTGTTCAGTCTCAGCGCAAAATCGCTGTGGATCGCCGACGAAGTGCCGGCCATCCCGATCCTGATCGGCGACGAGCCGACGCGGCTCGAATCACTGTTCGCGACCGTCGATCAGTTCCTCACCCGCGACCGCCCGTTCTACGCCGATGCCATACTCGATCCGATCCATTACGGCTTCAGCGAGTCGATCGTGCGCTATCACGCGCTGCGCGCACGCTACCCGGCGATCGACATCATGATGGGAATCGGCAATCTGAGCGAGCTGACCCACGCCGACACGCTCGGCATCAACAGTTTGCTGCTCGGCCTGGCCTCGGAACTGAACGTGACGGGCCTGCTCACGACCGAGGTGAGTGGTCACTGCCGCTCCGTCGTCCGGGAAATCGATCTCGCGCGACGGGTCATGTTTGCCGCGCGCGAGGACTCGAGCCCGCCGCGGCATATCGACGAAGGCCTGCTCGCGCTGCACGAACGCCACCCGTTCCCTTACGACGATACGGAGATCCGGGAATTCGCCGGCGCTGTTCGCGATCCGAATTTCCGCATTCAGGTATCCGCGAGCGGCATCAGCATCTACAACCGTGACGGGCTCAACGTCGCGACCGATCCCTACGAGCTGTTTCCCCGTCTCGCGGTGGAAGACGACGGCTCGCACGCGTTCTACCTCGGCCTCGAACTCGCCCGCGCGCAGATCGCCTGGCAACTCGGAAAACGTTACGAACAGGACGAAGAATTGAAGTGGGGGGTGGTCGTGCCGCGCGCGGCGGACGACAAGCAGCACTTCGCGGCCGAGCGTTCAACGTTGCAGGCACGCAAACGCCGCCGCAAGTCGCCCCCCGGGTGATGCGTGTTCAGGCCCATGCCGGCGCCGGTCCGGCGCAGCGCGAATTCAATCCCGTACAGCCGAGCGCGAACACGAGCCAGCCGATGTTCGACCAGTAGGAGCCGTAAAACGCGAGATGCGCGTTCAGCGGGAACCACGCGACGGCAGCCACGATCAGACACACCGCTGCCCCCGGATCATGCTGGCGCAGACGCGAGATCGCTTTCGCCAGCAACAACAGGCCGAGCGCGTAACCAAACAGCCCGATGAGCCCCGTTTCGGTGATGATCTCGAGCACCATCAAGTGCGGATGCGTCTGGCCTTTCGTGCCGCGCAGGATCCAGAAATCGTCGGCAGCCGCGAAGTCGCGGTAGACCGTGCGATAACCGCGCGGGCCGACCCCGTTCAACCAGTGAGCGCGCGCGATTCCCGCGCCCGTCTTCCACAATGTCAGGCGCCGCGACGTCGCGATATCGGCCGTTTCGAAATCCGCGGAGAACAGGTTCATCGTGTTGCTCACCTGCATTCTCAGCGTCGGCACGAACGTGACGGCCGTGGCCAGCAGCGCGAGCGACACCACGAGCGCGAGGCCCGCGAGGCGCAGATTGCGCGCCGTCACGGTGAAGAACGCGATGGCGTAAAACGCGACGGCCGCGAAGAGCATGATCCATGCCGTGCGTTTCAGCGACAACACGATCGCGAACAGCAGCGGCGCGAGCAACAGCCACGCGAACGGCGTGCGGGCCGCGAGCCGCTGCACGACGTGCAGGTACAACGGCGTAAACACGGCCAGGATGAGGCCGAAGCGCTGTTTCGGGTAAAACACGCCCGTCAGCACCGGGCCATCATGGGGATAACCGAACAAGTCGCGACCGTAAAACCACTGAATCGCACCGTCGACGCTCCAGAAGCCGACGACGATGGCGATCCCGCCGAGGACGATGCGCCGGCTCCGGGGGTCGGCTAACATGTGCACGACGTACAGGCCGGCGGGCAGATAATGCAAGTACAGGACCGTCGTCTTCCACGCGCGCGCCGGATTCGCGGCGTCCGGCAGCGACAACAGCATCGGTATCCACAGGCACGCGAAAACCGTCACGAACAGGCGCGCGCCGGCGGAGCCGAGCATCGACTCCGGTGCCCTTATCCACTGCACGAGTCCGAGCAGGAACAGGATGCCGATGGGATAATGCGAGCCGCGCTCGGAAGCCAGCGCCGCAACGGCAAGCACGATCAGCAGGGCGGGCACGTAGCGAATACCGGACATCGACTATCCAAACAAAAACGGTAATGGTCCGGCCGCGACCGGGGGCGGACATTTTGACACAAGCAACTTATTCACAGATCCCTTAATGCTTCCGCTCGCGTAATGACCGACTTGACCACACAACTGAAAATCTGGAAAACGAACGTGTCCCGGGAAAGTTCCAAGCTCGTGCGCAAACTGTTCGCGCCACGCGGTATGCGCGAACTGCCGCCGAAATACCCGCAGGATTTCACGCCGTTCACGCAGGCGCTGTGGGACCGGGTCCGGCCGTACACGATGACGTCACAATCGCGGGTCGCGAATCTCGAACGCGCCGTGCGCTATATCGTTGCGCATGACATTCCCGGTGATTTCGTCGAATGCGGCGTCGGTGCCGGCGGCAGCATGATGGCGATTGCGCTGACCCTGCTCGAACTCGGCATCAGTGATCGGCGGATCCTGCTGTACGACACTTACGAAGGCATGGTGAAACCCGGGGCCGAGGACATCAGCGTCCTCGGCAAACCGGCGCTCAGAAAATGGGCGCGCAAGACGAAGGACGGCGAGTGCACGTGGCACAATTTTCCGCTCGCGGATGTCACCGCGAATCTCGCGCGTACGCGCTACCCGGCGACGGGTCTGAAATTCCACAAGGGGCTCGTGCAGGACACGCTGCCGCACAACGACAGCGACGCGATCGCCTTGCTGCGTCTCGATACGAACATGTACGAGTCCACGGTCGTCGAGTGCGCGGAACTGATGCCGAAGCTGAGTGTCGGCGGTGTGCTTATCGTCGACGACTATTTTCGCTGGCTCGGCCAGCAAAAGGCCGTCGACGACTATCTCCGCGACACGGGTGAGCGCATGCTGCTGACCCGGATCGACGACCACGCCGCCATCGGTGTGCGCCAGGCCTGAGCGGATCAGGCACGCCCGAGCGCGGCGACGAGCAGACGATGGGTAGACTCGGGCTGTTCCGCCATGACGCCGTGACCGCTGTTTTCGATCACCTCGAAGCGGCCCTGCGCGAGTCCCTGCGCCATCGCTGCCGCAACCCGCGGTGAGGTCATCTTGTCGCGCGCGCCCGAACCGAACACGACCGGACACTGGATCGTCTGCGCCGCGGAATCATTCGCATAATCGTTACAGGCATTCAGATCGTTGAACAATACACCGGGGCGGTTTCTTTCCAGCAAACGTTTCGCGCTGTTGACGACGTGCACGCCCGATACCCGGTTGCCGCCCAGTTGCGAGCGAAAATCGTGACCGAAAATGACCATCATATCGATCGCGGCGGGATCGTTATTGCGCGCGGCCTCGAGCAACGGCGGACCGACGGCCATAGGCAGCGCGAACCCGAGCAGTACGGCCCGCGTCGCGCGCGCCGGAAAGCTCGCGGCGAATTCGAACGCGACGAGCGAGCCCATGCTGTGGCCGACGACCGCGGCGCGTTCGATCCCGAGCGTATCGAGTAGCGTGTCGATCCATTCCGCCATCGCCGGTACGCTCGGCAGCGGCGAGCCACCGGAGCGGCCGTGCGCCGGCAGGTCCGGCGCGAGCACGTTGTAACCGCGGCGCGCGAAGTAGCGCGAGAACAGGGTCCATACGGTGTGATCCATGCCGGCGCCGTGGATGAAGACTATCGTGGGCTTGCCCGGATCGAGTTCCTGGTGGCCCGTGGCGACGAAAACGCGGTGTCCGTCGAGCTGTAATTCCATCGCTGCGTCCCCTACTTTTGCGACCGGTACAGCGCCCGGCCGAGATCATCGATCAGGTCCTGCGGGTCTTCGAGTCCAACCGACAGACGAACGAGGCCGGGCGACACGCCGGCCGCCGCCAGCGCCGCCGCATCCATGCGGCGATGTGTCGTCGATGCCGGGTGGATCACGAGTGACTTCGCGTCACCGACGTTCGCGAGATGCGAGAACAATTCGAGCGCATCGATAAATTTCCGCCCGGCTTCGAGTCCGCCCCGGATATCAAAACTGAATACCGCCCCGCAGCCCTTCGGGCTGAGACGCTGCCCGAGCGCGTAATCCGGATGGGATGGCAGCCCGGCGTACGTCACCTTTTCCACGGCCTCGTTGCCTTCGAGAAACGTCGCGATCGCTTCCGCATTCGCGACGTGTCGCGCCATGCGCAGCGGTAATGTCTCGAGACCCTGGAGCAGGTAGAACGCATTTGCCGGACTCAGGGCGGCGCCGAAATCACGCAGACCCTCGGCCCGGGCGCGGGCGCAGAACGCGGCCGGACCGAAGTCTTCGACGAAGTTCACATCGTGAAAACCGGCGTACGGTTCGCACAGATGCGCGAAGCGGCCACTCGCTTCCCAATCGAAACGTCCGCTGTCGACGACGACGCCGCCGACCGCGACGCCGTGCCCGCCGATAAATTTCGTCAGCGAATGCACGACGATATCCGCACCCCAGTCGAACGGCTTCACGAGGCAGGGCGTGCTGAGCGTCGCGTCGATCACGAGCGGTAATCCGGCCGCGTGCGCGACCTCGGCGAGCGCGGGCAGATCGAGGATCTCGCCACCCGGGTTAGCGATCGTCTCGCCGTAAATCATGCGGGTCTGCGGCGTGATCGCCGCGGCGAACGCATCGATGTCATGCGGATCGACGAACGTCGTCGAGATCCCGAATCGCGGCAGCGTGTATGCGAGCAGATTGTGCGTGCCGCCGTAGAGCGCGCGCGAGGCGACGATGTGGTGTGAACTGCCGGCGAGCGTCGCTATCGCGAGGTGGATCGCGGCCATCCCGCTCGCGGTCGCGACCGCGCCCACCCCGCCTTCGAGTGCCGCGATGCGTTCCTCGACGACCCCGATCGTCGGGTTGGAAATGCGTGAATAAACGTGTCCGCTGCGGCCGAGGTCGAACAGCGAAGCCGCCTGATCACTGTCCTCGAACACATAGGACGTCGTCTGGTAAATCGGTGTGGCGCGCGCGCCCGTGGTCGGGTCTGGCCGCTGGCCGGCGTGCAGGCTCAGCGTATCGAAGCCAATGTAACGTGGTGAACTCATGTCGGGTGCCAGTCCTTACATAGTGGTGCCGCGCCAGCGGGCGGCGGGACTGTATGGTAACGCGGTTGAGATTCGCGGGGGCCGGCGCGGCAAACAAAAAAAACCCCGCCACAGGCGGGGTCGAAAAGTTACCGCACGCAAATGCGGTGTAGGCACCATCCGGAGTTCGACGATAGCCGCGAGCAGTGTTTCGCTCAAAACAACATCGCGCGTCGACCGTTGCCGGTCGACCGCACCGCCGGTCCCCGAAAGCGACGGCCACTCCTGGCCGTCGGGGAAATCCATGCAAGGTTTCTGCCACTGTGCGTAAGCAGCGAAAAGTTCCGTGATTCGCGCGCATCGCGGCGCTCGCGGTGCCGCCCGGTGTCAATCCTGTTGACACGGATCGAGGTCGATACCGGCGCGAATATCGCCCGCGAGTCGCCCGTGACGATTAAATCACTGTGAAGTCAGTGGATTACACAGCACGCGCCGCAATCTGCCGGTGTCAATATTATTGACACCACGGATCGCGCTCACGCGGTTGCGGAAAACACTTTCGCGCGAACGGTCTTGCGATAGTCCGCCGGGTTCACCGCCATCGTGCGTGCGAACAGGCGCGAGAAGTGCCCCTGATCCTGATAGCCCACCCGGAACGCAACCTCGCCGATGGTCAGATTCGTCGATTCGAGCAGTTCTTTCGCTGTACGCATGCGCTGACTCTGGACGTAGGCGAGTGGTGACTGTCCGGTCGCGGCGTGAAACCGCCGGCCGAGCGAGCGGGCGCTCAGGCCGAACTTCGCGGCGACGTCCGGCATCGTGATCGCCTGGTTCAGGTGACGTTGCATCCACAACTGGATCTCGATGATCAACTCGTCGCTGTGCTGCAGATCGTCCCCTTCGAGGTAGCGATACTTTTCGTACGGTCGACGGATTTCGTGGGAGAAATTGCGTTCCACATGGCTCGCGATCGCGCGCCCGTAAAACAGTTCGATCAGGTGCACCGTCACATCGGCCAGCGCGTTCACCGACGCCGCGCAGAAAATCGACCCGGCCTGGGTGATGAAGTAGTCGCGCTTCAGCGAGACTTGCGGGTAATCGCGGGCAAAGCGCTCGAGATAATGCCAGTGCGTCGTCGCCGACTTGCCGTCGAGCAAGCCGGCTTCGGCGAGAAAGCAGCAGCCGGTACCGACCGCGGCGAGCATCGCGCCGCGCGCGAACTGCGCGGCGAGCCACGGGTACATGGGCGCATTGTCGCGGACCACCCGACGCGGGTTGCGCCACAAAGCCGGCAGGTAGACGACATCGAACTCGCGCGCGCCGTCGAACGTCGCCTGCGGCGTAATCGCCACCCCGGCCTGGTTCGGCACCGGCGCCGTGTCGGCGGCCAGCAGGCAGGTTGTCAGCGGCGCCTCGCGCGCGCCGCGGCCGAGCGCCGTCGATTCCGCCGCACGCCACATTTCGAGCGGCAACAGCGTGCTCGCGGCGAGCATATTTTCTGTCAGTACGAAGCCCAGGTTCACGGCGGTTCTCGCGCGGAAAAGATCCCGAGTTTAGCCGAATTACCGCTTACTTTGGCTTAAATGGCCAAAATTATTCGTGAGTCCGCCGTTAAACTGGCGCCCGGTCACCTCATCGCATGAGTAACAATAACAATGACACGACTCCCGTTGATAGTTGGTTTCGGCGGCGTCGGCCCGGCCGGCCGTTCGTCTTTTCACCACGCCTACCGGCGTACGATTATCGAGAGCACGACGGGTCGCGAGCGCGCGCGGACGTTTCTCTCGCTGGCCGCGATGATGGGTCTCGTCAGCTGGAACGGGGAACATTACGTCACCGCTGAGGGCGACCCGATCGCCGAGGATGGGGTCGAGCGCCATTGCGGCGAATACATCCTCGACCACACCCTGATCCGCCGCATCGAGGCGCACCTGTTCGATCCGGACAAGGTTTCCGGCAACAGCGTCCTGCCGCTACAAAAAGGTACGACCGCGGGCGCGATTATCGTGCGTAAACGCGATCTGCCGGAGCCGCTGCCGCTCGGGTGTCACGTCGCGAATGTACAGGACGATTGTGTCGAACTCGTGATCGACAACGCGACGGAAATCAAACTCGAGGCGCAGCGCAAACTCACCGTTCAGGCCGCCGGTCAGTTGCCGACCGGTTTTGACCCCGGGGCCCTGTACAACTCGCGCTTCCATCCGCGTGGCCTGCAACTGACGATCGTCGCCGCCTCCGATGCGATTCGCTCGGTCGGCATCGAGTGGGATGCGATCACCCAGGCGGTGAAACCGGACGAGATCTGTGTCTATGCGGCCAGCGCGATGGGTCAGCTCGACAGTTTCGGAACCGGCGGCATGACTCAGGCGCGACTGCGCGGCCATCGGGTCAGCTCGAAGCAGCTACCGCTCGGACTCAACCAGATGCCGGCCGACTTCGTGAACGCCTACGTACTCGGCAACATCGGCGCCACCGGGGCCGCGGTCGGCGCCTGCGCCACGTTTCTGTACAACCTGCGCGTCGCCATCGACGACATCCAGTCGGGCCGCCGCCGGGTTGCCGTCGTTGGCAATGCCGAAGCACCGTTGCTGCCCGAAGTGATCGAAGGCTATGCCGCGATGAGCGCGCTCGCGACGGACGAAAACCTGTGCAAACTCGATGGGACGACGCAGGCGGATCATCGCCGGGCAAGTCGGCCGTTCGGCGAGAACTGCGGCTTCGTGCTGTCCGAGTCCGGGCAGTACATCGTCCTGTTCGACGACGAACTCGCGCTCGAACTGGGCGCGCAAATCCACGGCGCCGTCGCCGATGTGTTCGTCAATGCCGACGGCTACAAGAAATCAATTTCCGCACCGGGCCCGGGGAACTACGTCACGCTCGCGAAAGCCGTTGCCGCCGCGCGCGCAATCCTCGGCGACGATGCGGTACGTCACCGCAGCTTCGTACAGGCACACGGTTCGAGCACGCCGCAGAACCGCACGACGGAATCGCGCGTGTTCGACCTCGTGGCACAGGCTTTCGGCATTACCGCGTGGCCGGTGACGGCAATGAAAACATTCGTCGGCCACTCGCTCGCGCCGGCGAGCGCGGATCAAATGATCAGTTCGCTCGGTATTTTCACCGACGGCATCCTGCCCGGGATCAAAACCATCGATGCACTGGCTGACGATATTTTCGATGATCGCCTCAATATTCCGATCCGTGACCTCGACCTGAACGGCAAGACCGATATTGCATTTCTCAACTCGAAGGGGTTCGGCGGCAACAACGCCACGGCGACGGTACTCTCGGGAGCGGTCGCACGCGACATGCTCGAACACCGTTACGGCCGCAAACGCATTGCCGACTACGACGCGAAACTCGCCGCCGTCACGGCCACGGCGTCGGCGTATGACGAAGCGTGTATGCGTGCGCCGATGGTGCCGATCTATCGTTTTGGCGATTCGCTGATCGACGAAGCGGCGATCCGGATCAACGAGCACGAACTGAGCCTGCCCGGCTACGCCCACCCGGTGGATCTCGACCTGCCGAATCGTTACGGGGACATGGTCTGATCATGGCCGCCGAAACACCGACGAAACGCGCCGACGCCGACCACTGCTTCGTCTGCGGCACACAGAACCCGATCGGCCTGAAGATCCCGTTCGCGTTCGACAATGGGGTATGCCGCGGCGAATTCACGCCAACGGAAAACCACGTCGGCTTTGACGGCGTGACCCATGGCGGGATCATCTTCAGCGTACTCGATGACCTCATGGCGAACTGGCTGTTCCTGCAACACGGGCGCGGCTATACGGCGAAATGCGAGATCCGCTATCGCGACCCGTTGCCGGTGGGCGAGCGGATCGCGGTTGAATGCCACGTGACGAAGCGTAAAGGCCGCTTGTTGCAACTCGCATCGACCGCGAAACGCGACGATGGCAAACTCGTCGCCGAAGCGGAGGCGAGTTTCATGATCGACGACTTCGGCGAGATTGCGGATCCGGTGTGACGCAAACCGGCGACAACAACCGTTTCGACGCGACGTTTGCCGACCCCGGCGCGATCGCGAAGTCGTGCTCGCGCTGCGCCCGCCCATTTGGCTGCGGCCGCGATCTGCCGGATTGCTGGTGCAGCGATCTCCCGCACCTGCCGGCCGCCCGGCTCGATCCCGATACCGACTGCCTGTGCCCCGCCTGCCTCGCCGCGCTCACCGCAGAGCACGCGGCCACCCGCGACACCTGACAGACCCGCCCGCGCGCCTGAGCGCGTATTCATCGGCGGTTCAGGTAAAATTGCGATGCTGGTCAGCGCAGTAACGGCGCTGTTGGAACAATTAATCCGATAACCGGTCGAAAAATATTCGGGCCGCGGTTCGTCAACCGCCGCTCGAACGCCCGCCGAATCACGCAACGAGGACGAGACGACGCTACGATGCCACCGATGCTTCCGCTCCGTACCGCCGTCGCCGTCATGCTCGCGGCTTCCGCCGGCAGCACGCTCGCCGACGATGCGCCACCGGCGAGCGCTGCCGTCGGGGCCTGGCAGCGCAGTATCGACGCGATCGAACGCGATGGCGGGGCGCTCGATCACCGCTTGTCCGAGCACTTCCTGAGCATGGGCCTGGCCCACCGCGCGAACGGCGATCTCGATGCCGCAATCGACGCGTTCCGACAGGCCCTGCACGTGAACCGGATCAACAAGGGTCTGCACCACCTCGTACACGTGCCGATCGTCGATCTGTTGATCGAGGCGTACGCAAACCAGGGTGACTGGCAGGCGGTCGACCAGCAACATCGTTTCCGTCACTGGATCCACAAACGCGAGGCTGCGCAAAATTCCGACCGGTTCGTGGATTCCGCAATAACCTACGCCGCCTGGCAGAGTCGCGCGCATCATCTCGATACCGGAACCCCGACCCTGACGAAACTGCGCGAAGCACTCGCGGCGCTCGAAACGGCATTGAACGCGGTAACGGCTACGGGCGATGAAACCGACCCGCGACTCGGGCAAATCCTCAACGCCGAAGCGCAGATGCGGCTCAATCTCGCAACCTATGTGAGCTTCACGGACGAGGATATCGCGACCGGCGGACAACGGAGCGGGGACGATCTCGGCGATATCCTCGAGCGCCGCAACCTGATTATCGAAAGTTTCATTCGCGGCAAGCAGGCGCTTGAACGGGTCGTCGTACTCACCGCGAGGCAAAACCAGGATGTCGAACACGCGCTCGCGCTGGCGAATCTTGCCGACTGGGAACTTGCTTTCGACCGACCGCAGAGCGCGCGCGAGAACTACCGTCGCGCCTATGAGAAGCTGAAGGCAGCGGGACTGTCGCAGGCGGAGCTCGAAAGGGAATTCGGCAATCCGCGCCCCATGAAGTCGTTTTCCCTCGCCCGTCGCGGGCCGGAAGCTGACGACGCTGCAGCACCGCCGAACGCCTACGTCAAGGCAAGGTTCCGGGTCACGAAGAACGGCAAGGTACGCGCGGTGGAAGTCATCGAGGCGAGTCCGCCCGATAATTCACGCATCGTGCGCGAAGCGCGTGCCACGCTGGGTAATACGCGGTTCCGTCCGAGTATCGGCGACGACGGGCCATTCGAAGACACCGCCACGATCCGCTACCTGTTTCCGGATGTGTCGATCTAATGCAGGAGCAAACCGGGTGAAGCGGCTGAGAACACGATTCCGCGGGGTTACGCTGGCAGGAATTTGCCTGCTCGTTGCGGCGTGCGCGACGCCGCCGGAATCGCCGTCGTCACCGCCTCCGACCCCGCCGCCGAGCCAGCCGCCGGCGCAAACCGAGACCCGCGAGCAACAGGAACAGACTTCGCAAGCGCCCGGCGCCACGGCGCAACCGGACCCGTCGAGTGCACCATCAGAACAAGCCGCGGATCGCGAAGCCGCCGCGGCGGAACAGGCGCCACCGGCGTCGGCGCCGCCGCCGCCGGCAGCATCATCGCCCGATGTCGAAATTACCGATATTCCGCTCGACGAGGACGGCAATCCGATCGTCCGGCCCGCCGACGAACAGCGTGCCGCGGCCCGGTCGAACCCGCCGGCGTCCGCCGGTGGCGGTGGTGCACCGACCCCCGCCGGCGCCCGTGACGCGGCGAGCGGCGCGAACACGGGTGGTGGCACGCCGGCAGGCGCGGACACGGCCGGATCGTCGATTAACGTCGGTTCGGCAGCGACCGCGGCAGAGCGCTCGGCGAATCTCGAACATGATCTGAAGTCGAAGCTCGCGGAGTTCGATGAACTCATGCGCAAAGCCCGGGAAGAAGCCGAACGCGAACAGGCAGGCGGGGGCGCGATGGCCGGTGCGACGGGCGGCAGCGGCGCGCGCCGCGAACCCTCGACGGAAACCGGGGCGGGCGGACAGGCCGCGCGTTCGTCAGGGCTCGGGAATACGCCGGACACGAGCGGCACGAATCAGACCGGGACGTACCGCCCCGCAACCGGGGCAGTCCCCGCCGACGTGCCGGATGCGCGTGACGACGACATCGTCGCGCGCCAGTTGCGTGAAGCTGCGACCCGCGAAACAGACCCCACGCTGCGCGAAAAGCTGTGGCAGGAATACCGCAAATACAAAACAGGGATCGGCCGGTAATGAACATTTTCCGCAATCAATTCGCGTGGTTACTCGGCGCCGTGTGTCTCGGTCTCGTCGGCTGTAATTCACAATCCGTACGCTCCTCGTCCGTACAGCAAATACCGTATGCCGCGCCGACACCGATTCCGGAACACCTGTTGCTCGATGTCGGCGTCGACCTGTTCGATCCGGGGATACAGTTTCTCGACGAGGAAAAATCGACGACAACGCCGGCCGTGCGCAAGGCCGAGTCGGTCCACGTAGCGCAGAATCTCGTCGAAGCGCTGCAGCAGACGCGCAATTGGGGCGCGGTGCGGATCATCCCGGCAGCGCAAAGTGAAACCGATGTTGCCGTCAGCGGCGTCATCATCGAATCGGACGGCGAGACGCTGAAGCTCGAAGTCACGGTAACGGATTCCTCGGGTAAAGCGTGGTACACGCGGCGTTACGAAGAGCAACTGAGCCAGTACGCCTACGATCCTTCCCTGCGCCAGCAACAGGAGCCGTTCCAGGGTCTGTACAACAACATTGCTCGCGATATGGAAGCGTACGTACGGTCGCTGTCCGCGGCGAAGCGCGAAGAATTACGCGCGATTTCCAAGCTCCGCTTCGCGCAGCGTTTCGCCCCCGACGACTACAACGATTTCATGACCGTCGATGCGAACGGCCGTTACACGCTGAAACGCCTGCCCGCGGCCGGGGATCCGGTGATCGCGCAGGTCGAATCGATCCGGGTGCGCGACCAGATGTTCGTCGACCTGCTGCAGGACCATTACCGGAACTTCAATACCCGCCTCGCGGGCCCCTACGATCAGTGGCGTGAAGCGAGTTATCACGAAACGAAGGCGCTGCGTAAGCTGAAAGAGGAAGCCACGGCGCGCAAGATCGGCGGCGTACTCGCCGTCGTCGCCGGTATTCTCGCGCAGGGCAGTGGCAGCAGTACCGCGCGCACGGCCGGCGTGCTCGGCATTGGCGCCGGTGCTCTCATGTTCAAAAGCGGGCTCGACCGCGGTTCCGAAGCCCGGATCCATGAAGCGGGACTGAAGGAAATGGCCGATTCGCTCGGCGAGGAAATTCGACCACATACCATCGCGCTCGCTGACAAGACCGTCACGTTAAGTGGTACGGTCGACGAACAATATGCACAGTGGCGCGCCATCCTGAACGAAATCTACCTGACTGAAATCGGCCAGCTGCCCGCGCGCGACCTGTCGGATCCGCTACCGCAGTAGCGGTGCGACCCCGCACGATCGCACACCCGGTGCGGGTTCGCGCGCACGCCATGTCGGGCGCATCCCGGCCCTGCACCCGTGATGCGGAATCACGCGACGAATGAGCGATAATGGGCCGTCAGGCCGTACCAACAGATCCATGAACAGCCCACGAGATCATCACGAACCCGACGACGGCGCGCCGATCGTCCCGGTCCGGTTCGCCGGCGGTGACGCTACCGGTGACGAACACGCCGCGGCACGCGCGACGCAAATGCGGCGTGCTTTCGTCGTCGGCGCGGCGATCGTGCTGTTCAGCGTCGTGCTCGCCGTCATCTTCGTCTTGCCCCGCTATCTTGCGCCTGAGTCACCGGCCCCGGCGGCCGTCCCCGCGCCCGTGGAATCCGCGCCGGCGACCGTGGCGAGTGCGCCGACCGTGGAACCTGAAGCGATCGCGGAGCTCAGGCGATCGAACCAGGCGCAACTCGAGCAACTCCTCGGTCTGGTCGAGCAGCTCGAGGGCAAGAACGTCACCGCGTGGGCGGCGAACGAGTTCGCGACGGCACGCGGGCAGATCAGCGAGGGCGAGAAAGCCTATCGCGAGCAACGCTACGCGGCGGCGGACAAGGCTTATACGCGGGCCCTGACGTCGCTGCAGACGCTGCTCGAACGCATCGATCCGGTCGTTGCGGAAGCGGTCGAGGACGGCTACGCGAAACTCACGGCACGGGATGCCGCGGGTGCTGAAAAATCGTTTCGTTTCGCGCTCGCGATCACCCCGGAACACGAACGCGCGCAAAACGGTCTCGCGCGTGCGGGTACGCTCGATCAGGTGCTCGCGCTGATCAACGAGGCGGCCGGTTACGCGGAACTCGGCGATCTCGACGCCGCGCTGAAGCGATACCGGGAGGCCCTCGCGCTCGACGCGGAGGCACCGGGCGCGGCCGCCGCGGTCGCGCGGATCGAGGAGGAAAAGCTCGCGGCGCGATTCGGCCGGGCGATGTCGGACGGTCTCGGCGCGTTTGCCGCGGAACGATTCGACGCGGCGAAATCCGCGTTCAAAACCGCGCTGCAGCTGAAACCTGGCTCGCGTGATGCCGCCGACGCATTGGCGCAGGTTGAAAATCGCATACTCGCCGATCGGATCGCGGCGCATCTGCGCGCGGCCGCCACCGCCGAACGCGACGAGCGCTGGTCCGAGGCCGCGAGCCAGTACCGGCAGGCGGCGAAACTCGATCCCGATCTCGACGGCGCGAGCGCCAATGCCGCGCGTGCGTCGGCGCGCGCGAAACTCGATCAACAGATCGAGACGATACTCGCGAAACCGCAGCGCCTGGCGGATGACGGCGTGCACCGGGAAGCGCGCGCGGTGCTTGCCTCGGCCCGCCAGCAGCCTGGCCCCGGGGCGCGACTCGCGGCGCAGATCACGCGACTCGAGAATACGATCACGCTCGCGCGGACCCCGGTTGTGATCACGATCATGTCGGACAAGCTCACGGATGTGACAATCTACCGCGTGGGTGAACTCGGCCGCTTCGACCAGCATTCGCTGTCATTGATACCGGGTAGCTATGTCGCTGTCGGGAAACGCGACGGCTTCCGTGACGTGCGCGTTGAATTCAACGTGTCACCAGCGCAGGCAGATGCGATGATCACGGTCAGATGCGAACAAAAACTGGCCTTCGGGAGCTGACCGTTTTGAATCAACGCGAAAGCGGAGCGGATTCCCGCGACAAACCGGCCGATGTCATCGAACCGGTCAAGTTCAAACCGGCGGGATCCGCACCGCCATTACCGCGCTTCAAACTACCCTGGGCACAGACGTTCATCGTCTTCATTGTCGCGCTCGGCGTGTGGGGCGCGTGGTATGTCATTACCGCCCGTTCGGTCAGTATCGTCACGCAACCCGAGGGTGCGACCGTCACGGCGGATGAACTGATCGCGCCGGTCATACGCGAACACTGGGTGCTGCGGCCGGGAATGCGGCGATTCGTCGTCGAGGCCGAGGGATACCAGCGCTTCGCCGACGAGATACGGATCACCGACGAGCCGATCCAGACCCACAGCGTGACGCTCGACCCGTTGCCGGGCAAGCTGACGCTGGACGTGACGCCCGTGGCGAGCGCAGACGTGACGATCGACGGGACGAAGCGCGGGCAGGCACCGGCCACGATTGGCGACATCGAAGCCGGGCCGCGTGAAGTTATCGTCTCGGCCGATCGCTATATCCCGTTCAAGACCGTCGTCGAGATCGAGGGACGCGGCATCGAACAAACGCTCACGGTGGTCCTGCAGCCGGCGTGGGCGGATGTATCGATCAGCTCGGAGCCCGCCGGCGCGGCGCTCAGCATCGACGACGAATCCCGCGGCACGACGCCGTTCGCGGGCGAGGTGCTCCAGGGGCAGCGCGACGTGCGCCTGAGCCTGGACGGCTACAAGCCATGGCAGCGGACGCTGAAAATCGTTGCCGGGGAAGCGCTCACGCTGCCGCCGGTGATCCTTGCGCAGGCCGACGGCTACCTGAACATCACCACCGTGCCCGCGGGCGCGGCGATTACGATCGACAAGCTGTACCAGGGCCAGAGCCCGATCAAGGCCGCGGTTACGCCCGACGAAAAGCACGAGGTCTCGATCCTGAAAGAAGGTTACGCCGCGGCCTCGCGCACCGTCACCGCGGGGTCCGGAGAAACGCAGGCGCTTGTCGTCGAGCTGAAACCCGAACTTGCCCAGGTTGAAGTGATCAGCACACCACAAGGCGCGGAGCTGTTCATCGATGGCGTCGCACGTGGCAGTGCAAACCAGACGCTGAAGCTGCCGACGCACAAACACCTGCTCGAAATCCGCAAACCGGGTTATGTCAGCTACAGCACCGAAGTGACCCCGCGCAAGGGGATCCGCAAACGGATCAAGGTGCGCCTCAGACCCCCTGCCGAGACGAAACCCGGCGGCACCCCGCCGGCGGCCGGGCCGCCGGGTGCCGGCGGGGATACGATCACCACGGGGGTCGGACAAACGCTGAAACTGTTTCGTGGTGGCCGCATCACGATGGGCAGTTCACGCCGGGAACCGGGTCGACGCGCAAATGAGGTATTGCGCGAAGCGAACCTGAGCCGGCCGTTCTATTTCGGGCTGAAAGAAGTCACGAACGGCGAGTTTCGCCGGTTTCTCGCCACCCACCAGGTGGCGCCGATAAACGGCATCGACGTGAACAGTGATCAACATCCGGTGGTCAACGTCAGCTGGGAACGCGCTGCACTGTTTTGCAACTGGCTCAGCCGCAAGGATTCGCTGCCGGTGTTCTACCAGATCAAGAGCGGCAAAGTTCTCGGGATCAATCCGCAGGCACTGGGATACCGGCTGCCCACGGAAGCGGAATGGGCGTGGGTTGCCCGCACCGCGCCGAAGGGCGAAGAGCCGTTCAGGTTTCCCTGGGCCGGAAAATACCCGCCGCGCGGCCGCTCCGGTAACTACGCGGACCAGTCGGCGAGCGGATTTCTGCGCAACGTGATCCCGGACTATACGGACGGATTCCCGGTTACCGCGCCGGTCGGCAGTTTTCTGGCGAGCCTGCGCGGGATCTACGATCTGGGCGGCAATGTATCGGAGTGGATCAACGACTACTATGTCGCTGCGCCGGCACAAAATGGCGTCGAGCAGGATCCGCTCGGGCCGCGTGAAGGCGAAACGCATGTCGTGCGCGGTTCGAACTGGGGTCACGCTGCGGAGACGGAACTGCGTCTCGCCTACCGCGACTTCGGCAAGGAAGGACGTGACGACATCGGTTTCAGGATCGCCCGCTATGCTCAATAGACTTTTCATCGTGTGCCTGCTCGCGGGCGCCTGCTCCGCGACGGGTGTTTTCGCCCAGGAGCCCGTGCAGCAGGACGCAACGCGTGACGGAAAAACGCGCAACGCAGATGCGGAACGACCGGAGTTCACCCGCCGTTCGCTGCCGGCCGATACGTTCAAACCCACCGAAGAAATCTCGGAGGATTTTCCCGTCCCCTTTCCGGTCGATATCTGAATCATGAGACACAACCCGTTTTCCGAATTCTATTTCCAGCTAATCGCCCTGATGATTTCGATCATCGTCGTACACGCCGTCTACATCACTATCGTGCGGCCACAGGCGAACGCGGCGTTGCGTGAACAAATCGAACTTCAGGCCGCCGGCGAAATCGCCACGATCGAACGATCCGGATACATCGTGATCAAGGACTATGAACAGGAATCGTGTTTCATCCTCGCGCTGTGGGCGACCGCGATCATCGGCTTCAAGGCGCGCCAGGGAATGCGGGAACGCCAGTTTCTGAATCACCCCCTGATCGAAGTCGAAAGCGGGACGCGGATCCTCCCGGAAGACACCCGCAGCTACGCGCGCTCGGTACAGGCGCTGCCGGCCGCGGACCGTGAATACCTCGTTCCGCGCGCGTTGCTCGCCGCACTGCAACGCTTCGGCTCGACCCGCAATATTCAGGACGTTTCCGATACCGTGAAGGAAGTGTGTGAAACGCAGGCGGACCGGCTCGATTCGGAGTTGTCGATGATCCGCTACATCGTGTGGGCGATACCGTCGATCGGGTTTATCGGTACGGTACGCGGAATCGGGCAGGCGCTGGGTCAGGCGCACCGCGCGGTCGAGGGCGACATCGTCGGCGTGACAACGAGTCTCGGGGTCGCGTTCAATTCGACGTTCATCGCGCTCGTTATCAGTCTTTTCATCATGTTTATCCTGCACCAGCTGCAGTTGATGCAGGAGCGTCTCGTCCTCGACACGCAGTCGTATTGCGATATCAACCTGCTGCGCCATCTGGCCATACGCTGAGCGGTACGACAATGAGCGCGGCAATCATTGAATTAAACGACCATGAAATCCGGCTCGCGCGCGACACCGCAGTGCTCGCGCGCAGCCCGAGCGGCGCAATCATCCGCGGCAATACGATCGAGGTGGGTGAGCAGGCGATCGCACAAGCGCTGCTGAATCCACGTGAATTCCACAACCGCTACTGGTATCAGCTCGACCAGGCACCGCTGAGGCGTGCAACGCGCGCCGCGCGTCACCATGCGGATCTTGCGTTCAGACAACTCGAACAGTTGCATCGCGATGCGGGCAAGCCCGAAACCGTCGTGTTCGCCGTGCCCGGCGGTTTCAGTAAAGCGCAGCTCGCCCTGTTGCTCGGTATCGTCGAAGCGTGTCACATGCGCGCCGTCGCGCTCGTCGACGCGGCAGTCGCCAGCGCCGCCGCGCAGGTGGGCCCCGGCCGTTACCAGCATATCGATATGCAGTTGCACCGTACGGTCGTGACGGAACTCAATATCGGCGCGACCGTCGAGCGCGGGCAGGTCGACATCATCGACGGGGTGGGATTCGACAAGCTTACCGATCGCCTCGTCGCGTTCGTGGCCGATCAGTTTCTCGCCCAGTCGCGCTTCGATCCGCTGCACCAGGCCGGTACCGAGCAACTCCTGCACAACGAAATGCCCTTGTGGCTGGAACTGCTCAATACGCAACGCGAGATCAAGGTTCATCTCGATTTCCGCGGTTCGCGCTTCGAAGCGCGTATCGCGCGCGAGGAAATCGTCGGTGTGGCCGAGGCCAGCTACCGCAGTATCCATGACCGGCTGTCAGCGAACGCGACGTGGCTTGCGAGCAGCCGACTCGCCGGCTTGCCCGGGTTTATTGATTACCACCGGGGCTGTGCGGTGCTCGGCGACACTGCCGTGTTCGAGGGCGCAGCGGCGCTCGCGCAAACGGAGACGCCGACAGCCTCAGGTCTCAGTCTCATAGCGAGCATGCCCGCAAGTACGTCGCCGACGATCACGTCAACGCCACGCGCTGCCGCGAGCCGCGCGGCGCCGTCACTCATCGCCACGCATATTGTCAGCGGCGCGCGCGCGTTCCCCTTGTCCGCCGACGGCATCTACCTGAACACGGATGGTTCGATCAGCAGCACCGCGAATGCGCGCACGGTCGCGCAAGCGAAACTCACCGGCAACGGCGCGGTTATCACGGCTGAAAACGGCGCGACCGTGCGCGTGAACGGCCTCGTCATCGCCGATTCCGTATTCGGCGCGGGCGACGAAATCACAATTGAAGGCGCCGCGCCGGTCTATCTCCCGGTTTGCCTCGCGAACCCCGATGCGGCGTAAACGACGCGGCTTCTCTGCATTCAGCCTGTCGTTTCTCGACATCATGTCGTGCGGCTTCGGCGCCGTCGTGCTGCTGTTTTTGATCATCAAACATCACGCCGACGTGAAGGACGTCATGCCGACGTATGACCTGTCCCAGGAAGTGGAACTGCTCGAGGAGGATATTGGCGAAGCGCGGGAAAAACTCGGTAACGCGAGGAGCCAGGCAGCAACGCTCGAAGCCGAACTTGCAACCGCGCGCGGTGAGGCGGACCGGGTGCGGCAACTGCTCGCCGACGCCCGCGCCGGGGCGAAAGGCGACGCGCAGTCCGTCAGCAGCGTCGAAATCGACAAACTGAAATCCGAGCTGAAGCGCCTCGAACAACAGAAGAACGCGCTCCAGGCGCAGGTCAACGCGAAATCGAACCAGGTGCGCACGTTCACCGGCGAAGGCAACCGTGAATACCTGACCGGCCTGAACCTCGGCGGCCGCCGGATCCTGATCCTGCTGGATGCCTCCGCGAGCATGCTCGATGATACGATCGTGAACATCATCCGCCGCCGCAACATGGATGATGCGGCGAAGCGCCGATCGTGGAAGTGGCAACAGGCGCTCGCCACCGTGGACTGGATCAGCGCGCGCTTGCCGGCCGCGAGTGAATACCAGATCTTCACGTTCAACACCGGGGTCGACCCGGCGCTGAAGGAAACGAGATGGCGCTGGCTCAAGGTGAGCAACTTTGATGAGCTGAATCGCTCTATCGAGGAACTGAAACGCGTGATCCCGAGCGGTGGTTCGAGCCTCGCCGCGGCGCTGGCGTCGATTAACCGGCTGTCGCCGAAGCCGGACAATATCTACCTCATTACCGATGGACTGCCGACGCAGGGTCTCGCGCCACCGCGCGGCACCACGATCACCGGGGCACAACGGGCGCGGCTGTTCGAAGATGCCATGAGCCTGTTGCCGCGCGGGATCCCGATCAATACGATCCTGCTGCCGATGGAAGGCGACCCGCTCGCGGCATGGGCCTACTGGAACGTGGCGTTACTGACGCGGGGCGCGTTCCTTACCCCGGCGAAGGACTGGCCGTGAGTCTGCATCGACGCGACAACGAACCCATCAGCATCGCGTTTCTCGACGTGATTACCTGCGGCTTCGGCGCGATCATCCTGTTGCTCATGATCGCGCGCTTCGGAGAACCGCCGGCGGAGGACGTCGTCGACCCGCGCGCGGCGCAAATCTCGAATATGCAGCGCGACCTGTTCGATATGCGACGCGACGTGGCAGCCGCCGAGCAGGAACAGGTGTCGCTGGAAACACAGATCGCGACATGGGCAAGTGAGACCCGGCGTATGCAGCAGGCGCTCGCGGCGCTGCAGTCGAACCAGACCGAGAAAAAAGATCAGGCCGCGATGAATGCGATCATCGCCGGTGAACTGAAGACCGCCCAGCAGGAACTCACGGAGGAAATGCGACGCCTGCTGGCGCAGCGGGACCGCAAGAGCAACGACCTGATCGGCGGCGTGCCGGTCGACAGTGAATACATCATTTTCATTATCGACACGTCCGGCAGCATGTTCCGCTATGCATGGCCGAAGGTCGTGGAACAGATCGTCGAAACGCTCGAGGTGTATCCGCGCGTGAAAGGCATCCAGATCATGAACGACATGGGCAGCTACATGTTCACGACGTACAGCGGACAATGGATACCGGATACCCCGGGCCGTCGGCGCGCCGTGATCGAGCGGCTCATGCAATGGAATGCCTTCAGTAACAGCAGTCCCGTCGAAGGCATCATGGCGGCGATCCGCACGTTCTACAGCCCGGACAAGAAAATCAGCCTGTTCGTGTACGGCGACGAATTTACCGGTCGTTCGATCAGGGAGGTCGTCGATTTCGTCGGCACGGTCAACCAGCGGGACGCATCGGGCGCACCGCGGGTTCGGATCCATGCGATCGGCTTTCCGGTACAGGCGGCGAACCCGCCACACCTCCAGACCACCGGGATCCGGTTTGCCTCGCTTATGCGAGAATTAACCCGCCGCAACGGCGGCACGTTCGTCGGACTGAACGCTTTTCGTTAACCGGGTGCCACACGATGCGCTATCGTCGTCTGTCAGGATTCATCGTCGGCGCCGTGATGGTCCTCTGCGGCGGCGGGTGTACCGAATCCGTCAGCCTGAAGGTAGAAAGCGAAGTACCTGTGGCACTCGTACAGAAAATCCCGCTTGGCGTCACGGTGTATTACCCGCCGGCGTTCAGTGATTACCGCTACACGGAAGACAGCGACGAGCGGCCGCAATGGGATATCGCAAGCGGCGACGCCCAGGTGGCGATGTTCGATCGCGTCCTCGATTCGACGTTCACGGAAGTTACGCATCTCGGCACGGAACCCGGTCCCGGGGTCGTCAGCGGTGATCTCGGGATCGTACCGAGCATTACCGACATGCAACTCGCGACACCCGCGGAAACCGGCTTTGGCTATTACGAAGCGTGGTTCCGCTACCGGATTGCGTTGACCGATCGTGACGGCATGCAACACGAACCCTGGGATATCGCGGCCTACGGCAAGGCACCGAAAAAACGTTTTACAATGCAAACCGAGGGCCTTAGCCAGGCCATTGCCTATGCGCTGCGCGACATTGGCGCGAAGCTTGCCACCGGCTTCCGGCAACAGCCCGCGGTGGTGCGGGCACTCGAAGGAGCGCCATGATGAAACGTTTACCGATGAACAGCCGCGTTGCGGCCGTCGTATTACTCGGATGCCTGTATGGCGTGACGGGCTGCCGCACCACGACGGTGGTTGACGAGTACCGGATTGAGCCGGCGACGATTGCCGAGGGCGAATCCATCGTCGTCCTGGGCCGGCGCCACGACATGGACAAGGACACGGAGCGCGATTTCGTGAAATGTGTCGGTGAATCACTGACGGGATCAGTGACGGATCTGAACGTCATTCCCGAAGCGGAGTTCGTTGATGCGATGTATCCGTGGTTCGAAGTGAGCACCGCTCCGATGGACGTCAGTAATATGGAACGCTTGCTGGAAAACCCCGCGGTCGCCGGCCGGCTCGAAACGTTCCGTCTGCGCTACTTCGTATGGATCGACGGCTTCACGGAAACCACGGACAGCGCCGGTTCCGTTTCCTGCGCCGTCGGGCCGGGTGGCGGCGGCTGCATCGGGTTCAAGAGCTGGGATGACGAATCACACTACGAAGCGTCGATCTGGGACCTCGAACAACAACGCGTATCGGGTAAGATAAACACGGAAACCTCGGGCACATCATATGTGCCGGCGGTAATCATCCCGATCCCCTTGCTCGCACGGGTCAAGGCAACGGCGTGCAATGCAATGGCTGATCAATTACTCACGTTTATCCGACCGCATGGCGCCTGATCACGCAGGCTTAATCGCGTACGCGACGGATCGATGTTCGTAAACGGGCTCGGCCAGTTCTTGTCGAGCACGTTGCGCCGGATCATTCCCGACGCGTTCGTTTTCGCGTTATTGCTGACGCTCGGTATCGGCGTGTTCGCAACGCTTGCAACCGACGCGAGCCCTAAAGACGTCGTCGATGCGTGGTACAAGGGCTTCTGGATCCTGCTCGAATTCGGCATGCAGATGGTATTGATGCTGACCACGGGTTTCGCGATCGCCTTGTCCCCGACGGTCGCGCGCCTCATCGACCGGATTGCGCTCGCCGCCCGCGGCCCCGGCACGGTGTACGTCATTGTCGCCGTGGTGGGAGGCCTGTTCGGACTCGTCAGCTGGGGCTGGGCCGTGCTCACCGCGGTGCTCGCGCGCGAACTCGCAAGCCGGGTAAAGGGCGTCGACTACGCCTACCTCGCCGCATGTGCGTATTGCGCGGGCGTCGTCTGGGTCTGTGGACTGTCGAGTTCGATCCCGCTCGTGCTGAACACCGCGGGAAATTTTCTGATCGAAACCGGGGTGCTCGACGAGACGATTCCGATCTCGAGTACGCTCGGCAGCACCATGAACCTGCTCTGGGCCGCGTGCTTCTTTCTCACCGTGCCGGCGCTGCTCTATGTATTGCGCCCGCGAACGGAGCAGACCGCGACGATCGATGATCTGCGTGAACCCGAAAGCGCGGAACCGGTAGCGATCGAAGTTGAAGCGCGCAACCTGCAACTCGCCGTCCCGGCTTTGTCCGATCGCCTGAATAACAGCCGCCTGCTGACGGGACTGGTTGCAGCCGCCGGATTCTGGTTCATCGTCGATTTTTTCGCGCGCAACGGCTTTGATCTCGATCTGAATATCATGATCTTCGTATTCATCAATACCGGATTGCTGTTGCACCACACGCCCATGCGCTACGTAATCGCGATGAAACGCGCCTGTGCGAACGTCTCGGGGATTATTTTTCAGTATCCGTTCTACGCCGGGATCATGGGCATCATGATGTTCACCGGCCTCGGCCAGATCATGGCGCAGTGGCTCGCGGCAAACGCGACCGTGACGACGTTTCCGCTCGTCGCCCAGCTGAGTGGCGCCGCGGTGAACATGGCGATACCGTCAGCCGGTGGCGAATGGGCGGTGATCGGTCCGTCGCTGACGGAAACCGCAAAGGCCTTGTCCGTCCAGCTGCCGCCCGCGGCGCAGGCAGACTATATCGCCCGCATCGCGATGGCCGTGGCCTACGGCGAAACGTCGACGAACCTGCTGCAGCCGTTCTTTCTGCTCGTCATCCTGCCGATCATGGGCGCCGGGATCCGGATCCAGGCGCGCGACGTCATGGGTTATCTCGTGCTTCCGTTTGTATGGATCACGGTCTTTACCGCGGCCATCGTGACCTGGGCACCGATCTAGGTTCGGCCGAGGGACGACGCGCCGTCAGTTGCCGGATTTCGGATCGTTGCCAAACAGGTCGTCGAGGGTTGGCGGCCCGTTACCCTGCTCCGATTCATCGATCCCGAACAGGGCATTCAGATCGGCATTTTCGCCGGCCGATTTCGCGCGAAACGTCCCCGCGTCGGTCCGCAGTTCGAGGTAACCGCAAAAATTCGCGCGGGTTTTATCCGTGACCCGATCGGCGACGGGTTCACGGCATGCGTTGGCGACGCTCGTGTCGTAGAAACGGCACATGCGGCAGACGTGCAGATCGGCGCCGCACGCGCGGCACGTTTCGGTTCGCGACAGCGGCAGCAATATATCGGCTTGCCCGGCGCCGCATTTCCAGCACGTAGCACTTGTTCCTTTCATCCTCGCGGTGCCCTCCACGCGCGCCAGCTTAACGGCTGTACTCCAGCCGGTAGGGTTCGAGATCGAATTCCGCGCCGTTGCCCAGTACTTCCGCGGCGACGGCTTTGCCGGCACCGGCCGCCATCGTCCAGCCGAGATGGCCGTGCCCGGTGTTCAGGAACAGGTTCGGGATCCGCGTGCGCCCCATGATACCCACCCCGTCCGGCGCCATCGGACGCAAGCCCGTCCAGCGATCGGTTTTCGCCGGGTCGAGATGCGGTTCATAGTCCGGGTACAGTGAAGTGATCAGGTGGAATAAATTGTCGATACGACTCTTCGTGAGCGTTTGGCTGTAACCCGCAAATTCCGCGGTTCCGGCAACACGCAAGCGATCGCCGAGGGGACACACGGCAGCATGCAGATGCTCATCGATCACCGGTGTGATCGGCGCTCCGCGCCAGGCTCCGATCGGCGCCGTGATTGAATACCCCTTCACCGGCTGCACCGGTACCCGCAGGCCGACGTTGCGCGACAGCAGCGGCGTATAGCTACCGGCCGCCAGGACGAAGGCATCCGCACGCAGTCGTCGCGTTCCCGTGTTCGCCGAGGCGACCGCGTTGCCTTCGCGGACGAGTTTGCTCACCCCCGTGTTGAACTGGAACTCGACGCCGCCACGTTCGCAGATGTTTTGTAATTGCTGGCAGAACTTGAACGCATCACCGGATTCATCGGCGGGATAATACGTCGCACCGCTGATTTCGCCCGCTATCGCGGACAGCGCGGGCTCTATTTCGCACGCACGTTGGCGGTCGACCGTATCGAATGCGAGACCGGCAGCGGCGAAACGCTCGGCGTACTGTGCGGCCGCGTCCACTTCGCGCTGCGTGCGGTAGATCGTGAGCGTTCCACGCTCGCTGCAATCGTAGGAAAGTGCCTCGGATTCGCGCAGTTCGCACATCACGGACAACGAATAGTGCGCCAGAGTTGCGTTGCGGCGTATGTTCTGCGCGTAACGTTCCGGACTTGAATGTCGAACAAACGCGGTGCCCCAGCGGAGCAGACGCAACAGCGCGGCCTTGCGGATCAACAACGGCGAGTCTTCGCGCCCGAACATTCGTACCGCACTCCACAGGATACCCGGCGCGTTCCACGGGTTCGCCTGGCTCGCATGCAACATACCGCCATTCGCGAAACTCGTTTCGCGTCCGGCGGAGTCCTGGCGGTCGACGACGCAAACGTCGGCCCCGGCCCGGTTGAGGAAATAGGCGGTAGTGAGCCCCATCAGCCCGCTTCCGATGATAACGACGCGCATGCTTGCTCCCGGTTTTCGCGCTCGCCGGACGCGTTCACAAGGCCGGCGATCGGTTCGTCAGTTTAGTGTGACACCGCGTGAGGATCTTGCATTACTTGCGGAAGCTTGTCGCGTCGAATACGTGAGCGATTTCAGCCGGCCGAGCATGCGACGGTATTCCCGGCGCGGGATTCCGTCGTTGCGGCCGCGGCGCAGACGGTCCCGACGCCGGTGGTCGGCCGTTCCGGTTCGTGCACGACGGCGTAATCCGGTGCCGTCGTGCTGCCCGGGGTGCTCAGCGCGAGGTTCGCAAGCGCAAGCCGGCGTATACCGCCGCACCGGCCGAATCGAAACCATAAACCTCCTGGTAATCGTCGTCGAAGATGTTCTCCGCGCGCGCTATCAGGGATACGTAGTCGGTAACGTCGAATGCCGCGGACAGACCGACGAGCGTGAATGACGAAAGGCTGACCCGCTGGCGGGCGAAGAATGGCGGCAGGAACGTATCGTCGTCCTGTTGCCCGGTATGGGTTACATGAACGTTCACGTTGCCACGTCCGTTGTAGAACCCGTAGTTCAGCGATGCGGAGCCCGAATGCCGGGGACGCCGCACTTCGTCGCTGCGTAATCCGCTGGTGCGGTCTATTTCGTTGGCGTCGAGATAAGTGTACGCAGCCGAAGCCGCGAGATTGTCCGTGATCACCGCCTCGGCGTAAATTTCGATCCCGTCACGGTGACTTTTGCCGTCGAGATTCTCCGCCGTAGACGTAGAGGTGGCGAAATCGACGACGAAGCCGTTAATTTCGTCCGACAGGCGTTCGCTGAAATACGTCGCCCCGAGGACGAGTCGCTCGTTGAACAGCGGCTGGCGTACGCTGACCTCCCAACCGCGGGATTTCTCGGGTTTCAGATCACTGTTACCGACAAACGGGAAAAACCCGCCGGACGAGTACCCGAAACGATCGAAAAACGTCGGGTCCTTTTGCCCCGTCCCGTACGCACCCGACACGACCGTTCCCCACGGCGACACACGCTGGCTCAGGGATACGCGGAACGTCGTTACGTTGTCGAAGTCGCTGTTATCGTCGTGGCGCACGCTGGCGGAAACCGTCGTCGCGTCGAACAGACGCAAACGATATTCACCGACATAGCCGATCGTATCAATACGCCGATCCTGGTTCGGATCGGCACCGAAACTGATCGGGGCACGCTGCTTGAAGTAGCGTTCCTCGTAGTCGATGGCGAACGTCAGCGAATGGCCGGCATCATAGAAAGAGGGTGTGTTGAACGTGACCGTAGTCTGATAATCGATCGAGTACTTGTCGCCCTGAACGCGACCGTTGCTGCCTGACAGTCGATCGACGTCAACGTTGTCCGTGCGCGTCCAGGCGCCACCAAGCCAGTGTGTCCAGCGCCCGTCGAACAGCGAGGCGCGGGCGTTCGCCGCCGCGTAGGCTTCGAACATATCGGTTTGGCCGTCGCTGTCGACGGGTATGCCGGTAAACGCGCCGGAGTCCGTTTCATTGTGCATATCGGCCACTCTGGCAACCGCATCGAAACTCAGCTTTTCGTGCGCCTGCCAGTCCGCCTTCAGGTTGACGCTCGTCGTTCGGTACGCATCGTCTTCCGATCCCGTGGTCGATACGTTAGTACCGTTCGTACTGAGATGGTTTAGTCCGAGGCGCAATCGATACGACTCGCCGGCGTGCCCCACGCTGCCGCTGAACTGGCGGGTGCCGAACGAACCTCCCTCACCGCTCGCGGTTGCCTCGAAACGGCGCGAGGCCTGTTTCGTAATGATGTTGATTACACCGGCGAGCGCATCACTGCCCCACAACGAACTCTGCGGTCCGCGTACGACTTCGATACGAGCGATGTCGGATGTGGTTAGCGTGGAAAAATCAAAGTCGTCGGCACGCGTCATATCGTTCACTTCGATGCCGTCGAGCATCACGAGCACCTGATTCGCCTCCGCACCACGCACGCGGATCTGTGCGAATTTGCCCGGGCCACCCTGCTGATTTACCGCGAGGCCGGGCACGCTGCGCAGGAGGTCGACGAGGTAGGGTGTCTGGCGACGCTCGATATCGGCCTGTGTAATCACCGTGACCGAACTTCCCGCTTCCCACATCGGTACGGGATTACGCGAAGCGGTTACGGTCATGTGCTCCAGTGGAGCATTGTCGGATTGATCGGCGAGAACAGAATTATGGATAACGAATGCTGACACAACGGCCGCGACAAGAATGCGCATGATATTCCCCTCAACGCAGCTCACACCCGAGCAGTGCGCGATTACTGGCGAGGGGTAATAAGGCAGAAAATCGAAGACCGTTGAGTCAGTTGCCCAGTGCGCCTGGACCGATTGATCTGCTCCTATCGCCCACCGCGATACGGTACAAATCGTTCAGGCCGGTATCCGGGCTCACGAGCGGTTAATCAACCTGTGCGGTCAGCCTTCCCGTGCACACGTGAATACACAGTGGCGCTAGATGACGCATTATTCTCGCTTACCGTTGCGGGGGCAGCGCCGGCATTGTGCATGACACACTCACCGGCTTCCCGTTTACCCCGTCCGCTGAAAAGCGTTCGGGCACCTGAACGGAGACGCGGTGGAGACTAACTTGCGATTCGTGGAGCGTCAACACGCAGGCTGGCGCGGGGAGGCGGAGAACACTCCCGTGCGCCAGGTTGAACAACCTGACGCACGGAAACGGGATCGATCAGAGAACGACGTCTTTGATGGCTTTCATCGCGGTTGCGCGAACGGAAAGGCTCGCGGGTTTCGCTTCCACTTTGACCATTTCGCCGGTAAAGGGATTGCGCGCCATGCCGGCCTTGCGGGCAGCCTTTTTGACGCGGCGAAGTTTCACGCCAATTTCCGGAATCGTCATTTCACCGGAACCACGTGCCGCAAGATGGCGAGCGGCCAGGTCTTTCGTCGCAGCCAGTACGGCCTGAACGTCCTTTTTCGTCAAACCGGTCTCTTCAGACAAAGCCGTGAGGATTTGGCTTTTGGTTTGCTTTTCCTTGATAGCAGTTTTCTTCGAACTGGACATACTTCCTCCCAGGGTCAACTCAACTTAATAAATAACGCGGTAGATTTTGCGCGACAGTCCGTGTCCTGAAACAAGCTCGGGAATCGGGCACATCGTGCGGGTATCCAAAGCGCTCAGTGAACCAGAGCCCACCGAACATGCAACCAATCGACAGGTGTCGATTCAGTCTCGTTTAATGACAACAAGCCCGGTATACGCGGCAGCCGCTAATATAGTCCGATCCGAGTATTTTGGAAGTCTTGACAGCGAGAAATATGGCTTTTTTTGCTGTAATTCAGCTTTTTTTTCCACTTTGGGTCGATATCGCCCCGCGCTCTGAGCTATGTGCACTAATCGTGACGGCATGGTTCCTTTGCGTACGACGATCCGCGACCGGCTCAAAAGCGCCTGCGCCGTTCTTACCGGCCATCATATTGGGCAACACCTGGCAAGCATCGCCCGCCGGCACGTCAGCCGTTGTGCACACGCTCTGCGATCGCTTCGAGTGTAACTCTCGCACCCGCATCGAACCGGTGGGAAACAAGGCCGGACAGTGGCGTTAGATCAGGATTGATTTCAATCGTTGTCTTACCGCGACGCGATGCCTCGGCAATCGGCTCGAATATATACGCAAACCCTGCCGTAGTTCCCACCGAGAAGAACACGTCGAATCCGCGCGCCAACTCGTCGTCGTACTGGTGGATCGCCGCGTCCGGCAACATTTCCCCGAACAGCACGACCATGGGGCGGAGAATACCGGTGCACGAGCCACAACGCGGCGGTATCGACAGCCCGGAATAATTCTCAACCCGAACTTCGTCGCCGCATCTAGTGCACGCAAGCCTGCCGAGATTCCCGTGGAGTTCGATCACATTCGAACTCCCGGCGGCAGTGTGAAACCCGTCAACGTTCTGCGTGATGATACAGACATCGACAGCGGCCTCGAGCGCAGCGATAGCCCGGTGTGCAGCATTCGCACCTGCTCCGCGACAGGCGCGTTCGATTTCCGCAACGTATTTCCAGGTGATTTCCGGTGACTGCCGAAACATCGTACCGGAGAGTACAGTTTCGATCGGCAAGCCTTCGTCAACGGTGATGTTGTTGTAGAGGCCCCCGATCCCCCGGTAGGTTGGCAGCCCCGATTCGGCCGAAATGCCGGCACCGGTAAAAAATACAACGCGCCGGGCCGCGCTCACAGCCTCAGCAACCCGGGCTATTTCAGCCTCGTCCAATTCGCAGTTCAAACTCACTTAGTCGTGGATACTCATAAGACCCGATTTTATCGCGAGCAAGCAAAGTTCAACATCGGTGCTGACTTCCAGTTTCCGGCGTAATCGGGCGCGATGACTCTGAATCGTTTTTTCGACCACACCCGATTCGCGTGCGATCTGCTCTACGGTGAAGCCTTTCGCGATGTAGCGGAGTACGCTGAGCTCCTTCGGCGACAGTGCGCGAACCTGATCGATCGGACTCGGGTTTTTGAACTCCGTTGCCATGAACACTGCAATTTTGGGGCTGATCGCCATCTCTCCCGCGGCAACACGGTTCACGCCTTCGATTATCTCGCGACCGGTCGCGGATTTCGACAGAAAACCGACGCCGCCCAGCTCCAGAAGTGCTATCGGGTGGTGATCGGCATCGTGCATCGACAAGCCGATGATGCGAAGCTTCTCGTCGAGCTCAAGGAGACGGCGAGCAACATGTATCCCGTCTTCCCGGTCGAGTTCCATATCGAGCAACACAATGTCGACTTTCTGATTTTCGACAATGTGGGCTGCCGCCGAACCACGGTTCGCGAGTCCGACGATTTCAATCTTGGTTTCTACAGCCAGACGTTGCGCGAGAAGTTCAACGACGAACTTGTGATCGTCGACGATCATCAGGCGGTACGGTGGGCTCAACGGTGGATTCGTCATAATCCCGCTCCCGTGTTTCGCGCTGCGCGGGTCTGCCGCACTTGCGCGGCCGGCGTTTGCACACTGGCCTTATTAAAGGGCTGCCCGTATACGGTCTCCACGGGCGTTCTCCCGGATAAATTCCAGCACCTGATCCGCGGCACGCGAAACCGAGTCGTCGAGACTTGCGCACCAGGCGTTAGAAACTGCACACAGATCGTCGTCGGCGAAACTGTCGAACTCCCGCAGGACCTCGAGGATTCCGTTGAGATGCATCGCGCCGGCCGACCCCTTGAGTTTATGGAGCAAACGTCCGATTCGTTCCCGATCCATCGCCGCCGACGCCTGCCGTATCTCATCGATAATCGAACCCGCGTCCGCACGAAAATTCGCGATCAAATTTTCGAGTACGGTAACGTCGACCCCCGATTCAAGCAGTTCCACGTAATTGGCGCGCGAGAACATCGCGGAATGCTCGGGCGCAGCCGGTGGTTCGTTGTCCGCACCCGGGACAGCACGCAGAGGTTTCGATTTGCTTGCGTAGCGTTCGATTGCGCGCTGCAACTCGGATGGTTTAATTGGCTTTGTCAGAAAACCTGCAACTTCGGGTATGTTCGCGTCGGTACTCGCGGTACGTGTGGCGTCCGCGGTGAGAATGACCACCGGAACCGGTGACACAGATTCGCGCGCATAAGCAATAACGGCATCGAGCCCGCTCATCCCGGGCATATGCATATCCATGAAGACGAGGTCAAAATTCTCGTGCCGGAGAATTTCCAGCGCGGACTGGCCATCCTTGACCGTACGAACTTCATGCCCGAAGCTTTGCAGCGCGATATCCGCCGACTGGAGGTTCGTTTCATTGTCGTCGACCACGAGAATCTTGTGACGCGGCACGTGCCGTAAGAGATTCTTCGCGTTGCCCGAATCGATCAACGAAAAGAGATTGCGCAACTGTTCGTCGTCTTCCGGATCGATACGTGTGACAAAACTTGATTGAAGATCAGCCGCACCCGCCGGGCCAATGAAAACCGGCATCGCGTCGCGATAGAGGGCTGCCGCGTACTTCGTAATCCTGTCGGCATCGCGCAGCAAGGCCTCGGTGACGAATACGATATCCGGTTGCCCCCCGACCCGACCGCCGACGAAACGCAGGCCATCCCACCCGACCACGGAGCAAATCACATTACCGTGCTCCAGCCAGGAGAGCAGTTGGTCATGGCCTGTCGGCGGCGCGACCAACAAAGCACGGGCAAACCTGACCAGCGGAATTTCGTCAGCGGTGGCGATTTCCATCGGGATCTCGATCTCGACTTTCGTTCCGGAACCTTCCTCGGAAGAAATATTGATTTGGCCGCGCATTTCCTCGATGTATTGCTTCGTGATCGTCAATCCCAGCCCGGTGCCCTCGAATCTGCGCGCGCGGCTGTCGTCTCCAATCACGAAGGGTTCGAAAATTGTTTTCAACTGCGCCGCGGGAATACCGATCCCGGTATCGGCGATCGTGATCCGCACGAGGGCTGATCTTGCGTCGTCGCTACGGTGTGGGCTGTCGACGATAACGGAAATCGTACCGCAATTCGTATATTTGACTGCATTGCCGATAGTGTTGATGAGAACGGCCCTTAAATGCTGTTCCCATGTCACTACCAATTGAGGCACGTTCGGATCGACGAACCAACGCACGTCGATCCCCGGCTTGTGCGTCCCGGGAGCCGCGATTCCAACGGCACTTCTAATCAATCTGTATAAATCTACATCACGTGCTTCGCCGAGAACGAACGTTCCGGCATCGTTCGACGCGATATCAAGAACCCCATCGACCAGGGCACGCAGATGTTCGGACGCCTCGGTCACCATCTTCGCTGAAGTTGCGAGCTGACCAAACTCGGGATCCCGCCGCTCCAGTTCCGACAATCGCGCACCCAGTACTTCCGCATTGCCGATAATCGCGTGCAACGGCGTACGTAACTCATGACTCATATTCGCGATAAATCGAGCACGCGCTGCATTCGTTTCCGCCAGACGCCGCAAGAGATCCTGGTATTTCTTTAGCAGAATTGCAGCGTAACCGGGGATCAAAATCAGTCCGAGGTAGAAGCCGATAGTCAGGTTTGGTAGTTCTTGGAAGATAGGGTTCGGAAGTACGAACACGGTGAACGACGACACTGCCGCTCCAATCGCTAACATCAAATAAGGAACACCGTACCTAAGTCCGTATCCAACAATAACCGTGACGTAAACTGGATAAATCGCAAGACCGTAACTGTCCGCAAGATCAATGTACAAAGCGCAGCTAACCAGATCAACGATAAGACCAATTATCCGCTTAATATGGGCGAGTATCGTATGGCTCTTCGATCGGTTCTCCACCCAATAGGAAAGAGCAAGAAAAACAACGCAGTAAGTAAAGTAGAACGGAAAGGCTACCAACATCGGATTCGACAAATAATCCGAATATGAAAGTGGCAACTCGTTGAATAAGGTCCAAATGATTATCAAGCCAACAATTAGTAATCGAACGTAGGACTGCCCAATATCTGACGGCGACACGCGGGGGTGCGCTGTTTCAAGGTCATGATGCACGATTCCCATCATCAGAACAGATCGTTGGTCGCTAAATATTATTCACCGAAGCAACAGATTAATTGTGGTCTAGCATTCATCATAGTCCGAGAATTTTACTTCGTGATAGCGCCGATCCTAAAAGAGCGCAGACCGTCTTAAAACGTCCAGTACGAGGGATGATTTACATCCGGGAAAATTTCCCGAGTTACTATTAGCGATTGCCTGAGCGGGCTAACGGATTCCTGCGAAATCATGGTTATGATTCAACTCGTGACGCGCCAATCCGCCTTCCTATTGATCTCCTGATCCGCAGCGGAAAGTTCCAAATTTACCGGAAGCGGAAGCAATTCTCCTACGTCAAAGGTTTTTCTCCTTAACTCTAGATAATCCGTGTTCCGGTCCATCTCGACAGCGCCCAATCCAGACGACATAGGATGCATTCGACGTGCCGCACTCAGCCGACAAAAGACCATATAGTTCCGTGTTTCGCGGTCGATTCGACCTTTATGTTTAATCATCGCATCCTTATAAAACTCTTCATACGATTCGAAAAGGAGGTTTTGGAGTTTTTCGGGTCGAATAAATTCATGAACTACTGTCGGCGTATGCGCATCAAACCTATCCAAATTCGTTTCGACGATAAGTCCGTTATCAAGATAATCTTTATATTGTTCCGTTCCGGGGATGGGGGTAAGGATGTAGAAAGAGGCGAACTCCGGCGATAGTTCCTTTAATATCGAGACATGGTCACGTATCCCGCGTTCGGTTTGATTCGGGAATCCGAAGATGTTTGAAAAGTGAGCTCGAATTCCAGTCTCACGGCACATTCGAACAATCTCCGAATACGTAGCTGGACGATTGTGGCGCTTCTGAACGGACTTTAAATCGTTCGTATCGAATGACTCTGTCCCAAGAAACATCTCCGCTCCACCGGCACGGGCGATAAGGTGGAGCAAGCGTTCTTGGTTAACAATTTGAGTGTCCGCTTGAAACCAAAATCGAATTCCAATCTTCTCCTCAACCATTGCCTCTAGTAAATTCTCGGCTTCGGGGAATTTGTTGAAGTTATCCGACGTAAATACAACGAATTCGACGCCCGCTTTTTCGATTTTCTTAAGTGCTCTCACTATTGATTGTATGGACGGGTTCCTGACCTGTCGGCCCGCAATCTTTATTACTGAGCAAAAGCTGCAAACGAAAGGGCAACCACGAACCGGATAATAGCCCACCATTGGTACCCAATGGCTCTCGATTTCGCGTCTAGGGGGAACCCGAAACTCCCGATCCATGATTACAGGTGACCACCGATTGCTCGCACCGTAAATCGACTTAAGTCCATCAGCAACCGCGTCTTCGAGAACTTCCGTCCATACGACTTCGGCCTCCGAAAGCGAGAAGCTAACGCCCCTATCGTGCAACAGCGTCGTATCGCAGGTCATAGGATGAGGGCCACCAACGATGATATTCCTCACGCCGTGCGATTTCGCAAACGCCGCCAAATCAATCGCTCGATGGAACTGATGAGATTGGACACCGACCACTGCAACTAACGTTATTTCCCCGTCGCGGGCCTTTAGGGAGTCTAAATAACTAAGGTCAGTTCGTACGTACTCGTCGATATACTCAAGTTCTATCTGGGAACCTGATATCTCGTCCGGTGTAAGCGAGGCAATGTGGGATAATGTCGCGTTTGGCATGAGGCCAGATTCGTAACGCTGAACGTAACCGTTTACGTCGTACTTTGACGGTTTGATTAGAACAACCCTTAACTTGCCCATAATAGCTTTTTACCCTAAAGGAAGATTGACGGTCCAATTGAACCGCCCCGGGTATACCGGAGACTCTTTTGTGTGAGTCAGGCCGCCATGGCCTGACCGTTCTCTTGCTCGTAATAGGCGGCCTCGA
>MRWG01000409.1_pt1 | contig 54595 bp, 53 predicted proteins | sample 1013341 | NCBI WGS metagenome assembly MRWG01 (sample SAMN06117577, study PRJNA244670) | biofilm metagenome | biome: Water; feature: Cathode Biofilm; material: Biofilm; isolation source: microbial consortium enriched at the cathode of a solar microbial fuel cell | place: USA: District of Columbia ... | reverse complement strand
CGCTGACGGCGTTACCGTACCTGGAAATGGAACCACCATTCCCTGCGCACGGCGCCTTGTCATCACCGATTTCAGGGTGCAACGCGACATCCTCTATTTTTGAGACCGCTTCTAGATCGTGTAAGAACAAATCGGGAATGAATACATGAACGTCAACAAGCTGAGCCTGCTCATACTCGGCATCATCATCAGTTGCGGGAGTACGCTCGCCGAGGCCGCGATCACGAGCGAGACGCGGACGGTGTCCGGCGACGTCAATGCGATATTTTTGTGGGCGGTTGATGCGGACGACATGAACTTCCATGCCGACGCGAGCGACTTCAGTGAGCTCGCGGGATGGACGCTCGACCGAAACCCGGGGAATGCTGCGATCAACGACAATAGTGCCTGGGTCCTCACCGCACCCGGGGTTGCGAACGGTGGCGGTGCTATCGGTAGCGCTGGCGCGACGGTTGAGATTGGCTTTGATTACGTTGTTGGCGGCTTGTTCGGGGTCAGCGCGTTTCAGTACCAGTTTGCCCGTGTACTGTTCGACGGGGTAAACGCGAACGTCGAGTCATCGGGTGCGCGGACGCTCGTGCGATCCGCGATCGTCAATAGCGGATTGAATTTCGGCCCCGCGCTCAACGCAGCGCAGTTCGACGCCATCGACAGTTATTTCGCGACGATGCCCGCGGCGGCGTCCGTCCCGATCCCGAACTCCGTTCTCCTGATGAGTTCGGCGATTGTCTTCATCGGGATTTCGCGGCGACGCCTGGGCCGCGCAAGTGAGCGCCCGGCGATGCTTCGTAGCTGACGGACGTCCGTTACCGAACTCCCTCCCCTGGCGCCCTGACGGGCGCTTTTTCTTTTGCGCCCGATGTGCTTTGCTGTGCTGCCATGCGCAGTCGTCCCCTTTACGCGGCACTTATCCTGGCCGTCGGATTACGCACGCTCTGCGGCAGCACCGTGCGTGCCGAAATCGACGGGCTGGCCGCCGCCTTCGACGCTGTGCGCATCGAATCCGGTATCCCGGCCGCTGCATTTTTCGTCGTCAGCAGCAATGAAGTTCTTGCGCTCGAGGCCTTCGGTACGACAGCGCGGGACACGGATCGCGCGATGCGCCCCGATCACCTGATTCGCATCGGCTCGATCACGAAAACCGTCACCGCGCTGGCGACGATGGTCGAGGTCGAGCATGGACGTCTGTCGCTGGAAACCCGGGTTGCCGCCGTCCTGTCGCCGCCGCCGTATGTGAACGCGTGGTCGGCGACCCATCCCGTTACGGTTGCGCATTTGCTCGAACATACCGCGGGTCTGCGTGACCTGTCGGCACGCGAATTCGCTTTCAATGAGCCGGTGTCCCTGTCCGCCGCATTTGCGGTAGACCCGGATTCCAGGCGTTTGCGCTGGCCCGCGGGTCTGCATTCGTCCTACTCGAATTCCGGTGCGGGAATCGTCAGTGCTGTGCTTGAAGAAATCTCGGGACGCGCGTTCACAACGCTCGTTGAACACACGATCTTCCGTCCGCTGGGCATGACGAGCGCGAGCTTCGCTCCGGACGCCGCGGCGCGGTCACGGTTGATAACGGGCTACGACACGGACGGTCACACAGCGATCCCGTACTGGCACACGCTGTATCCCGCGTTCGGCGGAATCAACGTATCCACGCGCGACATGGTGCCGTTCGTGCAGTTGTTCCTCAATCGCGGGCGGCACGGAACCCGCCAACTCGTGTCGGAACGCGGGCTCGAACGGATGGAGACCCCCGCAACCACGCTCGCCGCACGCACGGGTCTCGACTATGGCTACGGCCTCGGGGTGTACGACTATGAGCGTCACGGCGTAGCGTTTCACGGCCATGGCGGTGACGCCGATGGGTATCTCGCGCACTTCGCTTATTCGACGGCACTCGACCGTGGTTACTTCGTCGTGATCAATGCATTCAAACGCAGTGCCTTGCGGCGCTTGCGGCGAATGATCGAAGACGCATTGATCGGGGATTTCAGGCCGGCCCCGCCACCTGCGCCCGTGCCGCCTGCCCCGGCACACCTGCGCCGGCTCGCCGGTCGCTACGGCCCGGCGTCGGCACGCTTCGGCTCCGTTGAAGAAAACCCGGGAGTGGAATTTCGCGCGACCGCGGACGGGCTCGTCATGCTCCGAGCGAGCGGGCGCGAGCGGCTGCTCGTGCCCGTGTCGCTATGGCATTACCGCTACGAAGACGAGTCGCGCGCGACGATGGCCTTCATCGCCTGCGGGGCGCGACTGTACTTTCAGGGTGACGCCGGCAATTTTGTCAAACTCGACGGGGTCGCCGCGAACGCGCCCCCGTGTGAACCGGCGACGCTCGATAGCCCGACTGCTAGGCGCTGATTACGCAGCGCACCCCGGTGCCGCCCATCCCGCAGTAACCGCCGGGATTCTTTGCGAGGTATTGCTGATGGTATTCCTCGGCGAAGTAAAACACCGGTGCCGGCAGAATCTCCGTCGAAATCCGGCCGCGTTTCGCGGCGTCGAGCGCATTCTGATACTCCGCGCAGGAGCGCACCGCGAGCGCGTGCTGTTCCGCATCCGCCGTGTAGATTCCGGAGCGGTACTGCGTGCCGATGTCGTTGCCCTGACGCATGCCCTGTGTCGGGTCATGGCTTTCCCAAAACACCTGGAGCAATTCGCGGTACGACACTTTCGCCGGTTCGTAGGCGACCCGCACGACCTCGTTGTGGCCGGTCATGCCGCTGCAGACTTCGGCGTACGTCGGGTTCGGCGTCAGGCCACCAGCGTAACCGACGGCCGTCGTATACACGCCGTCCAGCTGCCAGTAGCGTCGTTCGACACCCCAGAAGCACCCGAGCCCGAACAACGCGAAGCGCAGCGATTCGGTTTCTTCGGGCTCCATCGGCGTGCCGAGGACGTAGTGCTTCGCCGGCACGGGCATTGGGGTGTCGCGCCCCGGAAGTGCATCTGCCGGTGACGGCATCGATTGTTTTCTTTCAAGTCCAAACATGGTCTGCCTCACTGGAGTGTTCGAGCATTACGTCTGCAGCGTAAGCGGTTTTGTCCGGAAATCAAGTGATATCGCGGCCCTTGCGGGCCCGTACCGGCGACCGGACCCGCGCGACACGGCTACTGCGGTGCGGGTATCACCTGCGCAAGTATCGCGCGCAAATCGCGCGCGACCTGTGCCGGCGAGGTGCCCGATTTGCGCACGTAGACGACTCGGCGCGCCGCGTCGACGACGAGCAGACCCGGCGTGCCTTTGACCCCGTACTGCGCGGCGACCGCATCGGCGCCGAGCAACAGCTCAAAGCCGTAGCCTTGCTCGCGCAGGTACGCGACGGGATCGCCGTCTTCCCAGATATTCAGGGCATAGAACGTCACGTCGCCGGCGGCGAATTCCTCCCGCACGGTTTCGAGCGCCGGCATCAACTCGCGGCAATAAGGACACCAGGTGGCCCAGAACAGCAGCACGGCCGGGCGCCCGGCGCTGTGCGCATAGAAGTTTAGGGGCGTGCCGGTTGCGGATTCGAGTGTCCAGTCCGGGACCGTTTGCTGCGCGGTGACCCGAAACGCGATCGTCAGCAACAGCACCAGGCTGAGCCAGATTGCGTATTTTCGCCGTGGGGCCGCTGCCGGCATCGTTAGCCCTGCGTAATGGTTCGGTTGTATGATCGCCGCTGGCCGTACCCGGACCTCCGCCGCGCATTCGCCGTCGACCGGATCCTGGACCTCCTGCTTGCGCCGCCGGTTCCCCGACGGATCCCGGCACCACTTTACGCTCATGGACTGACACCTTGAAGACCTTGCGACACCTGAAATCACTGCCGCTCGTTATTGCCGCTGCATTCACCGCGCCCGCACCGCTGCTTGCGCAGGAACCCGCGAGTCCGGCCAATCGCAGCACGTTCTCCATCATGTTCGAAAACGACCTGTTCGTGAACCGCGATCAGCAGTACACGAACGGTGTGCAGCTGAACTGGCTGTCATCGGATCTGAATCACTATGCCGAAGCGCAACGGCTTCCCGACTGGTTGCTGCCGTTCGTACGGAAAATTCCGTTGATCAACGAACCGGGACGGCTGCACAACGTGGGCTTCAGCATCGGGCAAAAAATATTCACCCCGGAAAACACCCAGAGTTCGGAACTCGTCGCCGACGATCGCCCGTATGCCGGCTGGTTGTACGGCGCACTCGGATTCACGAGCAAAACCGTCGGGGTAAAAGACCTGTTCGAGATCCAGTTCGGTATCGTCGGCCCCGCAGCCCAGGCCGAGGAAGCGCAAAACTTTATCCATGACCTGCGCGGCCTGCCGTCGACGCGCGGCTGGAGTCACCAACTGCGCAACGAGCCCGCCTTTACCGTGCTGTACGAACGCAAGTGGCGACCGCTGCGCAGCAAGAACGCGACGGGTTTCGGCTATGACGTGATCACACATGCCGGCGCGGCGCTCGGCACGGTGCATACGTATGCGAACGCCGGCCTCGAAACGCGTTTCGGCCTTAACCTGCCCGGGGACTTCGGCACATCCGCGATCCGCCCCGGCGGGACCTCGAACGCGCCGGCCACGGTGGACGACCCGCGCTTACGCAGTACGCGCGCGTACGGTGCCTACCTGTTCGTGGCGGTCTCGGGGCGGCTTGTCGGCCGCGATATTTTTCTCGACGGCAATACGTTTCGCGACAGCCACAGCGTAAACAAGGAAGTCGTGGTCGGCGATCTGATCGTCGGGGGAAGCCTGATTTTCCGGCGCTACAAGCTGTCTTACGCACAGTATTTTCGCAGCCGCGAGTTCACGCAGCAGGACAAGAACAATAATTTCGGTTCCATCAGTCTGTCGGTAACATTCTGAATGCGCCACCGGATGAGACGTCGATGCGGGGGCAAAAACCGATACTCGAAACGACGACTCTGCGTTATGCTCGGGACGAACGTACGCGCCGGAACGCGCTCAGGGGGTCGTCATGACAGATCGGATCGAAGTGTACTGCGACTCACAGGGGGTCTGGTATACGTCTACGAAACAGCGCCTGATCAACGCCGGCATTGCCACCGAATCGATGTTTCCGGTGGCGGAAGAAGCCTGGCGCGGGAATGGCCCTGCCCGCGAACCGAGCGAACTGCTGTGGTCCATCCAGCGCGTCGCCGGCGGCCGTTACAAGGTCATGTGGGGCCTCGCCACCGAACAGGCCGATTGAGCACGCGCACGGCCCGTCGCCGCGAGGCCGGAGAATCCGGGCTATCGCGCCGTTACCGGCGCGTCTGACAGCCGCATGCTGCATCCCGTCTCCGTATTCATCGCGCTGCGCTACTTGCGTACGAAACGCAAGAACCGCTTCGCCTCATTCGTCTCCGTTGCTTCCGTGCTGGGGGTCGGCCTCGGGGTTGCCGTGTTGATTATTGTCACGGCCGTCATGAACGGGTTCGAGAAGGAAGTGAAACGTCACATCCTCGGCATGACCTCGCACGCCGTCGTGCTGCAACCCGGGGCAGTGCTGTACGACTGGTCGCGGCTGCGCGAGGATATCCTCACGCGTCCGCACGTCGCCGCCGCAGCCCCGTTTATCCGTGCCGGCGCGATGCTGAACCATCGGGGGAACGTCCGTGGCGTGTCGATTCAGGGTGTGGACCTGCAACTCGAACATACCGTCTCAACGCTTCCCGACGCGGTCGACCCGGCCGCATTCGCGACCCTCGCCGACGGGAAGCACAATATCCTGCTCGGAAAGTCGCTGGCCGAGGCGCTCGAAGTCGAAACCGGGGATACGATTACGCTCGTCGCACCGCGCTGGCGACCGGGTGCGGGGATCGAACTGCCGCAGTATTACCCCCTCACCGTGACCGGCACGTTCAGTGTCGGCATGCACGATTTCGACGCGGGTTTCGCGCTGCTGTCGCTGGCCGATGCGGCCAGCATGTTCGAACTCGGCGAAGGCATCTCCGGGTTGCGCCTGCGCTTTGATGATGCCGACGCGGCCCCGTTCGCGGCGCGCGCCGCCGCCACGACTCTCGGTGAAGGTGCGACCGCCGTCGACTGGACCCAGTATCACCGCAATTTCTTTCTCGCGCTGAAATCACAGAAGCGGATCATGTTTGTCATTCTCTCGCTCATCGTCGCCGTGGCGGCGTTCAATATCGTGGCCTCGATGATTATGGTGGTGAAGGAAAAAACGCGCGACATTGCCGTACTGCGCACGCTCGGTCTCAGCCGCCGCGCAACGATGTTTATTTTTGTCGTCCAGGGCATTGTCATCGGCGCGTCGGGGGTCGCGCTCGGGATCGTTCTCGGGGCGCTCGGCGCGAGTCGCGCAAATGAAATCGTCGGGACGATCGAGCGGCTCTTCGGGATTCAGTTCATCAAACCGGATGTTTACTATATTAACTACCTGCCCGCCGATCTGCGCTTCGGCGATATCACGACCATCGCCGCGATCGGTTTTGTCATCTGCGTCATCGCGACCCTGTATCCGGCGGCACAGGCCGCGCGCACGGCCCCGGCTGCCGCGCTGCGCTACGAATGATCGCTTACCGCCGCGCGTGCGCTACAACAGCCAGTTCCTGAATATCTTCAGCGGCCAGTCGTGCTGCCGTGCAAGCGCGAATCGTGTGAGCGCGTTCATCATGCTGTCGCCGAGCGCGTGAATTTCCGTGTAGGCATCGCACTGAACCGGTTCATCGGCAGTGCGCGGGCTGGCCGCGATCAATTCCCGGCGAATGTCCGGGTCGGCCAGTCGCGCGTGAACGCCCGCATAGTCCGCGAGAAGTTGCGCGGCATCGACATCGTCATACTGCGCCATCACGTACAACACGCGCTCGAGCGGCGTTTTGTCGAGGTGGGCCAGCAGCCAGGTGAGGTCGGCGCGGGCCTGGCGACCGTGTTCGGCGAGCAGAAACAGCAGCCCGGCGAACGTGACGATCCGGGACGAGCGCAATTTCGCCTGGCGCAACAGCCAGCCGTCGTCGTCGGAGCGCGTGTACTTGAACTGCTGCCATCCCGCGTACGCGTGCAGGTAGCGCGACAGGTCATTCATCAGGTGTGTCCAACCCGGCGCCCCGGTCCCGCTTGCGTACCAGCGCAGGATAGCTTCACGCAGTTCGGCGAACTGCTGCGCGCGGCAGACCGGGCGGCCGTCGAGCAGCACCTGGATGCGCGAACCGAACAGCTGCGGGGCTTCCGTGAGGCTGCCGCGCGCGGCCGGGTCGAGTATCGCCGCGATCCCGATCGGGCGGGCGTAAATACCATCGGGCTTCGGCGCACGCAGACCGGCCGCGCGAAAAGCGTGCCCGAGCCCGGGGATTCGTTCATCGCAGCCGGGCGCGCCGTCGGCTACGAACACGATCAGGTCCACGTCGGACACGGGCGAGGCTTCCAGGCGTCCGAGCGATCCGCCCGCCACGGCCGTTACGAGCGGTACGCCGGCGTGCGATAAGCCCGCCTCGAGCGCCTCGTGCAGCTGCGCCAGCGCGGTACTCGAATAGGCGCGAGCCTGCCACAAAGACGGCTGGCGCGGCGAAATATCCCAATCGACGGCACTCATGCGAGAATCTCCGGGCCGGCGGCGAGCCGATCGAGTGGTAGAACACCGGCTTGCCGGGTCGATCCCGGGGTGTTTCGCCACGATGTTTCACCGTCGTGTTTATTGCGGCGCACAATCATCCGACTATAATACCCGGCACTTTCGCCACATCGACCTCGAATACCTATGGATATCAAGGGAAAAATCGGCATTATTACGGGCGCCGCCAGCGGCATCGGTCGCGCTGCCGCGCAAGAACTGAAGAAGCACGAAATCGGCGCACTCGCACTCGTGGACATGTCCGACGCCGTAAATAGCGTCGCCGCCGAAATGAACGCGGCATCCGGGGACCAGACGGTGCTCGCGTTTCAGGGTGACACGACCGACGAAATGTTTCGCAAGCGCGTGTTCGACACGATGCGACGCGAGTATGGCGCGGTCAATATCTGCGTTCCCGCGGCCGGCATCACCCGCGATGCACTTGCGGTTCGGGTCAACAAGGACAAGGGTAAAGCGAACATCTACCCGATCGAGAATTTCCGCCAGGTCATGGAGGTCAATCTCGTCGCGCCGGTGTACTGGGCGCTCGAACTCGTCGCCCAAATGGCCGAAGATCGATTTACGCGCGGTTTGAAGCAATGGGATCCGAGCGAAGGTGTTCAGGGCGTCATCGTCTTCATCGGTTCGGTATCGTCCCAGGGCAACAAGGGACAAATATCCTACGCCACGACGAAGGTCGGACTCGAGGGTGCGGCCGCTACGCTGATGAAAGAAGCGATGTATTACGGCGTACGCTGCACCGTAATCCATCCGGGCTTCACCGACACCCCGATGGTTCGCTCGCTCGGCGAAGACTACATCAATAATCACGTGATCCCGGCAACGCAAATCGGGCGTCTGATCCGCCCGGAGGAAATTGCCGACGCGATCTGTTTTCTAATCCGCAATTCCGCCGTCAGCGGCCAGTTATGGGCCGACGCCGGCTGGCACCCGATGCCAACCTGAAGTCGCCGCCGCGCCGGTGCCGCGATTCGCGCACAGCTATTGCGCGAACACCTTCTTCAGCAATTCCGTCGTGCGCGCGGCGGGATTGGCGCGAATTTTCCGCTCCTCCTCGCCGACCATGAAGAACACGCCGTCGAGCGCCTTGTCCGTTACGTAATTGCCAAGATCGAGTTTGTCCGTATCCACGAATGAACTCGCGAAGCTCGCCTTGTCGACCATGGCCTGATATTGCTGCGTGACCCCCACTTCGCGCACCGCCGCGTCAACGAGAGGCCGGAATTTCGTCTTCAGGCCGTCCGCACTGGAGCGTTTCAGATATTCCGTTGCCGCGTTGTCGCCACCGTTCAGTATGCCCCTCGCGTCGTCGATCGACATCTGGCTAATCGCCTCGCCAAACACCGCTGCGGCTTCCGGAACGGCCCGCTCCGCCGCACGATTCATGCTTTCGACAAACTGATCCGCACGCTCGTCCTGGCCAATCGCCCGCAAGCCCTTCTCGACCATCGACAGATGTTCCGGCATGGGTATTTTCACATCGACGTTACTGAGAAACCCGTCCGGTTGGCCAAGACGCTCAACCGCGGACTGGGCGCCTTTGCCGAGTGTTTCTTTCAGCCCTCGCGCGATATCGTCGCTCGAGACACCAACCGCGTCGCCGGCCTTCGACAAGGCGCCGCTTTCCATGACTTCATTACTCTTCGCTTTGAACAGCTCCTTGAACGAATTCCAGTCGGCCGTCGCGACCGGCCCGAATGCGAGCGTGAGCAATCCAGTGATACTGATGACTGCGTACTTCCGTGGTTTCATCGTGCGGCTCCTTGCGGATATTGTGTGTGGTGGCAGCTCAGCGTTCGACGGGCACGGGACCACGGTATGTGCATCCGCGATCGTGCCCTTCCATGACGACAATCCTGGCCAGTCCGGGCACCACCGGATCGATGCGCTGCCAGATCCACAGCGCGAGGTTTTCCGACGTCGGATTTTCGAGCCCGGGCACTTCATTGAGGTAGCGGTGTTCGAGCGACTGTTTGATCCCGGCCACCGGCTGGTCGAGCTCGGCGAAATCGATCACCCACCCCGTTGCCGGGTCGACGTCACCGTCGATGTGAACTTCGATGTCGAACGTATGGCCGTGGACGCGTGAGCAAATATGCTCCGCAGGGAGTTTCGGCAGGCGTCGCGCGGCGTTGATTGAGAATTTCAGGAATAATTCCATGACCTGGGCGATGATAGCATCGATGAACACAAACCTGCCTTCCCCGGGCGCCGGTATGCGGTTGCGAATGCCGTGAAACCGTTCGCCATCCTGAAGCGAGAAATCGTGTTTTATCGCAACGTGATCCGCGATCCCCGCACACCCGCGATCGCGCGCTGGTGTGTGCGGGCGGCGGCCGCTTATTTGCTCAGTCCGATCGACCTCATCCCTGATTTCGTGCCCGTGCTCGGCCAGCTCGACGATGTCATCGTCGTTTCCTTGCTGCTCGCGATCGCGCGATATTTCGTGCCCGCGGACGTGCTGCAGGAACACCGGCCGGCGGCCAGGCCGTCGTGTCGCGAAGCGTCTGCCACCGGGATCAACGATGACCGGCGTGCGGATAGAATTCCGCTCAACGACGATTAGGACGCTGCCGCTAAGTACGTCAGGGACTGATTCCGCGGCAGGCGCAGACAGGCGTTCTGTCGCTAACATTGGCACCCCGGGCCGGGTACCGGGTCGCTTGCCCGCTACGGGCATGCATTTAGAGGGTAGAAATGACTCAAGCGAGTGAAAGAATTCTGTGCGTCGACGATCAATCGGAAATCATCGACCTTCTCCACCGTCAGCTGCAGGACAGTTACGACTGTCATTTTGCCGCGAGCGGTGCGGAGGCGCTGAGTGCGATCGATACGGCCGGCCCGTTTGCCGTTGTCGTTGCCGATTATTCAATGCCGAACATGGACGGTATCACGCTGCTCGGCGAGTTTCGTAAACGCTCGCCGGACACCGTACCGCTCATGCTCACCGCGTACGGTGATATCGATGTCGCGATTGCAGCGCTGCACAAGGGCAATATCTTTCGCTTTCTGCGCAAACCGTGGGAAAGCGACGATCTGAAGCGGGCTATTTCCGACGCCCTCGATCACTATCATCTGATCGCGAACGAGCGGCGTCTGAGACGGGAACTGGCAGCCGCGAACACGGAACTCGATGCGCGGCTCGCCGAACTCGACGAAACGAACCGGCTGCTCGAGTATTGGGTCGAATTCAGTCCGGCCGTGCTCTACAGCCTTGCGATTGACGACGGGCGGGCCCGGCCGTCGTATGTCAGCAAAAACTTTTCCCGCCTCACCGGGCACGAGCGCACGGCGTTCGTGGTTGACCCGGCGTTCTGGGGCGCGCATATCCATCGCGACGATCGCGAGCACTATGAGACGCGGCTCGCCCGGCTCGTCGCCGGTGAGCTTGGCGAGCAAACGCTGGAATACCGGATCGTGAATGCGGACGGCGAGCCACGCCGGGTACTCGATGCGATGCGGGTCATTCGCAACCCCGACGGTCAAGCGCTGGAGGTGGTTGGCGCGTGGCTGGATACGAGTACGCGACCGGCATAAGGTAGTCAGGGGCTTAGCAAGGAGATTCGTCTTCGAATCATGTAGTTAGTCGGGAAACACTAAAAATCTATGTAATTTAAATTATTAGAAAAGCGATTTAATCGACTGTATTTAATAAACTTCTTGACCCTGTTTCTAGAATACGATACAAGTATCGACGGTAACTGATTAATAGTCATCAGTATTTATCGTAGATTTTCGAGGGTCTGGTCGATGGATAACGTCTCCAGTCGTAAAAATGTCGCCGCGCCTGGCGCGGTTATGCCCAATGTAGTCCCTGTAGTCGAAACGCAAGCCGGTAATAAGATCCGCCACGGATTCATCCGCCATCCCCAACAGTTTCCACTGGAAGCGAAGCGCCTGCGCAGTTGGGGTCGGTCACCACGGATGGAAACGTCGACGGGCGATATCGGCTTGAGCTTCGTATCTCGCAAGTACATCCCCACCGGCAGTGAAATGGAATTGTCGATACCGCTGCGTGGCGATGTGCAGAAATTTCACGGCCATGTCGTCCTGGTCCGCGAAATTGTCGGTGGTTATGAGATTGGTGTGTGGCTGGCTTCAGCGGATGAAGCCAGTCGTGCTCGCCTCGTCGAGCAAATCTGCGAGCTCGAGTGCTCGCTCAGGTCGAACGCCGATAACCCGGCCGCGGGCAGCAAGAAGGCTGCATCCCGGCCAACGCCGATCGGCATCTTCCCGGGGCCGTTGGCGAACTAGAATCGATCGCCGGACCGGTTGCGAGCCCGGGTCGGCAGCGGTAATGCCGCCGGACTCGGCAGAGTAGCCATAACCCGGTCCGGCCACCCGGTTGGCACCGATTTGAGGGCGCCCGTGCGGCCGCCGTCAACGTTCATGTTTCTGTGCACCCCGCTCCGGACCTGACCTGACGCGGGGTGCGCCTGCGGCAGGCCGCGAGAAGTCCTGAACCGCTTGAACCCTGCTTCGACGTCGGGCCTGAGTAGCCCGCGCGCTCACGGTTTACGCTCTTCAGCTCCCGCATCCGCATCCTTCGGAGTTGCCGCTGCCGGTTCCGATTCACCCGTCTCCGCGCGTTCCGTCGGTGCGTCGTGCGGGCCGGACTCCCGCGCAACCGCAACGTTTTCGTCCTCCGCACCGCCCGGTTCGGTATCGTCGGCGGGCTCGGCCGGGCTTTGCGCTGCATCTTCGTGCGCCACCGGGTCGGCGCCCGCGGCGTCCGTATTCGCGTCCGTTGCGGCTGCCTGATCAGGGTTTGCGTCCTTTGCGGCTATCTGATCAGGGTTTGCGTCCGCCTCGGCGGCGGCGGCCGGCACGTTGCTCGGTAGCAATCCGGCGCGCAGGCTCTCGATTTGCGTGCGGGCGGTTTCAGGGTCGCACAGGCTCTGTGCGCCGGACGCCATGTGCTCGTAGACCGCGCGATATTGCTCGGTCATATCGTGCAACAGGCCCGCGGTCGTCTGAAAATGCGCGTTTACACTGTCTTTGTACTCGCTGAGCTCGTCGCGCAATTCGGCCGCCGTTTTTCCGCCACCCGCGCGTCGCTGCCGCTCCTGGGCGACAACATAGCCGCCAAACGCCGAAACAACGCCCATGATGAGTAGCAAAATTACGATGGTTTCAATTCCGAGTGTCAGCATCAGATCTCCTTGTCCGGCATCAGCGTACCGGTTGTTACAGTGGTAGTGTCGCAATCGCCCGCCGGCGACGAAACAGACGCGCCTGCACACGCATGAGCGGCCATCAACGACAGGATCGGAGCAATTCGGCTTCCGGGTTCAGACTCGTGCCCTGGCGAGACGGCGTTCGATCTGGCGGCCGGGGCCGCCCGGGTAGCGCCGATCCACGGCGCAACTACGGCGTGTGTAATGACTGCGACTCGTTATAATCCGGCCTCCCGCGGCGCGCACAGGCAGGCCCTTTGCGCATTTCCTTCCGACAGGTGGACGGTATATGGAATTCCTCGCTGATTATGGAATATTTGCGGCCAAGTTTCTAACGGTCGCGCTGGTCATCGTGCTCGGCATCGGCACGCTTATCGTGCTGTTCGCGAATCGGTCGCAGAGTGCTTCCGCCGATTCCATCGAGGTAAAGAATCTGAACGACAAGTTCAACGCGATGCGTGACGCCCTCGAGGCCGCGATCCTGCCGCCGAAAGCCTGGAAGGCGATGGTCAAGCAACGCAAGCAGGAACGCAAAGAGCACGCCAGCCGATCCGGTGACGACGGGCGTGCGCGCGTGTTTGTCTGCCGCTTCGACGGGGACATACGCGCGAGCGGCGTCACCTCCTTGCAGGAAGAAGTCACGGCCATACTCTCCGTCGCCACACCGGGTGACGAAGTCGTTGCATTGATCACGAGCCCCGGCGGCGTCATCCACGGCTACGGCCTCGCGGCGTCGCAATTACAGCGGATCAGGGACCGCGGGATCCCGTTGACGAGCGCCGTGGACAAAGTCGCGGCGAGCGGCGGCTATATGATGGCCTGCGTCGCCGACAAGATCATCGCCGCGCCGTTCGCCATCGTCGGCTCGATTGGCGTCGTCGCGCAAATTCCGAATTTCAACCGCCTGCTGAAAAAGCACGACATCGATTTCGAGGAGATCACCGCCGGTGAATTCAAACGCACCCTGACGATGTTCGGTGAGAATACGGATGCGGATCGCAGAAAATTCCGTGAGGAAATCGAGGACGCACACGAACTGTTCAAGGAGTTCGTGCACGACAACCGACCCGCGGTCGACATCGCGGCGATCGCAACCGGTGAATACTGGTACGGGAAACGCGCGCTCGAACAGCAACTCATTGATGAGTTACGCACGAGCGATGATTACCTGTGCGAGCGGGCAAAAACCGCCGACATTTACGAGGTAACGTACCGTCACAAACGCTCACTCGTGGATAAACTGCTCGGCCAGACGGTCCGTCTGCTCCATTCATTCTAGATCCGCGACCGGCTCGGCCGGTCGCCGCGCCTGGGCGTGCATGGCGGCAAGCCGAACGCTCGTCGCGTGGATGTCGACGATATCCTCGACATCCGGCGCATAACCCCCCCCCATGACCACCGCCGCCGGTAAATCGCGGAGCCTCAATTGCTCGAACACGAGGGCGTCGCGCTCACGCAGACCGTCCTTCGTCAGCGCAAGCCGGCCGAGTCGATCGTCGACGAATGGATCGGCCCCGGCAAGGTAAATCACGAATTCCGGTCGTGCCGCGAGCAGCGCACGATGCAGGCCATCGCGGAAATTTCGCAGATAAACGGCATCGCCCGTGCCATCGGCGAGCGCAATGTCGAGATCGCTCGTGGCCTTGCGACGCGGGAAATTCCGCTCGCCGTGGATCGAGAATGTGTACAAATGCCGATCCGTGACGAGGATTTCCGCCGTACCGTCCCCCTGATGCACGTCGGCATCGACAATGAGAACGCGTCTGAGCCGATGCGCGCGCGATAGGGCGCGCGCCGCGATCGCAACATCGTTGAACACGCAATAACCGGCACCACTATCACGCCTCGCATGATGCGTCCCGCCGGCAAGATTAACCGCCATCCCCGCGTCCAGTGCCGCCGTGCACGCCGCCAGCGTGCCGCCGGCGGAACGCAGCGCACGTTCAACGAGTTCGCGGGACCAGGGAAAGCCGAGCAGACGCTGCTCCTCTTTCGACAAATCGCCCTCTAGCACACGGCGCACATAGGTTCGTGAATGCGCAAGTTCGAGTTCCGCGACGCTGAGCGGCGGTGCTTCCCGCAAGTCGAGCGCCAGTCCGGGGATCGCCGCGATCCGCTCACGCAGACGAGCGTATTTCGCTACCGGGAATCGGCTTCCCGGCGCGGTCGGGAGCGTATAGTTATCGCAGTAGAACGCTTTCAAGCTGGTCCGCCCCCTGTCTCCGTATTCCGCATGCCGCCGGCTCACGCCGGTCTAGCGCGCAAACGCCCGACGCACTTCTTCGCCGATGATCGCGATGCCGCGACGCACTTCCTGTTCGTCCTGGGCGTAGGATATGCGCAGGCATTCCCCGGTATGCGGCCACGACTCACGGAGGCCGGGAAAGAAATGACGACCGGCGAGGACGAGGACGTCGCGGGCCTTCAGGCGCTCGTACAGTTCGAGATCCGTGATGGGCAATCCCGGAAACCACGCCCACAGGAATATCGCGCCTTCAGTTTTATGCAGGTAATAGTCGACGCCGGCGAACGCCTCATGACACCACCCACGCGCCGCCGCGCATTTCGCGGCATAAAACGGCCGGACGGATTGCTCCGCCAGGGTCAGGATCTCGCCCGAGGCCACCATGTCCGTCACCAGCCCGGCACCGAGCGCGCCATTGGCGAGAACGCTCAGCGCGTTCATGCCGGTCACCGCATGGATGATCTCCGGTGCCGCGACGATGATGCCGGTGCGCATTCCCGGCAGGCCAAGTTTCGACAGGCTCATGCACAGGATCACGTGGTCGTCGAATACCGGCTCCGCGTCGACGAAAACGATGTCGGGGAACGGCTGGCCGTAGGCATTGTCCACGATCAGCGGGACGCCCGCCTCCCGGGTCAGCACCATGAGGCGGGTGAGTTCGTCGTTCGTGATGACGTTGCCGGTCGGGTTCGTCGGGCGCGATACGCATACCGCCGCCACATCGTCGTCGAGTTGCAGATGGGCGAAATCAATGTGGTACTTGAACTCGTGCGGCGCGGTGATCTCGATCGTCGGTTTGATCGACCGGACACTGCCGGGATGCAGACTGATATCCGCGTAACCGATGTATTCCGGGGTGAGCGGCAACAGAATGCATGCCGGATCACCGTTTGGTGACGGGCCGGTAAACATGTTGAACAGGGAAAAAAAGCTGCCCTGGCTACCGGACGTGATGGCAATATTCTCTTCGCCGACACGCCAGCCATAGCGACGGCCAAGAAATTTCGCCAGCTCACGGCGGAACGGCTGATAGCCTTGCGGTCCGTCGTAACGCGCCACGATGTCATCAAAACGACCGTCGTCCAGCAAGCGCTGCATGGCCTCACGAAATCTCGCCTGCGCGGCGGGAATGATCCCCGGGTTACCGCCACCAAGATTCATGATCGGGCGCTCGGCCGTCAGCACTTCTCCGAGGTCGTCCATCAGTTGCCGGGTACCGGTTGGACCACGGAAGTGCTCGCCGAACGTAGAAAACCTGGCCATCGTGATTAATCCTTAAGTCTTTCCGGGGGACACCCGGGCTACGGGCGGTATCGCCGACGCCGGCCAGGTCTCGCCATGATCCCGAACGCCGCAGATACAGTATGATTATTTTTTCGATCACGAGCAGCTTGGCAACGACACATGGGTTTGACCGTATTCAAACATCTCGGGCCGCTACGCAGCGGTCTCGCAATCCTGACGTTCATGGTCATCGCGGCCGCGCCATTCGCGGATGGCACCGTGCACATGCACGACTGGCGATTGTTCCCGAGCGTGATCGCGCCAACGATCGTCATGATGCTCGTGTTCACATTTCCGCTTGATCTGACGATGACGCGTATCTTCATGCAGGACGCGGAACCGGACGAACGCCGCCGCCTGGCCGGGGTCATGCGATTCGAAGGGATACTCCTCGTTTTGATGCTCGCAGCGTGGACACCGTTCATGCTGAAAGTCCTCGATTTCTCCCCGTTTTCCTGAGCCGCCGCACGCGAACGGGCGCGCGGGCGCGCGCGCTGCGACGGCGCTCGCGTTTGATAATCCGCGAATTTACTACTACTATTTAATATAGATTGTTAGGTAATCTTAGTAAATGGTTGATTATAATGATTTATTCCATCGTACAAGCGCTCGCGAATAACCCCGAACCCGTTAGCAACGGCCCCCGGTCGCACTGGCAAAAGCGCCTGCGTGCGAACCGCAAACCGCTGCGTTTGCTCATGAACGGGCGCTTCATGGAATTCAAATCAACGGACGACTTCTCTTTCGCGGTGGAATGCCGTACCGGGATCACGAGCGCACGCTACCACGCGTTGTTCGAACGTGAAACGCAAGCGTTGTGGGAGGAAGCGCAGAGCATCAAGGCGATCGAAAAGAATCTCGTCGACATCCTCGAGGATGCGCTGTGTGACGGTTCGCCGTGCGGGCCCGCGATGCGCTCGCTCGGACTACAGAATTTTTCCGCCGATCACGGCTGGCGGGATCTCATCGAGCAGCTTGTCGCCGCCGATGATCGTTACGACGCCTACAAGCGCCTCGCCCTGATCAAATACATGCAGTACCTCGGCGCACGCCAGGAAGTTATTCGCCTGATCTTCGCGCTCAAGAACCGCCAGACGGGATCCGCGCGAACGACGTCCGGGCAGCGCAGGCTGAACGGCGCCGCGGTGCTTGAAACGATGGTTTTTGATATCTCGGCGAGCGACAACGACAGCCTGTTCGGCGCTACTTCCCTGCAGCGTCTGCCGCGCGGTGAAGCGGTGAAGCTCTACGCCCTGCCGGGACACGCCATCGATATCCGGCTCGCGAAACACGCGTTTCGCCTCGTCAACGACAATGGCTGGGTTTTGTGTGAAGCGGACGGGCGCCGTCATGCCCTCGCCGACGTTCAGACCATGGTCGGCCGCGGCCGGGACAACGATATTCGCCTCGATGCGCAGTACAATTACCTGTCGCGTCGCCATATGATCGTCGAGCCCCAGGACGATCACGTCATTCTCGTCACCGATCTGTCCTCGCACGGAACGTTCGCACCGGCGATGCAGACGGAGCAAATCGCCGTGTGACGACCGCGCAGCCGGCCTATTCCTCCGCTGCGGCGCCCCCGCTCCGGGCCGGCACCGCGGTCAACCCGAGTTTCAGTTGCAGTAACTCAATCGCCATTTCCGGCACTTCCACGTGGCGCGAGGATTCCGCCGGTGCGAGCCAGCCATCGACGGTATGCCGATCGGCGCACACGAGCTCCGCCAGCTCCCGGCGTTCGAGTGCATGCTCATGCATCATGTCGATCAGTTTCTCGCGATTGTTCATCCCGTCCCGTTGCTCCTGCTGATACGGCTCCGCCGGGGTACTTTATAGCGCGAAAAAACCCGCATTACACCTCACTCATGTGAGTTCCGCTTCGAGTGCCACAATAACCTGCCGCGCGCGCTGTTCGATCAAACGACGGATATCACGGACGATGCCCGCGAAACCGTTACGCCGCTGAAAATCCTCTGCCACCGAGCCCGCGAGGTCCGGCAGGTCGACCGCCATCTCGCGCAACAGCTCGAGTACATAGCTCGCGCGGATACCGGCATCCTGTGCTGCCGCCCGCCAGCGAGCCGGCAGCAGCCAGTCCGGGCGATCCTCGCCACCTATCCGCATCGCGAGCCGGCGGTTCAGTTCGGGATAGACGTGAGTCGACATGAGACCGAAGAACGGCGCGAGCCGTGGACCCTCCGCATGGTGCAACACCGCAAGTTGTTTCGCGTGCCCCGCGCCATCGCCGATGAAATAGCACAGCATCACCCAGTTCAGAAATGCCCGGATGTCGACCGCCGGCATGCAGCTGTAGCGGCGGATGGCATCGATACAATCCGTGAACGACAGCCCGCCTTCGCGCTCGAAACTGCATTCGGGGGGCACGCCCCTGAGCTGGCACAGGTCTTCCATGTGTACGGCGGACCAATCGCCATCGCGCGACCTGCGATCAATGCGTGCAACGAGTAACACGGTGACGGCGCCATGGCGGACGCTGGCGTCGACGGTCGCGAGTCCGCTCGCGCGCGCGAGTTCGAGACAGAATGCTTCATTCATGACGGACTCGCGTAAGTCCGCACGCCCGGGTTTCACAATGTGCGAGCTGAAAATATCGCCGAGCGCGACCCCGAGCTTGTCATTCTCGACCTGCACGGGGAACTTGTATCGCTCGCCTGGCAGGCAGAAGCGCGCGCCCTCGACATCGCTGAGGAGCGGTTGCTGCGGTAACGCGGCAACGACGTGCCGCAGCTCCTGTTCGCTGAACAGGCGCACGACACTCGCCCGCGGTCGCACCTGCTCGGCGGGTGGCGTCAATGTGAGCGCCCCCGGGCAATCGCCGCCGAGAGCCCCGAGTAAACCGAACTCGTTGCCCTCGGAAACCCCGAGGCGCTGACACAGCTGGCGCCGTATTGCGCCGCCGGGCAACTGATTGCGAAACAACGTCGTCAGTTCCGGCCCGCGATAGGCCTGCGCACGCGGCGGAAAGTTCAGGCTCAACATTCTGCCTCGCGCGCTCTTAGCGAGAAATTCCGGACGGTAGACGAACGCCCAGCCCCCGGTATCTTCGGCGACGAGGTGACCCATCGCCTCGCCGTCGTAAGCGACCGCGAGTTCAGCGCTCATCGGGGTGTTCGAACGCGGCCCACGATTTGCGCTCTATGCGCACCTCGAGGCCCAGCATTGCCGCAACCTGGAACGCACGTCCGATTTCGATCGACGGCTTGCCGTTTTCGAGCTCGGATACGAACCGCGTCCCCACACCGCATAACGCGGCCAGTTCTGATTGACGCAGTCGCTGTCGCTTCCGTTGAAGCCGAACTTGACGGCCAAATGCTTCGATATCCACTAATTTATTCCCGTAAAGGAAAATACTCAGCCAGTTGTAGCGAAATTAATAAAATCTGATTTTCAGGGAATATTTATTCAGATTTTCGATTATTCCAGAATTTATGCCTAATCAGGATCAATAGCCAGATTTGCGTCCTGATTGCACCGTGCTCGGAGCCGTGACGACGATTCGCGCAAAGCCCGGCGTTGTTTGTAGCCGGCGCAGGCAGGCGCGGCGGTTCACACCGTCAAGGCGTGGCCGACCCGAAGCAGGCGGGAGATCGATCAGGAGCGGGGTTCGTGCAGGCGATCGGCCAATAGTATCCAGCGACCGATCCGTTCGCCGGCCAGGGTCAGATTGCGTCGCGCCGTGGCAATCGCACTCGCGAGCGCGACCGGACGAATGACACTGCTCTCGAGCGCATCAAAGCCGTTCGCGAAACCCTTGTTCGCGTCATCGGACAGCGCGCCGCCAAGCGCGACGACCGGCACTCCGACCTCGCCGGCAACCCGGGCGACCGCGGCGGGGGCTTTACCAAAAGCGGTTTGCGCGTCAATCATGCCTTCCCCGGTCACGACCAAATCGGCATCGCGCAGATGCCCGGCGAGGTCGACGGCGTCGAGGACGATGTCGGCGCCCGGACGCAATGTGGCGCCGAGGAACGCGACGAGTCCGGCACCAAGGCCGCCGGCGGCGCCACCGCCGCGCAAGGTCCGGATCGCAATGCCGAGATCCCTGGCGATAACATCCGCGAACCGTGCCAGATTCGCCTCGAGTTGCTCGATTGCGGCGGCATCCGCACCCTTCTGCGGCCCGTACGTCCGGGTGGCACCGTTTTTACCCAGCAGGCGGTTGTTGACGTCGCACGCGACGACGAACGTAGCGGATCGGATTGCCGGTTCGGCCAGGCTCATATCGATGGCATGCACGTGCGCCAGCGCGCCACCGGTCAACCCCTCGTCGAGCAGGCGACCGCGGCGGTCGTAGAACCGAATACCGAGCGCCTGCGCCATGCCGGCGCCACCATCGTTCGTGGCGGAGCCACCGATGCCGATGATGATGCGTTGCGCGCCTTTCAGCAGTGCCGCCCGCAACAGCTGCCCGGTGCCGTAGGTTGTGGTCTGCAACGGATCGCGCGCTGCCGGCGGTACGAGCCCGAGCCCCGACGCCGCGGCCATCTCAATCGCGGCCGTGGTGCCATCGCCGAGCAGACCATAGCGCGCCACGACCGGCTCACCACGGGGGCCGACGACACGTTTCCTGTATTCGCGGCCCGCGGTGGCATCGACGAGTGCGCGGACGGTGCCCTCCCCGCCGTCGGCCACGGGTACGAGCACGCAATCGGCGTCCGGCAGCGCGCGCCGGATTCCCGTGGCAATAGCGCGTGCTGCCTGCGCCGCGGTCAGGCTTTCCTTGAACGAATCCGGCGCAATGACGATTTTCACGGCGACTCCCGGCGGGTGGCGGTGGCGTAGCGATGGTCCGCCAGAAGGTATCCGCGAAGCATTTCGGAACCGGGTCTCAGTCGGAACGTTCGGCGCGGGGCTGGCGCTTCGCGAATACGAATTCGTTGCAGCCAATCCCGCCGGCACAGGTTTTCAGCACGGTGAGTTCGAACCCGCGATGGCGATAGTAATCCAGCAATTCTTCCGGGCGCGCCACTTCAAACGGTAACCCCCCGACCCAGTCGACGAGGTCGCGCCAAGGCGACATCCCGCGGACGCTTTCGGCGGCATAGCGACGCCAGCTTCCCAGCGGCTCACCCTTCAGGCTGTCACGCAACAGCGTCGGCCCCCACAAGCGCAGCCAGCACGGTATCAGGACGAGACCGCGTAAACCTGGCGGCAGGCGGTTATACGCGCGCTTCACGGCGAGCCAGCGCCGGCTGGCGCGGCCCTGGTCGTTGTAGATCGCGACGGCGATGATGCCGTCCGCCGCAACGAGATCCGCGACATTGCCCAGCGCATCCCACATCGCGCCGGTGTGATGCAGCACGCCCCATGAGTAGACGACGTCGAACCGGCCCAGCGTAGCGAGAAAATCGCGATCGAGCACGGATCCGCCGAGGACCTGCCAGTGCGCGTCGTCGGCACGGTAGCGCCGGCGCAAGGCCGTCGTGCAGGCGACCGAATCCGGATCGTAGTCGAACGACACGACACGGGCACCGAGTCGTCGTGCCGCGAGACTGAACAAGCCGCTGCCGGAGCCCGCATCGAGAAAGCGCCTGCCGTCGAGATCGTCGACCCGGAGCAGTGCGCGCAGCGAACTCGTCGCGAGTTCGATCCGGCGCTCGTCCACGTCGGTCAGAAACTGCTGCCAGTTGCGGCCAAACGCAAAACGGGACGCCGCACGGATTTCTGCTTCATGTGCTGAAGTCATGGCTCCTCTCTAAACGGCAATCGCTGGCTAATCAGCACCCGACGGCGCGCAAACCCGTGCGCGATTCATCGTGATTCGAGCGTGATCGCGAGGCGCCCGTCGTCCAGTAGTGCAATTTCCGGGGCGTGCAACGACGGGGTCTTCGCGACATACGTGCCATAGGCGTGGTGCGCGGTTTTTATCGCGCGACCCGCGTAATCATAACTTGCCTCGCAACCGGGCGCCCAGTAGCCGCCGAACCACTGCGATTGTTCACTGCCGCCTGTGGTATGCGCCGCACCGGCGGGTTTGTGTTGCAGTCGGCAACCGCCGAACTTGCCGGTGCTGAAGGCCCAGTGAACAAACAATCCGGATACCGGCGCAGGCATTGCCGGGTCCCACACATGCGCGGACAGGGTTTCGAGCTCGTGCAGTTGCTGCTCACTCGCGCGCAAAACGATGACCGGGCGGTTCGGCGACAACGCGATGATGCGGGGTTCCCCGGTGACGACCTGCGACAGATCGACGTAGGCGCGCTCCCCACTCGCATCAGAACCTGACTTGAAGAACACGCCCATGAACGGGATAGCAAACACGACGAACCCCACGAGAGCGAACGAGCGAACAATGACAACGAGAGTCCGCCTGCGCGTCATCACCCGCGATTCCGTCCCACTAGCGGCGCCGCAGGCGATTGCGTGCGTGCTGCGGTCCGTGCCGCCCAATCAGCGCCGTGCGGACCCGGCACTCGACGTCGCTGGCGCAGGCCTGGAGCAGGCGGATCTCCTCCCCGAGGCGTACGGCGACGGCTTCGCCGCCGACAAATGCGATGCGATTGGCGCTGTTTGCGGGTATGCGCAATCCCGGGGTCAGGATCCCGACGAGGTTGAGCGGGTCCGTCGCATTGACCACGATCACATCCGTTTGTGGTTCGGCTTTGCGTATTTTGCGCAACGCCTCGAGCGCCTCGGGCAACGCGAATTGCTCGCCCGAGTAGCCGGCGACGAAACGTCCCCCGCGGACTTCGCCGCGCGCCTCGAGGCGTCGCAGTGCCCACAGCAGGTAGCGCCACGGTGGCAATGCCGTCTCGCGCTCGACCACACGCTTGAACACGACGCCATAGCGATCGAGCAAGGTGCGCACCACGCAGTCGATCTCGTCGCTGTCGCTGTCATTCGCCGCTGCCGCGTTCGCGCGCGTGCGTGGCACGATATCCCAGCGCCCGGCCGTATCGAGACCAGCAACACCGACCCCACGGCGGCGCGCGCCATGTAATGGCCGCCGGCGGCTCGGCGGCGTGAGCAGCACCCGTAGCGCGGCGAAACTGTCGGCCGTGATGCAACCGGCAGCAGCGAGTTCACCCAGCGCTTGTTCACACTGTGACTTGAGCAAGCCGCAACGTTCGACGAGATCATCGAAGAATGCGGCGCCCCGCGTTTCGAGTACGCCTAGGATGTGTCGCGCCGTCGCGCTCAGTGCGGTTTCGGTTTCCTGCCCAGGCAGCGCGACCATCGACAGCCAGTCGAGCAAATCCCGCCGCGGCACGATCGCGATGGGGGTCGATTTCAACGGCCCGCCGGTGCGCCCCGTGCTTGCACGCTTATGTTTCAAACGCAGCCACACGGCCTGCCCCGCCGTGTGCAGACTGTCGAGATACTCGCCGCGGTAATCGCGTACCCGTGCGGGCAGGATTTCGCTTTCCCAGGCCGCGGCGCCGGCTTCGAAACCCGCGAGCTGATTGATCACCGCCAAGGTCGCCTGCGGGCCCTCCATCCTGGCGCCCGCCGCAACGCGCTGCCAGTCGAACAAAAAGCGCAGATAGACCGCGGCCGGTACCGCCTCGATTTCTGCCCGCAAGCGCCGCATCGTGTAGCGATGGATCCGCGCGAGGACCCGCCGGTCGCACCACTCGTCGGTAACAGCACCCGGGGTATAGCGGCCGTGAAAGACGATGCCGCGATTCTCGAGCGTTCTCAGTGCGGCGACCACGGCGGGTTCCGGCAAGCCGAACATCGCGGCGAGCTGACCCGAACTCTCCGGGCCCGAACAATCGAGCTGTGCCCGCAACAACGCCACGAGCGCGTCGTCACGCGTCAGTGGCGGGCCGAGGGTAGTGGCCAACTGTTTGTCCACCGCCGGTGCAAGCGGTGCGTCCGGCCACAACTGCCGAAACCGGGCATGGCGCTCGGTGGCGAGCCACAGGCGCGGCATCGAAACATCGTCGCCGAGCGCAAGTGCCCGACCGGCTGCGGTCAATTCCGCGAACCAGGCGCCGATCTTTTCATCGATCCGAAGCGCGTCGCGTTCGGCCATTGCGCCCGTCAGCATCAGCGCCTCGTGTAATTCGTCCGCATTCGCCGGCGCGTTCGCAAGCTCCTCCCGTACCCGCCGGATCGCGCCGGCATCGAGTTCGCCGAGATCGCCCGCCGTGTCCGGGTCGAGCCAGCGGCGACTCTGCACCGCGGCCGTGCGCCGTTCTTCGAGCGGCGCATCGTCGAGGAAAGCATAGGGATTTGCGTTTAGTACTTCGTGCGCGAACGGCGACGGTTCGGTAACGTCGCGTTGCACGAGCTGTTTCGTACCGGCGAGGATGTCCCGCAGTATCCGTTCGAGCGTGGTGATGTCCATCGCCTCGGTAAGACAGTCTTTCAGGGTCTGTTCGACGAGGGGGTGATCGGGAATTTCGCGGCTGCCCTGCAGATTCTCGGCGCAGGCCAGTTGCTCGGGAAACAGCAACGCGGCGAGGTCTTCGGCATTCATTCGTTGTAGGCGCGGCGGGACTTTCCTGCCGCCCCGGAAGCGCGGCAGCGCGAGCGACAGGTTCGCGGTCCAGCGCCAGCGGACATTGAACATCGGGACATCGAGCACGGCCTGGGTGAGCACATCACGCACCGTGTCGGGATGCAGGTAACGCCATACCTCTTCGAGCGGGAAGCTGTGCACGGCGCCGAGTGAGATCACGATGGCATCCTCAATCGCCGCGGCTTGCAGCTCGAAATTGAACGTGCGACAGAAGCGCTTGCGCAAGGCGAGACCCCAGGCCCGGTTGACCGCCGAGCCGAACGGCGAGTGCAGCACGAGTTGCATACCGCCGGATTCGTCGAAAAACCGCTCCATGACGAGCGTGTCCTGACTCGGCATTGCGCCGAGCGCCCGGTATGCGCTCATCAGATATTCATACAGTTGTTCCGCGGCATCCCGGCCGAGCCCGATTTCCCCGCACAACCAGGGCAGAACGGCCTCGCGCGGCGCACCGGGCGCGGCGTCGACTTTCGCGGCGAACGTCACGCGTACACGCGAGACCGCGGCCGATAGTTCCGCCGTTCGCGCGGGCGCCTCGCCGAGCCAGAACGGCATGTTCGGCGGTTCCCCCGCCGCATCGGCCACGCGCAGCGCTGCCGGGTCGACCTTCAGCACGCGCCACGAGGTATTACCGAGCTGGAAAATATTTCCCGGCAGACTTTCGATGGCGAAGTCCTCGTTCACCGTACCGACAAACTGGCCGCCCGGTTCGGCGATCACATCGTAGTCCGCGTTGTCCGGGATGGCGCCGCCACTCGTCACGGCGGTCAGGCGCGCGCCGCGGCGCGGGCGAACGAGTCCGTTGATCACATCGAGGTGAAGATAGGCGCCGCGCTGGCCGCGCGCGAAACTGTAGCCTTCGGCCAGCATGCGCACGACCTGGTCGAACCGTGCGCGGGTAAGGTCCCTGAAACCATAGGCGCGCGTGCACAGCTCGAACAGCGCGTCGAGGGGCCACTCGCCGGCGCTGACTTCAGCGACGATTTGCTGGGCGAGTACGTCGAGCGGCGCCTCACAGATCGCGACCCGGTCGAGTTCGCCCCGACGCGTCATATCGAGCAGGGCCGCGCATTCAACGAGCTGATCACGGGTCTGCGGGAACAGCCGTCCCCTGGCCACGGCGCCGACCGCATGTCCCGAACGCCCTACCCGCTGCAGTAACATCGACAGGCTCCGTGTCGAGCCGATCTGGCACACGAGGTCGATGTCACCGATGTCGATCCCGAGTTCGAGCGAGGCGGTCGCGACGAGGGCTTTCAGTTCGCCGTTCTTGAGCCGCTGCTCCGCGGCGTGGCGGCGTTCCTTCGACATGCTGCCGTGGTGAGACGTCACCGACTCCTCGCCGACCCGCTCACTGAGCGCGCGGGCGACGCGTTCCGCGAGCCGTCGCGTGTTGACGAACACGAGCGTCGTCCGGTGTTGTCCGATCAGTTCGGCAATGCGGTCGTAGTTCTCCGCCGCCGCATCGCCGCTGAGGACCGCTTCGAGCGGTATCGAAGGCAATTCGATCGCGAGATCCCGGTCGCGCACGTGACCCTCGTCGATGATCGCGCAACGCGCCGTGTTCGCGGAATCGATCGCGTCTGCGCCGACGAGAAAGCGCGCAACTTCATCGATCGGCTGCTGCGTCGCCGACAAACCAATGCGCAACGGCGGCTCCGCGTTCAGGGCCGCGAGTCGCTCGAGACTCAGACTCAGGTGGGCTCCGCGTTTGTTGCCCGCGAGCGCGTGGATCTCGTCGACGATGACGGTGCGTACATGACCGAGCATCTCGCGACCACTGTCGCTCGTCAGCAGGATATAGAGTGATTCCGGCGTCGTGACGAGTATGTGCGGGGCCCGTCGGCGCATCGCCGCGCGCGCGATTTGCGGCGTATCACCCGTGCGTACGGCCGTGCGGATGGGTGTGAAAAGCGCGCCACTGCGCTCGAGCGACGCATGGATATCATCGAGTGGTGCGCTGAGATTCCGGTCAATATCGTTACTCAGGGCTTTTAACGGTGATATGTACACCACCGAGGTGACATCGTCGAGCTTGCCGGCGACAGAATCGTGCACGAGCGCGTCGATTGCGCACAAAAATGCAGCAAGGGTTTTACCCGAGCCGGTCGGCGCCGCGACGAGTGTGTGCCGGCCAGCGCGGATCGCCGGCCAGGCCTGCGCCTGCGCCGGGGTTGGGGCGGTGAAATGCTGCTTGAACCAGTCCGCGACTACGGGATGGAAACCTGCGTCCATGATGTTTGAGCCTACTCGCTTGCGCGATCATACGCCATGCATTGCCGGGTGGATCGTCCGGCGGACGAATGGCAGGCATAATGCACGCCTGTAATCCGAGGATAAATCCGATGGCCGCGATACAGCTCAATCCGATTGGAACCGTCATCTGCGACGTCCCGGATGATGAAATCGGACGCCGCCGAAGGACTCTCGAATCGGCAATTCAGCTCAATGACGAATATCGCGACGCCCTGCTCGGCATCGAACAGTATTCGCACCTGATCGTATTGTTCTGGATGCATCGCGTTACCGGGCCGGTTTCCCTGCAGGTACACCCGCGGGGCGATTCGGCGCTGCCACTGACCGGCGTACTCGCGAGCCGTGGTCGCGGTCACCCGAATCCGGTCGGACTCGCTGTCGTTGAACTCGTCGGCGTCGACGGCTGCCGGCTGACGGTGCGCCGGCTCGACGCCTACGACGGCACGCCGGTCATCGATATCAAGCCCTACGACCATTACGACGCCTGTACCGATATACGGGTCCCGTCCTGGCTCCTCGAGCGTCAGTCAGCCGGTAACGAAAGTGAACGCGGGAATGGCGCGTAGCGCTGTCCTCAGGTAATCTTTTCGCAGTCTGTAATTCTGTATCTACCCTCATTCACCCGATGCATCACCGATTCCTCGTTTTCAGCTCCCTGCTCTCCCTCGGCGTGCTGGCCGCAGGCCTGGCGGTCGCCCGCGACATGCCCGCCGACGGTGACGCTTTCGGCAGCTGGCGGGTGAGTTGCGAAACCGCCGCCGACAGTCATCGTCGCGGCTGCTTTATCGTACAAAATCTCGTGCTGCGCGAAGGCGGTCAGCGTGTGCTGCAAATCGCGGTAGGTTACGTCGAGCAAACTCCCGATCCGATCGCGCTGTTGAGCCTGCCGCTGGGCATCTCGCTGCCACCGGGCGCGAGCATTCAGATCGACGAGAACGAGGCGAAACGCATTCCTATCGAACGTTGCGAGCCGAACGGCTGCCGCGCGGGTCTGAAACTGCCGGAAGACATCCTCGCAAGCTTCCGCGCCGGCGCACAAATGTCGGTAACGTTCTACGACGCAAAACGTGAACCGATCGTCGTGCCATTATCGCTCGACGGGTTCAGCGAAGGATTAGCCGCACTCGATCCGAAGCTTTAATCACGGCCACCGCCCACGGGTCAACGTCGGCGCAGCACGAGCGCATCCCCGGGTTGCAGCCCGAACCGGGCTGCTTCGCCGGCATTGATCTCGAGCACATAACGCGCCGGTTCCGGTGCCACAATCAGCGCTTCGGAATTCGGAACGGTATTCGCAGCGATGTAGCGAACGCCACCGCCCTCCCCAATGAACAGCATATCGAGCGGGATCAGCGTGTTTTTCATCCACATGCGAATTGCCGTTTCGCGGCCGAAGTCGAACAGCATTCCCGTGCGAGCGTCGAGCGCCGTACGCTGCATCAATCCCTGCGCCCGTTCCGCCGCGGTGGTGGCGATTTCAACCTGAAACGTTACCGTGACGCCATCGTCGCGAACGACAAGCACAGCGTGCTCCCCGGCATACGCCCGCCACAACACCGCGAAGGACACTGTCGCGAGCAGACACGACAGCGCGAGAATCCCGGATATTCCGGTTGATGATTCGCCATTCGTCCGTACGGTCATCTTTCTTTCGCGGTCTCGCTACAGGAATGCGCAAGCTTCGCGCGCCAATCCCTGAACACGCCGGCTGCAGCGAACGAATTACAGCGGCGAAGGTCCATAGTGATACTACGCGTTTGATTGATCGCGCAACGTACTTGTGTAGTCCGTTTTGCCGAGAAAGATTAACATGCCACACGATGCGGTACGCGGCGTACATCTGCGGATGCCCCGGCGCGAAACCGCTGCTTGTAGAAAAGTCCTGTTAACGACCTGGAGACGTCCCCATGCCCCGTATGATTTACCTGCTGCTACTGCTTGTGTTGCCTGCCATCGCGAGCGCACATGGCCCATCGCGCCAGAAAGTCACTCGCGAGATCCAGATCAATGCACCGGCGCCGAAGGTCTGGGCGGCGATCGCGGATTTTTGTTCGATTGAAACCTGGCATCCGGCCGTTGTCGCTTGCGAAGGCCCGGGCGGCAGCGAATCGGGCACGACCCGCATACTGACGATAGGTGACGCGGATGGCCCGAAACTGCACGAGGAACTGCAGAAATTCGACGCCGAAAACATGACCCTGAAATACAAAATAGCGAAAACCGATAATTCAGTTCTGCCGGTGACCACGTATTCCGCGTTCATGACCGTCACCGCAAACGAAGACGGCAGCTCGACACTCCAGTGGCGCGGGGGGTTCTATCGCGGGTATCCGAACAATAATCCCCCGCCGGAACTCAATGACGAAGCCGCGGTAACCGCGGTGACGGGCGTCTACGACGCCGGACTCGCGGGTATCAAGGCGCTCGTCGAAAATTGATCGCGCGACGTCGCGCACTCATCCTTGCCGCGGTGCTGCTGTTCAGCGTCGCGCGGCCCGGTGGTGTCGTCGCGGCACCCTTCGCGTTTATCACGAACCAGGGCGCAGACAGCGTCTCGGTGATTGACATCGCAACCCGGATCACTGTCGGGCAGGTTGCCGTTGGCGATGATCCGGCCGGCGTCGCGATCGGTCGCGACGGCCGTTACGTGTACATCACGAACCCGAAAAGCCGCGACGTTTCGGTCCTCGACATCGGAACGCTTGGCGTCGTCGATTCGATTGCGGCGGGAGACGGCCCGCTTGGAATCGTTGCCGATCCCGTGCGCGACCGGATTTACGTCGCCGACTGGTACACGAAACGCATACTCGCAATCGATACCGACAAGCGCGCGATCGCATTCGAAATCCCGGTAGGCAACGTACCCTCGGGAATCGCGATCAATCCGTCGGGAACGCGACTCGTCGTTGCGAATCGCGACGACAACAACATCACGATCATCAATCTGACGACGCGGATACCGCTGGCGACTATCGGGGTGGGCAAAGCGCCGTTCGGAGTCACGGTTTCCGATGACGGCCGCCTCGTGTTCGTTGCGAACGTGCAGAGCAACGATGTAACCGTCGTGAACCTGCCGCTGCTACGCGCGGAGTTTCACGTCGCGGTGGGCGAGTCGCCGTATGCCATTGCGTATGACCCGACGAGCGAACGAATTTTCGTCACGAACCAGCACGAAAGCACGCTGTCGGTCATCGACCTGCAACGGCGCAAGGGGACCGCACGTATCGAGGTTGGCGAATACCCCGAGGGCATCGCGATCGCGCGCGATCACGGGGAGCTCTACGTCGCAAACTGGTTCAGCAATTCGCTCAGCGTGATCGACCTCGCGACGCTGGAAACGAAAGCGACAATCCCGACGGGCGACGGTCCGCGTGCGTTCGGCGAATTTATCCTCCAGTAAACGCGGTCACTGCGCGTTGCCGCGCCGCACCTTACGAATCCGGGTCGTTCCCATCGAGGATTGCGGCGAGTCCCGCGCGATAATCACCGTACTTCGGGGTCCAGCCGAGGCGCTGCTGCGTCGCCCGTGGATCGCAGCGCTTCGACCCTGAGCGTGCGCGTTGCGCGGGGTCGAATTGCGGCGGCGCTGCCCCGAGCAGGGAAGCAAGCCACGTGTAATACGTCTTGCGCGACACTGGTTCACCGTCGCTGCCGAGTTCGATCGCATGGGCGTTGTCCGCGCGCGCACAACGGATCACGAGTTCCGCCGCATCCTCGACGTGGATCAGGTTGAGCCACGCACCCGGGTCGCCGGGCAGCACCGCACCGTTCAGCAGCGACTCGCGCCCGACCACCCGGCCCGGCCCGTAGATCCCTGCGAGGCGACACAGCCGATGCTGTGCGCCCGCACCGAGCCACCGGTTCTCGATGTCGAGCAGCTGTTTGCCGCGGGCACCAAGCGGTTGCGGCGGTGTTTCGGCGGTCACGATACCGCCGGCTTGCTCACCGTAGACGCCGGTGCTCGAGACGAGCACCGCGCGCCGCGGGTTCATCGTGACGATGGCCTCGAGGAGGCGGCTGTAGCCGCCGTCGGCCATGGCCGGGGTGATAGCCGAAGGGGTCAGCATGACGAAGACGTCCGACGATCCGGCGCCGAAATCCCCCGGCAATACGTTCTCCGCTCCCGCGCGTGAAAGGTCATACCGAAGCAGTCGTGTGCACACCGTGCCGAGCGCTTCCCAGCGCTCACGGGTTCGCGTCGTCGCCCACACCTCGCGCTGCCCTGCCGCAGCGAGCGTGCGCGCGGTGACGGCGCCGAGGTAGCCGCAGCCGATGATTAAGGCGCGCGTCGTCGACGCTAGTGGTGTGCGTGCGTTGACACGCTGCGACGGTAATTCAGGCATCCCCTGCCCCTTCGCCCGACGCGGACGTGGCGGCGACGATTTCCGCTTCGTATGCGCGCGCGAGCCGGTGCGTGGCGAACTGTGATATCAGACAGTACGCGGCGAAGAAATACAGCCCCACCCCCAGGTGCGCCTCGCTGAACTCATCACCGCTGGCCGCGAAATAAGCGACGAGCACGGCAACGACGAACACATCCGCCATCGACCATTTACCGATCGCATGCATGAACGAGAGTCCGCGCCGGTGCCATTGCGGCCAGCGGCGCTGCAGCACCGAAACCGCAACGAGCAGTTTCGTTAGCGGCGTAACGACGCTGAACGCCGCGACGAGAACTGCCACCGGCAAATTATGCGATCGCGCCAGCGTGCCTATCGTCGTAATGACGCTTTTCACTTCGTATTTGAGAATGACTTCGCCGACGACAGGCAGCGTCGCGTATGCCTTCAGGCTCAGAATCGGGGCGACGAGTCCCACCCCGAGAAAGATCAGCGCAATTGCGATCAGATCGGCGACAAAGGGTTCCCGGCGCGACTCCCGCCGTCCCAGGCGCCACGCGGCAACGGCAAAAATTGCGGTCAGGCACAACAATGCCGCGGCAAACCGCCATGCGAGCCGGTTTCGTCGTTCGGCTTCCGCGAACAGACTGACAACGCTGTCCTTGATCTCGCTCGCACCGGTATACAGCGAAAAACTGAGTGTTTCGAGCACGGACTTCCACGCGATCTCGCTGCTGCGATCAATGCCGAGTTGATCGCTGCCGATGCGATTGAGACGGGCAGCATCGAGCGAAAAAATCGCAACGGAGAATGCGAGCGCGAGCGCGGCCGGGTAGAACACTATGCGCATCGACTGCACGTCGACGCTACGCTTCACCGCGAAACGCCGGCATGCGGCACTTCGATGCGGAATCGGGAGCGCGTAAAATCGCGCGTATCCGTGCGTTCCTCAAACCGCACGCTATGCGCTAATGCGCGCTGCCGCGATCTGCTGCCGCACCGCCACCCTGCAGAAAATCACTTGCCGCGTCGTGGTGCAGCGGGCGCGAATACCAGAAGCCCTGGGCCTCCGGACAGTTCATCGCCCGCAATCGGCTCACCTGGTCCGGAGTTTCCACCCCCTCAGCTATCACTTTCATGCCAAGGGTCGATCCGAGCTTGATAATGGCTTCCACGATCGCACTACTGTCGACTTTCTCGCTCATCGTCGAGACGAACGAGCGGTCGATCTTTAATGAGTCGTAGCGGAAGCGCTGCAGATAGCTCAACGATGAATAGCCGGTACCGAAGTCATCAATATGCAATTCCACCCCGAGGTCCCGCAAATCCGCCAAAGCATTCAATACGAGGTCTTCGTGGTCCATTACGACGCGTTCCGTTATCTCCAGCCGGAAACTGTGCCGGGGGATATTGCAGTCCTCGAGCAATGCGGCGAGACGCTTGGCCATGTCATCAGTGAAAAACAGCTTGCCGGACACGTTCACGCTCATCGCCAGCGGGGGATCGAGCGGAAACAGTTTTTGCCACGTGGCAAGCTGTTGGCATGCCCTTTCGATTACCCACCATCCAATCGGCACAACGAGCGTCGTTTCCTCGACGAGGCCGATGAACTCCTCGGGCATGATCAAACCGCGCGACGGATGCTGCCAGCGTAACAGCGCTTCGAAACCCTGGATGCGTTCGGAGTTCATGTCGATGATCGGCTGGTAGAACACATCGAACTCACCGCGTTCCAGCGCGCGGCGCAGATCCGTCTCCATGCGGTGCTGAAACATCGCCTGATCGTGCATCGATGTATCGAACACCGCATACGTCGCGTGCCCGGAGTTTTTTGCACGGTACATGGCGATATCCGCGTCGCGGACGATTTCGTCGGAAGTTCGGTACGACTCGGAGCTGATGGCAATGCCAATGCTCGCCGAGGTGTAAACCGTATGTGTTTCAATTTCGACTTCGCGCGACAACGCTTCCTGCAGTCGCTCGACGACGTAGATCGCATCCGTCGGGCCTTCGATATCGTTCAGGACGATACCGAACTCGTCGCCGCCGAGTCGCGCGAGCGTATCACCGGGCCGCAGACAGCTGTTCAGGCGGCCGGCGATCTGCGCGAGTAACTCGTCCCCTACCGCGTGACCGAGGCTGTCGTTGACGTGCTTGAAACGGTCGAGATCGAAGAACAGCACCGCGAACATACGACTGGGATCGCGGTGGCATCGCCGTAGCGCGAGATCGAGCCGGTCGATGAACAAATTCCGGTTCGGCAGTCCGGTCAGGGCGTCGTGCATGGCCTCGTGCAACAGGCGGGCTTCGGTCTGTTTACGCCGCGTGATATCGGTCATAGAACCGGCTATGCGCAACGCCTGCCCGCGCTCATCGCGCACCGCAAGACCCCGGCTCAGCACCCATCGCGTTTCGTCGCCACGCGCGATCAGGCGGTATTCACATTCAAAGTGCGTCGTTGCGCCCTCGACATGCTGGTTCAGTGCGTCGTCGAAGTGCTCGCGATCGCGCTTGTCGATCCGATCGAACCATTCCTCGATCCGATCGGCCATGTCGCGCTCGGAGTACCCGACTATCGCTTTCCAGCGCGCGGAGAAATGCACCGTGTTGTCGACGAGGTTCCAGTCCCAGATGCCGTCGTTCGCGCCGGCCACGGCGAGCGAATAGCGCTGTTCGCTTTCCCTCAACGCATGTTCGGTCCGTTCGCGTTCGATCGCGTAGCGGATTGCACGGCCAAGCAGCGGGCCGTCCACTTCGCGCTTGATCAGGTAATCCTGCGCACCTTCACGCATCGCTTTCGTACCGAGTTCGTCGCTGGTCTGATTCGTGAGGACGATGACGGGGATCTGCCCGGCGGCGGCGAGCATTTTGCGACAAACCTCGATACCGGCACAGTCCGGCAGGTTCAGATCGATCAGTACGACATCGAAAGCATGCTCGGCGACGCGCTGGAGGGCCGGGTTCAGTCGTTCGAAATGCTCGACGGAGAAGCGCCACCCGCTGACGCGTTTCAGATTCTTCATGACGAGCTTGGCTTCGGACTCGATATCCTCGACGAGCAGGACCTTGCAGTTTGTCATGTTGTTTTACCCGGCCGATTCGTTGGATGACGTGTTATGGCTCAGATTACGTACCGCGGCACTGCGAAACTCGAGGATAAAACTCGAGCCACGCCCCGGGCTGGATTCAACGCGGATTTCGCCACCGTGGCCGCGCACGATGCGGCGGCAGATCGCGAGTCCAACACCGACTCCGGGGTATTGTTCCGCACTGTGCAGGCGATGAAACATTTCGAAAATTCGTTCACTGTCGGCCGGGTCAAAACCAATGCCGTTGTCGTCAAACCGGATCCGCAAGGCATCCGGAGTCTCTTCCGAACTGATTCTAATCCGCGGTATACGATCACCGCGAAATTTGATCGCGTTGCCGATGAGGTTCTGAAACACCTGGGTCATTTGTGGCACCGCGACCGCGAGCGCGGGCAGCGGTTCGTGTTCGACGGTGGCGCCGGTTTCGGCAATCATCGAACCGAGGTTCGCCAGCGCACCTTCGAGTACCGTATCGAGGCTGACAATCTCACGTGGCAGCGAAGCCACGTTCGGCATCGAATATTCAACGATACCGTTGAGCATTTCCTGCATCCGTTGCGCAAGATCGTCCACGTCGCGGATTGCGCTCGTTATATCCTCGGGCTGGTACTGGTAGTCAAGGCTCGATTTGAGCATTGTTGCATTCGCAATCAGCGAGTTCAGCGGCGCCTGCAGATCATGGGTCAACGAGAAGATAACGTGATCAGACTCGTCTTCACGAGCGCCCTCGACCGGCTCGGCCTGCACGGAACCGACGATCCCGGTGATGTCCGCTATCGAGGCAGCCCATAATTTTTGTCCCGCGGGCTCCGAACCGATCGACTTCAGTGTGATCGCCACGAGCGGCTTTTCCGGTCTGGGGCAGCGGAAACGGCCGGCGAAATTCCAGCTGCGCGGCGGTCGGGCGAGGCGCTGGTGCCATTCGTCACGGACATCGCTGTCGATCCAGAAGTTGACCAGTGCCTGCCCTACGAGCGCGAATCGTGGCTCTTCGACGAGCCGTTCGAACTCCTCGCTTACCATGAGCAGGGAGCCGTCGTCGGACAGCAGGCACGTCGCGCCGGGAAACACCGGGGAGAATACGAGCGAGCTGTCGACCGGGATTCGATCCGTCAGCTCCCTGAACCAGCGCAGACGCTCGAACAGGGCCTTGGGGAGTTCGAGAAAGCCGGAACTCGTTTTCGCGACTCGTCCGTCGAGCCCGCGGCCAATGCAGTCGCGCAACGGCGGCAGTGAGCCTTCGCCGCTGAACAGCCAGGCCAGGCAGGCAGGGTGACGCTGGCGGATATCGAGGATGACGGAAATGACTTCCCCGAAGCGGCCAACCGGGTCTGCAATGAGGGCATCGACCGCCCCTGCACTGACATGGTGGGCTACTTCGACAGACGACGCGGCTTCAAGTATCGACGCATTCGGCAGCGCGCTGCGTAACGCCAGGGCAAGTAAGGCACGATCGTGCTTGTCGCCATCAAACAATATTATTCTGTAGTTATAATTCAATGGCTTAGCGACAGCGGTGTAGACTGTTCAGGCGTAGGGCGGAGCATATGCTATGGGCTGCTTTTTCTCAATTAAAAAGTGCACTTTATCCTTCAAACAGACTACTCATTACGTAAATTTTTATGACCCCGGCGGGTTCATCCCGTGCCGGGGCCACACGTCGTCCGCGCTCCGCGCGCAGACGAGTCGTTTATACTTCGCTCATCTGATTTCGAAACGAATACTAAACCGGGAGGTGCTGTAGTGGCCGCAAAAATGGAAACCCCGCAGGGCGGGAATCGCATCACAATCAAGGACGGCCGACTCATAGTCCCCGACAACCCGATCATCCCGTTCATCGAAGGCGATGGTATCGGCCCCGACGTGTGGGCCGCGAGCAGCCGCGTACTCGACGCCGCGGTCGCGAAGGCTTACGGCGGTAGCCGGGTGATCAACTGGATGGAGGTGTATGCCGGTGAGAAAGCCAACGAACTGACCGGTTCGTGGCTGCCGGACGCGACCCTCGACGCCTGTCGCGATTACCTCGTCGCGATCAAGGGCCCGTTGACGACACCGATAGGCGGAGGCATCCGTTCACTCAACGTTGCCTTGCGCCAAATCCTCGACCTGTATGTCTGTCTGCGTCCGGTGCGCTGGTTCAAGGGCGTACCCTCCCCGGTACGTCACCCCGAATCCGTCGACATGGTGATATTCCGCGAGAATACCGAGGATATCTACGCCGGGATCGAGTTCGAATTCGGCAGCGAGGAAAATGCGCGGTTCAGGCAGCTGTTCGCGGAAAATTTTCCCGACATGTACAAGAAAATCCGCTTCCCGGATACGGCCGGCATCGGCATCAAAGCGGTTTCGCAGGAAGGCACCGCGCGTCTCATGCGCGGCGCTATCGAGTACGCGATTGACAACAAGCGCAAGAGCGTCACGGTGGTGCACAAGGGCAATATCATGAAATTCACCGAAGGTGCGTTCAGGAACTGGGCCTACGAACTCGCCGAGACGGAATATCCTGATCAGACCTATACCTGGGACCAGTGGGAACGCACGCGCGCCGAGCATGGCTCGCAGGCGGCCAACGAGGAGCAGGAGGCCGCACTGGCCGCCGGCAAGATCCTGATCAAGGACGCGATCGCCGATATCACGCTGCAGCAGGTGCTGACCCGTCCGGCCGAGTTCGACGTCATCGCAACGATGAACCTGAACGGCGACTATCTTTCCGACGCGCTCGCGGCCCAGGTCGGCGGGATCGGAATTGCCCCGGGAGGAAATATCAACTACATGACCGGGCACGCCATTTTTGAGGCTACCCACGGGACGGCACCAAAATACGCCGGGCAGGACAAAGTGAACCCGGGTTCCGTGTTGCTCTCAGGTGAAATGATGTTGCGTTATCTCGGCTGGACGGAAGCAGCCGACCGTATCATCAGCGCGGTTGACAAAACGATCGCAGACAAGATTGTCACCTACGATTTCGCCCGTCTCATGGACGGCGCGAAAGAGGTGAAGTGCAGCGAGTTCGCGGATGCGCTGATCGAAAGGCTGTAGAAAACCCGGGACCGGCCCGAACCGACGTGAGCCGCACGCGCGCCCAATCCACGCCTGTAGCGGCTGCACGCTGCGCGGTTTCGCGACGACGGGGCCCGGCCCTGCTTGTGTCACGTGATGAATCCTGACGCGCCCGGAACATCCTCAAATGTTCCGGTGACTGCCGATGTCCGCGACAATGCGCTCGTGTGCGAAGCGGCGCACACAATCTACGAGGCATTCGTCAACTACAACAATAATTTTCGACGCATAACCGGCCGCGCCAGGAAACGTTTTGAAACCCGTGACTGGGATGGTGCTGAACGCGATCTCGGCGAGCGCATCGAGTTGTATACGAAATCGGTAGCGCGCACGATCGCCGCGCTGAGCCGCCTGCTCGGACATGAGCAGACAAACCGCGCGCTCTGGCATTCGCTGAAAGAATATTTCGGTGAGCGCGTCAACGATATTCCCGACGGCGAGTTTTCCAAAACCTATTTCAATTCGATTAATCGCCGTATTTTCAACACCGTCGGTATCGACCCCGAAATCGAATTCGTGGCACTCAGACTCGAGACGGAAGAACAGCATCGCCACCTGATAAAGCATCGCCGATATCTGAACTGGATCAGTTTCCCCGACATCGTCGACAACATCATGACGGACTTTGCGTTCGATGCCGAGTTCGCTGATCCGGCGGCGGACCGCGAGTTTATCATCCGCGAAATCGCTGCCTACGCTACCTCGCACGATCTGCAGGTCGGCAGCGTACTGCGCATCGAGTTCGTGCAACCGGTGTTTTACCAGTCGTCGCGCGCCTATCTCGTCGGGAAAATATTCTGGCCGGGATTATCCGCGCCCCTGATCATCGCGCTGAAGCACACCGTCGAGGGAATCGCGGTCGATGCGGTGCTGATGAGTGGTGGTGAGGTGAGCATCCTGTTCGGTTTCACCCGCTCGTACTTTTTTGTCGATGTCGAACCGGTCGAGGGCGCCGTCTATTTCCTCAAATCGATCCTGCCGCAGAAACCGCTCGACGAGTTGTACACCGTGCTCGGGCGAGTGCGCCAGGGCAAGACGGAGCGTTATCGCACCCTGACCCGCCATTTGAGGCGAACCCAGGACCAGTTCATCCACGCGCGCGGCGCACCCGGACTCGTTATGCTCGTCTTTACGCTGCCGGGCTATGACGTGGTCTTCAAGATCATGCGTGATAAATTCGGTTACCCGAAAAACGTAAGCCACGAACAGGTCATGAACAAATACCAGTTCGTGTTCAAGCATGATCGCGCCGGGCGGCTGATCGATACCCAGGAATTTCGCGATATCGAGTTTCCGCGCGAAAAATTTTCCGAGGCCCTGCTGGACGAATTACTCGAATCGACAGCCGCGAACGTCCGGCTGAGAGACGAGCACGTCGTGATCAATCACGTTTATCTCGAACGCCGAATCACGCCACTGGATCTGTACATTACGGAGAACGAACGCGGCGATGTCGAAGCCGCGATCATCGATTACGGGCAGGCGATCAAGGACCTCGCCATGACGAATATTTTTCCCGGCGATCTGCTGTTGAAGAATTTCGGGGTGACCCGTCACGGTCGCGTCATATTTTACGATTACGACGAACTATGCCTCGTGACGGACTGCAATTTTCGCGACCTGCCGGATCCCGCGTTCGAGGAAGACGAAATGCGTCCGGGAAGCTGGTTTTATGTCGCGGAGAACGATGTGTTCCCCGCGGAGTTCATTAAATTTCTTGCCATGGATGCGGGCCTGAAGTCGCTGTTCCTCGACGTACACGGGGATTTGCTGACGGCCCGGTACTGGCGCGCGATGAAGCAGGCGCACAGCGGCGGCCAGGTGCTCGACGTCGTTCCATACTACCGGCCGACCGTACGCCGTGCCACGAAAGACCCGATTAGCAGCGGTGACAAACTGTCGTGAAAACAGTAGGATTACACTGTAACTGAGAATCTTTTGCATTTAGCGGAGCCCCTGTTCGGGTTGATATACAGCCATATGAGCGCCATTCCTATTCCGTCGATGATTTCGCTGGCGAATCTCGCCCACGGCGACCGCGCACTCGTCGTCGCGATCGAATCGAACGATGCGAAACTCGGCCAGAAACTCGCCGCGCGAGGCCTGGTTCCCGGGGCCGAAGTCGGTGTGTTACGTGCCGGCGACCCGCTGTTACTGGCCGTCGACGAGGCGCGTTGGGCGCTGAACCGGGCGGATGCCAGTGTCGTCCTCGTCGAACTCCTGACCCAAGCGCGTAAACCGTTGCTACAGCGCCTGTTGCGCCGATGAGCGTCGTGCTCTCGGACCTGCGGGCCGGCGAGTCCGGGACTATCACCGGCTTTGTCAGCGAAAACCCGACCACCGCGCGACTCATGCAACTCGGCGTCCTCGAAGGTGAACATGTCGACGTGATCCGGCGCGCCCCTGTCGGTGATCCGATCGAGATCCGTATCCTTGGCTACTCGCTGTCGCTGCGCGGAGCGGAAGCCAGTCTCGTGTATGTCGACACCGGCAGCTCGACATGAGCACAAGCTCGCAACCCGTCATCGTCACGCTCGGCAACCCGAATACGGGTAAAAGCACGCTTTTCAACGCGCTGACCGGCATGCGCCAGAAGGTCGGAAATTTCCCCGGGGTTACGGTTGAACACCTGCGCGGCGAAACGACGATCGGAGAACGTCACGTCAAGGTCGTCGATCTGCCGGGGACGTACTCGCTCGCCGCGCAGTCACCGGACGAGATGGTCGCGATCGATGTATTGCTCGGCCGGATCGAGGAGGTCGGACATCCCGACGCGATCCTCGTCGTTGTCGACGCGAATAATCTGCGGCGAAACCTGTTTCTCGCCTCCCAGGTGCTCGAATTACCGCTACCCGTCGTCGTCGCGCTGAACATGATCGATGTCGCGAAATCCCAGGGCGCCACAATTGATGCCGCGGCGCTGTCCGCGGCACTCGGTGCACCCGTCGTGCCGATGTGTGCGGCGCGCGGCGAGGGGCTCGACGACTTGCGCCGGGCGCTGGAAACAGCCCTCGACGGAAGCGCCGCGGCACGCAAGCCGGTCGACCCGGCGTTGCACGATGCGGCCGCCGGGTTGGCGCGGGAACTCAGCAACCCCGGCGATACTGTATCGACGCTGGAGGCCGTTCGTGCCCTGATCGATGCCGGCGGATATGCCGAAACCCGCTTGCTGCATAAGAGACCCGCGGCGGCATCCCGGCTCGCCGCAATCCGCGAACAACTCGGACAGGGTCGCAGTCTCGCGACGCTCGAGGCGCGTAATCGCTACAGCTGGATCAATGCGATCGTCAACGAGGTCGAGCAGCGCGCGAGTGACGTAACGCGGCATTCCGACCGCATCGATCGTGTGCTCAACCATCCCGTGCTCGGCAGTGCGCTGTTCGTATTCACGATGGCGGTCATTTTTCAGTCCGTGTTCGCCTGGGCAGCACCCTTGATGGACGCAATCGACGGCTGGTCGGGATCACTCGGGGAGCTGGTCACGGCGCACGTAGACTCACCCCTGCTCGCAAGCTTCCTCACCGACGGCGTCATTGCCGGGGTCGGCAGCGTGCTCGTGTTCCTGCCCCAGATCATCATATTGTTCGCGTTTATCATTCTGCTCGAAGACACCGGCTACATGTCGCGGGCCGCGTTTCTCATGGATCGCCTCATGCGCTGGTGCGGCCTCAGCGGACAATCGTTCATCCCCATGCTGTCGAGTTTCGCCTGTGCCGTTCCCGGCATCATGGGCACCCGGGTCATTCCGGGACGGCGCGATCGGATAGCGACCATCATCGCCGCGCCATTCATGACGTGCTCGGCGCGTCTGCCCGTCTATGCCTTGTTGATCGCGGCGTTCGTGCCGCCGCACAAGTATCTCGGTGGCTGGGTCAACCTGCAGGGCCTCGTCCTGCTCGGCTTTTACCTCCTTGGCATGGTCGCCGGCATACTCACCGCCTACCTGCTGCACCGGACGATTTTGCGCGGCCCGACGGCGTCGTTTCTGCTCGAACTGCCGCCCTACCGGCTCCCGAATCCGCGCTCCGTTCTGATCAAGCTGTACGGCCGCGCCATTATTTTCCTGAAGCGCGCCGGAACGATCATCTTCAGCATCGCGATCGTGATCTGGTTTCTTGCTTCGTTCCCGCAAGCCAACCCGATAAGCGCCCCCGCGGGCGATCCACAGGCACAGGTGCGCCAGCGACAGGCGACGCTGGAGCAAAGCTACCTCGGGACCGCCAGCAAGACCGTGGCACCCTTGTTCGAACCGCTGGGGTGGGACTGGAAAATCACCGCGGCGGTGATCGCCTCGTTTCCGGCGCGGGAGGTCGTGATCGCGGTACTCGGCACGCTTTACGCGATTGACGCCGAGGACGAGGGTTCGCTGATCGACCGGATCAAGCAGTCGCGCTGGCCGGACGGCCGCCTCGTATTCAGCTTGCCGATGGCACTCGGGCTCATGGTGTTCTACGCCTTGTGCCTGCAGTGTGTCGCGACGATCGCGGTGATGCGCCGCGAGACGAACACGTGGCGGTGGCCCTTGTTCGCCTGGGTCTACATGACGACGCTCGGTTATATCGGCGCCCTGCTCTGCTTCCAGATCGGGTCCGCGATTACGGCCGCGTAAGCGCGCGACACACCCCGCTCGGGCCGTTTAGCCGTTATACTGTGCGGTTAGCATGCGTCAGGAGCAGATTCAGATGTTTCAGGTGACGGACGACGTCCGTATCGAAGGCCTCAGGCCGCTCATTCCCCCGGCGATCCTGATGGAAGAAATGCCCATCACGGAACACGCGTCGAACACGATCGCGACCGCACGGGCGATCGCGAGCAATATCGTAAAAGGTCACGACGATCGCCTGCTTGTGGTCGTCGGTCCGTGCTCGATCCACGATCCGAAAGCCGCCCTCGAGTACGCCGACAAGCTGCAGGGCGTGGCCGAGACCCTGCGCGACGACTTGCTCGTTGTTATGCGGGTGTATTTCGAAAAACCCCGCACGACGGTCGGCTGGAAAGGTCTGATCAACGATCCGCACCTCGACGGCAGCTTCGATATCAACAGCGGATTGCGCGCGGCACGGAAGCTGCTGCTCGAACTCGCGCAGCGCGGGCTGCCGGCCGGCTCCGAATTTCTCGACGTCATCACGCCGCAGTTCATCGCCGATTTAATCGCCTGGGGCGCAATCGGTGCCCGCACGACGGAGAGCCAGATCCACCGCGAACTCGCTTCCGGGCTGTCGATGCCGGTCGGGTTCAAGAACGGTACGGACGGCAACGTGCAGATTGCCATTGATGCGATCGGCGCCGCGCGCCATCCTCATCACTTCCTGTCGGTGACGAAGCAGGGAATTTCCGCAATCGTCAACACAACCGGTAATGACACCTGCCACCTGATCCTGCGTGGATCGAATTCAGGCCCGAATTGCGACCGCGAATCCGTCGCCGACGCGGAAAAGAAACTGACGGAAGCCGCAGTGAATCATTGCCTCATGATCGACTGCAGCCACGGTAACAGCATGAAAGACCACACACGACAACCCGCCGTCGCCGCGGAAGTCGCCGAACAGGTTGCTTCCGGGACGCAGGCCATCATGGGCGTCATGATCGAAAGTCACCTGAAAGGCGGCAAACAGAACCACAATGACGAAACACCGCTCGTCTACGGTCAAAGCATCACGGATGCGTGTCTCGACTGGGAATCCACGAAACCGGTGCTAGAAACCCTCGCCGCGGCCGTGCGGGAACGGCGGAGTGGTCTCAAATAGGTCTACGTTGTTGCGCCTTGCCGCACTTGTGCTCGCCGGGGCGCTCGCGAACACCGCAGCGGCGGCTCCGGTTCACCCGCAACGCGTCGCCTCGATGAACCTGTGCACGGATTCGATGCTGTTCGAACTCGCGCGTCCGGAACAGATCATTTCCGTCACGACCCTGTCACGCGATCCGGATGTGTCTTATTTCGCTGCCCGCAGCCGTGACGTCCATGTCAACCGCGGTCTCGCCGAAGAAGTCATCGAACTGCAACCCGACCTCGTGCTCGCCGGAGTGCACACGGCGAGCGGTGCGAACGACTTGCTGCGGCGTCTTGGATTCAACGTCCTGTCGTTCGAACCCGCGCTCGACCTCGACACGTTTCGCGCCTCATTCCGCCGGCTCGCGGCGGCAATCGGCGCGGGCGTTCGGGCCGAGCGTTTGCTCGCCACGATGGATCGACGGATCGAACTGAGCCGACAGCGCGCGCCGACATCACGTCCCACGGCGATTATTTATCGTCCGAACGGATTCTCTCCCGGATTCCGTTCGCTTGCTCACGACATGCTCGTCGCTGCCGGGTTCCGTAATCTCGCACAGGACTTTGGTATCGAGTACGGCGGCTTTGTGCCGCTGGAGAGACTCATCGTCGCGGCGCCGGACTTCGTTCTGCTTGATGCGAATCCGATCCACTCACCGGCCCTCGCCGACGCGATCTTGATCCACCCGGCGCTGCTGCAACAGCGTGACGGGAAACACCTGCGCCGGATTGAAATCGCCGAAAAATACTGGACCTGCGGCGGCACGTTCATCGCCGAGGCGATCGAACAACTCGCTTCGTTTGCCGCCCACTGAACGTGCGCGCCACGAACCAGCACAACCCGCGCGGCTGCATTGTGCTCGTGCTCGCCGGCACGATACTCGTACTGCTGTTCCTGTCACTGTGGATCGGACCGGTACGGATCACGCTTGCCGACCTGTGGCATGCACTCACCGGGGGGCCGGGCCCGCTCGCGACGGTCGTACGTGAAATCCGGCTGCCGCGGGCGATTCTTGCCTGCCTGATCGGCGCGAGCCTCGGCATGAGTGGCGCGGCGCTGCAGGCGCTCGTGCGCAATCCGCTCGCGGAGCCGGGTCTGATCGGCGTCTCTGCCCTCGCGGCGCTCGGCGCCGTTATCGCCTATTACTCGGGGCTGTCCGGAACGTACGCGTTCGCACTGCCGCTCGGCGGGATTATCGGCGCATTCCTTGCCGTCATCGCCCTGTTCGCGTTGACCGGACGCGGCCGTGGGACGTTAACGCTGATCCTCGCCGGCGTGGCGATAAACAGCCTCGGCGGCGCGCTCACCGCGCTCGCCCTGAACCTCTCGCCAAACCCGTTCGCGGCGTATGAAATTTTCTTCTGGCTCATGGGCTCGCTGTCGAACCGCAGCAGCGAGCACGTCTACATGGTCCTCCCCCTGATGTTGTGCGGGTGGGCGTTTCTGCTCGCGGCCGCGCGCGGGCTCGACACGTTCACGCTCGGCGAAGAAGTCGCCGCGACGCTCGGCGTCAACATCGCGCGCACGCGCTGGTTCGTCATCGTCGGCAGCGCGCTGGCCGTCGGGGCCGGGGTTGCGGTTGCCGGTATTGTCGGTTTTGTCGGTCTCGTGGTGCCGCACCTGCTGCGGCCCTTTGTCGGCCACCGACCGATCGTCCTGCTGCCGGTCAGCGCGCTCGGCGGCGCCGCGCTGACGCTCGCGGCCGATCTCGTGTCACGCGCACCGATTGGCAGTGCGGAACTGAAACTCGGCGTCGTCACCGCCCTCATCGGCGCCCCGTTCTTCCTCTTTCTCGTGCTCAAGACACGCCAGGACGTCGCATGAACTGTGTCGAGGCCCACGGTATCTCGGTGGAATTCGGCGCACGCCGCGTGCTGAACGACGTCGACTTCACACTCGGTGCCGGCGAACTCGTTGGCCTGATCGGCCCGAACGGCTCCGGCAAGACGACGCTGCTGCGGTCGCTGTGCGGCCTCGAGTCAGTGCTGACGGGACATGTTGCGCTGGCAGGGGTTCCAATCTCTGAGCTAAGTCCCGCGGTGCGTGCGCGACGCATCGGCTATTTACCGCAACACGCGGTGTTCCATTGGCCGCTGACCGTCGCGAATGCCGTGGCTCTCGGCCGCCATGCGAACGCCGCGTCGCTGTTCGGTTCAGCCGCGGCCGACCGTGCGATCGTCGCCGATGCGCTCGTGGCGACCGGACTCGACACGATGGCCGAGCGGCCGGTAAACGAGTTGTCTGGCGGCGAAGCGATGCGCGTCCACATCGCCCGCCTGCTCGCCGGCGGACACGCCGCGCTGATTGCCGACGAGCCGGTCACCTCACTCGATCCCCGCTATCAGATCGAACTGCTCGCGATCCTGCGGCGACAGGCCGAAGCCGGGATCGGCGTCGTATTGTCACTGCACGACGTACCGCTTGCGTTTCGCACCTGCGACCGCATCGTCGCGATGCAGGACGGGAAAGTCGCAGCGTCGGGTACACCGCAGGCGATGTTCGATGACGGTATACTCGAACGTGTGTTCAGTATCGACTTCGACCGGGTTGATACACCGTCCGGGATGACAGTCGTCGCGAGAGACTGTCGCGAAAATCAGTAACGGGAGCCCCAGCATGCGCATCGTGAGTTTGCTGCCAAGCGCGACGGAATTTATTTGCGCGCTGGGTCTGCGCGATCAACTCGTCGGCGTCTCGCACGAATGCGACTACCCGCAAACCGTGGCCGAGTTACCGGTCGTCACGCGGACACACATGGATCACAACGCCACGAGTCGCGAAATCGATGCCCAGGTGCGCCGCGAGCTCGAGTCGAAGCAAGCCCTGTACGCCCTGAACGACGACGTCCTGGCGGCGCTCGCACCGGATCTGATCGTCACGCAATCGCTGTGCGACGTGTGCGCGGTCGCCGAAGCTGACGTCAGCGCGGCGGCGTGTGCACTGCCGGGTGCACCGGCGGTTTTCAACCTGCAACCGATGAATCTCGCTGACGTGCTCGCGACGACGACCGCTCTGGCCGCTGCTGCCGCGGTGCCGGCGGCAGGCGAACAACTCCGAGCCGACATGCACGCACGGATCGACGCGGTGCGCGCCCGTTCCGCGGCGCTACCGAGGCACGCGCAGCCCCGGGTCGTGTTCCTCGAGTGGCTCGATCCGCCATTCAATGCCGGCCACTGGACCCCTGAGATCATCGACATCGCGGGCGGTTTACCGCTGCTCGGCGCCGCCGGTGAACCGTCGCGCACGATCACCTGGGAGGCGGTTGCCGCGGCCGATCCCGATCACGTCGTCATCGGCTGCTGTGGCTTCGATATCGCGCGAACCCGCCGGGAAATCGACATCTTGTTGCGGGACCCCGCGCACCCCGCCGCCGCGGTGCTTGCACACAAACCGGTCAGCATCGTCGACGGTAACGCGTATTTCAATCGCCCGGGCCCGCGACTCGTCGACAGCCTCGAACTGATGGCGCACGTCCTGCACCCCGAACACCACCCGCTACCCGCATCCGCGACCCCTGCTGTCACGCTGTAAGCACGCTCGCGACGACGGTCTAACCATATTCCAAATTCAACTTGGGCCGCTGGCGCGGACTCGTGGATAATCGCGTTTAGTTATATTAACAACGTAATTATTCGAATTATGAGCATAACGCCTGATCCCTCACAGCCGCCGGTCACGAGCCCGGGTTTGAGCGCTGCGAATGTACGCCTCGCGCATGCATCGCCGGCGGAGATAATCGAGTACGTTCACGACGTAGCGGCCTGCCCCGTGATCTCGACGAATTTTCGACCGCTGTCGATCGCGCTCGTCCACCTCGTCAACCGGATCATTCCGGGGGTACCGGTACTGTGGGTCGACCACGGTTACAACACGCCGGAAACCCTCGCATTCGTGCGCGAGGTTACCGCCGCATTCAAGCTGAACCTGCACGTCTATCGACCGCGACTCGGCGATGCCGTGCCGGGCCAAACGGCGATCCCGCCACTGGATACGCCGGCACATGCACGCTTCACGCAACGCGTGAAACTCGAACCGTTTACCCGTGCGTTGGCCGAGTGGAAGCCCGATTACTGGCTCACCGGCATTCGTGCCGATCAGACCGCATATCGCCGTACGCTCGATGTTTTGTCAGCCGGGCCACAGGGAAGTATCCGGGTCGCACCGTTTTTCCGCTGGACGGAGGTCGATGTAGAAGGCTATATCTACGACCACGGGCTCCCGGATTATACGAATTACACCGACCCGACGAAGGGCCCGACCGAGCGCGAGTGCGGACTACAGCAGCTCGCGTAAACCGCACCCGGCCGGGTGGCGTGGTTCATGATTCGACGGCGACCGGGATCTTGCCTATGCGGGTCTGCCATTCGCGTGGCCCGGTGATGTGCACGGATTCACCGCGCGCATCGACCGCGACCGTTACCGGCATATCCTCGACCACGAACTCCCGAATCGCCTCCATGCCGAGATCCTCGAACGCGACGAGCCGCGACGAGCGGATGGCTTTCGAGACGAGGTAGGCCGCCCCACCAACGGCCATCAGATACACCGCCCGGTGTTTCGCGATCGCATCGATCGCTGCCGGCCCGCGTTCCGCCTTGCCGATCATGCCGAGCAACCCGGTGTCGGCGAGCATCATTTCCGTGTACTTGTCCATTCGCGTCGCCGTCGTCGGCCCCGCGGGCCCGACCACTTCATCGCGCACGGCATCGACCGGCCCGACGTAGTAGATAAAACGGTTCGAGAAATCGACCCCGTCCGGCAGGGCTTCGCCGCGCGCGAGCATGTCCTGGATGCGCTTATGCGCAGCATCACGCCCTGTCAGCATCGCTCCGTTCAGCAGCAGGGTTTCACCCGGTTTCCAGCTCTGCACTTCTTCCGGGGTGACGGTGTCGAGGTTTACTCGCCGCGCGCTGTCGCCCACTGACCACGTAATCTCCGGCCAATCCGACAGCTTCGGGGTCGGCAGCACGGCGGCGCCCGTGCCGTCGAGCTGAAAGTGGACGTGGCGGGTTGCGGCACAGTTCGGGATCATCGCCACGGGTTTCGAGGCGGCGTGGGTCGGGTAATCGAGTATTTTGACATCGAGGACGGTCGTGAGGCCGCCGAGTCCCTGAGCCCCGATACCCAGTGCATTGACCTTTTCGTACAGTTCGACGCGGAGTTCTTCGAGCGTATTCGCGGGACCGCGTGCGATCAGTTCCTGCATGTCGATCGGATCCATCAACGATTCCTTCGCCATGACCATCGCCTTCTCCGCGGTACCGCCGATGCCGATTCCCAGCATCCCGGGCGGACACCAGCCCGCGCCCATCGTCGGCACCGTTTTCAGCACCCAGTCGACGATGGAGTCGGACGGATTCAGCATGACGAATTTCGACTTGTTTTCCGAGCCGCCACCTTTCGCCGCCACGGTAATATCGAGCTTGTCCCCCGGTACGACATTCATGTGGATGACCGCCGGCGTGTTGTCTTTCGTGTTGAGCCTGGCGCCTGCCGGGTCGTTCAAAATCGATGCCCGCAGCTTGTTATCCGGGTTCAGATACGCCTGACGCACACCCTCGTTGATCATGTCCTCGAGACCAATCTCCGCGTCCCAGCTCAGATCCATGCCGATCTTGCAGAACACGGTGACGATGCCCGTGTCCTGGCAGATCGGTCGTTTACCTTCGGCGCACATGCGTGAATTGATCAGGATCTGGGCGATCGCATCTTTCGCCGCCTGCGACTCCTCCATTTCGTAGGCGCGCGTCAGGTTCGCGATGTAATCCGGCGGATGGTAGTAGGAAATGTACTGTAAGGCGTCGGCGACGCTCTGGATGACGTCGGCTTGTTTGATTGTCGTCACGAGGGTGATGCTCCGTCAGTTCACAGCGACAAGGATAAACCAGCGGTGCACCGGGAAGGAACCACGGCGCGGAATGTCCGCCGCGCGCTCGGCTTATGCGCGTCGCGAGCGGAAATTACAGGTTCTTCAGAATTTCGTCCTGGTCCCGTTGCTGTGCTTCGGGAAGCGTCTGCTCGAGGGAATCCTTGCGCTTGAGTTCGCTGTCCACGTACGCGATCCACTGCTGCGCGGTGGCCGCGCTACGCTTGTCGCGCGCCGCATCGACGAACGCGTTCCGTGCCGAGTTGAGCTTGCGCTGATTGAACAACGCCATGCCGAGCATGATGTTCGCAACGTCATTACGCTTGACGCCGCCTTTCTCGAGCCCTTTCTGCACCGCGTCCGCAGCCTCCTCCCAGCGATCGAGATTGATATACGATTGCGCGAGACGTACGTACAGTTCGCCATCGCCGGACAGCGCCGCGGCACGTGCAAGCGGCGGAATCGCTTTCTCGTCTTCGCGCGCCTGGTACCACGCCTGCGACAGCAGGCGCAGATTGCGCCCGTTCGCTTCGACATTCTTCGCGTCAATTTCCTTTTGCAGCACCTTCGCCGCCTTGTACGGCACCCCGTGCAACAGGTACAGATTCGCGAGATTGACGACGTGGTGCGGTTCGGTAACGTAGCCGGACTCGTACAGGGCCTCCGTCAATGCGAGCTGCTTGCGGGTATCGCCCAATTCGCTGTAAACGCCCGCGAGCGTCAACAGGTACTGCTCCTTCGGGTACAGCGCGATGAGCTCTTTCAGCACACCGATCATGCGCTGGTAGTCTTTCAACTCGTAGTAGCAGACGCGTAACAGCAACAACCAGTTCTCGCGCGGTTTCTTGCCCTGTGCGCGGTACTTCTCGATCGCGGTAGAGATCGGCTGTACGGCCTGCTTGTATTGCGTGAGCTGAAAATGGGCCTGCCCGAGCAACATGTACACATCCGGCGCCGGGTCCGGGACAGCGGCCATCAGCCGCTTAACGGTTGCCAGTGCCTTGGCATAGTCTTCCTGGGTGAAATAGAGCTGGCTCAGCGTTTTCAGCGTGCTTTGTACGATTGCTTCCGGTATGTCCCCGGCCGCGAGTACATTCTCGTACGCCTTGACCGCATCCGCGTAACGTTCCTGCAGGTAATACGCGTACGCTGTCAGGTTCCAGATCTGGGCGTTCTCGTACACGGACAATTTCGGTTTCGCGCGCAGATTTTTCAGAATCGCGTGACCGTCCGAGTATTTTTTCGCTTCGACGAGTTCCTGCGCCTCCTGCAGCCCTTCGAAAACGTCCTGACTCATCGCGACGGTTTTCTTCGTCTCTTCGTCGTTCTCCGCGGCTGTGGCAACACCCGTTGCGCACGCGCCGATCAACACGAACAGGGCAAGCAGGAAGCCGACTACCGAACACCGCATCACTTATTTCTCGAGCTCGTAGGTGAATTTGTTACGGACGCCGGGAACCTCGACCGCCTGACCGTCGATTACCCGCGGCTTGTACTTGAATTTCAGCGCAGCATCGACGGAGGCTTTTTCGAACAGGGAACTGCTGCATTGATCCGGGAGGACACGTGCGTCGCGCGTCGTACCCGAGCGTGTCACCGTGTATTCGACTATGCAGAACCCCTCGACCCCGCGTGATACCGCGCGGCGCGGATAAATCGGCGCGACTTTCACGATCGGGAGGTAATCCCCTTCGCCGACCCCGAGGCTGAAACCGCCCGACGTCAAATCGATATCGGTTTCGACCGGCACCGCGGAAATCGCGATTTTGTCCGCCGAGGGGGTCAGGTCGTCGAGTTTCGGCGCCGGCGGCTCCGGCGGCGGCGCGTCCGGCGGTGGCGGTTTACGCGGCTTGATCTGTTTGCGCTCGATCACTTCGTTCTTCTTTACCCGCACGAAGTCGACCAGCGCGCCCCGTTTCGCGTCGTCCAGCGAGCGATCGGCGGTGGCAATCAGGTATTGCATCACCCAGAAAAGGCCCAGCGTGACGACCGCACCAAGCAGCAGCCCGACGAGCAGGCGCACCGCCATCATCGGGTCTTTCGTTTTCGACTCTACCGCTGTGACGCTGGCCACGTGTGCTACTGCTCTTGTGCGGCAATCGCGACGTTGAACACACCCGCCGAACGCGACGCGTCCATGACCTTGATCAGCGTCTCGGTCTTCGAATCCTTGTCGGCCTGGATGACAACCGAGCCCTGCGGGTTCTCCGCGTGCAGTCGTTCGATGTTCGGCCGCACCGAGCGAACATCGACCCGGCGCCGATCGATCCAGATCTCGTTCTTCGCGTTGATGGCAATGAGAATATTCGCCTTTTCCTGTTTCACCGCGGTTGCGGCATCGGGCCGGTTCACGTCGATCCCGGCTTCCTTCACGAACGTCGCCGTGACGATGAAAAAGATCAACATGATGAAAACGACATCGAGCATCGGCGTGATATCGATTGCCGATTCGTCTTCGTCAGCCGTTGCCCTGGCCATCATTCGTCGCATAATCGTTCCTTCACGGTTAGTGGGCCATATCGCCGGCGTCCGGCTTAATGGTCCATCGTCATGTGTTCACCGAGCAGTGCCCGCTCGCGCCCGACCCGACCCTGCAGGTACGCGCTCATCGCGACCCCCGACAGCGCCGCGACCATGCCGGCCATCGTCGGCACCGTCGCCTTGGAAACACCGGCGGCCATCGAGCGCGGATTACCGGAGCCCGAAATCGCCATGACCTCGAATACTTCGATCATGCCGGTGACGGTACCGAGCAATCCCATCAGCGGACACAGCGCCACGCAGGTCTGGATCAGCCCCATGTTCCGTTCGAGTCCCTGCGAAACGGTGGAAATCAGATACAGACGCACCTGGTGCGCGTGCCACGACGTGCGCTCCCGCCGTGCTTCCCATTGCGCGAGCGCCGCGCGGGTGGCGCCGGGATGCTTCGACATCAGGTACATGAGACGCTCGAATATGAGCCCCCACATAACGAGTGTCAGCAGCCCGATCAGCAGCAGTACATCGCCGCCGAGCTCGAAGAAATCACGTATCGCTTCGAGCGCCGGAAAATTGTAGAACAGGGCTTCCATCGAAACCCGTCAGGCTACCGCGTGCTGGCGTTCGGCCTGCTCGGCAACCATGCCCGTCGCCTGCTCTTCCAGCACCTGGTTTACCCGTCGTGCACGGCTCGATACGAGCGTATGCAGAAGTACGGTCGGGATCGCGACGCACAGCCCAAGCACCGTGGTCACGAGCGCCTGTGAAATACCGCCCGCCATCAGCTTCGGATCGCCGGTACCAAACAGCGTGATGGCCTGGAATGTGATGATCATGCCGGTAACCGTACCGAGCAGTCCGAGCAGCGGCGCGACGACGGCAATGATCTTCAGGAACATCAGCAGCCGGTTGATCTTCGGCGTTTCCTTCAGGATCGCCTCGGATAATTTCAGCTCAAGCGTTTCGACATCTGCCCGCGGGTTGTCGTGATAGACCTTGAGCACGCGTCCGAGCGGGTTGTTGCCGGGCTGATCCGTTTTCTTCGCCTGCGCTCGAACGCGCATGCCGGTAACCGTGAGCATGAGCAGGCGCTCCAGGGCAATCAGCAATGCCAGTGCCCCGAGCCCGATAATCACGTAGCCAACGACGCCACCCTGGTCGATCCGCTCGCGCAGGTCCGGCGCCTCGACGAGCAGAGACAGGATCTGACCACGCGACGGGTCGAGCCCGAACGGTGCAACCCCGCTCCCCGTCGCCTCGAAAGCCTCGACCTTTTCGAGGTAACGTTTTTGCGGCTGACGACCGAGTTCGAGCAAGCGTCCGGTTTCGGGCACGTACTGCAGGTACTTGCCGTCGGCGACAACATTAAACGCCCCGACCCGAGTGACATCCTTCTGTACCTCGTCGCCGGTGGCCGAAATGATCGTCGTCGGGAACGTGACGACCTTGCCGGACTCCGTCATTTCCCGTTGCAGTTCGAACCACAGTCGTTCAATTTCCTCCAGCGAGGCGAGCCTGCTCGTTTGCCCCATCTTCTTCGCGAGTTCGGTCAGGAACCCGGTGCGGTCGGGGAACTGTACCTGCGTCAGCGAACTCTCGAATTGTCCGCGGGCGTCGCCGGATGCCTGTTGCAGTACGCCGAACAGTTCTTTCAGCGATCCGAGTCTTTCTTTCAGTGCGTTTTCGAGATCGACTATCTTCAGGTCGTTTTCCTCGAACTCCGTTTCGAGGACTTTTGAGCGCTCCTCTTCGCGGCTGCGTTCGGCGTTCGCGTTGGCCAGCTTTTGCTGTTGCTGGGCCTTGTCCGCCTTGAAATCGGCAATGCGGGCAGCGTTTTCCTTCGAGTCCTGAACGCGTCCGCTCTTGACCTTGCTGAGCAGGTCATCGAGCGAGACGCTGTCGGCCGCGTGAGCCGGTGCGCCGGCGAACAGGAGAGCTGCGAGCAAGGTCGCACAGAACGATAGTTTGTGTGTCATTGTGCTGCTCCTGCGGCCGCTATCGGAAGCACGAGGAGATCAGGCGCGACCTGTTTCCGCGCAACCCGCAGTCCTTTCGCGACGTCCTGTTTGTACTGCTCGGGAGGCAGTTCATCCCACGTTCCACCCTGCTTGTTCCACGCACCCGTGTGGTCGCCGCCAACTGTCTGATACAGCAACGCCACACGCCCGACGCGCAGGAAATCGACCTCACGATTCTTGCCCGCGACCTCGAGCGTGCCCTTGTACGCTTCAATCGTGCGGCCGTACTCGTTTTCGATTTCGTACGCTTCGAGGATGCGGCGGAATTTTTCCGCGGCGGTCACGTCGGAACGCTCCATCATCTCGCGCAGGCGCGCGAGCCGTTCGGCGCGTTCCTCGGTCAGGAACGGCACATCGAGGCGTATAAACTCCTCCAGCGAATCGAGCATGCGCACCATGAGCGGCACGATCTGGCGTTCGATGAGCGAGACTTTGTCGATGGAGTCCGCGAGTTCGGTCATTTCCAGACGCTGATTCTCGACCTGTTTGTTCAGCAGGCCGTTGTAGACCTTGAGCCCGTCGACGACTTTGATAACCTGCTTGAACTTCGATTCGATGTCACCCGCCGCATCGCCGAGCTTGTCGATTTCCGTTTGCGCCGCCTTGCCCTCGGCGGCGCGTTGCTCGCCTACCTTTGTGACCTGGTCTACATCGGCTGCGACGGCAACGCTGGCGAGCGATATGGCCATGGCCAGGCATAACAATCTGCTTAGTGTTCTCAACTGTTGACTCCCGTTGATGGGTAAACCCGGAACCCGCCGCGGGCGCCGTTCCGGACGCCGGTTAGTGCTGCTCCGGCAAGTCTGTAACCTGAATGCGGCGCCCGAGAAATTTGAAGTTTAATGCAATTTTTCGGAAACATCGAGACCATTCAGCGTCGTATGATGGTGGTGTAACGTTTTTTCTGTAAATTGCTGGTGGCTCGAAGTGCTGAGCCATCCGGTTATCCTTTTGAAAGCGATCTAGACAATT